>Ga0265780_10010577_pt1 | contig 10978 bp, 7 predicted proteins | sample P1T30metagenome_FD_192432 | JGI IMG/M metagenome (GOLD analysis project Ga0265780, IMG submission 192432) | Plant litter microbial communities from East Loma Ridge, Irvine, California - P1 T30 | ecosystem: Environmental > Terrestrial > Plant litter > Unclassified | place: USA: California... | reverse complement strand
GTCGGCCAGTTTGAGTAGTGCCGGATCGGGCTTGGCCCGCTTGTTACGCTTTACAACGGTCATTGTTTCTCCTAATGGTGGCAGTGTCCTGCCAAATGACCGTTTACACAATATTATTTACACCCTCGAGCCGTCAAGCTCCTTTAGTTCGGCAGCGAGCGCTAACCAGCGCTTCGCTAACAGACGCAGTGTCGTGGTCAATGTCTCCAGTTGTGTGCTCGTCCCCAAGCTCCGCAAATGCGCGCATGCCGCAACGCATTGTTCTGCCTTTGCTTTCCAAAGTCGTTCACGAATTTCCTGCGGAGCGCTGACTAGGATTGCCCTCAACTGATTGATGGCCTGGGTCTTGGCCTTAACTGCGCTTCGTCTCGCGACAGAAACGATGCGCATCGCTTCAGCAGCTCCGCAATGCGACTTGGGGATAGCAGTGGCGTCCCCAGAAAGCACGGATCGTGCAGCACTTTCTGCATCTGCCGGATCAGATTTCCCCTTCAGCCGTCGCTTGCTGCGGTCCGGGCGATTGACCTCTAAAACTTCGATACCTTGCTCGCGTAAAACGCGGGCAAGGCCTGCACCATAAGTTCCAGTACCTTCGACTCCAGCGCGTCTAACGCGGCCCAGGGAGCGTGCCCAAGCTAACAATTTCTGGTAACCGCTTGCAGTCGTCGGCGTCACTAAGGTTCCGATCAACTTTCCTGCATCATTTATTACCGCGCCAACATGCGTATCCAAGTGTGTATCGACGCCGAGAATCACCTCGTTTTGCATTGATTGGTTGTCCAAATCGTCTCCTTGTTCAAGGTAGGCGCATTACCAATCCCATTTGCTGGACAGGACACTCACGGTGCAGAACAAAGCTCCTATTAGGTCACAGGCATCTGGCCCGGTAACGCTCGGGGAACGCTCTGACCAAACCGACAGGTCAACGCAAAGGCAACAGGCCAATCCCAGCACGGGTCAGATTTGGCAGGCGTTCTCGACCATAATAGACTGAGTGTCCCAGCAGTTACCGCGACGGCTCATTCTGCAAACGATGCCGTGGGATTCGAGCAACCGCTGAAAATTTTCGCTCGTGTATTGCGCTCCCTGGTCTGAGTGATGCAGCATAGCACGAGGACGGCCGCGACGGAAAATAACCATCATCAATGCATCCATTACGAGCTGCGCCGTCATCGTTGGCTGCATCGACCACCCCACTACACGCCGTGAGTACAGGTCGAGGACCACAGCAACGAATAGCCAGCCTTCGCCGGTCCATACGTGGGTAAAGTCCGCGGCCCATTTCTGATTCGGCTCTGTGGCTTCAAACTGCCGGTCCAGCAGATTCGGCGCAATGGCGTGGACGGGGGAGTCAAGCTGTCCTGGTGCTCGACGTCGCTTATGACGTGCTTTGATGCCAGCAGCTTTCATCAACCTTGCCACACGATTCTCACTACAGGAGAAACCAGCATCGATAAAGTCGCGCACTACGCGCGGCGAACCATATGTGCCATCGCCGGCTTCGTGGCTGTCCTTGATGACCCTTAGTAGTTCGGCATTTTCGCGCTCATGGGCACTCGTCGGCCGTCCAAGCCAATCGTAAAAACCACTGCTTGATACGCCGAGCAGTCGGCACATCGTTCGCATTGGCCAGATGGGTCGATATTTGGCGATGAAGCCGTACTTCACTTGAGGTCGGCTGCGAAGTAGCCGAGCGCCTTTTTTTATATGTCGCGCTCCGTTTTGACCTTCGCCAGCTCGCGCCGCATACGCTCGTATTCCTGGGCCGATACCTTCTCGTGCCCGACTGCGACCTCTGCATCGACGTTAGCATCTCGGCACCACCGTCCAAGCAAGTTGGCACCGATGCCAAGGTCACGGGCTATTGCCGCCTTGCTCGCACCAGGCTGGCCTACCAACTTGACTGCTTCGCGCTTGAACTCTTCTGAAAATACTCGTCTTTTACATGCCATATAATACCTCCGATAGGGACATCATACCTATCGAAAGTGTCCGTCGTGGTGGGGGAAGGCCAAAGATCATAAGCAGCGTCGCCGAACAGATGCTTAACCCACGGCCAACGTTTGATCAAGGCATCAAGGACAAGTTGGGCACCGGTCCAGTCAGCGATATCGCCAGCAGTCGGTCGTTGTTACAACGGCGATGTAGCGCTGGCGCCCGGTGATTTTTTCGTACACGTCATAGCCGCGTTGCCGCGCACCTGGTGCTTTACCTCCCGCACATCGTTATCCCAGGATGTTTTGATATTGCGCTAACTCAATGATTTTAAAGCGTTTTATCCATCCTTGCCAATCTAGGGCGTTGGAAGAGTAACACTAGAAGCCACAATGTTAACTAATTGTATTTAGTGAACAATACTGTCAGGATGGCATCATCTACACTGTCTAGTGATATGTTGCTAAGCTTAAACTTTCACTGGCACAGGACAGTAGGTTGCAGGATAATTACTGATTAGCACCTCGTGCCGTCGAACTCGAACAACTCGCCTGAATCTCGAATATGTCCAACCCTTTTTTCGACCATCCGATTCTCAATTCTCCCTACGGGCGTCCGCTTCGGCACTGGGAGCTCGACGAGTCAGGCCAGCCAACACAAGAAGTCATCGAGGAGCGCAGGAAGGCGCAGTTTATTACGCCGATTCCTAAGCCGAAGAAGCAGAAGGCTAGTCCGAAGCAAGAAGGCTTCCTCTTTGACGAGGGTAAGGGGCTTTCGACCGGTAAACAGCAATATGATCCAACGTCGATTATCAACAAAGTTCGAGGCCATATAGACGCGTGGCGCTCGCTGCCAGTCAGTCAGTGGCAAGTGACCCCTGAGACGGCCCGCCTTCTTCAGCACTGGCGCCATCATGACTTTCTTGGCGTCCGTCCGTTTTTTTGTCAGGTCGAAGCAGTCGAAACGATAATCTGGCTAACTGAGGTCGCGCCGTTGTCGAAGCCTGGAAAGGAACTGCTGGATCATCTTGCTTCGGCAAACAGGGATGCTAATCCCGGGTTACTTCGCCTCGCACTGAAATTAGCGACCGGGGCAGGCAAGACAACCGTCATGGCTATGATCATCGCTTGGCAGACCGTCAACGCGGTTCGCAGCCCTGCTAGTAAATACTTTACGCGGGGATTTCTTCTATGTGCTCCAGGCCTGACCATCAAGGATCGCTTGCGTGTGCTGCAGCCTAACGATCCCGACAGTTACTACAAGGATCGCGAACTTGTTCCAAGCGAGATGCTCGACGATATGGCCCGCGCAAAGATCGTTATCACCAATTACCACGCATTCAAATTGCGTGAACGCATAGAAATCTCCAAAGGCGGAAAGCAGCTTCTCAAGGGGCGTACCGGAGACAGCCTACAAACGCTCGAAAACGAAGGACAGATGATCCAGCGTGTCATGGCGGACCTGATGGGGATGAAAAACATCATGGTTATCAACGATGAGGCGCATCACTGCTACCGCGAAAAGCCAGCGTCTGACGATGATTATATTGATCAAGATGGCAATCCACTCACCGGCGAAGCTCTTAAGGAAGCGAAAGCACATGCCAAGGATGAAAACGAGGCCGCTCGTTTGTGGATCTCTGGGATCGAGGCCGTAAACCGAAAATTGGGCGTAAACCGCGTTGTTGATCTGTCGGCTACGCCTTTTTTCCTTGCTGGCTCGGGATATATCGAAGGCACCTTGTTTCCTTGGACGATGAGCGACTTTTCGCTAATGGATGCCATCGAGTGTGGCATCGTCAAACTGCCGCGAGTACCTGTAGCGGAGAACATTACAGGCGATGAAATGCCAATGTTCCGTAATCTCTGGGAAAACATCCGTAAGGATATGCCGAAGAAAGGGCGCGGTGCCAATCAGGAGCTCGACCCGCTCAAAATTCCGACGCGCTTGAAAACCGCATTGGAAGCGCTTTACGGTCACTATGAAAAGACCTTCGAGAAGTGGAAAGACGCGGGGATCAGCGTGCCACCTTGCTTTATCGTGGTCTGCCAAAACACAGCTATCTCCAAGCTGGTGTATGACTACATATCTGGTTTCACTCGTCAGAAAGAAGATGGATCGTCCGAGCTGGAGAATGGACGTTTGGAGTTGTTCCGTAACTTCGATGAACACGGTAATCCCCTACCACGTCCAAATACCCTACTCATCGACAGCGAACAGCTCGAAGCTGGCGATGCGCTTGACGACAACTTCCGCAACATTGCCGCCGACGAAATTGCACGGTTCCGTCGAGAGATCGTTGAGCGAAGCGGCGATGTACGCGCCGGCGACAACATAGCTGATCAGGAGTTGCTGCGAGAGGTGATGAATACCGTTGGCAAGCCTGATACGCTCGGAGGATCGATTCGCTGCGTCGTGTCCGTGTCAATGCTTACTGAGGGCTGGGATGCCAACACGGTTACTCACGTGCTAGGGATTCGGGCCTTTGGAACTCAGCTCCTTTGCGAGCAGGTCATTGGCCGTGCGCTTCGTCGCCAATCTTACGAATTGAACGAGGAAGGATTGTTCAATGTCGAGTACGCAGACGTCTTCGGAATTCCATTCGACTTCACCTCCAAACCGGTTATCGCGCCGCCATCTACGCCGCGCGAGACTGTCAAGGTTAAGGCAGTAAGGCCCGAACGCGATATGCTAGAAATTACCTTTCCCCGTGTTGAAGGCTATCGCGTCGAGCTGCCTGAGGAACGACTGGTTGCGGACTTCAATGACGAGTCAAAGTTTGTCCTTACACCGATCCTAATTGGCCCATCACAAACACAGACTTCTGGCATCATCGGTGAATCAGCCGACATGACGCTTCAACACCTTGGCGACATGCGTCCTTCCACGCTGGTGTTTAAGCTCACGCAGCGGTTGCTTGAAACCTCGCTACGAGAACCCAGTGAGCCACCCAAGCTTCACCTCTTCGGTCAAGTCAAGCGGATCGCGAAAGATTGGCTAGATACATGCTTAATTTGCAAGGGGGACACATATCCGGCGCTGCTTCTGTATCCCGAGATTGCAGATATTGCGTGCAATAAGATTACAGCAGCCATAACCCGGCATTTCTTGGGTGAACGTCCGATCAAGGCTTTGCTCGATCCCTATAACCCGACTGGCACTACGATGCACGTGCGCTTTAATACATCCAAAACTACTCGTTGGCAAGCCAGTTCCCAGCATTGCCATATCAACTGGGTAGTACTCGATAGCGATTGGGAAGCCGAGTTTTGCCGTGTTGCCGAGCGTCATCCGAAGGTGCGTGCCTATGTAAAGAATCACGGCTTGGGCTTCGAGGTGCCGTATCGATTTGGCTCGGAATTGCGCAAATACATACCTGACTTCATTGTGCGCATCGATGACGGTCATGGCCCTGATGATTTGCTCAACCTGGTTGTAGAAATTAAAGGTTATCGCGGCGAGGACGCAATTGAGAAAAAATCTACAATGGATACGTACTGGGTGCCCGGCGTGAATTACCTCGGCAGCTATGGACGCTGGGCGTTTGTCGAATTTACCGACGTCTTTCAAATGCAACACGACTTCGCCGAAAAGATTGAGAGCGAATTTAACAAGATGATCGAAGCTGCGACAGTGCAGACCGAGAGTAAGGAATTTTAAGAATGTCTAAGCAGCCGACAATTACAAAAACCGTCGAAACCATCAAGCACGACGACGCCAAGCGCAAAAACATTCCCTCTGCCGAGCAGCAGTCTTTTGTACAGCAGATCCATGCGGTTCCAAAACAGATTCGCTATCCCCGCAATACGGATATTGACCCCCAATTGGTTTGGCGAGGCAAGGATGAGCAGGATTGGAGCGACTTAGTAGTCAATGCACCCCCACTGTACATTCAGGAGAAGGTGCACCCTAAGGCATTGATCGACGAGTTGATGCGGGAGACCAAAGAAAGAGAGGACGACACGGGTCAAATCACCCCCGATCTTTTTTCGGATTTCAATGGTATCCCAAAGGATGCCGACAAAACTGATTTTTACCAGCACGACCAGAACTGGACCAACCGCATGATCTTAGGTGATTCATTGCAGGTGATGGCTTCGTTGGCAGAACGTGAGGGGCTGCGGGGAAAGGTACAGTGCGTTTTCTTCGATCCTCCCTACGGTATCAAATTTAATAGCAATTTCCAATGGTCAACCACCGACCGTGACGTAAAGGACGGCAAGCCTGACCACATTACGCGTGAACCAGAGCAAGTTAAGGCCTTCCGCGACACTTGGCGTGATGGTATTCACAGCTACCTTACTTACTTGCGAGATCGACTCACGGTGGCGCGCGATCTCCTCAGCGATTCTGGTTCGATTTTCGTCCAAATCGGTGATGAGAATGTGCATAGGGTAAGAGCAGTAATGGATGAGGTGTTTGGCGATGAAAACTTCATCGGGCTCATTTGGTTTCGAAAGAAGACGATGCCACTCGGTGCAACATTCTTAGAACGGATGGGGGATTACATCATTTGGTTCGGGAAAAATAAGTCACAGACAAAATTTCGCCGGTTATATCGTTCAATTGATATCACAGGAGACTTTCACTGGAATTGGCGACAGGTCGATAGTGTTACGCGAAAGAAATTTTCAAAGAAAGAATTGATAGCAAATCCTTCTGGCGATCCGTTCCGACTTGTCTCGATGTGGCCACCATCATTTAGCGCGAAGGATGTCTATAGCCTTCCATTAAAAGGAAAGTTGTGGCGGCCAGCGCCGGGGCAGTGCTATCCATCGGGGATTGAGAAGCTAGAACGAGTCGCCAAAGCTGACCGGCTCGAAATTGAAGGACAATACGTCCGCTACGTGATGAAGTTGTCTGATGACAATACGACAAAGCTCAATCTTACCTGGATGGATACCGTTGGGGCGCGAGATCAGCGATACGTCGTCGAAACAAATGAACTTGTAGTTCAACGTTGTATTCTCATGGCTTCAGATCCAGGCGATCTAGTTCTTGACCCTACTTGCGGATCGGGGACAACTGCTTCCGTCGCGGAGCAATGGGGCCGCCGTTGGATCACGATGGATACCTCTAGGGTTGCACTTGCTTTAGCACGTGCCCGGATTATGGGTGCTCGCTATCCCTTTTACCTCTTGGCGGACTCTCGCGAAGGTCAGGTTAAAGAAGCCGAAGTGACCCGAACCGCGCCAAGTTTGCGGCCGGTCCACGGAAATATCCGTCACGGTTTCGTCTATGAACGTGTGCCACACATTACTCTTAAGTCGATCGCTAACAATGCCGAGATCGACGTCATTTGGGATCAGTGGCAAGCGAAGCTGGAGCCCCTACGCGAACAGCTGAATGCGACGCTCAAGACGAGTTGGCAGGAATGGGAAATTCCGCGCGAGGCAGGTAAGGAATGGATGGACACGGCCAAGAAACTGCACGCGGCTTGGTGGGACGCACGCGTCGGCCGTCAGCACGAAATTGAATCTTCGATTAACGCTAAGGCATCAAAAGACGATTTTGAATTTCTTTACGACAAACCCTATGAGAGCAAGAAGTCGGTTCGCGTGGCTGGTCCCTTCACGGTAGAAAGTTTGAGTCCGCACCGCACTTTGGGAGTAGATGAGAACGACGAACTCATTGACCCGCTACGGAAGGCTAATGCTGACTATGTCACTAAGCAGAGCTTCCCCCAGATGATTCTGGCGAATCTCAAAACTGCGGGCGTACAGCAGGCAAAAAAGGAAGACCGCATTACCTTCGCTGCGCTCGCACCGTGGCCGGGTGATCTGGTGTGTGCAGAGGGGCGCTATTCCGAAGGCGATGCGGTGCGTCGCGCAGCCATCTTTATTGGTCCCGAATTCGGCACTGTCCAGCGCGCGGACCTCGTCGCAGCCGCACGCGAGGCGGCAGACGCCGGTTTCGATGTATTGATTGCCTGCGCCTTCAACTTTGAAGCGCACACCACGGAGTTCTCACATCTCGGGAAGCTGCCCGTGCTCAAGGCACGCATGAACGCTGACTTGCATATGGCTGAAGATTTGAAAAACACCGGCAAGGGCAACCTTTTCGTGATTTTTGGCGAGCCGGATATTGACCTGCTTACGGAAGCCGATGGTTTGATTCGCGTGAAAGTCAATGGCGTTGATGTGTTTAAACCGCAGACTGGTGAGGTGATCAGCAACGGTGCTGACGGCATCGCTTGCTGGCTAATTGATACCGATTACAGTGAGGAAAGCTTTTTTGTGCGCCATGCTTACTTCCTCGGCGCCAATGACCCCTATAACTCGTTGAAGACAACGCTTAAGGCCGAGATCGATGCCGAAGCCTGGGCATCGCTGAACAGTGACACCTCACGCCCGTTCCCTAAACCGAAGTCCGGCCGAATTGCAGTGAAGGTGATCAATCACCTTGGCGACGAAGTCATGAAAGTGTTCAAGGTGGCTCCGTGAGTCACGCACTGCAAACCGAAGAAAACCAGGATAAGTAACAAGAGCCATGAATTTCCTTATCGCGGACACTTTTTCCGATAGCCTCGCACGTCTGACAGTCGACGAGCAGAAAGCTATCAAGATCACCGTCTATGATCTGCAAGCCAACCCAGCGAGTCCTGGACTTAGCTTTCATAAGTTAGACAAAGCTAAGGACAAGAATTTCTGGTCAGTTCGAGTGAGTAGTGATATTCGTATCATCGTCCATCGCGGCAACTCAAGTCTGCTGTTGTGCTACGTTGGCCACCATGACAAGGCTTATGACTGGGCTGAACGACGCAAACTCGAAACGCATCCGAAGACTGGCGCTGCCCAGTTGGTCGAAATTCGCGAGTCAGTTCAGGAAATTGTAGTGCCAATGTATGTTCGGACTGAACATGCAACTCGACAGAAGTTGGCAGCCCGACTTCTATTTGCTGGAACATCAGACGATGAAATCCTGAGTTACGGAGTACCGCCAGAATGGGTTGGCGATGTTAAACTTGCCACCGAAGATTCGCTACTGGTGTTAATTGAACACTTGCCCGGCGAAGCTGCTGAAGCATTGTTGGAATTGGCTACGGGTGGAAAGCCGCGCATTGCTACGCCCTCGGAGGTAGCAGCAAACCCATTTAATCATCCTGATGCACAGCGTCGATTCCGGGTGATGATGAATGTGGAAGAATTGGAGCGGGCGCTCGATTTTCCATGGGAAAAGTGGACGGTTTTCCTCCATCCTGAACAGCGCCAGTGGGTCGAGAGAAACTACCCTGGTCCAGCGCGAGTTTCAGGTGCGGCAGGGACTGGTAAGACGATTGTAGCCTTGCATCGCGCGGCGGTTTTGGTCCGAGCGAACCCGGAGGCACGGGTATTGCTGACTACATTTTCGAACCCGTTAGCGAACGCACTGCGTGCAAAACTGAAGTGGTTGCTAAGTAATGAACCCCGTTTGGCTGAGCGTATCGACGTTTATTCGCTCGAAGCAATTGGACTAAGGCTGTACAAGTCCCGCGTCGGTGCTGTTTCCTTAGCAGATCGCGAATTGATTCGTGCTTTGCTTAACGAAGCGGGTCAAGCCGTCGGTAGTCATAAATTTAGCCTTCATTTTTTGTTGACTGAATGGGAGCAAGTTGTCGATGCTTGGCAGTTGAGCGGTTGGGAATCTTATAGAGATGTTGCGCGCCTTGGGCGCAAGACTCGGCTCCCAGAAGCGCAGCGAAAAGTCTTGTGGTCAATCTTTGAACGCGTCCGGGTCGAATTGAAGGTGCGCGGGTTGGTCACACTTTCCGAAATGTTCACTACCTTAGCAGCGAAGATTTCCGAGGGCGGCAAAATAATTTTTGATTACGCTATTGTTGACGAAGCCCAGGACGTAGGGGTGGCTCATCTTAAGCTCCTCGCCGCGCTTGGCGGTAATCGTCCGGATGCGCTCTTCTTTGCGGGTGACCTTGGACAGCGGATTTTCCAGCAGCCTTTTTCGTGGAAATCCTTGGGCGTTGATGTTCGAGGTCGTTCGAGGACCTTACGAGTCAACTATCGAACTTCCCACCAGATTAGATCACAAGCTGATCGTTTGCTTAGCCCGACGGTGACAGACGTGGATGGAATCACAGAAGAACGAGGAGACACAGTTTCAGTCTTTAACGGGCCGCCTCCATCTATTCGTATCCTTCACACTGAACAGGCCGAAATCAAGAGCGTTTCAGCATGGTTGAGCGATCGAGTCCGTACAGGTTTTCTGCCGCATGAACTTGGCGTATTTGTTCGTTCGTCAGCACAGCTGAAGCGCGCCACTGAGGCGGTCGCCAGGGCAGAGTTGCAGTTCAAAGTGCTCGACGACGAAATGGATACAGAGAGTGGACATGTTTCGATTGGCACTATGCATCTCGCTAAGGGGCTGGAATTTCGAGCTGTAGTTGTGATGGCGTGTGACGACGAGGTGATCCCACTGCAAGAACGGATTGAAGCAGTTAGCGACGATGCGGATCTACAAGAGGTTTATGACACGGAAAGACATCTACTATATGTTGCCTGTACTCGAGCGAGAGACGATCTGCTTATAACTAGTGCTTCCCCTGCTTCTGAGTTTCTTGATGATTTCCGATCCGCTATTATTGTTACATAAGATTATCGGTCATAATCCACTTGGTAGCTTGCTAACGGTAGGTTGTTGAGCGAAGTATTAGCGCGACTTATAGTGGACCCCGAATTTGAGACGGTAGTTTAAGCTGTCGTCCTTGAAAGGATGATAGCGAATGAGTGAAGGTAAAAAGCGCAGGACACATCCGGCGGACTTCAAGGCCAAGATTGGCCTGGAAGCGGTTCGCGGTGTGAAGACGATCAACGAGATCGCGCAGGAGCACAACGTGCATCCGCAGCTGGTGACGCAATGGAAGAAGGAGATCCTGGAGAACGCGAGCTCGTTGTTCGATACCAAGCGCGGCCCGAAGCCGGTGGACGAGAGCAGTCCGGAGGACAAGCTGTACAGCGAAATCGGCCGGCTGAAAATGGAGGCCGACTGGCTCAAAAAAAAACTGGGGCTGTAAGTCGGCAACAGCGCATGGACTGGATCGAGCCTGCCC
>Ga0265780_10010576_pt1 | contig 10981 bp, 14 predicted proteins | sample P1T30metagenome_FD_192432 | JGI IMG/M metagenome (GOLD analysis project Ga0265780, IMG submission 192432) | Plant litter microbial communities from East Loma Ridge, Irvine, California - P1 T30 | ecosystem: Environmental > Terrestrial > Plant litter > Unclassified | place: USA: California... | reverse complement strand
CATTAATGCAAAATATTATAAAAAAGCCCCAATTAAGGGGCTTTTAAATTAGAGTTTAGGTTTCATTTTCTTACCTAATTGACTTGTTACATATTCTGAATGCAGTTGCATTTGTTGCTCAAAGAAATTAGTAGATTGTTCAATTACAACCGAATTATCTTTTTCAATTAACATTGGAGTAACAAAACCAACTACTTTAGGCATATCAAGTTTTTTAATGCGTTCAATAATTTCTGCATGCAAATCTTGATTCACTTTAGTGCCATATTTCATAACTAGTTCTTTTGCAGCTTCAAAATCACCAGTTGATTTAATGTTTTGGACTTTTGCAAGCAATTTACCAAACATATTTTTGACATAATCAACATCATTAACTTCAACATAATGAGTTCCATTTTCTTCAACTAGACGAACTTTTGATGAATCAGAATTGTCTAGAACCCACAAAGCAATTAGCTGCCGGTTTCGGAAATGAGCTTGAGTCAAATCATTACCTAAATCAACCCTACGCAGTTGTCCAAATGCACCATTAGTCAAATAAGAAACATATTGAGCTAGTGCCGCCTCTTCAACATTTATATCTTGGTCATAAACACCCAAATCTTTCAGGTTTTTATCAGCCATAAAGTAAAGTGCTACCAAATCTGCCCTGGCTTCTTCAATTGTAGAATAATAAGCACCAATAACTTCAGTGTTTACTCCCTCTAAAACTTTACCTGAACCGTGACCAGCAATTTCATGCAAGTCTGTGTGGAGATTATTAGTTAGAGTTCCATATTTTTCTAAAGCAGAATGATATTTTTTCTGAAACAATGCTTCCCTCAATTGCACTTCATACGAAGAGCGTGAAGAAGATACATTTTCCAAATTAACAGATTTAGATCCATGTTTTTTACGAATCCAATCACTATTAGGTAGATTAATACCCAATGGTAGTGACGGTGAAGTATCACCCGCCATTGAAATAACACTGATTGAACTTGCAGACAAGCCTACAGCTTTATCTTTTTTAAATGATTTATCAAAAGGAAGATTATTTTCAAACCATTGAATATTATCAATAATTTTATTTACTTTTGCAGTTTGTAATGGATTTTTAAATGCCACAATGCTTTCAAAAGTACAACCAATACCTAGTGGATCTTCATAAGATTCAATCAAACCATTAATAAAATAAACATCACTATCTTTATCTTGAGTCCATGCGACACAATGCTTATCAAAATCAAAAGCATCACCAGTTTTATAGAAATCAATCAAAGTGCTGATAGATTGATGTTGTTTTTTATTTTCAGTAAATTCAAGTGCTTTACTGAGGCTTTCAATAATTTGCTTAACATACGATCCATATAGACCGTTTTCAGAAATAATTTCTCGTTCAATGACACCATTTGTATCTTTAACAATACGTTCATTAAAACCAAATGGAGGAATTTCATCACCTGAAACTTGAGGATAGTTTTCTTGACGGAATGCTTTAACTTCATCGCTAGTCAAGTTTTTATAAAAATTACCACCTGATTGGGTAACAACATCTACACCATCAGTTTGAACAGTTCGGAATTGCTTAATTTTGTTAGAGAACCAAATTGATTTAATAGTTTCAACCAACTCAGGTTCTTTATCTTTATAAAGCTCAAGAGCATTTTCAGTTAGAGGAATAGGTAGTTTTTCACCTGAAGTGCTATGGTAAATACCATTATGAGTAAACAGAATAAACAAGCTATCATGAATTTGTTTATCAAGAATAGAACCCTTATCAACTTTGCCATAAAGTTCAATAAGAGCATTCATCAGCGGAAGATTATATTCTGACCCCTGATCTAAAGAAATGCAGCGTCCCCATAGACCAGCTTGTGCTAGATGATAAGCCAAGTTTTTTTGTTTTTCGGATAGTTTTTCAAATCCTTCAGTATTTAGCTGAAGAATGACAATATCATTAAAGCGTTCAGAGTATTTATCCATATATAATCCTTTAAAAATTTTTTAGTATTGTAACACAACAGATAGAACAAAACAGATTTATAACGAAAAAAAATCATTATTTTTCTGAATAATTAATATGATTTTTAATGTACATGATTTTAATTCATAGTATAATAAACTCCTAATTTGATGAATACAACCCAATAGGAAAATCATGAAAAATGGCCAAAATATTGTGAAGCCCTTTATTTTCTTGAAAAAAAAATTGGCAGTAGGAACAATGCTACTATTTCCTGCAATTGCTCAAGCAGTTCTCCCTATTGCCTCTCCAAATGAACCATGTATGTGGCCTTGGACTCAGCCATATCTTCCTACAGGAAGCACCTGGGAAGCTGTAAATTGCACTTCTGCGAAAAATCCTTACAAGCGTAGTTGCAAAAAAGAGATTTTCCACATTCTAAGTGAACGTGATGGATATGTTAAATATACTATCACCTACTTGAATTCCGAAGGAGAAAAAATTGTTCTTGATTACAGTGGAAAAGCTAAATTTGTAAGCTGTGGCTATGATAGCTTCAAAAGGATTGATAAATAAATAAACCGATTAACACTAACATTTAATGAATTTCTAATTTTAATTAATTACCAATATAGGAAAAATCATGAAAAATGACCAAACAACTGAAGTTAAATATCAAGTTACTTTTGGCCCAAAAAAAGAGTCTGAAAGGGAAACTAAAAATTTCACTGATCCAACATTGGCCATTGATTTTTTCAAAGAAAAAGATAAAGCAGGCTTCCATGTTGATGCTTATGAAATTACCACAGTAATTACTAAGAAAAAACTATCGTAATTTTAATTTAATAGGCAAATTAAAATACAGACAAACCACTAAAATAGTATAATTTATCTATTAAATTATCGGATTAATTATTATGACCGTTAAAACTTTTTGGGATCAAAACCACCCTCTGTCTGAGCAATCTGAAGCACTTTATAACAAACTTGTTGCAGGCTCTGGCAATAGTGATAGTCTTCAGGGAGAACTTTTGCGAGCCTCCATGAAGATCAATTACGATTGGTTTAATAATGGTTGGGGCTGCAATAATTGGTCTGGTGCTGTAAGATTTATTCAAGAAAAATTTAAAACACTAACAAAACAACCTGAGAAAGCTGTCGTTGACGAACTCATGAAAGAGCTTGATTTCGTTTTGGGGTATTCTCATGGTGAATCACATGATTTAGAATTTGGTGGTAGCACTTGTGCTTCAGTAACTAAAATTCATGAAATTATTGTCAAAGCAATTTTTGTCAATCATCAACTGATTGAAAATACAGAAGATATGTATGAGTATCAAGAAGCTGCTCATTATGAATCTCATGATTATGATGATGATGAAGACGATTATCATTAATTAATTGACTTAAATTTTAAATAATGTTTTAATGATTAAATGTTCACGACTTCTCATGTGCCTGGGAGTCATAAAATAAAAAGCAGGAAGGTCAAAAGCAGTCCTGTAGGTCCGAGCGGCACTCTAAGCGTGAGTCAGGCTATAAGAGCCAAAATATCGTTTTCTGTAAACTAGGCATCGGCTAGTTCCTTTATTGGATATTTTTGAACATATAAAGTGGAGATTTCCAGAAATGGTTTTCTCCATTTTTATTTAATGAATGGAAGCACAATATGATGCCATATGCTTAAATATTAAAAAAGCCCATATTGAGGGCTTTTATTTTGTCTAAATTTTTACTTTAGAACCAAATTCTTTATTAATAGATAAATCATTATGTAGGCTTTGATTAAGATATTTAATGTTGAAATCTCTTAATAATGATTGGCATTCTTCAATTTCACTCTTTTTAAGATATTCATAGATAACATTTGTATCAACATGAATCTGAAATGTAGATGCAAATTCTAATTCATATGCAAGATAATTAGTAAGCTCAAAATATTCTGTAAAGGCATTTTTTTCATTAATCTTAAATCCAATAGAATAATCCATATCTACAGTACCAGTTAAAAAATCTTTTTTCCTATCTTTGGGATTATAAAAATACAGATTTAAAATATGATTTTCTTTAAAATCGTTAAACCAAAGATTCCAACCTTGATTATCTTCCCATATCTTTTTTGGTGGAAAATAATCTGAAAACTTAGTGTTTTGATTTCCAAATTCAAATGCTTGAACAGAAATAATTTCACTTCTTAAAGCTTCTTTAAAAAACAAATCAAAAGCTCTTTCTTCAGCAGATAAATTATCAAATAATTGAAATTCATTATCTGGGTCAATACAAGTTTCATGTTTAATGAAGATTGTTCCATTGTTTAAATTTTGAACTAGCATAATAATTGTCTTTAAATAATATAATTCAACATTTTATAGTAATTGTTTATAACTGTATATAGATTTTGGGATTTTCTATTAATCAATTATAATAAATAGACAATTAGGAGAATAATAAATGGAAGAAATTAAAAAGTTTATTGAAAAAGAGTTATTTCAGAATACCAATTCTGAGTATCCTTTACATGAAAGAGTGAAAAGTTTAATAGAAGCATTTAAAGATAATAAAACAATTTTATTAATTTTGCATGAACATTCAAATAATTTAAATCCATCTAATTCTGCTGTTTCGGACATATTGAAAAGAGAATGGTTTAAAACATGGGGCAAAAACACTATCATTCAAGATGATATTCCTTTAATTAAGCATTATTTCAATTCTTACACACCAAAAGAACAAAGAGTTTTAATGGAAAAAATTGAGCTTGAGGCTCAAACAACTTTAGATAAAGAATCTATAAAAGATTTACAATTGAAAAAAATGTCAGAAGTTGATTTAGCACTATATCACTATAAAAAAGGTGAAATTGAACCATTAAAAAACTATGTGAAAAGTATAAAAGTATTATCTAAAAGTGAACTCAACAAAATTATAGATAAACTGTATGACGAAAATAGCAATGGATCATTGCCAATAATTAAAAAAGGAACTTTACCAATTATTGTTTCTTTATTTAATAAGACTAAACCAGAACATGCAAAGTGGATTGAAAAAAACTTAAATACAATTCATGTGCTTATGCAACCTAAAGAAGATATAGAACAATATGAAGAAATTCTAATAAAATATTATACTGCAAGGTGTGCCACTTATGGCACTAAAGATAGAAGTTCTGAAAATATAAGAGATGAATTCGTTTTATCTCATTTAGTGAAAATAAAGTTTGACACGTATTTTAGTCATACAGCGACAGAAATGTATAACAATATTAGAGATTTGGACAATCACATAATGCTTCAGGTTTTAGAAAACACAGATAAATATTTAAAAAAATATGATTTTGCAACAGAAAAATCTAAAAAAGATAATGATATAAAAGGAAAAGGTATTGATATAGTTTTTAATTCTTTAAAAAAATTTTCAAAAAGAATAAATAACCCAGGCTTTAATACTTCAATAGCCAATATAGAAAATGCATATAGAGCCAATAAACAACAGAAAGCATTAAGAAAAGAGTTATCTCTAACATTAGAGAGTAATAACCCAATTAAACCTAAGTTAAAACTTTAATTTACATTGATTTTAAAAGTCTATAAATTATAATAGAAGTAATATAAGAAAGAATAATTATGAAAAAAGATAAAAAACAAGAATCATTAGGATTTATATTTGGATATAAAGATGGATCACAAAGTAAAAATGAAAATAATCAAAATGTTATCCGTATTTCTTTCAAAAGTGGAATTTCTAAAAAATTTCCATCTAAATATGAAAATTTTAAAGATTTTTGGGCACAAGAGATTTTTGTTGGTCAGACTTCAGATATTTATGTTAATTTGGATTATTTCAAAGAAGCATTTAATCAGGAGTTAAAAGAAATTACTGATAATTTAAAGTCAGAACATAGCTACTATAAAGAGGTATTTGAACAAAGAAAATATTACTTTGATTATGACATTAATGCAGAGCAATTAGCTGGCTTAACATCTTTCTCTATGGCTCACATGCATATTCCTTACCAAAAATGGGAAAATGAGCAAGTATTTGAACAAGCTTTAAAAGAATGTATTGGTGATTTATTTAAAAAAGAAAATCGCACTATATTAGAAATTTACAATAACTATAAAGATGTTTCAGAATACATATATAATAAAGAAACAGCAGATGCTTTAGGTGAACCAATTGTTAATGCTTCTAAACCAAAAATGTAAATAAAGGATGAAAATGGCTAGAGAAATTGTATATTATGACGAAATGCATACTATGATGTATCAAGTAGTTACTGTTAAAATTAATGAAAAATTTTTAAATGAAATGCTTGCAGAAGATATTTCCGAAGAAAGTAAACGAGAACTAATTCAAGCTTATTATGTTTGTCAATTAGATAAAGGTATTGAAATTAAAGGGAAGCATAACTACGGTGCTTGGAATGCATCAATTAGTGATATAAAAAATATTTACCAATATGAGCCAAATATTTTGGAAAAGATTACAGGAAATGTAGCAAAAGAAGAAGTTGAAAAACAGATGAACTTTATCAATGAAAACATTTTAGGTTTATCTGAATCTGAGAATATTGATAGTTTAAGAGTTCAGAAAGATATTCTTAAATCATTAGGATTAGTAGCTCCGACTAAAAAAATGTAATACAAACAAAAAAGCCCCTAAGTAGGGGCTTTTAATTTAATAAATTAGTTTATTTACGTGGTTCTTTAATTTTTTCGTAAACATAGCTGCTGTAATGAATTTGATAGAAATCTTCATTATCTTTTTTCATATCAAAGCCACCATAAATACGGCAGAATTCTTTCTTACTTTGAAGTTGTGTATAGCTTACAATACCGTGAGTAGCCGTGAAATTAGTAATTTTTGCAAAGCTATGTTTGGTTACAAACAACTCAGTAATCCAACCATCAATCGTCAATTCACCACCACTACCAACATTCTTTTGAGTGAAAATATCTTTCCAAAAATCTGCATTACCATCAGGTGAGGTAAAGGTAGCATTGATTTTATCAAGAATAACATTCACTTTCTCACCATAAGCATGAAGAGTGTCAGTTTCAAAAATTTTAATCAATTTATTCCAACTAGTTTGCAGATTTTCCCAATCTTTCTTTTCGCCAAGCAGTTTAATTTTTGGAATACCACAGCAGAACATACTATAGCTGTAATAAGGTGATGCCATATCACAGAACATGGCCTGAATAACTTCAATACTCATTTCAGTATTAGTTGAAAATTCAGGGAACAGCAAAGTGCTATCAAACTGAACTTTTTTTGCCAAAGCTTGACTCAAAGTATGCATTGGAATATGAGTCATGGAACCGCTAGGCACAGAAATTTCTTCTTTTTTATCAGACTTAGTGAACAATGCACGATATTTATCAGGATTAGTATTCACTTCTTTAGCAATTTCAGAAATCAAAACAATCCAAATATCGTGAGGAGCCAAAGCGACTTTAAGGTGCGAGCTATAAGCTGCACTCAGCAGACCAACCAAGCCAGTATTCCGCATCAACGATTTCGGAACTTCTTCAACAGCATTGAATTTCAAATAATGATCATTACTCCGGTCATTTGCATGATGCGTAGACAGTGCAGAAGACAGAATATACGAAAGATCGTAGGTATGTTCTTTGAGATTAGCAACAAGTTGGTCGTTGAGAGTAATTTGCATGGTCAACCTTTATGAGTATTTTTAAGAAGGCTTATTATAGCATGTCTACAATACTAGGATGAAGAAAAAAATTAAAATAAATAACTATATTTAACTGAAAAAATCATGATAAAATAAATCTACTATCATAGACATAGGACTATATTATGCTGAAAAAATATTTCAATAAAGTAATACAAAAAATTAAAAATCGTGAGCTAAAAGATTACTATGATCCATATGCAGGAATTGCGATGATTGCACAGAAAAAAGAATAAATTTTTGCCCTGTAAATCAGGGCATTTTTGTTTCTATTATTTCTTTTGCTACAATATTAGAAATACTAAAAATAATAATTATGACTAAAGAATTAGATGAAGAACAACAATATGAAATAAATGAAGAACTACGTTTAGAATGTTATAATCTAGGAAACATGAAGGACATATTAAGACTAATCAAAAAAGGTGCAGACATACACCACCTTAATGAAGAGTCAATGAGTTCACCCTTATCTGTTGCAGCATCTATGAATAATGTAAAGCTTGTAGAATTCTTTTTAAAAAGAGGAGTTTCACCAAAAGAACATGATAATTTAGCTCTAGAAGATGCCTCAAACTATAATTGTCTTGAATGTATTGAATTGCTCATTAAAAATGGTGCAATTGTTAAAGATAGTGTATTCCAAAATGCATATAATTCAGGAAACTGGGAAATTGTAGAATATTTTGTTGAAAACTTTGATATAAAAATATCAGAAGAGTTTTTTCAGAGAATGAAAAAAGATGATATGGAATTTTATACTCAAGTCAGCAATCTGGTAAAAACAAGACAACTATATAATGAAATAAATAAAGAGTTACCAATTGTAGAAAATATAGATAATCAAAAAAAAATAAAAATATAAATAAAGCCCTATTAATAGAGCTTTATATTAATTAAATTATTTATTTAACAAACTATGTAGTTTTTCAGCCTCATCGTTAATTTTATCTAACATTTCTTGAGTCCATGTTGCTTGACTAAAACGGATTAGAGAAAAAGGTTTTTCATCATTACCTTCAAATCCAATATACCAATAAAAAATATTACCAGGTTGAAGTGTTGGATAAAGTGGATCTTTAGGAAAAGCTTCTTTATCTATTTCTCCAATTAAATCCTCATCGCCATAAGACTCATCGTGTAATTGAACATATACCTTTTCTTCTTCTACTTCTGTAATATGTCCAGAAAAAATTTGCTCAAGCCTAACATCAGGAAATTCTTTTTGAATTTGTTCAACAAGATTTATCATGTAATCGTTCACAATATGGCTCCCTTAAAATGCTACAATACATTAATTAATACCTGTTAGCAAGATAAAACAATACAAAAAAATTCCACTTAAAATCAGAAATAATATATAATTAATTCATTCCAAAAAACACACATTAGGAGTTATAATGAAAGCTATCCGAACTATTTTTGCTTGGATTTATGTGAAAAATCATGAGTTTGATAAGATGCCTTCTCAAAAACGGTTGATCATTTCACACGGATTATTTATGTTTGGGCTTGCGATTTCTGCTCTTGTTTGCACTGTGTTGACATTTGCACTTAATTCAAACTATATGCCACTAACAATTCTTATGTTCGGAATGATTTTTGGCATTCCATTTATGCTTCGTCAGATTTATCATAAAGGTAAATTGAGTAATTTCGTTCCTTGCTCAATTTATTTGCACCAAGAAATTGCAAAGCATATCCATAATTACCTTAATAGTTTTAATTATGTACAACAAATTTTCAAGAAACCGTATCTTGATGAAGTGACTAATGAAACAATTAAGAATAAATCATTTATTTTTAATGTGCCATTTTATGATAACTATAAAAAGTATGAACCACTAAAAACTCAACATAAATTGGAAATTGATAAGCAGATTTTTAAGTTTATGGAGCATATCAAAAAAGGTGTTGCAGAAAAAGAAGCTGAAGCATCTAGTTATTATGAAAATTTCTTTGAAAGTTCAAATAACTCACATGATCATGGCTATAATGGATATTATGATGAATACAATGATTATTACAGCCAACAGCCACAACAAGTAAATAATCGAATCAAATATTTAGAAGTTCTTGGTTTAGGAGCTTCAGCAACAGCAGAAGATATTAAAAAAGTTTATCGTAAGCTTGCAATGAAATGGCACCCTGACCGAAATCCTGGTGATAAACAAGCAGAAGAAAAGTTTAAAGAAATGAAAGCTGCTTACGAAGCTTTGTGTTAAGTTATAAAAGCAGATTAGAGATAGTCTGCTTTTTTTATTTGACAGATGACGAAAAAATATAAATTATGATAAATAATAATAATAATAATAATAATATATATGAAATTTTTTCGTCAGTTTTTATCTTGGATTTATAAAGCCAATTACAATTATGATCAAAAAGGAAGTTACAATCCTAAAGAAATTCTTATTCAACCTTTTGTTTCCTTAATAATAATTTTTGGATTAATATCTATACTATTTGTTGCAAATATAGATAATTTTGCAAATTTATATTTAGCATTTCTACCATTAATTATTTCTATAGCTATGGCTTGTTTATATCGTATTCCTTATCAAAAAGGAAAATTAGATAAGTATATTTCAGAAGAAATCAAGCGTGAACAATCCATTAAAAGAGAAGAAAAAGAGTTTTGGAACAAAATGATTCTTGAAAGAGAAAAAATTATAGAAGAAATGAAAAAAACGAATGAAAGATTTAAAAATTTAAAAAATAATCAACAAAATCAAGAAAAAGATTATAGTTACAAACCAGCTTCACTAAATTTTAAAAATAATAATTGGCGTATTCCACACTTAAAAGTGCTAGGCTTAAATGAGTTTGCTACACAAAAACAAATTAAAACATCTTATCGTAAGCTTGCAATGCAGTTACATCCTGACAGAAATCCTAACAATAAACAAGCTGAAGAAAAATTTAAAAAAATGAAAGCAGCTTACGAAAGCTTGTGTTAAGCAACAAAAGCAGACTAGGGATTAGTCTGCTTTTTTATTTTAGTTACGAATTAAAATCTGAAAATATGTTATAATAGACCCATTCCAACCAATATCCTTTAAGGTATTTCAATGAATAGTTTTTTGACTTGGATTTATGAGGCAAATTACACCCATGATCAGATGGAAAGCGCTAGTCGTGACCATACTATTATTCAACTAAGTGGTTTAGTAATGGTTATCTCTTTAATGCTTCCAATGGCTATTTGCATTGATACCAATCTTGACTTTAAAAGAACTGCATGGCTGATTTTTAGTATCTGCATTGGAATTGCCTGTGCATTTCGCATCCCTTACAAAATGGGGAAATTAAATGCTTATGCATCTAAAAAAACTAAACAA
>Ga0265780_10010575_pt1 | contig 10981 bp, 6 predicted proteins | sample P1T30metagenome_FD_192432 | JGI IMG/M metagenome (GOLD analysis project Ga0265780, IMG submission 192432) | Plant litter microbial communities from East Loma Ridge, Irvine, California - P1 T30 | ecosystem: Environmental > Terrestrial > Plant litter > Unclassified | place: USA: California... | reverse complement strand
CAATTCAACCCACGATTGCGCGTTTGCCTTTCACTGTACATGTTAGCAATGCGCCGACCAAACCAGTTGTGAAAACAGCAGTGACCTACCAGTGTGTGGTCTTTCGCTTCCACTCTTCGAATTTATCGTTCCGATAAGGGGTACAGGATTCCAGTATACAGGTCAAGTAGTGTAGTATCTCGGGCGGGGATCTGGTGAATGGAAAGAATTGGTCGATATCTGTGAAGACGCATTGAATTTGATCGGCTATCGGGCGAAAACGACGATCTCTTCGATGGAGATCAGAAAATGTGTAGTAGTTTATCTTGTTGGCGTATCGCATATGTCCACCTAACGTTAACTTTGTTGCTGTATCTGGCATGTCATCTCGTGGGTATTCTTGGAATGGTTTGGAGATCACCTCGACTACCTCTCCAAAGCCATCGATCCAGATCTCAGGTTCACACCGGTTCCAGCCCGCAAAAATGACGTCGATCATAGCTTTGACAACCTTTATGCGTACGTCATGGAACGATATGTGATGCTCTCCCACCAAGACCTCGTGACCGTCGTCGCTATCAGGAGCCCATGAGCGAACGAAAAAGTCCTCGAGGCGGCCCATCCTAGCTGTTTCCATAACGAATGGTAGACAATTGAAACGGACATCTGCTAGCTCCGTCCTTTGGCCCAGCCTGAAGTCGAGTTTGATTGTGGTATCCGCTCCATCAATGCAGCACAAGGGTGCCTGTCCTCTAGGCTGACAGCGAAGTGGAAACACCTTCCGTAGCAAAGGGCGAAGCTTCGTGAAGTTTGAGAAGGTGCTGTGACTATTGCTAGTCGAAATGAGCAGCGTGTACTGTTGTTCACGAAAGAATGCGTATCGCCATTCACTGTACAGATTTCGATTAACATCAGCGAATCCTTGTTTGAGGCTGGTTTCATGATCAAGGTCCAGTACCATGTTCTCGTTGTACAAGACGAGTATAGCTATCGTGCGACGTATTTCTTCAGGTAGGGTGAGAAGATTCCTTTGGCGTTCTGTTTTCCCCAAGCATAGCTGCCGTCCATCATTTGTCGCTATGAAGTCAACACTGTCCGGACCTGGCAAAAGCTGTAGTTTTGTATTTCGAATGTAGGCTTTGGAACCAGCCCAGTTGATCGAGCCTCCGGATCCATCGTGTTTGACGGCGACTGCGGTCACCTGAGGGCCGTACTGACGGAGACACAATTGGCCACTGAGAATAGAACGAATGACGCGGGTCATCGCTTCACCGCATCCGATCGGAATCAGACTGTCCCGTCTTTCAATCATGCGAACATCAACCTTAAGCTTCAGGTCCCAGATCGCCCGTAACAAAGGAGTCACGTCAAACAAGGCGGGCCCCCTATATCGAAACACGGGGCACCGCCAATCGTTAGTTTCGGTGTGGTAATGATCTTCTTCAGTAAAGCCTTCGAGATCCAGAGCAATCTTTTGGAGCCAAGAGGCCTGTGAGCCAAGGATGCCGAAGAACACAGCCGGTATCTCTACCAAGGCTCGTCCACATATCTGAACGACGCGGTCCCGAATAAACTGGAAAGTGTTGTTCGAGTAATAGATAGAGGGCGCCTCTCTATTGATCATTTTGCATGACAAGAAGAAATTGGCTGGATTTTCGGTCTCTGGATCCCGCTGGAACTGAACTCGCCGAGGCTCTTCCTCGGAGTGCGCTCGATAGTAGATACGGATGGGCGCACTCGGGACCAAGACGTATTCGTAGATGATGTTGCGCAGCTCGGCAGGGAGAGCAAGTAGCGGCGACATGCTCATGGCGGTAGGCATCGCCAGAGGATCGTCGGGTGGTTGAGGCAGCATCGCCATGATATCAGTGATATGTCAGGAGCGACAGAGAGATGATAATCAGCAGCTAGTGTTACTGCTCGACCTTATATGAGCTCCGGCACGCGGGCGTCCGTTCGTGAGCTCCACTCTTGTGAACATTAGTGTTTGTAGTACAAACAGCGCAAATAGCCTCAAGTTCAAAGCTTGCGATGACGTCTGCGCAGCGCAGACTCGATGTAGTACGGTCAGTGCAGATGCTTAAGTGGGCTCAAGCTCAAAGCTTACGATGACGTTCTGAGTAGCACCATACGGGGGATTCGAGGGTTTAAGCTCAAATGGCCCCACTGTCATACCGTTTCCTATGACTTTCGAGCCGTACAGTAATCATAGCGTCTCACCGCGTGAGACAAGCACGGCCTCAAGGAAGTCACGTTCCTGATTATTCACATATAGCCACGCACTCACAACGGAACAATCGCCACTACGATTCACGCTACTGGCAGCCAATTTGTCACTTTAATCTGGACCCGTAGCGTAGCTGGATAGAGCGCTAAGAGTTCTTACTGATTCGTAGAAGCGGTGCCTGAGCCAAACGCCGAGAAAACCTCGGCGCTGTTAGTGATATGACATTGCGCCTCGGAAAGACTGGTGTGTAGACCCACTGAATGTCGTCGATAACGTGTCTTGAGGGGCTTCACTGTGTTTGTATTTAAGAATAGACGATGCTACACAGATGCTGTCGCCGATAAACCCGCGGTCGCAGCGAGTCTGCGCATATGTCTCACCCATAACTTCGCCACGATCAGTGCGTCTGACCCAAGCTCAAGCTTCACAATTCGCACTGCTTACAGTATCTTTCAAAAAGTATGAATTGTGCCTATCCCCACATATGCCACATGCATTAACGCCTGCCCAATGCACACAGCACGCTATACTTGATATTACAATCTACTAATACAATAACCGCTTCGGGGTGAAGCTTCAATCTCTCACAGACAACTAATACTTCTTCTTCCTCTGTCTAACATGCGGATCCTGCCCCTTGCGATTCCTCTTCTGCCGATCCGTCGGCGGCCGATACGGCTCCTTGCCAAATTCCTCCCTATACAGGCCCAGCATATACTCATCCACATGGCGGCGAGCAATCTCATTGCCATCCGCATCGAGAAGTTCGTCTTGGGAGGCGGCGGTGGCGGATGTGGCGCGCGTGGCGTTGGAGGATTCGTTGAAGTCGACTTGGTCGTCGTGGATTTCGTCGACGATTTCTTTTTGCGCGAGCGAGGCGGCGTGTAGGTCTTCGGTGTCTTCGACCGTGTTCATGACGCGTGCGTCGCCGAGGATGCCGGCTCTTTCGCCTAGGACGCGCTCCATGGCGGCACCGGCTTCGTCGCTTGTGTCGATGCCTACGCCATCATCGAGCGCGTCGCGCCAGGAGACTTTGTTGAAGGTGTCGGTTGTGAAGTCACCCTTCTGGATGATGACGTCATCGAGAAGTCGCTTTTGATTTGACTTGCGCAGAATGTTGGCCTCGATGGTGTACTCGCTGACGAACTTGTAAATATGTACGTCGCGAGTCTGTCCGATGCGATGAGCACGGTCTTGACATTGCTTGTCCATGGCAGGATTCCAGTCGAGATCGTAGAAAATGACAGTGTCGGCACCCGTCAAGTTGATACCCAAACCACCGGAGCGCGAGGACAGAATGAAGCACAGAATTCGATCGTCACTATTGAAGCGATCAGTGAGAATTTGCCTCTGCTCGACCTTCGTTGATCCGTCAAGACGCAAGTAGCGATGGCCGTGGATGTTCAAAAACTGCTCGAGAACATCGAGAACTTTAGTCATCTGGGTGAAAATAAGGGCGCGGTGTCCTCCAGCTTGAAGATCGCGTAGCAATATCGCAAGCCGCTGTAACTTGCCACAGTCGTATTGCAGGAGACGTTTGTCGGGAAAAGCGATAGACTGCCTTATACGCGACTCGTGGAAAGGATCCGGCTTATGAGCCAAGTCTGACTGTCTGATCATGGCCACGCCCTGCTGGGAGAGCGCCAATGGAGCGACCTCTTCTGCCACCACTGCAGGCGTTACACATGTGAATCGGGTGATCAATGGCTCAAAGGCCTCAGCACGCTGTTCAAGGGTCGGTACCATATCGAAGAAGGATGTCACCTGTTCGTTGTTCCACTCCAGTGACGCAGCGATAGAGCGAGGGGCGCGGAATCCGAGCTCGCCGCGGTAGTCCTTGATTCGGACCTTTTCTACCTCTTCATGGCGCGATATGACGTTGGCGTGCGGGAAGCTTTGGGGGGGTTGGTAAGGCGCAATGTGTGGTTGCATTGGGTACATGTATTGCTGCGGCTGCAGAGGATGCGGCTGCTGCATTGACCTTGGTTTGGGAACCAGTCGACCTTCTCTTCGAGCCCCAAAGGTATGATCATGCCAGTCCAAGGTGAGTGCATTGATAATGTCTTTGCCGTAGATTGGCATGAACTGTGTCCGCGACCTGGTCAGATTTAGACAATGTTGCAGATGATCTCGCACAGCTACTTGTTCTCTACGAGCTAATGCTGTCATTGAGGCTTGTAGGGATGTTGACGGCGGGTCGGACGGCTTGTTTAGACGCCGTGTCTGACGCTCCACCAGATCCTCCAGAGGTCGCGTTGCTCGAATATGGTGGACACGTCGGGCATGTCCCATCTGTGTCTGCTCACGTCGAGCAAACACGAGGTTGAGCGCATCCAGATTCACCTTGTTATCGTCCTTGCGTTCATGCAGGCGCTTGCGAATCAGGAGGTCCTTGATCTCATACTGCGCAACAACAGACCGCGGCATAGCCATCGACGTGACAATCGCTCGCGTCTCGAAAAGATCAGGATGATTGCAGACTTTACGAAGCGACATCAAGCAGTTAATGATGGACATGTAATTACCAGAGGAAAGGATTTCCTTGGTGGATGCTCGACCCATGAAGCCATCATAAAGTTGGCGTTGGCGCTTTGAGAGCTTACAGTAGACGACATGCTCATACTTTCCAGGCATCTGCTTTTCGACTTCGGCCTTTAATCTTCGGAGCAAATACGGTCGGAGAACTTCATGTAGTCGTGAAACCACCTTCTGCGCTTCAGCATCGAGCTTTTGCCGGCCTTGGTCAAGAATCTGCTTTGTGGGGTCCTTCAGGGCCAGTGTGAACTGCTCGAGATTGGCTATACGCCCTTCTCCCGCGAAGCCAGCAGGCATGAGGAAGTAAAGCAATGACCACAGCTCGTCAATATTGTTTTGCAGCGGTGTACCCGTGAGCAGCAGTCGTCGTTGTGTGCGAAGTGTCAACATTGTCTGCCATCGCTGAGACTTGAAGTTCTTGATGTTGTGGGCTTCATCTAGGACGAGGTAATGCCAGGGTCGCATCTTGAAAGCTGCCGCATCTTGAAGGATGAGTTGGTATGAGGTGATCACAACATTGTACATATCCTTGCCCGTGTTGCGCCAGCCCATTCGCTTGCGCTTTCGTTCGTTGATATCGCCGTAGTAGGTAAGGATTTTGAAGCCTGGCAGAAACTTCCGAAACTCCATTTCCCAATTGAGCATGACGCTGGTGGGCACCACGACAAGATGAGGTCCCCAAACGCCACGGTGTACAGCGATGTACGCAAGCAGAGATATGGTCTGGATGGTTTTGCCAAGTCCCATCTCGTCAGCCAAGATACCGTTGGTCTCGGAGTCGTACATGTTCGCGAGCCAATCAAGGCCGTCATGCTGGTACTCTCGGAGGGTGCCGCGAAGAAGCGGTGGTATCTCTCTGCGCGGCGGAGATGATGGATGACGTGATCTGGGTTGAGAGATGTTTTTGTCGTGCACCACGTCTTCCATGGGAACTTGCTCAGCATCCTCCACAAATGGCGTAGCCGCCGCGGCATCTCCATTTGTATGTACACCATTCTGTTCGGCTGTCTTGTGGTGGCCGTTCGTGTATGGTTTGACAACGCTTTCCTCGGTAGGTGTACCAGCATGTCCGTTGCTTGGAACTGCTTCTGGCTCTGGTGTACTAGATGTTATCTGCTCTTCTTCGACTCGCTTTTTAGCCGCTTCCTTCAGCTTCTTGATATCGCTCGGAGCCAAGAAACCCATCATGCCAGCGTCCGCACCGCCTTCCTCATCGTCGTCGGATTCTACTTCCATCTCATCCTCGTCCTCATTATCATCTGCATCAGAATCTTCGTCGCTCGACCACGCCTCGCTACCTGATTCTAAAGCTTTGCCATCTTCATCCGAATCCAGGAGAGCTTCATCAACTTGCTCAAGTTCGACGTTGGAAAGATCAAAGCTATCTGGCCTCTTTTCAGCTGCGTCCTCGTAATCGTGGAAGCCGTTCGTGGTGTGGATGAAGGGGTTCTCGGGTAGATCGGTCATGTCTTTGTCTTCGGATTCGAGATTGGGATCGGGTGTTGGCTCTGGAGTACCCTCTTCCGCATCGCCGTCCGTGCCTTCGGCCTCTTCCGACTCTGCGTCAACTTCCGAACTGCTCTCAGGTAAATCCGGCAGCTGCTCGTATTTGGCGCGGAGCTGCTCGGCGGTGAGGTTGGCGTCTTCATCTTGGGCCTCTCCGTCTTCGCTATCAGAGCTAGAGGACATGACATCGTCAGGGTTGGCGCCACCAGAAGCGTCTGAGGCTCCACTTCCAAAGTCCTCTTCGAAGTCGCGGTCATCACTGACCAAGGACGACGCATTGTCTGCAGCATTTCGGCCTAGAATCTCCTGCGCCTGGTTGAACATGTCGTCCATGACCTTGTGTCCAAGCTCCTTCTGCTCTGCCTCATACTTTGCAACGCGTTCCTTATCGATCTCGACTTTGACGTTGGCCCACGCGCCCTTGACATCGATGACCAGTTGCTTGTACCGGAGAAGCTGCCGATCTTTTTCTTCTTGCTCAATCTCCTCCTCGCTCTTCCGCTTAAACTTGTTCTTCCAAAAGTCGTAAGCTTCTCTAGCCAGGGTCTTGGCCGTCTTTCGATGGTATTCCTTCTCCTCCTTGAGCAGCTTCCTAAAGTGCAAGGCATGCGCCACGACGTGGTCCCAGTGCGCGTATTGAGGAGGGGGTTCCTGGGCAGGCTCGGGGGCGAAGACGCTGCATGTTGTCTCGCTCAAGACGCCATGCTCAGCGGCGTGCACGATCTGCAACCTTCGCGCGGCCTCCTTCCTTGCTTTCTCATCGTCAATGCGCTGTGCGTCTTCGCCCTCCAGCGGATCATCGTGTGCCAACCATTCGGTCAGAGAAGCGTACTTGGGCTGCGGTGGGGCGTGTCTGGGGTGGCGGGACGGGATTTCAGCCTTGCGGAAGCGCAGACGGAGACGGGGAGCGGGCATCGAGGGGTCGTCGGGCGACGCGTATAGACCGGCGTAGGGGTCGTGCCCGTTGGTGGCAGGCGTTGACCAAACATCCCCCGCATCGTCTATCTCGGTGTGGGTACCCCTTGGTGGGCGACCTGATCGCTTTCGCGTACTGTCAGGTGATCCATTCTGCAGGGCGGGTGATGTCGGCGACGATGGCGGCACAAAGGCAGAAGACCTTCTCTGGCGTTCAGACTTGCGCGCGGGCGGGTTCATCGGGGTCGCAGTTGCCTTCTTGGTCGAAGTTGGCGCTGTCTTGCTCTTAGCAGACGAGACCGCCCCCGATACTGCACGCGACCCCTGCCGCACGCCATTCTTTGCTGTGCCATTCGTCTGCGTTGCCTTGGTCGTCTGGCGCGCGCCACGCTTCACGGGCTCTGGTGTCGGTGGCGCAGTCTCTCTGTTCACGCGTGACGACTTCCGTACGCCATTCTCGAATACCGTCGTGGGTCCATCGACTGCAAAGGGTTTCCAGGGCGGCGACACGGCGCGCGACACTGAGCGACTGCGTGTGCCGTCCTCGAGCTTCCGCCGCTTTAATGCGCGCTGGGTGGCGCCACCATCCTCTCCATTCTCGACTGCAGCCTGCTCCTCCTCTTTTATTGCAGATGCAGTGTCCTCTTCAGCGGGAGCTCCATTGTGTGCGGCGTCGGACGCGTCGAGAGCGTGGGTCGTGTCTTGTTGCGGGACTGGGTCGATGTCGGCATCGGCGGACGTGACTGATTCCATTCAGTTTGGTAAGATGCAGCCTGGAGACCACCGCGCGCGCCCTCGAATCGACATGTATCGTCTCAATCTAGGTGTCGCACGCTAGCTACAAGTTCTGTGATGGCCGTGATGCGTTCAGATTTGGATTTGCAGCGCTATCTTGTGCTGTGCAGCTGATTTGATGTTTTTCGATGTGCCAATGTTGATTCGAGAATTCAATCTTGGATCGGTCGGGTTCACGGGATGCTGCAAATGCACGCTAGCAAGTCAAGGTAGCACCGAACTCGACGACGACACGACTTGTCATGTATTTTGATGTAGGACTGACAGAGACGGCACTCGCGATTTGACTGGCCTATGATGGTCACACGCAAAATTCGCTATCGCGTCGATGCTCTGGTGTGACGAATGGGCGAATATCCCAGAACGGTCTAGCGTGCCAAGCCATCATGACCGACGGAAGCTCATCGTGAACCTCACGTCAACGAACCACGACATAAACCCCCGTAACTTTGCCGCAACGTATGTCGTGAGGCCATTTAATCTTCAAGCAAGCTCTAATACCGTGACAGCATGCTCTCCAGGCGCATTGTAGCGGCCCGCCCGCTGGCTCGATCCCTCGTCCCCGCAACAGCACGACTCCAATCTCAATTCACCCAGAGGCGCACCGCCCTCACGGCAGCCGAGCACGCCGAGCTCACAGACCCCAACCAGAACGGCGGCTATATCAACCCGCCTCCGGAGAAGCGGTCGACGCGCGATCCCTACGGCGACTACTGGGATAAGCAGGAGCGACGCAACTATGGCGAGCCCTGTCACGAGGACAACGACATTCTCGGCGTGCTATCGCTTCACGAATATGATCACTTCAAGCCCGGCTGGGGAGCTGTCTTATTGGGAACTTTCGTCGCCAGTGTCCTAGGACTGTGCGGAGTCGTTGCCATGTACTACCCGGACAAGAAAAGTGCACCAAAGACATACCCAGATGGTCTAGAGGTTGAGCTTGGTGGCAAGCGCGCGCTGCTGGTGAGTTCTCCGTGTGGAAATTGGGGGCCGCCAACTAATCTTCGACATAGGCCAGGAAGCCCGGTGAGGGATGGGAGGTTTAAGATACAGAGAAGCATTATGTAAATACCACGGAATAGGATTCTCTTTTGTACTGTTGCTCTGTCCCATGTCTTGTCAAAAGCATATTTTGGTCGCATGTTCTGATCCCCATTACTGACGACGCACTGTGCTGTAATCCTTATATTCTCAATGTTGTCGGACCACACCAGGTCGAACGCGACGGTTCAAGGCGACAGATGAATCCGGGTAAACACGTCCTTCTTCCACTAGATGAACACAGGACTCGCCAACTTTATTTACATCACTATGCCATCAAGGGATGGCTGAGGTTGTTGTTTGCGCTGGCTTCGAAAGGATGCAAGCTGAAGCCCTCACCCAAGAATTCCTATTCGAGGTCCTGGAGGTTGTCGGGACCAAGCATACAGCTTCTGCTTCTGGCACATGTAGCTCGGACTTCAAGGCTTGGGCCGAAGACACGCGGGCCAACTTCTACCAGCGCTATCATGTACATCCAGAGCCCGAGATCGAGCTTGAACCCAAGGACTAGTAGCTCGTGACTAGGACGGAAGTCCCTAGTCTGTAGTCTATCGGACCATTCGCTGATGGAAACCCATAGGTCGACTCCCCGTGGCGCACTCTTATACACCAAGGCCATAACCGCCTGCATCGCTGGTCATATCTTCGTCATGCTCCTATAGCTTTCAGCTTGCACGCGCTACACTTTCGATTCGAGAACTTCTGACGGAGGAAACTTACCACTGCAGACCACACCGCCGGCACTTACGTGGGTTAAGGACGCGGTTCTAGCAATTCCATAGGTAAACTTGCCTTGCAATAATAGTTCCCGTAATTAGTTTCGCTTGTATTTGTTATGATGTTCGTGTTTTGTTGGTATGGCGATCATATCACTTGTGTACACTCCCCTCATGTCTCTTTCACGTCGTGCATAATCCTGCGTTGCGCAAGCTGCCCAGGCATATCCTTGCTTTCACTGGCCTCGCAATTTCCTTGTCAGGCTGCCACTTCTCTGCCCGTGCACTTTCACCGGTGGCTGTAATTGCCCCCCGCACCCTCGACGCGCAGCAGTCCAACCGTTCGAGTACTTCTAGCCCGAGGTTTTATCCTCACCTCGACTACATCGCCATTCCCGACGGCCCCAACGTGAAGTTTAATCGAAAATGGCAGATTCAAGCATTCAACCCGAGTCCAAGAAGTGCGAGCCGCCTTGTGAAATGCTTCCGTGTAACAAAGGCACGCATTCACTCCCTCCGTAAGTTTTTTCCATCCTATTGTCTTAAAGCCTTCATGACTAACAAGTGTTCAGTGCAGAGTAAGGTCCTATTGTCACAGTCGTGGTCGGTACCGGGGTCGATAGACGCGGCTTCAACGTCTACAAAGGACTACTTGCCCACTACTCGACGTACTTCAAGAACGCGCTCAAAGACTGCTGGCTCGAAGACTCCAACAACAAGATCAATCTTCTGGACGACAACCCTGAAGTCTTTGCAGCATTCTTCAACTGGCTCTATGGCGGCAAGCTTTACTTCAACCTCGATGCCGACGGCAGCATCCCGCTCACGGCCGCTCTCGTCTGCGAAATCTACGTCTTCGGCGACGCACGCGGTATCCCCGATCTCTGCAATGTAGCCATGGACACGCTCTTCCAAGTCTGCACACAGTGGTACGGCTTCCCCAAAGACATGCTCACCTACGTCTGGGACAACACCATGGAGGGCGCACCCATGAGAAAATTTCTCGTCGACTTTGCAGTGGAGAACTATAACTGGATAGGCATCAAGACTGACAAAGAGTGTTTCCCCGCACACTTCTTGTTAGAAGTCATCGCGGCTTGCCGTCATGCTCGCGTTTCGCCGGGAAATCGGTTCCCGCGTAAGGAAGCGTGGAAGGAGAGGAAAATGGCGGACATGTGCGTCAATTACCACGATCATTCTGGATCGGGCATCTAGCTGCTTGTACAGAGTCAAGGTATACACATAAGCACGAGTATGTCAGTATGAA
>Ga0265780_10010574_pt1 | contig 10981 bp, 11 predicted proteins | sample P1T30metagenome_FD_192432 | JGI IMG/M metagenome (GOLD analysis project Ga0265780, IMG submission 192432) | Plant litter microbial communities from East Loma Ridge, Irvine, California - P1 T30 | ecosystem: Environmental > Terrestrial > Plant litter > Unclassified | place: USA: California... | reverse complement strand
AAGCAAAAGCAAAAAAAACTTCATGGCCTCCCCCTCCCCCTCACAAGCCTCCTCACCCAGCGGCCCCGACCGCCCCGACTCGAGCGAAGAAAGTCTCACACCGCTCGAGCAAGAAGTACTAGACGAATACGCCCGATTACTCGGCAACTTGAACACAATGTCCAGCCTGCTGCTCACGCTATCCAACGCGCCCAGCGCCGCTATTCTAGATGGGCTGCGGGGCCTCGAACGCAAGACGTCGCTGGTGTTTACGCTGCTGAAGGCGAGTGTGTATTCGATTGTGTTGAATCAGCAGATTGATACGGATTTGGGTGAAGAAGGGGAAGGATGAAAGGATAGAGAAGATGTAGATGTAGATGAGGATATGAATATGGATATGGATATGGATAATACCCCTCCGGCAATTCAGTGCGTTGATTTTTTTTGGTGGTGGAGATGATGGATGGTAGACAGTAGATGGTATGTATGTATACATACAAATAATACATCTACAGTACTACAATTCATGCCAATGCAAAGGCGGTGTATGTATGTATGCATGTATGATACAAGTCTATTCCAGCCGTATAATACATCTAATGGCTGCAATGCAATGCAATGCAATTGCCTAAACAGGAAACTGTAAAGCTACTCAGTGAATAGAACCACCATAGTAAACCTTGCGCACATCAACCAGCTTCTTGCCTCTTGCCCTGGCAATCTCATCCGGTAGCCGCTGGTTGGTCAGAGCTTCCCAGGTAGCCTTGATGACATTCATCTTGTTTCTTGACCGTGGTGTTTTGGCAGCCAAGTCCTGGAGGCCGGCGGCACGTGCGAGCTCGAAGATTAGATGTTGGACGCGGAGACCAAAACCTGGTTTGCACGTTTTGTTAGACTACAGTGCTACAATGTCTTTGGCAGAATGGGGGGAGGGGAGAACGTTATTCTTACCCGGTGGTCTCGAGAAGAGCTGGACCTTTGTCGCGCCCACCTTTCTCTCTAAATCTCCAAACGTTGTCCTGTTTTCATACCGTGGCACAGGCCTTAGATTTCTAATCGCACTCATCACGCTCTGTTTCCTCCCCTCTTCTGGTTCTACGGATTTCCCCTCTCCAACACCCAAGAGACCGTCCTGGTTGCCGGCAATAGTTAGGTAGTATAAACTCCTAATCTTGCCCATGCGCGTCTGATTGGTAACGCCGTGCACAACAAGCGTCTTCACCCTAATGGAGCGCAGCTTCTGCTTGTCCCAACCCATGTATTGCAAGAGGCGCTTTTGTCGTGGGTCTTCTTCTTCTTCCGAAGACAAACGGCGCGTCTGGCGTGCCATGCGGTTCTCTACCCGTGGTAGGTCGGGTGCAATGACCGAATGTCTTTCGTCGCCTAGTGCCTGTAGTGCATGTGGGTTCTTGGAATAGTACGTCGCGCGTGGATCCAGGGTGGCTTGTGTGATTGCTGCGTCCATGGCGTTGCGCAGCTGCGACTCATTTTCTGGGATGCCGTCTGGGTACATCTTGGCCAGGTTCTCCGTCGCAATGCGGGAAATGTTTGCGTCGCGCTCCACCTCGTTGGCGAGTCTGAAAGTCTTCTTGCCCTTGATGTCGTCGCCTGTCAGTCGCTCGGGGCGATCCGTCACCGGGTCCACTTCTGCGAGGTCATCTTCGTAGTTGAGACGCCATGAGTCTGTTCTGCGCTGGCCTTGTATGAGGACATCGCGGGCGTCGATTGTGGATTCTGCCGCTTTGATGGCTGCGATTTGCGACGGCGTATACTTTTTTTCGAGGAGCGCTGTCTCCGAGGTGTCGTACTTTGGGTATTCCGTCTCTGCGGCTTCGTTGAGGAGCTTGAGGTCGTCGGCCTTTATTGAGGGGTAGTGTGGTCTCTTTTTGCGGGCCTGTCGAGAGGCGGAAGCGTGGAAGGTACGGTGCGGAGGTGGTCTAGGAAGCGTTGTGGATGCTGCTTTGGTGAAGAGACATCTTGCGGGACGGCAGACACTCATTGTTGCCCTAGAACCTCCTCTTGAGGGCCAATTGAGTGCAGCAAGGCGGTAATAGCGGATGGCCTCTGCGCCTTGGTGACGATCAAAGTGAAGTTCGGAAAGTTCAATGTTGACTAAGCGGGATGGAAGTAACTGCTTCCAGCCAATCGCCGCTCTGCCCATCTGAGTGACTAACTTTTCTTGACTTTGACGTTTGCTACATGTGCTCACGAATTCTTACTCGACCGCTTCGCACTCTGCTGGCCAGTAAGCAGTATTCTCAGATTGCCAGATACAATATGGCTTCGTCAGCAGACAGTGTGGCGCCCATTGAGAGCAACGGCGCAAAGAGATATGCCGAGACGCCTCTGCGAAGTGAAGAGGCATCACGAGGCAGCTACAGATTCAAGAACAAGCGAATGAAGAACGGCCATGCTGAGCAAAGCAAAATCCTAAAAACGAACGGAACCAACGAGGAAGTCTTGCTTGAGGACGTAACAGCGCTCATAAAAAATCTCAATGTGCAAAGAGAGGGAAAGGAAAACTCGACCAAATTACCAGAAAGATTGAGCGAAATCCAAGTCGAGATCAAAGAGATTTCATCGACAGGAGATGGTCTCGGTTTTCAGCAAGGCGCAGACTCGGACCAAATCTATGTCGTGCCCTTTAGCGCACCAGGAGATGTCGTAACCGCACGGCCACACAAGCACTTTGAGAAGGAGAAGTACTCCATGGCCGACTTTGTCAACGTCATCACACCCTCGCCTCACCGTGATGATTCGCTGGTCAAGTGCCCCTACTTTGCCAGTTGTTCGGGCTGCCAGTTCCAAATGCTACCCTACGACTTCCAGCTGCAACACAAGAGATCCATCGTCGAAAAGGCCTACAAGAATTTCTCAAACCTACCGCCTGAGCTCATCCCCACAATCGGGGACACCATCGGCTCACCACTCCAATACGGATACCGCACAAAACTCACTCCCCATTTTGACGGCCCGCCAGACGCCCGCCGTAGCGATGGCCGTAACGGCATCAAACGTACATTTAAAGAACTCCCACCTATCGGTTTCATGAAGAAAGGAACTCGCATAACCATTGACATAGAAGATTGCCCGATCGGCACAGACGCCGTACGCGCAGGCAACAAGCGCGAGCGCAAACGTGTCGCAGATACACTCTCCACATACCACAAAGGCGCCACACTCCTCCTGCGAGAAAGTACTACCCGAATCCCAAAAGCAGACTACGACGTCAGCAAAGAAGACGACAGTGACGCCGTCATCGAAGACAGAGGCAATCACGTGCACATAAAAACATGCATTACAGACTCCAATGCAAAATCCACAGAATACATAGACGACTTCCAATTCGTAAACCCCGCTGGCTCCTTTTTCCAGAACAACAACAGTATTCTCCCCGTCTTTACAGAGTACATTCGCCAACATATTTTGCCCTCGACCCCGGGCCACAAGATTACGCATCTCATCGACGCATACTCTGGCTCTGGTCTCTTTACCATTACGCTGTCTAGTCTGTTCAAAAGCTCCCTGGGCATCGACATATCGTCCAGTAGTATAGACTCTGCATCCACGAATGCAAAGCTGAACAACCTGCCTGAGAGTTCGACGCGGTTTATTGCTGCGGATGCGGCGAGGCTGTTTGCGTCAATCGAGTCGCCAGCCGAGGAGACGGTGGTAATGCTTGATCCGCCGCGCAAGGGCTGCGATGAGTCTTTCCTGCGCCAGTTGGTGCAGTACGGCCCGGCGAGGGTGGTGTATGTAAGCTGTAATGTGCATACACAGGCTAGGGATATTGGAGTCCTGGTAGGTGGCATGAAGGGAGTTGATGGCGGGTTTGGGAAGGGAGAGGGGTGCTATGAGATTGAAAGTTTAAGGGGATTCGATTTCTTCCCCCAGACGGGGCATGTGGAGGGTGTTGCTGTACTGAGGAGGAAGGCTGGTGGGGAGAAGAAGGAGTAAAATGCTCAGAATGACAGTTGGTGACTTGCCTCCATAGCCGATTGTTCTGATCACATGCAACACCGCTTTGTCAAAAAAAAGTCAATACACAAGAGATTCGCCGTCTACATACTGCTAAACATTGTCACAAACGAGCAGCATATCACAGGCTTCCCATCTCTTTGGCTGATAATCTTGTCATTCTCGCTAGGTTTTGCTAATATCTCATATTCGCTCAATAAACCGTTCCATCATCTACACAGGTCTCGCAATGTCGCAATCCTCTTACGTGCTACCAGGTCCGCCCAACAGCGCGAATCTTCGGACAATGCTGGGACCAATCTCATCGTATTCTGCCTTGGTGTGGCAGTAGCTCTTGAACTCTGGAGTTTGGCCGAGCAAGCTGCCTCCGAACCATGGACCGTGTCGTTGCCTCTTGTGTGTGATGACTTGGACGTCCAGACCGCCACTCTTTGCGCCTCCACTCCGCGCCTCCGATGCCTTGATCCTAGCATCCACCATGTGCCGGATATCACGCTGCAGACGTCGGCCAAAGTCCTTGTATAGTGTTGAACCACCTGAAAGCACAATGTTCTTGTACAACCCTCTGCGCACATCGATAGGCGAGGATTGGATAACGGTATCGACAATGGTGGGCAGCGGGGTCAGGAAATCAGAAGAATAGATCTCGGGGTTGAAGAAGATCTCGGGAGCAAGGAAGCGTTCGTAACCAACGTCGACGGTTGTGGTCTTTCCGTTGGGGTAATTGACGACGTGCTTCTTGAAGCGGTCGTCTGATTCGCGGTCGAAGCGTGCAAATTCCTTGACAATGTCTGGGCACACGTAGCAGTACTCCTCCTTGATGCGTTCTGCGGTCTGGAGAGACGAGTCGGGCTCGCCGCGCTCTCTGAGAAGCGACTGTACGAAGTTTGTAATGTCGCGACCAGCGATAGGGACACTCTTGATCGAGGAGCCAATAACATAGCCTTCAGCAACGGGGATAACGTGCGTAACACCAGCTCCCGAGTCTATGACAGTACCCGTGAGGGACCTATCCTGCACCTTGGAGCTTGTCCACGAAGCAGCCAAGGCGAGCACAGCTTGTACAGCAATGTAGAGGCCAGCAACGTTGAAAGATTCGAACATGATCTCAGCGGTCGCTTCGCGGTTCTCGGGAGGGTTCAATGGCTGATATTACATTAGTCATGCACCATAGGCGTCTGAGACAGCATCGCGTACCGGCTCGGTAAGTAGAAAGTGGTGGTCCTCGGGCTCCACTCTCAGGTACTTGAATATCGAGTTGGACCAGAAGCGCTCCATTAGATCCTACAAGCCATCAGCATTCCTTCTTTGGCGCCCTCATGCCTCTCCATACCCAATTGTCGATCTGACCGTGTCTGATTGGGTAGTTGATGCCATAGCCCGCACCCCCCGCTGCGGCAAGAGCTTCGTCACCAATGAAGAAGTCGAGATCCTCAGTGCCGCGTTTGCCAGAAAGATGTCCGCCCGGTCCAGCTCCACCGGTCAGATACGAAGGCTTGTTGGCGACCGCTGGGCGTCCGGAGCCCGACGTACCGCTACCGCCCGTTGGGCCTCTGGTAGCTATCGCCGTGGGAAAGACGAAGGATGGGGAGTCGTTGCCGGCGAAACCTAGGGTTGACTGTTACTACGAGTAATGCTAGTCGAGACAATTCTATCGCATACCGAGCTTCGAGTATCCCGTACCGCTACGTGCCAGCGTCAGTACTCAATCGCAGTGTGGGTGCCCGTAGGCAGCTGGTAGCGCTACTTACTTGTCCATGACAACGGCGGGGGTTTGGGACGCCATTCTTGCTGCTGCTTGGCGCAAAAAACAATATGCAGAGCAGCTCAAGTGTTCCCGTGGGTGCAGGAGAGAGCGTGGAAAGGGTGCAGAGGTGGCTTCGTCAGAGGTGTGATGGCGGAGGTCGGTGCATGTGGGTTGTCCTCGAATCAGGCGCCGCCCCGCTCCGCCCTTGGCAGCGGAAATGAGCTGTAATGGCGGGGAAACATGACTGATTACCTTTGGTTGGTACCTACATCGTGCACCTCTCTCTTGTGCATCTAGTCGCTCCTGCCTGCTCAATCTGACTTGCTTGCTACATGTGTCATGTACGCCAAAATGCATTAGTCAACCGCGAAGCTTAGACAGGTGCAAAGGAAGGAGCCATCGACAGCTCAACACCCACAATACTGCTAACCTCTTCCTCACTGACTGTGCCCCTACAGCGCTCACCGAGCATCTCTCCCACTCTCATTGAACACTCATCCGAACCACATTGCGACACCTCCGCTGGCTCGCCCTCTTAATCAATTCTCTATTCTTGTTCCTCTCCCTCTCCGTCTACCTTTGCTGTTCTCAGATTACGTGTATCTCTATCGACCCTGACGCTATATCATTCTCGAACGGCCACTTGAAGACCCTATCAACAGCCGATTGTACACCGCTTTACCGCATCTCCAACTCACTCACTGTGTCAGCTCGACAATCGCCAAAGGTATCTCGTGCGGACATCAGGCGCTACCTGTGCGCTTATTTAAGCCTCTGACTCCGGCACATAGTTAACTTCACGCCCAGGACTCATTCAAGCATCATAGGAGCTTAGTGTAACCCTGGATACGTTCGCTCCCCATTTCCGAGACTTTCGTCGGCGCTTTTCAACACAGAAAGGCATGTCGGCTCACAGTCGTCACTATGCACCCATAGATGGCGCATACATTGACACGCACACTCGCAAGGCTTCGCGTAGCCCGCCCCCAAATGAGCTGTGCTGCATATATGTTCACGCCGGTGCAGGGTATCACAGCCACCAAAACGAGAAGATTCATCTTGAAGCATGCAACGAGTGAGTCCTGTGCCGCGTCTCTCATAGCTCATTGTAAACGATTCCGATACTGATCTTGCACAGTGCCGCACAACTAGCCATGCTGGTATTGAAAAATGGAGGCACATCGCTAGACGCCGTCGAGGCAGCCGTCAAGCTGCTCGAAGACAGGGAAATCACGAATGCTGGCTACGGAAGCAACCTGGCCATGGATGGTGTTGTAGAATGCGACGCGTCTGTCGTTGATCATTATGGACGCAGTGGAGCCGTTGGGGCTGTAGCCCGTGAGTCACTCGGCACTGGTAGGTGTTCATGTACTAATTAGCTACGGCAGAGATCAAGAATCCTATATCCCTAGCACGAATGGTCCATAGCCACACTATGGATCCACTCACGCTCCGTCGGGTTCCTCCAAACCTCTTATGCTCCCAAGGTGCCACCGACTTTGCTGTAGAGATGGGAATGCCTATCTTACCGCATGATGCACTGGTTTCACCAGCCGCCAAAGAGCGTTGGGTGCGATGGCGCGCGGACCTGAAGTCCGCCGAACACAAATCCAGGAAGAGTAGTGCACATCCATCCTGCTGGAAGATCAGAGATAACATGGCACCTGAAGAGGAGCGATCCCAGGCGCGTATTCGCGAACAGCACACTGAAAAGATGCTGGGAGTTTATCCACCCCTGCTATCGCCCTCTGACGACACGATATATGATGAAGATCATACCATTCGTTCTGATCCGTCTTTGCCTACTTCTGAACATTCCTCTAGCTCGTGGATCAGCGATGAGCAGTTCACCACTCCCGGTACATATGATCAAACGTCATTAGCCAACGTTACTTGTCCTCCCACGGCTGCTGATGCTTCTCGCAATGCCTTCATCAACAGCACGCAGAAGCTGCCTACTCTGAGTCATTATCGAGACAACTATACAGCTCGCGATGCAGCTTACGAAAGCATCATGGAGGATGCGCAAATGGGAGACGCACCTCATGGACTAATGCACGCAGCATCTTCGCGCAAGGCTTGGGCCGATGGTTCCAGCGAAGACTCCGGATCTACCGCTAATCTGGAGACAACGAATGACATACCCTTGAAAGAGTCTCAGCCTTTCGCCACCAACACTTCTTTGCCCCAGGTTTCAGAAAACCGAGAACCGGAATTTCGATTTTCTCAAACGTCAACACCTCTGAATCACATTAAAGAGACAGCACCACTTCTACCGACGCCGCTCTTTCCGATTCAGCGCAAACCAGAGGAAGATCACATCACTGATACTGTCGGAGCTATTGCCATAGATAGCTGGGGCAACATTGCGTGTGGTGCTTCTTCTGGGGGTATTGGTATGAAATTTCGAGGACGTGTGGGCCCAGCGGCTCTCGTCGGCGTAGGTGCTGCTGTCGTTCCCGCTGACCCTGACGATCCCGACCAGACATGCGTAGCGACTGTTACAAGTGGAACTGGTGAACACATGGCAACGACAATGGCCGCTACTGTATGTGCCGAAAGACTCTACCAGAGCGTGAAGAAGGACCGAGGTGGAGAATACGTGGAAGTTACTGAGGATGAAGCCCTAAAAGCCATGATTGAGAACGAGTTCATGGGTAAGCTGAATTCCAAGCGATAGAAATTGACATGCTAACATGACTGGAGGCCACCCTAGTGTCAAGCATAGCAACTCTGCCGGCGCTATCGGCATCTTAGGTGTCAAGAAGATGAGTACTGCTCTGCTGCTCTACTACGGACACAATACCGACTCGTTCGCCATGGCATCCATGTCTTCCGATGATGACAGGCCCCTCTGCTCAATGTCGCGTAGCAACGGCAATGGTCAGATCGCTCAAGGCGGCCGCGTGTTGCCCATGAGACGCCACAAGAAGACGAAGTCAGGGTCTCGCCGATGATTATCGTGCCCTACGATTGAGTGAGGTGCCTTTGATGTCGCTTCACTCAACTACCTTTCGATATTTCCTAAGAGTCTATGACTGATTCAAACATGGCGTGTTTGACGCTATATTCCTTTCTTTTACTATAAAATTTCGTGCAGCAAGCAATCCTCTAATAGCTATATACCTGTTCAATGTGCGACTGAAGTCTTCATTTTTCCTTACTACAGCGATGGAAGATCCTCGGAGAAGGAAAAAAATAGAATCGGGTTTCATCCTCACGCATATACCTGTCATATGCGTTGAATTTCCCCAGCCCTATAATACAAAGATAAACGGTACATATTCGATAGGAGCAACATTATCATCTACTATTCGCACCGGTAAAAGATCACATAGAAGGCACGGAGTGATCTCGGAGCAAGCAGAGATACCATTGTAGAATTTAAAGCGTCAATGATGGCTTGTGTTACTTCCCGTCATATCCTTTGACGCCCGTGTTGCCGCTTCCCTCCACAGCCCCAGTAGCGACACCCAAGCTTTGCTTGAACGCTCCTGTAATACCCATCTGATCCGTCAGTATACTCACCATGTCAAAGCCGCGGTCGGCATATCTCTTTGCATCTTCTCCGCTGTTACAATACATGGCAACCTTCTTCCCCTCTGCATGGGCCGCATCCTTAATCTTCTCAATCGCCTCCTCCAGCTCCGGATCCATCTTGGAAGTCAGAATAGGATGGCCGATATTGTTTCCCAGATCAAAGGGCCCAATCAACAAACAATCCACACCGGGGATAGCAGCAATCTCACGGACATGTTCCAAAGCAGACGCCGTCTCTATCTGAACGATTGTCACTAGCGTACTAAATCCGACGTCAGCGAAAAGGCCCGTCTCCTACATTTCGTACCATCAGGGCGGGGAAACACGTAACTCGTTGGCGTGCTGCAGGTAATATGTCATGGACTCGTTGTTAAAGCATTGAACCGATAGCGGAGAACCAAACCCACGTGTCCCCCGTGGCGGGAACTTTGTCGATGAAACGAGGCGTTTGGCATCATCGACTGTGTAGATCAAAGGGACGACGACGCCGTGTGCACCGGCATCCAGGGCCCGCTTCACCATCCAAGCTTCGTTTGCGGCGATGCGGACGAGCGGGGAGACGCCTGCATGCGCTATTGCGGTGACGGCTTCGTGCATTTGTGAGTCTGAGGATGATGAGGATATTTAGTTTGGCATTTTGTGGAGGGTTTAGGGCGGGAAAATTAGGTGGTGGATAAATTTAAAAAACGTATTACCGTTGATGTTGCCGTGCTCTGTGTCAACGCATATCCAATCTACGCCTGAGCGGGCTATTGCTCGAGAGTGGTTGGTACCGGGGAGCATCTATTGAAAGTGGGGGGTTTTTTTTCAGTATTCGTCAATGGAAAGGCAGTTGTAATTTCTTTATTTGAATTCGTGAAAATTGGTCTCACCTGCCACCCTCCAAACGTCGGGCCTCCCTTTTGGAAGGCCTGGTATATCCTGCTCTTTTCTTGCAGCGTGTTCATTGTTGTTTTGGAGTAAAAACGTGCGAGTTTGTTACTAAAATGATTCTGGGATTGGAAAGATTTGCCGATTGAAACTGGGGCTTGAGATGTGAAGCTTCTTCGTGTGAAAAGCAACATGTGCTGTCTTTTTAATGTAATGAATTGATGTGTTGCTGTTCTTATTGTGCCCCTCCTTTGTTGGAGGGTTTACCCCACCTACATGCGGAGACGGGCACTAGCTTATGCGGCTTCTCGTGGGGAAGACGATGACGATGGTTACACATCATGGCTTTGAACGACAGCGCTGCCACAGTGGTTTGGATATGAGATAGGAGCGTCCAACTTTATTTAGCTGAGCCTGAATTCTCAAGTGAAGCGTAAGGGATTTCTAAACGTTATGTTGTTGACATTAAAGTAGTAACCATAATCTCGAACTGGGCCGCGTTTTGTGGTTAACCCTACATCTTCGTCCATACCGCAAGTCTGCTCCTAGGCAGGCTTGACCAAGAGTTCCAGTCGGAAATACTCGAAATACTCCAGATAGTACATAATGAGTCTATTGTGTGCAATGCCAGGGTAGCTTTGGCCCCACGCACAGGTACCAAGATTTTGTTTGAGTATGCACCCATCAAATCCCGAGTATTAAGATAACCTGGTATAGTATAAATCTCGCAATTTCACACTGACAGCATATGATATTCAGATGAAGAAGATTCAAGACCTTTCAGCTTCGTCCATCAACTTAACCACATCTTCTTCTTTGAGACGATGCATCAGCTTGAACGAGGACTCAGTGGTCTCTCCAGCTCCG
>Ga0265780_10010573_pt1 | contig 10981 bp, 9 predicted proteins | sample P1T30metagenome_FD_192432 | JGI IMG/M metagenome (GOLD analysis project Ga0265780, IMG submission 192432) | Plant litter microbial communities from East Loma Ridge, Irvine, California - P1 T30 | ecosystem: Environmental > Terrestrial > Plant litter > Unclassified | place: USA: California... | reverse complement strand
TCTGGGCCTTTGCTCAGAAGCGATGTTGGAACTGCTTTAAGGAAGAACCGTGGTATTCGGAAACAGAGACGCGACGAATGAAGCCAGAGATAGGGGAGTCGTGGGAACATTGGGCGTTTGGCACACGCGTTCCGATGCCAGGTAGGGTGAAGATGCATGCGCGCGAAGAGCTATCGAACTTATTCTCAATGCACCAGTGGAGCTACGTGGTCGCGACGGAGGATGCTCCTGAGAGCAGATCGGCTCTTGATGCCGTTCAGCATGACTTTGTGCTTCCGGTTGAGTATATCAATAGTCGGTTTCTGGAGTCGACCTGGGCCAACATCGCGAGGAAAGGTAAGGTCGCCGGGCGTCCAAATCACAATGACACAGTCATAGTGAAACACGAGCCGCACAAGACCAAGGCCAATAATACTTGGGGCAGTCGTGCTTGCACCATCGCGGACTACACCTACCAAGAGCTCATTGCGATGGGCGGCCTACAGGGATCTCGAACAAACAAGGTCCGGGTGTATGGCGCACACTGGGCGACTGAAAACGAAGCTATGAAGACTAAGCGAGAACTCATGGCGGAACGCAGAGCAAAGAAAGCTAAGGAAGCTAGGAAGGCAGCTATGGCGGGCAAGCAAGCAAAGAACGTCCTGAAGATGCCAGAGCGTGCCGCGAGGATTGAGGTTGCGAAGAAAACGACGAGACGAGCGCGAGCGAGGTGACCCTCGGACGATGATTCAGATTCGTAGTGCAGAAGTTAGTGACTTGATGCGAAGCAGGATTGCTACAATCGACGACTTGGTTATTGACGAGGAGGGGTCACGTAAGGGCTGCTGCTAAGGTAGGCATGTAGGTGTCAACTCCAGGTAAGACACCCCGAGGCCTTCATGAAGTGCACGAACACTCCACAGCTCTTATAGTCGTGATTTCCTGTTCCTCACAATTAACAATGTTTTCTTGATTCTCAAACGATTCTGTAATCCATTGCAGTGCAGTTCTGCGCAACTTGAAGGTTGTTTCGTGGAGCGAACCGTAGTCGGACGACGCGCAGTATGCGTGCCCCGAGTGCGGAGAAGGAAGCGAGTGAAGTGAGAGAAATTGGAGATGCAAGCGAGCTACGACGCTCATATCATTGTGAAAGACGATGAACTTTCGCTCACTATCGTGAAGTATGGTGTATTTTCCCCACGAGCCACATCACACTAAGGTTCACAGATTGCGACCGAATTCATCAAGAGCTCGCGAACGAAATGGCCCTTCTGACTTGACTAATGAGTGACCGACAAGAGCTCATTCATGGACTTCACCACCTAATCGATCATGAGCACGAAGATCGATGATGGATTGAGCTTTTTTGCACGTGCGAGGACGTCGAAATCATTTAATGACTGCACTCAGTGGGAAGACCTGTCTGCACTCAATGTGAAGAGTTGTCTGCACTCAATGTGAAGAGTTGTTTGCACTCGATGTGAAAGAGGTGTGATCGGGGCGCGTGCGTGTGGCACGTTGTCGTACGTGCCGATTGGACGCCCGTAGCAGCCAGCCCGCATATAAGCTGACGCCCACCTCAGCCTTGTTGCTACCCCTCCGACCGCATTGTTTACAGCTTGCAACGTCTTTGGCGATCCTGCATACTCACACCTAACTGCCTCGCAGGTCTATATCAATCCTAGTCGACAAAGACGTCCAGCCCTACAAACATCTTGCGTCAATGCGCTTGCTACACGTTGACGACGACGGTAGGCTCAGCCTTGCGACCTTCTACGGAGACAAGATACCTCCATATGCGATCCTCTCTCACACATGGGGACCAGATGAGGATGAAGTGAGCTACGAAGAATTCCGGAGCCAATCTGACGCAGTCCAAGCTGGATTACGCAAAAGGCCTGGCTACCGGAAACTCAACTTCTGCTCATTGCAGGTCTCCCGAGATGGGCTGCATTATTTTTGGGTGGACACATGTTGTATAAATAAGCAGAGCGATCCAGAGCTTACTGAAGCTATCAATTCCATGTTCCGGTGGTACCAGCGGGCAGCCAAATGCTACGTGTACCTTTCGGACCATGTTGTTGGCAACGGATGGAGCAGCTTCAGTCGGAGCCGGTGGTTCACTCGAGGTTGGACGTTGCAAGAACTACTAGCCCCTCTATCGGTCGAATTTTACGATGCCAATGGCGACTATCTCGGGGAGAAGGCCACGCTGGCTGCACGGATCAAATCGACCACCGGTATTTCAGAAAATGCATTACATGGTCAGCCTCTACACACTTTCAGCATAAAAGACCGACTATCTTGGGGCAGAGATCGCAGAACAAAGCGTGAAGAAGATGGCGCATATGCTATGCTGGGTATTTTCGGTGTCACTATGCCGCTGGTTTATGGGGAGGGGAGTAGCAGCGCATATTACCGGCTCCTTAACGAAGTAGAAACAAAGGCTCAACGCGAAATTTCCCCGGAGTACACTGACTATCTACCGGCTAGCGCTACCGCTCTGAAAATAGCCTTAACAACTATCCAACGCCCCGAACTGCCGAACCCTACTTCTTCGTTCAAGCCTGTGTCCAGAAAGTGGGAGACTACGGAGACAACTTCAGATCAAGATACTGCTGCTACCTTGCAAGTGCCGGAGCCAAGTCTGCCTAAGGAACAAGAGTTCATTGCTCCCCGTGAAGTGCAGAAGCGCGTCGAGATACAGCCGGTACAACATCAGCGGGCACTTTTCTGGGACCTACAGCCCCCACGCGCTTCAATGAAAACAAGAAAGGGCATCATGCACGCAATGAAACGGGCAAAATATCTAGAGGAGTTCAAGCTTTTGTACGAATACAAGAAAATCAAGGCTGATGAGATGCGACTGCTTTTTGTATATCCTGCCAAAAGACTCGAGATGGACATTGTTGTGTCAATAGAGGAGTTCAGAGATTGCGATACGGGGCAAGGTCTTGAGCAAGAATACGAGGCTTTGTCATACCACTGGGGCCCGGGTCCGGCAGATAAGCCTGTCTACATAGCGACGCAGGAAAAGTTGTCACGATTTCACATTAGCAGCCTTGCTCGGTTGCAAGAGTCAATTCCAGATTATAAACAAGGGAAGAGGATGTACGTCAGATCGAATCTCGACAAAGCCCTCCGCTACCTGCGAGACAAGGAAGCGGTTGTGATTCTTTGGGTGGATACAATGTGTATTAACCAGGTGGACGAAAAAATCGAAAAGCCAACACAAGTGGCCAAGATCAACAACGTTTTCAACAAAGCAAGCAATGTTTGCATATGGCTTGGGGACGGGAAGGTAGATGGCAAACCCGACAGAAGCAAGGACTTCTATGCAGCAATGGACTTCAGTCGCGAATTTATTCGACTTGACCAGTTGGAAAGATATTTGGAAGACCCCCAGAGTACAAAGTCTTGGAGCTATTTCCTGGACCTCATCAGAAGTAGCTGGTTCTCAAGGCGCTGGGTCATACAAGAAGTAGCCCTGGCACGTGAAGCAAGTGTGCATTGCGGAAACAAGTCCGTTCGGTGGCAAGACTTCGCCGATGCGATCGGAATATTTGCGCAAAATGTTGGCCGAATACGGGCCTTGTTCGAAAAGTCTCGAGAGGATGCAATCTATCGGAAGTACAAGAGCTTTGATGAACTGGCCCCATTCGGTGCCAAAATCCTGGTCAACGCCGTTACAAACGCTGTGCGCAGGGGTACCGACGGCTGCATAGTCGAACCGGTCTGGGATCTGGAAACTCTCGTGACGAACCTATGCTCATTCGAATCGTCGGATCCGCGCGATACAATTATCGCGCTCCTTAATATTGCGCGAGAATCGTCATCATTTCAAAACTTTGGTCAGAACGCGATAAAGCCACCACTTCCAAAGTACGGGTGCCACGTACTCGAGGTCTATACAGACTTCTTAGAGTGGGTTATATACACCACTGACTCGATTGATATCATCTGTCGGCACTGGGCAACGCCCGAGCGCGAAAGAGTAAGGAGACGAAACAACCCCACCTCGCTGACCACGCTTCCTTCCTGGATTCAAACGGTAAACAATTCACCTTGGGGCTTTCACGGTCAGGAATTCGACGGACGTATCAATGGTGATAGTATTGTTGGCATAGCGGGCAGGCGTCGCTATAATGCGTCAAATTGGAAGAAGCCCGAAGTGTGTTTCGGTACACGATTGCCAATAGGCTCCAACGCACGGGCAGCACACGTCCAACCAGTGCCATTGGATTTGTCTAGAGGTACCTACTCATATGTCCTGGAATATTCGCCACGCGGATCGCAGTTGCAGCCGGAGCCTTCTCATTTCTTCGTCAAAGGCATCGAGATTGGAACTGTTGAATGGGCGTACGGACCCGTATCGAAGGGCGTTATTCCTAAAGAGTGCCTCGAGAAAGGTGATTGGAAAAACAATGGCATAGGGATGAGCAAAGTTCCTGACAGGCTATGGCGTACTCTCGTTGCCGATCGGAACGCTGATGGCGAGAACTCCCCATCCTGGTACCATCGTGCCGCGTGGACATGCATGTTTCTTGTCAACAGCAGTGGGGATATCGCCACGCATGAACTCCTGAATCCACCACACACTGCATACATGCAGGCGCAGATCGTCCAAGAGTATCTCAAAAGGATGCAAGCTGTTTGTTGGAACCGCAAATTCATAGAAGCAAGACCTTGCCCGGGAACTCCAGATCTCGACGTCAAGTCTATGGGCATGCCTGTTCTTGAGCTGGAACCAGACTTCGGTCTCGCGCCACCAGCTACGGAGTCTGGCGACCGCGTTTGTATCCTGTTTGGCTGCACTGTTCCGTGCATTCTTCGGCCTGTAAATGACGGTACTGGACATTACACATTTGTTGGGGAAGCGTACATCTATGGGAAGATGGATGGAGAAGCCATCGCCACAATGAAGGGCAGCGAATTACTGAAAGTAACGAAGGAATTCGTCATTGATTGAGAATAGGATGTTTCTGGGGAAAACACAATTTGTGCCTTTCTCGCCGCCGTCACCTTTGCGCACAATCATATACTCAATTCTTGAAGACTGAGACACACTTCGGTCGGTAGAATTATGTTGCAATGTGTGCGCCGTAGTTATTCGAAAGGTCGTGTTGGCTTTTCAACACGGAGCCCGACTAGTGGCTTTGCTTGAAATGAGCGGAGACCGAGCCTGTTCATCCAGCTGTTCCTTGATTCGAGGGGCTCTCTTTCAAGCTCGGGTTCGGGACCATAATTCGTGATCTCATCGACGTGAGGAACGACTTCTTGGTCATCAGGCGCGTTCGATGTGCCGTCCAGCTCATACGGTCGACACAACTCGCTAGAATGATCCTGGACCTCGACATCAAGAACCATCGTAGCCTGCCCACGAATGACCTGCTGTCCAATCTCCGCATACACAGCGCGATCGTTCGGTAAGAATTCGAAGCTCCTCCGCGAATTGGACGTTTCAAGATCGCCGTACAACAGACTCCAGCTACTCTCCTTAGCGACCAGATGAGTAAAGACGTCGCTTCGATACGCATCATCCGTTCTATAAGAGATGCCGCCGTTGTTCAAATTGTACTTGTATGCCGATTCCATGATGTCTGCTACACGTTGGATGGGCTCTTGCCATGGCATTGGAGGCTTCAGCTTGCGGAGCGACCATGAAGGCGGGCTGTACATGACCTTGCATGCATATCGCCCGATGTGCTGCATGTCGATATTGAACAGCACGAGCAGATTCGAGCGATCTTTTCCAGTGAAGAGAATGGCACCTCTGCGACAGCTTGCAGGAATTAAGTACCATGTCTGAGCTTCATTATCGAATGTGGAGACATATGCATTCCAGGCTGTCGGTCGGTAGAAGCTGTCGTCTCCTGTCGGCACGCGTGCAATGAGTCCAGTACGCCACGCGGTGATTTGAGTAGGCTCCTGCTTCATGAATATAGACCTTGCGCTGGTTGTACTATTGACCTTGAAGGAATCTAAAGATCCAACACAACTTGCATCGCGCGCATACTGACTGCTACCTGGTGGTCCAAGTCGGACTACGGGCAACCCGATCTGCTTGGGGAACGATTCGGCTGTGCTGCAATGTAAGTATGCGACTCCGTATTTCTCTTCGTCTCGATGGACAATCGAGAGGTCGATCCTCAAGCCCTTGTTGGTCATAGAGTAGGGTGCCTGCGACTCCGAGTCTGGAATGGGAACCAGAGTTTTGGCGTACCGGAACTTCGACGGATGAGTAGCCAGAGGCCCGCAAATGTCATATTCGTAGTTGTCGTATCCAAGTTGCCATGCGAACAGGGTCTGGTCATCGGACTGTTTCATAATCTCCTCCTATCGGTCGTGCGTTAACAAACATCCTTGATCTTCAAGCTGAGGATATGACTTACCTGTAAGCGAATGAAAGCTTTGCTACCCTCTCCGTACAGCAATGGCATGTTGACACCGAAGATGCCTAGGAGACAATACGCGGTGTCCTCGGTCCTCGTGGTTTCGCGCTCTGAAGCCCAGGACATGCGCTGAGCGACGCTACGCTCCCGGACGTCCAGGCCGCGAAGTATCGCGGCATCTATGCCCGTCCGAGCCGCCACAAGCTCGAGCAAAGAGCTTTTCGATCCAATCTTAATCCAGCCACGAGCACCTGTGATATGGAATACGACAGCCAGTGGGGCGATGAGCTCCTGCAAGGTCCATCCTCGGGTCCACCATCTACTATTCATGACTTCTTGTACAAGATCTGGAGACTCGGTGATCCAATTGCCATCAGAGTCCTCGATATTGCGGTATACATCCGAAAGGAATGCATAGCACACGACCGACCTCTGATACCATGAGTACATGGAATTTATAGCTTCAGACAATTCAGCGCTAGACGACTTGTCCTGTGAGAGATATAAGCAGAGCATAGATAATGGCTTCAACGCAGAGGCTACGTACAATACAGCAAGTATCTACCCAAACGTACTTGAGTCCATCATTTATTGCTTGCTGGCAGCATTGCCTGATCTTGAGGAATCCCTTCTTGCGTCTAACAGCGGGTACAGCGTCCCTCAGCTCTTGATACGAGACTTCTTCATCCTCCCAACGATGAGAGAGAATCGCGTACGACGGCGTGGAAGAGTCGTGGAACTCGTGGAACTTGATCGTGCCTGCGTGCAGCAAGCGCATCGTGTCATGAGGCCGCTATTGTCGCGCGAGGCTGGCAGAGTCTCCGTTCAGCTTCTCAATTCCCGCGCCGAACTTCCGGTATGTTGCGCGTTGATCAGGCGGCCGCTCAATTTGCTTGATCGCGACATGGTGTCGTTGTCGCGAAGTGTCAGCAACAAGCGGCTGAAGTCGCGACTTCGGGCGTGGCAGCGAACCAATGGCATGCACGACAGTTGTTGGTTCGCCACTTCACATTGACATACCGTAGACATATTCTGACAACGTCACCAACGCATCGAACGGAAGATAATTATATGTTGCAGTGCAATTTGTAGCGGCTTTTCCAGTATGTCTTCGTCATTCATGATGAAAATATTTCGGACAATTTTAGAAGTCCAAGTGCTCACCGCAATAATCTATTTTCACAACTTGGAAAGCATGCAACATTCAGCATTGCATCCTCAAGATTCCAGCACAAGCACAAACTCCGCGCAAACCCTACCCCAATTCACACCACCACCCAACTGCCGATCCTCCACCACAACCACGATGATCAAATAAACCCTCAACGTCGATCACGCAACGCATAACACATCCCTCTCACTACTCACCACCGCAACACATCCTCCAAATCCACCCAAAAGAATCCGAAACAACATCACAATCAATCCAAAGCATCTTCCCAAGCTCTGAAACACACAACAATCTTACTAAAAAGTGGAGAGAACATTACACCGACATTCCGCCGGCGACTTCCACTCTGACTGTGACAGTTTTGACAGGTCCACTAGGATATTAAATGACTCGCCGCGCGCGTCTACAGAAATGCAATCCTCGCGAAGGATGCGATGTGAGACCAGGAATCCACAGCGCCGAGTACGATGTCCCCATCGCGATAATGACGACGATGCGGTCGTGCCGTTGCTCTACACAACCGCCATAATACTCCTTCTTGTCGCCCCATGTACACATTAGGAAACACGACCATTCAGAATTCGTCTACCAATAGCGATCATTCATGCGCTCCAATAAATCAATCGCGATCAAAACACACGTGCGCTCCACCCCAATGCAGGAACGCACGAGCATCATCATGTCAAGCGCTCAAAGTAGTCAAGTGTTATGCCTCCTCCGCATTTCAACGTCAGAAAGCGACTGGGATTATGTCCTTGCCGTCGTGGGATTTTTATCTACTGGTCTGTGCCGGCACATTACATGTCACCCTGGTTCCTTTCACATGCAAAGACTTTTGCTGCGAACTTGTGCCTCGGGACTTTTCTGGAATTTCCGGTACTGTGGCTATCGTCTGCGCCTCGATATTAATGCACCGCGAGCTCCCGGGCGCGCTAGACCTGGCTGGTGGATATGTATGGTGTTCGTATGCTACTGGGTAACTTAGGACTGGCAATATTATCCTACATATTCCTTCGTGCATGATCGTATGTAGACAAGCGATCGTTGTGCTGGACGTGGACCTGGTGCACGTCTTCGACTATTGAATATTGAAAGCTGAGTTTTGGCAGAACCGTTGGAGAGGTTGCGGTAGTTTAGCTTCAGGTACGGATGAGCGGATGGCAAGTCGAAACGGCCATGACGTACCCACGCCCCAGATATCAACTGGAGAAGCAATCTTAGTCAGAGCTGAGCAAGCTGCCGCAACGTTTGTGGCGCATGGCCCCATGCCCTCGAGGATGGGGGTGTCCGGGTACGTGGAGGGCAACGGCTCGCTCGCTTGGGAAGCCATTTAAAGTGTCATTAGATTGACTTGAGCGACTACCTGAGCGCTAGTAGAGCGCGTGCGTCTATGTAGTATGGTGCATGCAGCGTGATCTGTAGTGACATCTTGATAGCAGATTTATGCAAGTCGAAGCTATCGAGCATGCTGCAGCCAGTCCTCTTCCAAGGTTGGAATACGGCATGGCACCCTTCCCGCTCCAGCGGAGATACTATCGAATAAGCATGCCCCTGGCTGACTGTATCTTGATCACCAGTGCGACCAGGATCAAGCACGATACTGCAGATCATGCCGGGAAGCGAAATTGTACAGAAAAGGCAGGTACCCTGAACAACCACAAGGATCGATTATTGTATGGTCCGCAGTAGGGCAGACCGAATAGTGTTACAGATGATAATGACGCCATACCTGATGGTGTCGCAACAGTTTTGCGTGGTTTCCGTAGCCGTCGTTCCGTCGTGTGTGTGTACTTGCGAGATACCGAATTAATAGTACAATGGCGCGCTAGCTTAATTGCGCGTGTGAGAACTGCTTTCCTGCTGCTGTTTGTGTGATTCGAGCTGAGAGATCGGTGCGGCCACGTTCCGCATCTCTGTCACTGGGTCTTGTGATCCGAGTGCAGTTGTCCAAGGACATGTCTGTCCCAGAAGGTCTGCGATGTGCTTCATTCCACCCGGGACATAGGCTTGACATCCACCGACTGCAAGCTTTCCCAGGTACTCCAGCCAAACGGCCATGAAAAGTACCGATTGAGCTATTGCTCCAAAAAGTCGTAGCATCGCTTTCTCCGCCATCAGCGAGCGCGTTTGTATATTTGCTGATCGGGCATCGACGTGTTCCCATGATCCCATCTGCGCTTGAGTCCATCCTGAAAAGAGCTGGCTACTACTTCCTGCCACATGGATGGAGTCACGTAGGACGGGTTCGTGCTCGGGTAGCCTGATGATGGTGGCATTTGAGCGGGTGCGCTTTGCATGATGTTGGATTGCGGGGACGTGTTCGGTATGTGATAGTTTGGCGGCGCAGCGTCGAAGTTGGAGCCTGGAGGTCCTGGTCTTAGCGGCGGGGATGACTGAGAAGAGGCGCTGGGGGGAGGCGTACCAAAGGCTACGTTCCATTGACTACGATTTATTAGTGCGCCGTCGTCATGGCAGGTATATGAAGCTTACTCGAAGATGCGTTGCGGGTTCCACTGTGCTGTCTCCGGCATCTGCATACTACCGGCTGGAGGGGGCGCACGTTGACCAGATGCCATCATGACCAGAGACTGAGCTACGGGAGAGTCAGCCTTCAGCACCGGGTCGGAAGCCGATGATGGTGGAGTGATGGGGTGTGCATGGTAGTTGACCTGACCTGGCTGTTCCAATGGTGATGCTTGGCTCGGGTGGCGAGACCGGTATGAACCATGTGGGCTGGACTGCGGCGCAACCTGCGGGCTTCCGAATGGGAACGTCGGCTTCATCTCAAACGGCTTCGATATATCTGCAGAGAACGCTTGGCGAAGGCTGTTCACTTGTTGTTGCATCTCCGGCATAGGAAATGATGGGGCGCATTGCTCGAGAATACGCATGTGTCGTATAAAGAACTCTCTGGCGTCGCCATGGATGTCAGGATCCGGGCAAGTGATTGCGACCTGGTCTGTTAGGTCGAGTGGGTCATATAGATTTCTTCCAACTCACTAGATGTAGCATAGTACATGTGAGTACGGCATATATGTGAAAGCTGATGCCTCTCAGCATACACAGTAAACCTGGCAAACCATACGTCTTGAGGATCGCTTCCTGGACCTTGCACATGCTTTTAGCAGCCGAGTAGCAGGTAAGCATGTGCTGTTTCCAAACACCGTCGTAGTTGTCGGATACCGCATGCAGCTGAGGCCGGAAATGCATGACGATCGACAAGAAGTGGTAGCAATGCATGTTTGCGATCATGTGAGACGGTATCCATGGCGCTGAGCCATCTGGCGGATACACAATCTGCATGTCTTCGGGCACCTCCCGTAGCCACAACGAGAAGTCTGTGTTATGAGCCACGAAAGCCGGATCCAATGCCCAGTCCACCGTCTTCTTTTTGAGCTTGCCAAACATCAGAGCGGACTGGTAGACGTTCTTGCAGACA
>Ga0265780_10010572_pt1 | contig 10981 bp, 9 predicted proteins | sample P1T30metagenome_FD_192432 | JGI IMG/M metagenome (GOLD analysis project Ga0265780, IMG submission 192432) | Plant litter microbial communities from East Loma Ridge, Irvine, California - P1 T30 | ecosystem: Environmental > Terrestrial > Plant litter > Unclassified | place: USA: California... | reverse complement strand
ATGCTCACAAGCACCCGAGCGCGAAATGGTGAGTTGAGCTGCCGCACAGTAGCGCGCCATTTGACCGCAAAACACTCACTCACTCCTAATTTTACAGGTACGACCACCCCTCCTGCATCACGCCCGCAGATGCCCTCGCCTTCCCATGCGTGCGTCCTTTCTACCCCGTCTCTCAAAACCCAATTGACAGCAACGGCGTGCGCACCCTCTCCTGGCCGCCTCTCAGCGGCTGGCCAACCTCACCAACAGAGCTAGCGCGGAAGAACGCAGCTCACCTCGCAATCCCAGGCGCAACCCCGCACCGCGTCGACACGCGCGAGAACGTGTACGCCGACGTGGCGAGTGACGAGGACAAGAACGTCGCTGGTGAGTGCCCGCAGGCCCAGGTCGAGAGCTTCATCCAGCTCGTCAACGCGAGGAACGTGGCGCTCTTGCTGAAAGAACTGAAGGCCGGGACATGGATCAATGGGTTCGCGGATGACATTTTCTTCGCGCTTTCTCTCCACCTCAGCGAGGAGCGTCTTGCGAAGCTTCTGGGTTGTCAGACCAGGCTTGTGAGGCTGTGGTTCATCCAGGCTCAGACGGCGATCTTCAAGCAGCATATCAAGGTCAGCGGCGGGCATGGGATGTGCATCTCTGAACAGGACAATGTCTGGAGAGACCTTGTTCAGGCCTTCAAGCAGAGCCATGTGGTGGAGCAAAGTGGAGAGTGGAAGAAGCTTTCATGCTGCGAAGACGGCAGGATTGAGGAGGCCTTTGCTGAGGCCCTTGCTGCTAATGCTGAGCCTAGTCAGACCTGAGAGAAGAGAAAACACAGAAACAGACAGCAACGAACCTGGACACCATGGCTGGACTGGAAGCTACAACGACTCTGGATCATGCGGCTATACTGGATACCGCAACGAGAGAGCAACGACAGAGCACCTAAAGAGCAACAGGACTGGACCACGGACCGAGACTGGACAGGTAGGAAGCAGCTGCTGGTGACTTTGGAGATAGTAACTCGAATGGAAGAATTTTGACAATCCCAAGCCCAGGTGTTCCAATGCAGTAGGGAGTAAGTGAGGTCCAAATGTCACATGTAAGTGAAGTGAAGTTGAGTGGCCTGTGCACATGTGGTCAGCGGTTGCTAGCTCGTGCCGTTCCTTCTCCGCCAACGCTTTGACTGGGCGAGAGAGCTGGGGTATGGAGAGGCTCTCCAACCGATTCACAAGCCACCACCGACGCCTTCAACTACACCGAATCCACAACTCGCTATCTTGTGCTGCCGGCAACTGATGGCCGGTATATCTTACCATCGCTAGTACTGCTCCCCACGACAACTTCACATTCGTATGCGACTCTCCATTCGTATCCAGCTCCGCGAGTCTGAGCAGTGATCGGCGTTGCGGACTGCAGACGAACAGTACACCTCGACATGGACACCGCCACTGCTTCGAGTGTTTTCGCGGGACCTTCAAGCGAAGCGACCGCGCCGGCGACTTTCGACGACGATGCGAGACACTACGCCATCACTGCCTCACAGGTCCCGAAGCCGGCTGCGACGAGCATGCCTCTAATACCACACACGAACCCTCCTCCCGAGACAGTCAAGGACGTGAAGAATGTCGGCACTAGATTCCATGAGGACTGTCATGAGACCGACATACCCAGCCCGCGACTTCGATCGAGCCGTGTCTGGAAGGGCAAAGGGAAAGAGACCTTGACAGTCGAGCGGGAGGCCAAGAAACCCAAGGGCCTTCTGGATCTACCCTTGGACATTCTCAAGGAGATTGTGCGCGAAGTCACACACACGAACGATCTGACGTCGTTGGCGCTCTGCCACAGCGCTCTTCACCAGCTCACGATCCCTCACATTTACTCTCGCTTCGACATCGTATGGCCAGACAGCAGCACACATGCTGAGCCTCGATCTGGTGTCGATGCGCTCACATATGGTCTTTCCACCCTGGTCATGGCGGAAGAGATTTTCGGCGAAGCGCCTGGTCAGCGGAAGGAAGGGATCAGCAATCGGTTCGCAGCTACAGGTCACGGCAAGGCGAACGACAGGGCGATCAGGCAGAGGAGAGGAAACCACTATGCACATTTCACCAAGAAGTTTTCGCTAGGGAACGGGCCCGCAGACTGGGTGCAGGAGTATCTGATCTCCAAGGAAGGCGGGAAGATGCTTGGAACGCTTGTCGCATTAGCAGTCGCGCGGATGCGCTGCCTCGAGACATTTGTCTGGGACATGCCAACGGGGATCTTGCGCGATGTTTGGCTCGCTTTATCTTCTTTGACCGACCGAGCGGATGGAGAACCTTGCCGACTGGATAAAGTCTGGGTGCGATGGCACGATAACTCGTCCGCCGACCATCCTCACGCCATGCCGCCTCCCTACGTTGTTGCACCACCACCTCTGCACGCAGCGCTGGGGAATTTCAACAATCCTGGCTTGCCGGCACACATTCGTCTCGCCGATCTTGATCGTGTTGAACACCCTAGCTTTTCTGTTCTCCCGGCTATGCGCAGCCTGAGTGTGCTGGATATCGACGAGCTTGCATATCTTGATGAAATGGCAGTATTGATCGGGCGATCAGTGGAAAAACTGCGCGAGTTGCGCATAGGTCTTGCGCGGCATGCCATCACACGGGATTGGGTGACTGTTTGGGAAGGTGACAACTTGCAGCAGGTCGATCGCGACAACCCAACTGCTGGATTCCTGACGATTGGTGAGAAACGACTTGGAGGCGTACTGGGCACACTTATGGGATTCGTGCACGACATGAGGCCTAGACGGGCCTTGCCAATACGAACACGGCGCGCGTCGCCTCCTCGTCCCGAGCTGAGAGTTGAGAGCCCTCCTCGAGCTGCGATACCAGAATCAACTTTACTTCCCGACAATCTCGAGATCTCAGTCCCGCCAGAAGTCACTAGCACTAGTCCTTCGCCATCACTATTATCGCCACATCTCAACACTCCCGATGCAGGATCTGCTTTTGACAGCGACCCGTTGATTGCCAGCAGCCGGTGTGCATCACCTCGGCCGTTCTCATCAGATGGTTTGCCCGTGGTCCCGGAAACTTCCAGCTTGGAGCCGATCCCAGTGCCTGAGATACTGTCGGAACTGGAGCAGCCGTCTGACGATCACCTGCAAAATGCTTTACGGCTTGAAACACTGGAGATGGAACGAGTGCCTCTATCAATACCTGTCCTTCAGAGAGCAGTTGACTGGTCCACGCTGACTTCGCTGACGATTCTGCACTGTCTAAATCATGAGGCACTTTGGAAGACTTTGAAGCGAAGCTTTGCTCCAACACCCAAGTCTCCTATGTACCCATCTCCTCGACGCAGCTCACACAATCCTCCTCGAAAGAACGGAAAGCAATCGCTTGCGTCTTCCGACGTCGAAATGCAATACCACCTCAACCTCAAGCGGGTGCACACAAACACCGTCTCTTCCTCGCTCATCTCTTTCCTGAAGGAGACTCTCGCACCGAACAGTCTCGAGGTGCTGTTCCTCCAAGAATGCCGTACCTATGCGTCTACAGTGACTGTCGAGGCGATATACCGCGGGCCGTTGCGGCGGCATCGACAAAGTCTGAAAAAGGTGTTGATTGACAGCTCGGAAAAGGCACCTGATGGCCACCCAACAAGCTCAAGTCGTTGGCGCCGCTGGATGCTCACGCGAGACATTCTCGCTTTCGTCTGCAGCGGCAAGATGACCAATCTTCGCGAACTGGGGATAGCGCTCGACTATCATGACTGGGTAAGTATCACTGAGATTACCATGGTTTTCTACAACTACTAACGAAATTCTCAGCACTTCTTCCTCCAACATCTGCCATCAATACCCCACCTCCGGAGCCTCTACATCCCCTTCCTCGCAGATCACGTACACGGCAGCAACACCGACCCACGTGAACTCGCACTGCAAGTAGTCGACATCGTCGCTCTCCGCCCCGAAGTCGAACTTTGCTATATGGGCGTCGGAACCAAATGTTTCGAAATCCTCGAAACCCGGCGGGACTGGGACTCCCGCTCCGACGCCGCCCACCTTGGACTCGCCTCAATCGGTGGCGCCGGTGCGAACTCGGAAGGCGAAGAAGACGAGGACGTGGACGAAGACGACGACGACGATGTGGAAGAGCTAGACGGCGTCAGCGACGCGGACGAAGAAACAGAAAGCGACGCCGAGAACGACGATGATGACGACGATGACGACGACGACGATGAAGACCTCACGGATTCCGACTCGGATTCTTCCGACGGGCCACGCAAGGGCGGCAGGAACAATCGCGCGGCGAAGCTGCGGCTGAGGGAGATTCTGTTTTACGACGACAAGGTTGCGGTGTTCAAGGCGAGGCATGGGAAGCTTTGAGAGGCAGGCTGGCAGGCGGTTGACGGTCGACTGCGGCTCTCTCTCTCTCGCAGAAGCGGGCTGCGAACGTCGCCGGCCATCGGCGTTTATTTCTCTCTCGGATGTGTGTGTGTGTGAATTGGGTGATCTTTGGTTTCTGTCTATTATTCACATTGGCTCTGCGATTTTGGCGATGGGTCGCTCTTTTCTTTCTTTCTTGATCTGTCGTTCTCGGATCATGGGCTCGGGTGGTGGGTGGTATATACATAGGGAACGGACCGGATGGAACGGGATTAGGGCGGGTAAAGGGGATCCTTCTTTTCTTTCCATCGATTCTATTTCAAGGAACCTCACCTTTTTATGAGATTGACATGACAACAAAGTCGGTGCAAATCGGTTTTTCGTGTTTGGCACGGGACCTCTGTGTGCTTTCTATTGCAAATTTCTTGGAATTGATGCGTTTTTTGTAATTTATATAATTTAACCAAGCGAACTTCAAATCACTTGGTTTTTTGACTTCTCGGTCGGTACCTACATGTAGAGTGGCTTGCATTGCATCGGGCCCATTTGATGGGCCGTCGACATGGAGTCATGTGAGGCGAATGTGTACATGTGGAACTGTCGATATGAACTGCATACTTCCATTGTGGGACTCCTTTTAGTCCAATCTAAGAGTTAGAAGGACGGGAGTTTTGGTGTTCATCAATGCCTGGTACCTTCAGATATTCACATGACGTCATTGCTTGTTTGCTTGTGAAGTGAATCGCAAGCCCGTCGCTCGTTTCGTGTTCCTGGGCTCCTTTCGAGGGCGGTGCATCTGTTGAGGGGAGCGCAGTGGTAGAGATTTGATGTGATTTGCAGGCCTAGGTCGCGAAGTAGGGAGGCTGTGAACGAGGTTGCGGAGCTGGTGCTGTTCTGGTTGCGGCGAGCGGTGAAGCTGGCGGATCGTGAGTTGCCTTTTCCAATGGGTGGTGCGGAGCTCGTGGTGTATGAGGAGGCTCTCGAGACCAGACTTCGACAGTCGTGGGTGGCGTGATGGTAGGGTGCGCGATCTTCAGACGCGTGCTTCTGGTATGGATCGTCCCCTCTCGAAAGAACAGGGAGGCACGTGTTGGCTGGAAGTGATGCGATGCAACAAGTCGGCTTGTCCAAGTGGAAGGATTATTGATGGCAGGGACGACGAGGCTTACATTCTCAAGTAGGCTCTCTGCTTGACCCCTCTCCAACAGTCTCGTAGCGGCCTGCACCATCGTCGCCTGTCCCTCTTATTGCACCCATCTCGAATCCTTCACCCTCGTTCTTCGTTGCCTTTGCAGGTGCTTTTGCCTTCCCGCCGAAAGCCATGGGCTGCAATTCGCGCCACTGGCAAGCCCACATTCCCAACGAGACCATCAGAGTCGCAGAAGCGGCTTGGACGAACCACCAGTATAGCGTGTTCGGTATGCCGTGCGAATAGAGGGAGGTGACGACCAGGTGGATGAAATGGATCGTCAGAGCGAAATCGGGCACGAGTTTCGATCGCGCGATCAGTAAGAGGATTGGAATAACACTTCAAGCGATTTCGTGTTAGCGATCGCGTGCTGGTGTTCTGAATGCGAAAGGGAGACATACGTGATGAGACTCCCTAGCAACCAACACAAAGCCAGAGTCCAGCCTGTAGTTACATCCCCTCTGAGTTCCCGCCAGTCCAGTATGGCTTTCGCGTCTGGGTGTCGGCCAGCGACAAAGGTGGTGAAGACGATTAAGACGATTGCGACGCCGTAGTAGAATAATTGAAGGAGAGCCATTTGTTTGAGGATGCGAGAAGGAGAGAGGTCGGCGAGGGCGCCAGGTCGTGGCGGACGGCGGCGGCGGGCCATGACTGTGTTGTTGAAGGAGTGTAAGGTTTTTGGCTCAAGCAAACAATTACATGTCGCTTTCTTTGGCGACGACAACTGCGATGATGATGCCTGGCTAAAGCGAACGGACATGCACGCGACTCGGTGTTGCTTTCGGCTGCCGCCTATCAATTTTGGGGTTGCCACGATCTATCGATCACTCCACCTTCGCTTTGCATGAGATCATCTACTGTACGTCCATCTTATAGATCTATACTAGGTCGATCATCTACTGCTACTACTTTCTTGAGACACTTCTACACATCGCTCACCACCGACGAACAGCCAATTCCGAGCCTAGACTGCACGATCGGACCCGAAGAACATCCACCCTCACACCCACTTTCACACACCTCCAACACATCCACCATGGGTTGGTTCGGCGGTTCCTCAGCGCAGCCCACGCCGCCTCCTCCTGCTCCCTCAACAGACGGTGGCTTCATAGCACCCGATCGCACCGCCCGCGCACAGTGCTGGGATGGACGCGACAGTTTCTTCAAGTGTCTGGACCGCCACAGCATCATCGACAGCGTGCGAGAAGACGAGAAGGCGAGGAAAGTTTGCGCGCCGGAGTTGAAGGAGTTTGAGAGCGCATGCGCAAGTAGCTGGGTACGTACGGTTGGGTGCATATGAGTGAGGAATACGATGGGATCGCTTTCCTCACTGGATTGGACTGGGTTGGAGTACACTGGATTACACTGGACATTATGCTGATTTGGTGGACAGGTCACATATTTCAAGAAGCGAAGGGTCATGGAGCACCAGCGCGATGCGACACTGAAGAAGCTCAATGCAGAGGGCGCGACTGGAATGGATATCTCTGGTGGCGGCCCTGCTACTTCTATGAAGGGAAACTGAAGGAAGAGGGTTGTATTGACAATTGCGCGCGCGAACTAAATGGTCAAAATGCCATAGCTTTGGTTCGCGCACACTGTTGAAAGGAATCAAGGCAGGCCGTTTGCGCATTTTCGAGCCTGGACACATGTTCAAAAGAGCAAGGGTATCGCAATGTGGTCGAACTACTACTAAACTCAGAGAGCGCTCCATTGAGCGGTGTAAGATTAATCTGTACATTATATGCATACTAACGAGGTTATGCCCCGAGGCATATCAACAATATTGCTGGACTACTTGCGAGGAACCTGAGCTGCCACTATTTATGGATGTTTTGAATTACAGGCTGCCCCATGTGCATGTCAGAATTACACCAGGATACACACGACAAGGGACGATTGCATTCATCGTCTACAGTTTAATGACTAATTCTGGTAGTCTGAAAGCAAATGCTTCACTCTCTGTTGGCTGTGAAATGGTCGACATATCGTGAGCTTTTTGGCTCACACAAGAGGCGAGCTCATTTGTTCGTTTCATACCTTCATACTCGTCCCAATATCAACCTCGCCCCGAGTCAACGTTGCAAGTTGACACATCCTATTCATGCATTTCTCCACGATTACCCACATGTTCTTGACCGATGCTCGGTCGGCCAGAAGAAACACGGAGGATCACCCCGCAATATTGATTGATGGACCCTGCAGAAGGGGCGTCAGATAGCGTGCCATGGCGGCCGCCTTACATTTGGGGTATATGATCATGTGCGAGATGCCATCTTTGCGTTTCCCAAAGAAGGGAGGATCATATCGTTCCTATATAGATCTGATCAGCTAGATACCTTCTTAGCAATACACATCAACTTGAAAGTTTCCATTAAAAGGCAAAACGAGAGGAGGCAAAGGTAACACCTTCATACCGCCAAGAACCATCTCCTTACACAGACACGAGATCCGAGTTCATTCCTTCGAGCCGTCCATCCTCGCTCTCTTTCCCTCCCTTTCTTCTATAACTCACCGGGTCACTCGGCTTCGACACTTGACTTCCTTGCGGTCTCATAACACTACCTCAGTCATTGCCATGAGGCCCTTTGCTCGACCTTGAAACCAGACCGATCACGCGGGACAACTCAAGTCCGCACCCATGATGCCTGTCCGACGCTTTCGCTTCCTGGCGCTAGCCGTATTCGCTACCATCGTCTTATTCCTATTCACCCGCACGACTTCAAAGTACGACAGCTACAAATCGTATGCTGAGCAAAAGTACGAGAATGCTATAGGAGGAGGTTCAGTGTTGAGACCGGAAGACGAGCACACGAAAGAACACCCGCAAGCCGCGGCTGGTTCGCATCAGGAGGAGAATGTGCTTGCGCCAAACACACCGAAGACTACAGCCCCGCGACCTTCTAGCAGCGCCGTAGTCGTTGGATTTGTTAGCGAGGTTACGCCTGGAAGCCAGACCATCGTTTCGACTGCGACGCTTGCTCCGACACAGCCGCTTCCGCTCGAATACCAACCGAAACTTGCACCCATCGCCAATGAGGAAGAGATCCCGATCGAACTTGGACAGGGCCGTGTAGAGCTTGATGATCTGCCTCCTTTGAACCACGACATCCACTGGACGAAGCAGCCCGAGCACTTCCCAATCACCTCAACAATCCAGTTGCCGACCAACAAGCCTAGTGCGATACCGAGGGTGCAACACAAGTTCGGCAAGTCCGCGAACAAGGGCGCGGACAAGGAGCGTTTGGCGGTGATCAAATCAGCAGCAGAGCATGCGTGGAGCGGATATCGAGAGAAGGCGTGGGGACATGACGAGGTCAAGCCCGTTTCTGGGAGGAACGGAGATCCCTTCAACGCTTGGGGTGCTACACTCGTTGACGGACTGGACACTCTATGGATCATGGGTTTGGAGACGGATTTTGAGGAAGCCGTGAAATTTGTCGAAACGATCGACTTTACGACAACACCCCGTTCGGACATTCCGCTCTTCGAGACTACGATCCGCTATTTGGGAGGACTAATAGCTGCGTACGAAGTCTCTGGAGCCAAGTACAGGATTCTGCTGGACAAAGCTGTTGAACTGGCCGAAGTGATGTACGGCGCGTTCGACACGCCCAATCGCATGCCCGAGACGTACTACAGGTGGAAGCCTACGTTTTCGTCGCAGCCACATCGTGCTGCCACGAGAGTGGTGCTTGCGGAGATTGGCAGCTTAGGCATGGAGTTCACCCGTTTGGCTCAACTTGCTGGCGAGCCTAAATACTACGATGCGATTGCCCGGATCACGGACGCACTAGATGAGTACCAGAACCGCACCCGCCTCCCGGGCATGTGGCCGACATATCTTGATGCGAGTGGATGCGCGAAGCCGGCGCAGATGGGTCGCCCGCTTGGATCTCAATTTTATCACCCCGACGGAAGTGGCGCGATGATGGTTAAAGACGCACCTGTTCAAAACAATCAAGGGAACTCAAAACCCCAGTCTGCTGTGACTCCGGGAAAGGCAGCGCACGAGTTGATCAAAGAGGGCGAAGCCTTGGCAGCTGAGGCGAAAGAGCAGAGCACTCTTGAAGGCGAGGTGGATGGGTTCAAGAATCCTAAAGAAGAGGACCGCTGGTCAAACGGGAAGGGATGGTCTAAGCGACAACTCAATGCCGAACCCAAAATCGCGAGTGAAGTGACTTCTGGCGAACCCAACTTCCAAAAACAAGACCACGCGGTATTGGGTCAGCCGCCGCCCCAAACTGGCGCCGAAGTCTGCATTCCGCAAGGGCTCGGATCGCCTAGCGCTTACGGTTCGGAAGGCTACACTCTTGCTGGCATGAGTGACAGCACCTATGAATACCTCCCCAAGATGCACCTGTTGCTCGGTGGTCGTATCGACCAATACCGAGATATGTACATCAAGACAGCCGACGTCGCCATCGAGAAGCTCATATACAGGCCTATGACCAAAGACGGGCGCAACATCCTGGCAGCTGGTGACCTGAACATTTCTCCCAATTCGAGCTCCGAGTCAAGCGAGATGATTGAGACTTTCAAAGCTGTCAACTCTCACCTTGTCTGCTTTGCCGGTGGTATGTTTGCTCTCGGCGGCGTCGTCTTCGACCGTCCCGGGGATGTCGAAATCGGCAAGAAACTCACTGACGGCTGCATCTGGGCGTACAACGTCACTGCCACGGGAATCATGCCCGAAGACTTCCTTCTCAGCAAGTGCAAAAGCAAGACCAGCTGCGAATGGAACGAGACAAAGTACTTTGAAGAGCTAGACCCGTACAGAGCGCACCGGGCCAAGACCCCAACCATCTTGGGAAGTGTCCACGACGACGCCCTACCTCCAAAGCTGCAGAACACAGACTACGGCCAAGCCAGCAAGAAAAAACGACAACTCGACGCCGCAACACCTCAAGAAGCAAAACCTCTCCCCGACCTCCCCGCCACCCAAACAATAGACGAAGACTCCGGCCTCAATATCCCCGCCCCTCCCATCCCCAAACTCTCCGCCCTGCGCCCAATCTACACGCCCCCGGCACCCCTCTCCCACGAGGAGTACGTCGCGAAGAAGATCGAAGAAGAGCGCCTCCCGCCGGGCTTCACTTCCATCACCTCCAAACACTACATCCTGCGCCCCGAAGCGATCGAAAGCGTCTTCTACATGTACCGCATCACGGGCGACCAGTACTGGCGCGACCGCGGCTGGGAGATGTTCACGGCTGTGCAGGACCACACTAGGACTGTGTTTGGCAACAGCGCGATCGACGATGTCACCAAGGCGGCGCCTGAGATGGAGGTATGTGAAACAAAAAAATTCCCTTGCCTTCTTTTCTGTTTGGATCGAAGTGTGTGCTTTGCTGACTCTCTGTTTTTACCTTGCAGGATTCGTCCGAGTCTTTCTGGATCGCCGAGACGCTCAAGTATTTCTACTTGCTGTT
>Ga0265780_10010571_pt1 | contig 10982 bp, 6 predicted proteins | sample P1T30metagenome_FD_192432 | JGI IMG/M metagenome (GOLD analysis project Ga0265780, IMG submission 192432) | Plant litter microbial communities from East Loma Ridge, Irvine, California - P1 T30 | ecosystem: Environmental > Terrestrial > Plant litter > Unclassified | place: USA: California... | reverse complement strand
TTTGGTCTGCTGTCGCCCAACAAAGGAATTGAGACCATGATCAAGGCGCTGCCCCGTATCGTAGCGCAATTTCCGAACGTAGTGTATATGGTATTGGGGGCTACGCACCCGAACCTGATCCGGCACGAGGGTGAAGCCTACCGCGACAGCCTGAAAAAGCTGGCCGAAGACTGTGGCGTTCGCGACAATGTCCGGTTCTACAACCAGTTCGTTGAACTGGATGACCTGCTGGAGTACCTTGGTTCGGCCGATATTTACGTAACACCTTATCTGAACCCGGCACAGATTACGTCGGGTACGTTATCATACGCGCTGGGCTGCGGTAAAGCCGTCGTGTCGACACCGTACTGGCACGCCGAAGAACTGCTGGCAGATGGCCGGGGAGTGCTGGTACCTTTTGGGGAGTCCGACGCTTTTGCGGAGGCCATTATTGATCTGCTTACCGACGAAGGAAAACGCCATGCCATGCGGAAGCGGGGGTATATGTTGGGTCGGGAGATGGTCTGGTCGCAGGTGATTCAGCAGTACTCGCATTCGTTCGCCAAGGCGCGGCAGGAGCGAGTAAGCATGATCAACAACCAGACCCCTTATACGATGGGTGGCAACGGCAGTACAGCGTTCAAACTGCCAGCGCTCCGGCTCGACCACCTGTACCGCCTGACCGATTCGACCGGTATTGTCCAGCACGCCCGTTACCACCTGCCCTTCTACGACGAAGGCTACTGCACCGACGATAACTCGCGTGCCCTGCTGCTGACGACGATTCTGCAGGAAGCGGGTATGGGTGATATGAAACTAAACAAGGTGGCTGATGACTACTGCGCGTTTGTGAACCACGCGTACTCAGACGAGCACCGCAAGTTTAAGAATTTCATGAGCTACGACCGGCGCTGGCTGGAGGATGTGGGTTCAGACGACAGTACTGGCCGTACCATCTGGGCACTGGGGGCCGTTATTGGCCGCTCCACCGACCGTAACGCGGTTACCTGGGCGCTGAATCTGGTCGAAAAGGTTCTGCCGAGCGTAATCAACATGCCTTCGCCACGAGCGTGGGCGTTTGCTCTGCTGGGTATCTGCGAATACCAGAAGAAATTCAATGACGACCGGCTGGCTAAAAATATTCAGCATCAGCTGCTCGACAAACTCCTGTTCCGATATACCGAAACGGCTACCGAAGAATGGCCCTGGTTTGAAGATACACTCTCTTACGACAATGCTATACTGGCGCACGTAATGATTCGCTCCGGTGAGGAACGGCTGGTCCAGATCGGCCTGAAATCGTTACAGTGGCTGATTAAAGTGCAGACGGCCGAGCGGGGTCATTTTCAGCCTATTGGTTCGGATGGTTTTTATGTGCGGGGCCATAGTCGGGCTTATTTCGATCAGCAGCCGCTCGAAGCGCAGAGTACTATGTCGGCCTGTCTGGCTGCCTTCGAAATAACGGGTGACGAAGAATGGCACCGTACGGCTATCCGCGTATTCAAGTGGTTCCTGGGAGGAAACGATCTGGGGCTGCCCATCTACGATCAGCAAACGGGTGGCTGTCACGACGGGCTCCACATCGATCGTGTTAATCAGAACCAGGGGGCCGAATCGACACTGTCGTATCTGCTGGCCCTGGCTGAGTTATATCACGTACAGAAAAAGCGGGCACCAACCCGGCCTGTCTCTATGCCGATGGTATCGCTGGCGAATGGCTAGACTATCGATTAATGTCACCTGATAAACGATAAACTGTCGTAACCCAATTGGGTAGTCAAGAAGACGTTGACAACAACTTGCAGCCAATTCATAAACTGCTATCTTGTTTTCAACGTCTTTATCGTTCTAGCTTGCAGTTAACACCGTATCTGAATAGTTATGAGTATAAAAGCAACACGCACCGGGATCGTACTCCGGCCCGATCCAACCCGGGTTTTATTCCGGCCTTTTGATCTGGGTAGTACCACTCGCACACTAAAAATTATTGCCCGCGTCAACGCCATGTCGGACGACGAAGCGGCAGCCAAACTTGATGAAGTTATCCGGGAATTCGGCGGACGGCACTATAAACTTGAACGGTTTTTGGTGCAACGCTTCGAGCAGATCAAACCACATCTGCTCACGGATGAGCCGCTGACAACCGAGCGGCAGTTATTGCTGGGGGCTTACTTCACGATGGAGTACTCCCTCGAATCGGCCGCCCTGTTCAACCCGTCAATGGTGTGGCATCCCGACCAGACGAACGTACCACCCGGCTACAAACGGTTCGTTCTGAGCCTGCGGGCAACGGGTGAGGGACACGTATCGTCCATTTCGTTCCGGATGGGGTACATCGATGAGGAAGGGAAAATTGTGCTTCGTAAGCCCTCGCGTTACGTAACCGCGCCGGATATCGTATCGAATCATCAGTTTAACCGCACCCAGTTCGAACGGAAGCTGTACGAACTGCGGCTCGAGAATAGCATCCAGGAAAAAATGATGACGGGCCTGGGCGAAGAGTTTAGCCTGTCGGAACTGGAGCAGCAGATCAAGCGCGTGCTGGCGCAGTATCGCTATAACGCCGAATACGATACCATTGCCAGTGGCTTGCTGGCGCTGGCAAAGTCAAACTATGAAATTCATTTCGACGAAGACCAGAGTCTGGACGAGCGGTGTATCTTCCCGACATCACCAAACGAAACGAACGGCATTGAGGACGCCCGTTTCGTTCAGTTCACCGACGATAACGGAGAGATTACGTACTACGCTACGTACACAGCCTACAATGGCCGCGTAACGTTTCCGCAGTTGCTCGAGACAAAGGATTTTACGCATTTCAGTGTCAGTACGCTGAACGGTGCCGAAGTGTCGAACAAAGGGATGGCCATGTTTCCGCGGAAGATCAACGGCAAATACGTCATGATCTCCCGACAGGACGGGGAAAATATCTACCTGATGTACTCCGACGATCTGTATTTCTGGCAGACGAAAGAGCTGATTGTGAAACCAACCTATCACTGGGAATACGTACAATTAGGCAACTGTGGATCGCCCATCGAGACGGAAGAAGGCTGGCTTGTGCTGAGCCACGGCGTTGGCCCCATGCGGAAATACGCCGTTGGCGCTTTCCTGCTGGACCTGAATGACCCCAGCAAAGTCATCGGCCGAACGACCGAACCGATACTGAGTCCCGACGAAAACGAGCGGGAAGGCTACGTACCAAACGTTGTTTATAGTTGTGGTGGCCTGATCAGCGGCCGTGACCTGATTATCCCGTATGCCATGGCCGATTATGCCAGTAGTTTCGCAACGGTCAACGTCGACGAGTTGCTGGCTGAGCTAACTGGCAAGAAGAAAGTGGAAGCCGTTGCGTCCATAGCTGACTGAGTAGTTTAAAAATATTATTTGTGTAAACAGGGGGTACAAATCACAGGAGGTGGTTTGTACCCCCTGTCTGTTTATAAATGGAAAATTATATAAGTTACTCATGAGTAACAAGCTGGAGATGAGTATATTTCATAAAATGAGTAAATATAACTAAACTAATATGAGTAATGAGTCGCGAGTTACTCGGGAATGTCGATTTTTTGGCACTATTTATCGCGTAAAACTGCCACTAAAGCAGTTAAATTAAAAAATGATTAAAAATAATGCTAATTATTTACACATAATTTTGTTAGTAAATTTTACGTAAACGTTGTAAGTGACTGATTTGCAGCATATTAAATTAATACGTGAAATAATTAGTAATTTAAAAGGGTTGAGACAAAAGATTATAAGGTGATTTTGCCTGAAGTTAAAATTTTTCTAGTCGTAATTTTTGTACATTTTTGATATTCTAATCGAAAATTAACATACGTTAACAATCAGCTTATCAACCTATGAGAAGACTTTTAATAGTGCAGCTCATCCTGTGCTTTTTTAGTTTACCGCTGCTGGCTCAGGATGTAGCCGTGAGCGGGAGAGTTACGTCATCAGAGGATGGCTCCGCATTACCAGGGGTAAATATCTCCGTTAAAGGAACAACCCGGGGAACCAGCACGAACGCAGAGGGGTCTTATCAGCTTAACGCCCCGGCTGGCTCAACGCTGGTCTTTAGCTTTATCGGGTTCACGACGCAGGAGATTCCACTTGGCAACCGGACAACGGTTGACGTAAAGCTGGCTGCTGATGCGAGTCAGTTACAGGAGGTAGTCGTTACGGCGCTGGGCATCTCGCGGGATAAGAAAGCCCTGAACTACGCTATCCAGGAGGTTCAGGCGGAAAAGCTGAATTTTGCCCGCGATCAGAACGTCGGTAACGCCTTAGCGGGTAAAGTTTCGGGTGTGCAGGTATTGGGTCAGTCGGGGGCGAAGTTTGGTAATCCCAGCATTCGTATCCGGGGAGTCAATTCGCTGACAGGTGGTGATCCGCTTTACGTGGTTGATGGTACGGTGACGGACATCAGCCAGGTCAACATGGACGACGTAGAAAACCTGAGCGTACTGAAAGGACCATCGGCCACAGCGCTGTATGGTAACCGGGCTTCGGCTGGGGTAATTGTGATCACGACCAAGCGCGCCAGATCCGGCGAAACCCGTCTGGACATCAACCACAGCACAACGCTCGATATGGTAGCTCTGCTGCCTAAATATCAGAATGAGTACGGCGGTGGTTATGCACAGGATTGGTCGACATTTACCTACGACCCTAAAATTCATCCCACCAGCTGGGCTTCGTTCAATGGTCAGAAAATTCTGGATTACTCGGCCGACGAAAGCTGGGGGCCCCGCCTGGATGGTTCACCCCACCGGTCGGCATTTTCGTGGCAGCCAGGACCAGAGTTTGGTCAATTGACGCCCTTTTCTCCCCAGCCAAATAACGTACGCGACTTCTTCAACAAACCGATCAGCAACAACACAAATATTGCTTTCTCGCGGGGAACGGATGCGTTACAGAGCCGGATTTCGTACACGCACATTATCAACAACGGGATTATCCCCAACTCATCACAAACGCGTGACTACATCAGCGCCAAAAACGCGATCAAGTTCGCTGATAAGCTGACGGCAAATCTGAACATCAATTATACGGCAACGCGTACGCTGAATCAGCCCGCCGACAATTACGGGTCAACGGGGGGAAGAACATCTCCGAACAGCCCGTATAGCGTTAACAACACAACACTGAACGGCTACAACCAGACGATCGGTTCGCTCAACCAGTGGTTTCAGCGGCAGCTGAATATGGACGACCTACGCAACTACAAAAATCCGGATGGTACGTTCCGGAGCTGGAACATCGGTGGCCCAACTGATCCTCGACCCAAGTACTGGGATAGTCCGTTTACGCAGGTGTATGAAAACACGAATACCAATCGCAGCACGCGCTTGTTCGGTGATTTCGGACTAACGTATCAGTTCCTGCCTTCGTTGAAAGCATCGGCTACGGTTCGTCGTGATCAGACCAACTTCTACCAGGAAGGACGGATTGCCGCCGGTACGCTGAATGCGGGTGGCAAGGGGGCTTTCTCGACGTTGGGGTCCAATGCCGTTGAAAACAACTATGAAGCGCTGCTCAATTACAACCAGAACTTCAAAGATCTGTCGGTTGTAGCTGTTGCCGGTGGTAATATCCGCTACAACCGTACCGATGCGTTGTTTCAGGCGACTATTGATGGCTTGTCGGCGCCCGGCTTCTACAATATTGCTGCATCGATTGGTCGGCCGCTGTCGAACAACTATCTTTTCGAGCGTCGGGTAAACAGCGTATTCGGTAACGTAAGCCTGGGTTTCCGTGACTTCATCTTCTTGGAAGGATCGATTCGGAATGACTGGTCGTCGACGCTGCCGGTAAACAACAACTCGTATCTGTACCCGTCGGTATCGGCTGGTTTGATCTTTACCGAGCTGATTCCGAAAAACAACGTACTGTCCTACGGTAAAATCCGCGCGGGTTATGCCCAGGTTGGTACCGACGTTGACCCTTATCGGACCGCGTTGGCTTATTCGGTGTCGACGCCATACGGCAACTCGGCCACGTCATACCTGCCTTCTCAACTGCCCAATACAAACCTGCTGCCGGGTCTGTCGTCGTCGTACGAAGGTGGTTTCGACCTGCGTTTTCTAGGGAACCGGATTGGTCTGGAGTTCACGGCTTATCAGAACAACAACAAGAATCAGATTATTCCCTTACCGGTGGCGCCTACCAGTGGTTATGCCAACGCCATTATCAACGCCGGTTCGATTCAGACTAGTGGTTTGGAACTGCACATTTATGCAAACCCCATTAAAAATCCCAACGGATTTTCCTGGGAGTTTGACCTGAACGCTGACCGTAACCGTTCGAAAGTGGTTAGCCTAATTGATGGACTGGACAATTACCAGGTTGATGGTCCTCAGTGGCGTACGCTGACGCTGAATGCCCGTGTTGGTCAGGACTGGGGAGCGCTGTATGGTCAGGGGATCAAAAAAGACCCGGCTACCGGTAAGCCCCTAATTTATGCGGCTACAGAGGGTAACGTAAAAGCTGGTACTGCTGGCCTGTACGTGAAAGAAGACAACGTATATCTGGGTTCGGTACTGCCCAAATTCAAAGGAGGCTGGTTGAATACCTTTACGTACAAGAACGTAACGATGCGGGTCAACACTGACTTCGTCGTGGGGGGTAAATTCTTCTCGACCACAAAAATGTTTAACGCGGGTTCCGGTCTGGCGGCCGAAACGGCTGGGTTAAATGAACTGGGTAACCCCAAACGAGATGATCCGGCAACGGGTGGCGGTATTTTGCTTGATGGGGTAACTACAGAAGGGCAACAAAATACAACTCGGGTTGATGCTCAGAGCTTGTACGAAGGCTGGTTATTCGCCCTCAATGAGCGCTGGATTTACGACAAAACCTACGTAAAACTGCGCGAAGTGTCAATTGGCTATAATCTGCCAACGCGTATGCTAGGTAAACTGGTGAAATCGGCCAATATCTCGCTGATCGCTCGTAACCCACTACTGATTTACAGCGCCATTGGCGGAGGCATTGACATCTCTGAGTCAGAAACGATCTGGTACGAAGGTGGGCAGTTACCGCCGGTTCGCTCGTTCGGTGTTAACGTTCGGCTTGGCCTATAAATCTAATAGACAATGGGGGACAATTGCACCCGAGACTATGTTCTTTACGTGCGCACTTTTTCCTCTATATCAATCATACAAAAGCTCATTTGACGAATGAAAGGACATAAAATAGCCCTGTTCATGGGGATGTTAGCGTCGACGGTTGCCTGCAACGATTTTGGCACTATGAACGTCAACCCCAACAACCCATCGGCACCAAACACCTCGAGTTTATTCACGGGTGCCATTCGATCCGTAGGAACGATCAATAACCAGGTTGGGCCAGGTGGCTACAACATCGTACCGGCGCTGTATGTGCAGCAGTTCGGCGACGTTACGTACATCGAGGACTCGCGGTACAAAACGGTCAATTTCAGCTATAATACGCTGTATTCTAACCCGGGACCGCTCATCAACCTGCAACAGATCATTGATCTGAACTCTAGCGACGCAACGAAATCGACGGCAGCCGCCAACGGATCCAATGCGAATCAAATTGCCATTGCCCGAATTCTGAAGGCGTATTTCTTTCAGTTTATCACCGATCGATGGGGTGACGTTCCGTATTCGCAGGCTCTGAAAGGCAGCGCCAACTACTCGCCCGCTTTCGACACGCAGCAGAGTATTTACACCGACCTGTTTAAGGAGTGGAAAGAAGCCGCTGCTCAGTTCGACGGTGGTAGTACGGTAGTGGGCGATATCCTGTTGAGTGGTGATACCGCCCGCTGGAAAAAGTTTGCTAATTCGCTCCGGCTGCTGGCCGCCCTGCGTCTATCAAAAGTTGACCCGGCAACGGGAAAAACTGAATTCCTGGCCGCCTTATCCGATGGTGTACTGACCTCGAACAGCGATAACATCCGGTACAACTTTCTGAACGACCAGAACAATCAGAATGCTTTGTACGACAACTATACGTTCTCGAACCGGAAAGATTTCGCCGTTGCCAGCACATTCGTGAATTACCTGAAGCAGGTGAACGACCCTCGTTTACCGTACCTGGCCGCTCCGAATCAGAGAGGTGAATACGTGGGTGTTCCCTACGGGGTGTTCCCGGCCCCCGGTCCGTGGCAGAATTTCTCGCTGGCCAATAATCAGCTGGCGCAGCAGAACTCACCGGCCAACATCGTTACCTACGCGCAGATTCTGTTTGCGCAGGCTGAAGCGGCCAAACTAGGCTGGACGACAGGTAGCGCCAAAACGTTGTACGAGGCTGCCATTAAAGCGTCGATGCAGCAATGGATGGGAAGCGGCTATACGGATGCTGCGTATACTACGTACATTGCTCAAGCCGATGTTGCGTACGCAGATGCTACCGCGCTGGAAAAAATTGGTAACCAGCGCTGGGTGGCTCTTTTCGCCCAGGGGCAGGAAGCGTGGAATAACTGGCGCCGGACGGGCTATCCCGTACTGAAGCCCGCAGCGACGACGCTGAACGGTGGTACGGAGATTCCCCGTCGGTTGGCTTACCCGGTGACCGAGACGACACTAAACGCAACGAACTATGCCGCAGTAGTGGCTCGGCAGGGAGCGGACAACCAGTACACGCGTGTCTGGTGGGATAAATAAGAAAGCTTCTTTAACCGCAAAACAAAGGCTGCCCAACTAGTTGGGCAGCCTTTGTTTTGCGGTTAGGAACCGTATAGAAACAAAAAAGCGGACCAATAATATCGGTCCGCTTTCTGCATTACGCTTTATCCAACTAGTAAAGTCCAAAATCGAAGAAAAGACAATAGAAAGGCGAAGCTATTCAGAGAATCGGCTGCGCTACGTGAAATTCTTGTGTTCTATTGCGTTTTGAGGTGGCAAGTTAATACCTTTTTCTTGTTGAGTTATAATTTTATCGCAAATAAAGTATATTTAGTTAGCTTAAAAACGAGTTGTTGGTATACCTATACTAGCTCATAGAACTACTAGACAAAATAGATAATTGAATGGATTCCCCGTTGTTGGGGTAGGGGCAAATCGAATTTTGGGGACAAACTTTTTGGACTCTACCGAGTTATAATACGTAATTAACCGATTCAACGATATGAAAGAGGAAACAGGCGTAGATCGTGATGAAACGCAGATCAACGGTCGCACAGAAGGGCCTTTCGGTACCGACGATACAGACGTTGATGTCCGTGCAGAAGACAATAAAAACCGGGCCGATCAGGAAGATTCGGCCAACGGATTAGATAGCTTACAGGTACGTGGTGGACAGGATGGCCGGAACAACCGGGGCATTGGCAGCACGGATATGGATGGTAAAAATGGTATTCTCCGAATGGGCGACCAGGACAACAGCACTATGGAAGTACCGGAAGAAGCGCTGAATAGTGCAGCCGCCAGTGAAAGCAAGACAAACACGTCTACTGTGGACGTAACAACCAGCGGTCCGGACGATTATGCGTCGGCTGATGAAGTTGATACACCACAGGCGGAAAAAGCGGCCAAAGAACAGGATCAGGAAGATACCAAGCAGGAAGAACGTCAGGAAGACGTAGCCGAAACAGGTACTGACCTGAACAACCAACCTACGTATTAATCAACCCTAACAATCAACGTTATGAGCGTAAGTAGCAACTCCCGCAAAGAAAGCACAGAATCGTATGCAGCCCAGCAGATGCACAGCACTATGGGTATTGCTCCCGAACTGGGCCAGTTGAACGATAAAAATCTGGACAACGAACTGCCATCCCGCGTGGCTGGTAGCAGCGATACCGACGTACCCGGTGACGTAGCAGAAGCCGAATCGCTGGTAGCTGAGAACGACGACCAGAAAGAAATAAGTAGCGAAGACATCGAGGAATCGAAACGAGCTTCCTGGGGACAGCCACCGCTGCCCGGTGATGCGGAAGAAGCCACAACCGATGAGGACAACCCGATGACGGCTTACCAACAGCCTGAAGCGGCTGATGAAGCGGTTACGGTAGCCGACGCCGACTGGAACCGTAGCACCAGCGAAGGGGCCATCCCGGCTACACGGGCCAATGAACCCGACCGTACGCTGGGCAATTCCTAGGTCTATAGACAAGCATTACACAAAAGGGCGGATCAATCTGATCCGCCCTTTTGTGTAATGCTCGAACAAAAGCAACCATTTTAAAGTATATACATCAAAAGTATATACACCTATTTTTGAACTGAACCGATTAAGGATATGGCTAAAATTGCAGTAATCTATTACAGTGCCACAAGCACAACGTATAAACTGGCGAAAGCAGTTGAAGCAGGAGCCGCGGCTACGGGCGCTGAAGTTAAAGTATTCAAAGTGAAAGAGCTTGCTCCCGAAGAGGCTATTGCATCGAACGAGGGCTGGTCGAGCCACCGGCTTGAAACGCAGGACGTGCCGGAAGTAACACTGGCTGATCTGGAATGGGCCGATGCCATCATACTGGGGTCACCAACGCGTTACGGTTTACCGGCCGCCCAGTTGAAACAGTTTCTCGATACAACTGGACCACTTTGGGGACAGGGTAAACTGATAAACAAGATTGCGTCTTCTTTCACCAGTGCTGCTACGTTGCACGGTGGACAGGAAAGCACGATTCTGGCGATGAACAATACGTTCTACCATTGGGGCTGTATTATCGTGGCACCCAGTTATGCTGATCCCATTCAGTTTCAGGCCGGTAATCCCTACGGTACATCATTCGTAAGCCAAAATGGTACCGTAGCTCCTGATGAAGTAGCACTCAGCGCTGCCAAATTCCAGGGTAAACGCGTTGCCGAAGTGACAGCGAAATTCCTGGGCGAATAAAGATAAACAGAAGGAGGTGAGACGTAAGAAGAGCGACAAGGTTGTTGATGAACGCCGTCTCTCTTCTTACGTCTCACCTATTTCCTGTCCTCAAAAACTAGCCATCTCGCCCCAGGCCATGTCTTCGGGCGTGGTAATTTTGATGTTTTCGTAGGAGCCGTCGATGAGGGTGATGGCGTGACCAGCATACTCAA
>Ga0265780_10010570_pt1 | contig 10983 bp, 8 predicted proteins | sample P1T30metagenome_FD_192432 | JGI IMG/M metagenome (GOLD analysis project Ga0265780, IMG submission 192432) | Plant litter microbial communities from East Loma Ridge, Irvine, California - P1 T30 | ecosystem: Environmental > Terrestrial > Plant litter > Unclassified | place: USA: California... | reverse complement strand
GCAGCATATCGTAGCGGCCATGCAGAAATTGGCCATCCGTCGGTACATTGTCGTAAGCAGTCTCTTCGTGACGGGCACCGAGCAACTGGACGAACCCACCCGCCAGGCCGCCGAATACATGGATGCGCACTTTCCGCTGATGATGGACAACCGGCGACGCGAGTTTATGATACTGGCCGACAGTGACCTGGACTGGACCTACGTCCGGATTCCTTTCCTGGTGCAGCAGCCTGCTGCGGGCAGTGTCGATCTGAATATCAATTACCTGCCCGGTCAGCAGATTACGGGGCCGGATCTGGCCCGTTTCCTGCTCGACCAGATTCAGGACCGACGTTACGTCCGGCAGGCGTTATTTATTGCCAGTAAGCAGTCGTAAAGTAGTATGAAATAAGAACGCCAGCGTTACCCGAGAGTAACGCTGGCGTTTGTTTTGCCATAAATCAGGAGAAACGTGGAAGCAATGCCAGAAACAGATTTACTAGTTAGCCGAGCAAAAAACTCTGGCAAAGCCGGGGCTCGTATATGCCTACCAATCAGCGTTATCAGGCATTCGAGCACCGGCTTTGCCAGAGTTAACGTTGATTACTTAAGTTGCATAAGTTGATCAAATTTAGGAGTATTACCCGCTCATTTCCTGAACAGATGCTTAACTTTTCGAATCAAACAGTCCTGATTACCGGCGCGGGTATTGGCATTGGTTTCGCCATCGCGAACGCACTAACCCGCCACGGAGCCAACGTAATACTCAACGATTTTGACGCCGATGCGGCCCACCTGGCGGCCCACACCATCAATGAACAGGCACAACAATCGCCGTTGAACTGGGTGATGCCGGGGCGCTGTCTGGCCTGTCCGGGCGATGCTTCGGACGTATCATTTATTCAGCATCTGGTCGATACGGCCGTACAGACATTCGGGTCCATCGATATTGCCGTTGCCAATGCCGGCATAACGGTCTTCGGCGACATATTCACGACGACACCCGAGGCTTTCCAGAAAATTGTCGACCTGAATCTGCGGGGTACTTTCTTCCTGGCCCAGACGGTCGCGAAGCAGATGCGAGAGCAGAACAGTCAAGGTCAGCGACGCGGGGGAAGGCTTCTATTTATGTCGTCGGTGGTGGGGCACCAGGCGCACCCTGGTTTACCCGTCTACAGCATGACCAAAGCGGGGCTGGAAATGCTGGCTAAGCAATTGGTCATTGACTTATCGCCCCTCGGCATTACCGTTAACGCCGTGGCGCCGGGTGCTACGTTAACCGAACGAACGCTGGACGATCCGGACTACGTGCCGATCTGGTCGCGCATTACACCGATGGGTCGCCCCGGCACCGTTGACGACATCACCAATGCCGCCCTGTTTCTCGTCTCACCCCAGTCCGGCCACATCACGGGCCAGAGCCTGGTCGTAGACGGCGGCTGGTCCAGTATCAGTCCACCACCGGAAGGATAAAGAGCGCACGAATGAAAGGGCGAAAGAGCGAAAAAAACCTACCAGATGGCTTCGCTCTTTCGCCCCTTCATTCGTGCGCTCTTTAAAAATTCATTTCCTCCCCAACGTAATCAAGAGCACCCCCACCAAGGCGATGATGGCTCCGATGAGGGACTGGCTGGTGAAGATTTCGCCCGCGAAGACGGAGCCCAGCAGCATGGCCACAACGGGGTTTACGAAGGCGTAGGTTGATAGGAGCTGGGGCGGGGCGTTACGGGCCAGCCAGGAATAGGACGAAAAGCCGATGATACTGCCGAACACGACCAGATAAAACATGGAGCCAATCGCCATGGGGGGCGCCTGAAGAATACTGAGTGGCGTAACGGGTTCGACGAACAGGCTGGCCGTCATCAGTACACCGCCACCAACCAGCATTTGAATGGCGCTCGAAATTGTGCCTGACGGCAACGTAACGCGGGGCGTCATCAGCGTACCAACGGCCCACGAGAAATTACCGAACGTAACGAGAGCCGCCCCAATCAGGCTGGCGTCCATGCCGCCGGCGTTCTGAATTTTGTCTGGCTTGATCAGAAAATAAACCCCGGCGATACCAACCAGCAGCCCAACCAAGGCCAGGTTGCTGGGACGTTGCCGACCGAAAGAAACCCAGTTTAGCGACAGCAGAAAGACCGGCATCAGGCCCCCCAGCATGGCCGCAATTCCCGTCGGGATGTATTGCAGCCCCACCGTCAGGAAACCGTTGGAAATAGTTAGCAGCAAGACACCAATTACCCCGGCCGACTGCCACTCCGCGCGGGTAGGGCGGGGCGTACCAGTCAGCCGGGCGAACACGTACATCAGCGTCCCCGACGTCAGGTACCGCATGGATGCCATATAAAGCGGGGGCATCTGTTCGGTCATGAAGTGAATGAACAGATACGTCGAACCCCAGAGAATATAAACAGAGGTGAGCGCCGACCAAAGCTTCAAACGGCTCGGTTCGGTCGATAAGGATGGACCAGCAACTTGCATAGAAACCGTGAAAGAGACTTTCTGCCCCTTTCACGAAACAAATTTCGGCGGATTTTCTTCGTTTTTTAGTACTATCTGTGATTGATTATGAAGATTCTAAGCAAAATTTTATTTGGTCAATAAAATACTTCTGTCTTGTTCGCTTCCAGTTGCTGGATGACCCCCGCATACGGCCCTGCCTTGACATTTTTTTGAGTGAAGGGATTTGACCGCAGATACAGGTGTTTCAAATGTTTCATTCCTGCCAGCGATGCGGGTAATTCCTGGAGATTGTTGTTGCTCATATCCAGATCCTCCAGCGCTTTTAAGGACGTTAGCTGCGTGGGAGGTACGGTGAACCAGTTATAGCCCAGGTCCAGCACGCGCAGTTGGGTAAGTCGCCCCAGGCGGGTAGGTAATTGGCTGATGCGGTTATGGTGAACGTAGAGCGCCTGCAACCGCCGGAGTTTGGGCAGCGTCTGCGGAAGCGCACTCAGGTTGTTATGGGCCACGGCCAACTGCTCCAGCCGTTTTAGTTTCCCCAATTGAGCGGGTAGTGTGGTGAGTTTGTTGTAATACAGATCCAGCGTCTGGAGGCTCTTTAACCGCTTAATGCCTTTTGGCAACGTAGTTAATCCCACATTATACAGATTGAGATCACTCAGACGACGGAGCCGACGGAGCGTTTTTGTGTCCAGTTCTCTCAGTGCATTATTGCCCAGCCACAGGCTTGCCAGGCGTCGGTTCAAGCGAACGGCAGGGGGTACGCGGGTGAGTTTGTTATCCTGGAGATTCAGTGATTTCAGGTGGGTGTTGGGCGTGACGAAGACACTATCGTCCGGAATCAAATTGTGCATCAGACTCAGCCGTTGCAGGGTCGCAATCGTCGTCAGACGGGCTGGTAGTTCGTGGAGGCTGTTCTTCGACAGGTCAAGTTCTTCCAGTTTTGGAAAGCGGTAGACCACCTCCGGCACTGTTGCTAACTCCAGTTGATTAAACGCCAGCATCCGAACCGTATCGGGTCGGGTCGTTTTCTGCGCAGCTTCCAATGAACTGAGAATACCCGCGCCCCGCCGGACTGTACGCGGCTGACTTACCGTTCGGCCACTTTCCAGAAAAGACGTAAGGCGAAACGGAGCGCTGCCCGCTGCCGGAAACGTAGCCGTTTCGTAGAACTCCCGCAAGACAGTTACCAGTTTTGCCAGTGCTGAGTCCGGCTGCGGGCGATCTGTTTGAACCAATACGTAGGCAGCTTTGCCGCTGGCTGAATAATACTGATGTGTAATCAGGCCAATCCCTTTTTGGGGGGTGTCCCGGCGCTTGGCAAGATACGTAGCAAACTGCTTCTGGTGGGCTTGTATGGCGTCAAAGCCGCCCTTTGGCTGCGCCTGGAACAGTGTCATCAGTGGCGTGTACTGCTTGTCGAGCGTAGCCTGATTGATAGGATGAGAGGCCGTATCACGTAGTAACAGAACCTGCACCTGCGCCCGGCCAGATGCGGTGATCAGCAACAGAGAGACGAAAAGGAGAACAGTTTTCATAGTTCAACGTATAAATTAGTTATATAACGTAATAATTAGTTGTAAGGTATAAAAAAGAGCCGGAACGTAACGCTCCGGCTCATAGATAAGGTAAGAATCTACTTATTTTTTGTCGGTCCCGCTGCTCACCGACGAAGCCGGTTTCTGTGCGGCTGCTTTCTTGGCCGCGTTGGCGAAGTCACCCGCTTTGACCAGGACAAGTTTGCTGGGATCGATGTATTTTTTCATCACCGCATTGACTTTCTCGGGCGTCAGCGCTTCCAGTTTCTTGTCGAAATCGGCATCGAACGCCATTGTTCGGTTCAGGAACAGATTGCCGTTGAGCGTATTGGCCAGTGATGGGTCCTGCGCGCGTCCAACCAGTTCATCCTGTAGGTAGCCTGACTTGGCTGCTTTGATCTCATCGGCCGTGAAGCCTTCGGTACGCATACGTTCCAGCTCTTCGCGAAGGGCTTTCTCCAGCCGTTCTGCGTTTTGCGGGTTGTACATGGCGTAGGTCGTGAACGTGGCGAACTTGTCCAGTGGGCTAGCATTCAGGGCCGAACCGACGCCATAACTAATACCTTCTTTCTGCCGGATCCGGTTCATCAGGCGTGAACTCATGGCTCCTCCGCCCAGCATGTAGTTCCCCAGAACGAGGGCCGGATAATCCGGATCATCGTCGCGCACCGGGAACGTAAAGCCAGCCAGCATCATGGCATTGGCTTTATCGGGCGTTTCCAGGGCAATCGTTTCTGCTTTCAACGGCCTAGCCTCGCTCGGAATGCGGGTATATGATTTCTTGGCTTTCCAGACGCCAAGCTCATCCATGATTACTTTCCGGATTGGCGTTTCGTCAAAATCACCGACAACGGCCATCGTTGCGTTCTGGGTGCCGTAGAAGTCGCGGTGGAACTGCTTCAGGTCATCAACCTTGGCCGCTTTGAGTGCTTCGGCCTGCTCGTCGAAGCTCTGAATGTACCGGACATCTTCTTTGGGGAATGGATTCAGGGCCCGGTTGAAGGCAATACTTGCCTGCGCCTGTGGCTCCGAACGTTGCGCTTCAATCTGCGCCAGACGCTCCTGTCTCAGCTTCTCAAATTCGGCGGCATCGAAGTTGGCGTTTTTCAGCACGTCGCCCACAATCCGCAACACGGCGGGCAGGTTAGCTTTGTCCGATTTGATGCTTACGGTTACCGCGGCTCCCTGACCCGAGAATTGAACCTGTGCTTTCAGCTTGTCCAGTTCGTCTTTGATCTGTTGCCGGTTCCGGTTGCTTGTGCCTTTGTCGAGCATGGCCGCGGTCAGGCTACTGATAACGCGCTTGTTCTGCAGACTCTGCTGGTCACCCATCCGAAGGGTTAGCCGGGCGTTCACTTCGTTGCCTTTGGTCGATTTGGGCAACAGGGCCAGCTCGATGGTATTCGGCAACTCAATACGTTTCGTACGGCCATCGATGTTTGCCGGCGATGGATCGAACGCTTCGCCCTGGGCAATGACGGCCCGGCCTTTGTAGCCATTCACCGCAGCCATGATGTCGGGCGCTTCAGGTACTTCGGTCCGTTCGGGGGTGGGGTCAGGAATAAACAGCCCAACTGTCCGGTTCGAGGGTTTGAAGTAGTATTTAGCGATTCGTGCTACGTCGGCGGGCGCTACTTTTTCAAGTCGATCCCGGTACACGAAGCCAAGGCGCCAGTCGCCGGTGGCAATAAACTCACTAAGCGCAACGCCTACGTTATCCGTGTTCCGGAATTCCAGTTCGACGTCTTTCAGTAGTTTGGTTTTAGCCCGATCCACTTCAACCGCGGTTGGTACGTCGATCGAAACCGAATCCAGCGTATTTAGGAGGGCTTTTTTAGCCTCGTCGAGGGATTTGTCCTTGAGCGTTTCCGTGGCGAAATAAACGATGCCCGGCTCTTTGAGCGCAAACGCATAACCGTATTCACTCGACGCTTTTTTGGTTTCAACCAGTTTTTTGTACAGGCGACCCGATGGGCGGTTCGTTAGCAATTCAACCAGAACGTCCAGCGCCGGGTAGTCGGGGTGTGAGCCGGGCATGATGTGGTAAGCAGCAGCGGCCAGCTGGGTGTCACCCACCCGCCGGAGCGTTACGTTGCGTTCGCCATCCTGCACGGGTTCGATCGTGTGCGACTCCTGCAGAACCCGCGTTGGTTTCGGGATAGCGCCGAAGTACTGCTCAATCAGCGCCAGCGTCTTGGATTCGTCGATCTTACCTGCCACGACCAACGTAGCGTTATCGGGCTGGTAGAAGCGCTTGTAGAAGGCCTGGAGATTATCGATGGGGACGCGTTCAATATCAGAGCGGTTTCCAATGGTGGATTTGCCATAGTTGTGCCACAGGTAAGCCGCCGACGTAATGCGTTGATTAAGAACACGCTGGGGGGAATTTTCGCCAATTTCAAATTCGTTTCGAACGACCGAAAACTCCGTCTGAAGATCTTCCTTCTTGATGAAGGAGTTGATCATCCGGTCCGATTCCATGTCGAGCGCCCATTTCAGGTTTTCGTCGTTTGCCGAAAACGTTTCAAAATAGTTGGTCCGGTCTAGCCAGGTTGTTCCATTAAAATCAGCCCCGTGAGACGACAGTTCCTGTGGGATATTGGTGTGTTTGGTCGAGCCCTTGAAGACCATGTGTTCCAGCAAATGGGCCATGCCAGCCTCACCGAGCCCCTCGTGGCGCGAACCAACCAGGTACGTAACGTTAACGGTAATGGTCGGCTTGGACGGGTCGGGGAAGAGCAGCACCTTCATCCCGTTTTTTAACTGATATTCGGAAATTCCTTCGACGGATGCGCCCTGCGTAACACCGGCAGGCAGGGTAACTTTGGCGGCTGGTTTGTTCTGGGCCAGCGTGAGGGTTGCGCTGCCCACAACAACGGCAGTTGCCATGACGCAACGCCGGGCCAGTTGAGCGAGTATCGCTTTGTTCATGAGGAAAAAAGAGAAGTTGGGTATTTTTATCTAAACTACGTGAATAGTTGGCAAGATGAATAGCTGTTAACAATTTTTATAAAAATATTGGATGAGCGGTAGGGGCATAAAAAAAGCCGGAGCATATGCCCCGGCTTTCTGTGATTTGCCTTTCGACTATAGGTCGGCTATCGATTTATTGATCTCGTCTTTGGTCTTACCTGTTTTCTGCTGGAGTTTACCCCACATTTCATCTTCTTTGCCGTCTGCGTAAGTCAGATCGTCGTCGGTCAGGTCTGCGTAAGCCTGTTTTATTTTACCTTTTAATTCGTTCCAGCCGCCTTTGATGGTTGTCTCGTTCATGATCGTAGTGTTTAACGTTGAATGATATGCGTAACCACGTTGATTACCTAAATAGAACTAAACAGAGACAAAATTGTTTTTCTGAACCGGTAAATTGACCTGAATGACCCTAATAGTACCTAATCAGCGTGCTGATGGAACGTAGCGTAAAGCATTGGAACTGATTGCTTTGTCCAGTAGAACCAAAATATGCCTAGGCAAGAGCGTAGAAAATCTGGCAACGCCAGGGCTTATATAACGCCAGGGCTTATATATAGCTACCTGACAACGTAATCAGCTTTGCCAGAGGTAGCATTACTTGTGCCTGACTACCTATTTAATGCGGATCCAGGTCTGTGTTTTGCCCAGCAGCGAAATGCCCACGTAGCCCCGTACGTCCATGGTGTTGTCGTCCTTCAGGGTCATCTTGCAGTTGTATTCCTTGCCGTCTTCGGGGTTGTAAATCTTGCCATCACTCCAGACGTTGCCGCCGTCGAACTTGAAATTATACATAATCGGTAAATTCAGGAGCGGTCTTGACCGGCGACTGGCGTCCTGATTTTTGTTATCGGTTTTCGGCTTTCCCGTTTCCGGATCGTTGGGTTCTTTCAGCCAGATCAGCTTGCCGAAATACGTACCCCCTTTTTCGTAAATCTGGACATGGCCCCGTTTGGTGCCGTTTAGCCAGGTGCCTACTACCGCGCCTGGGTTGTCTTTGGGCGTAGAGGACGTAAGAAGAAGAACTGAAACAACCAGAAGAGCTAATTGCTGAAAGTGGCGCATGGTGGTCGAGTGGTTTTGACTTAAACAATGATTTTATTGAATTAACGCAAAGATCCGAACTCAGATTACAGGGATAAATAAATTTGCCTGTATTTTGTCAACTTGTGTTATCCCCAACCAGCACAATTATGTTTAAACGCGATCCTACGCGCAGCTACCCAACAGAAACCGAATCGCGCGTCATTATTCGTTTTCAGGACTGCGATCCCTTGCAGCATCTTAATAACGCCAAGTACTTCGATTATTACTTCAACGCCCGCGAAGACCAGGTGGCCAAACTGTATGATTTCAGCCCCGGCCAGTTGTTCCGCGAGCTGAAAACCAGCTGGGTGGTTTACCAGCACCAGATTGCCTATATCCGCCCTGCACTGGTGAGCGAATGGGTCCGAATCTCGTCGCGGCTGATCTACTTCAACGAAGATACCATCGTGACGGAGTACTACATGACCGACGACGGCAAGACGCACCTTAAAAATGTGCTCTGGGTAACGTCGAAATACGTCAGCGTGGCGACCGGCAAACGGATTCCCCACGACGACAAGGTGATAGGTCTGCTGGAAGCTACGCTGGTTCCCCACATTGACTTCCCCAGCCTGAACTTCAATGACCGCATCCGAACCATCAAAGAACAAGTTATAAAATAGGGGAGGAAAGGAGGAGGGGCAGCATGAAGCAAAGGGAGTAGAATTAGTAATTCGTCACTTCTGCCTCCCTATTCTTCTCCTCCTTGCTCCCCCTGCCGCTACGGCGGACCGTTCTCTTTCCTCCTTTTTTTATGAAACTCCTGAACAATCTGACCGTTCGCGTACTGATTGCCATTACGTTAGGTATCCTGACCGGCTATTTCTTCCCCGAAACAGCCGCTAAGCTGAAACCCATTGGTGATTTATTTATCAACCTGATCAAGATGGTGATCGCGCCGATCATCTTCCTGACCATCGTACTGGGTATCAGTAATATGGGCGATCTGAAGAAAGTTGGCCGCGTGGGCGGGAAGGCGCTGCTGTATTTCGAGATCGTAACGACGGGTGCGCTGGCCATTGGCCTGATCCTGGCCAATGTCATCAAACCTGGCCAGGGAGTACAGACGGCCGCTGTGAAAGGGGGAGATATTTCTAAATACGCCGAACAGGGCGCGGGTATGAACTGGACCGAATTTTTTCTGCACATCATCCCCGACAATGCCGTAAAAGCCTTTGCGCAGGGCGAAATCCTGCAGGTGCTGGTTTTCTCTGTGCTGTTCGGGGTGGGTCTGACGAAGATGGGCGAAACCGGCCGACCGCTGATTCAAACGTTTGAGCGGCTGTCTAAAGTGTTTTTTAATATTCTGAGCGTCGTGATGGTATTGGCTCCATTGGGCGCCTTTGGCGGTATGGCGTTCACCATCGGCAAGTACGGACTGGGTACGTTGCTGCCGCTGGCCAAACTGATGGGCACGGTTTACGCGACGATGTTCCTGTTCGTTTTCGTCATCCTGAACCTGCTGTTACGGTATTACAAAATCAGCCTGTGGTCGGTGCTGAAGTTCATCAAGGAAGAACTGCTGATCGTGCTCGGTACGTCTTCGTCGGAGTCGGCCCTGCCGCAGATCATGGAAAAGCTGGAAGTGATGGGCTGTTCCCGCTCGATCGTGGGACTAGTCGTTCCGGCAGGGTATTCCTTCAACCTGGACGGTACGTCGATTTACCTCGTCATGGCGACGGTCTTTCTGGCGCAGGTATTCGGAATTGAGCTGTCGCTGGGGCAGGAGCTGACCATTATCGGCATCCTGATGGTAACCTCCAAAGGGGCGGCTGGCGTAACGGGCAGCGGCTTTATCGTGCTGGCCAGTACGTTAACCGCTATCAAGGTAATTCCTGTTGACGGGCTGGCGCTGTTGCTGGGCGTCGACCGGTTCATGTCCGAAGCCCGTTCCATCACCAACATTATCGGCAACACTGTAGCGACTATCTTCATCGCTAACAACGAAGGCGACTTCGACCGCGCCAAGTATCGCCAGGCCATGCAGGAGTAGGGTACTCTGTAACACGAATGGCGATCGAACACATCAAGCAGAGTGATCAAAGAAGGGTATGGCACGGGCCGCCGGTACAGTCGTCAGGTTATTGATCGTTACGTCTCGTGTACGAGCGCGCGTGTTTCAATCAGAGACATTGATTCATAGCCGGTCCGTCGGGCGGATGTAGTTCGCGCCATTGTTCAACTCAAGCTGGTATTCGTGTAATTTTGTCGGCTATCGTTGGTTGAAACGGGCGTTTTGAGATACGGCTATACGTACTACTTCTGACTCTCTTTGCTTTTAAAGTCCGTGATAGTCTTTCCATCATAACGATACACTCCACTCTTAGGTCCCAAAGCTCCAAACCAAATACTTCCATCGTTGGCTTCCAAAATTCCACAAAGCATTCCCGGTCCTTTTATTGTCATTATTTCGGTTACAGTGGGCTTTTTATTGTATAGGGACTTTTGATCATACCGGGAAAGAGCCCAAACCGGCCCATTAGGAGGACTGACGCTGCCAGTAGTCCAGATGTTTCCTTTTTTATCTTCGATTATGAATGAGGCACCTCTCTGCGACACCTTGGTAAACGTACTGCCGTCATAGCGCCAAAGGCCATCTTCAGTGACTAAAACCTTGTCTTTTCTGGCTTTGATTATCGCGCCCCCAAACCAAATATTACCCTTTCTGTCTTCGATGATCGACCAAACGTTGTAGAAGGCTTTACCATCTTTATTGATGAGTGTGGCAAATTTTGTTCCATCGTAAACGCTCAAATAACCCCTTGTGCCAATCCATAATTTCCCGGTTTTGTCTTCCATAATAGTAGTAATATCGTTACTGGGCAGTCCGTCTTTCATGGTAAAATTTCGAAAAGATTTTCCAACTCCCCGTCTGGGATCGTAACGGCTTAGTCCACGTCCGGTGCCGAACCAAATAGTACCGGCTTTATCCTCATAAATGGAC
>Ga0265780_10010569_pt1 | contig 10983 bp, 7 predicted proteins | sample P1T30metagenome_FD_192432 | JGI IMG/M metagenome (GOLD analysis project Ga0265780, IMG submission 192432) | Plant litter microbial communities from East Loma Ridge, Irvine, California - P1 T30 | ecosystem: Environmental > Terrestrial > Plant litter > Unclassified | place: USA: California... | reverse complement strand
GATGGTGGTGAGGTATAATCTGCTCGTTGGTGATGTTGAGGGAGGCGGCGGCGGCGTCGGTGACGAGGGCGGCAGGTGGATCAATCCGTGTTTGAAGGTCATGGATCGTTATTTCAATAAGAGTCTCAAGGTACAGGGCACTGAGGGCATGAGGATTGATGCGAAAAAGGGTGTGGGTATTTGGGTACCGGCGTGGAAGGGAGAGTGAGATGGGTTGTATGTTCAGGCTAGGTAGATTATAGATTGGGCAATGAGAGGCGATGATTCATGTGTATGTGTGCGTGTGAGTGAGTGTATATTCTGCTCCGTCACTGTGCTGCATCGTAGCTTCTAGTGGGGTTTCTTCTGTTTCGTCGTCATCTTCTTCTACACAGTACGCCCCCTTCCATCTATCTGTACATTTGCAAATGCGAATACAACGCAGAAAAGTGTGGTATCTTGGTTGCCGCCAACCCAGCACAACCATCATCACCACTAAGCCCACAGCGAACTAGAGATAAAACTGTGACTCTTTCTCACTCAAGCACCAGCACCACCCCCACCGCTTCCCTCACCCAATCCACGCAATCTAGTTACTGGATCGCGTCCAGGGAGTACATTGCGAAACAAATCACCATCCTGTTCGTACCACGGAATCTTTACAGGAACATAACCATTCCTCGTCTCCGCAGCCGTAGTAGTTTCAGATATAAGGGGGTGGCTATCTAGGCTGATCTGTATATCTTTTGATTAGTTATCCAGACTGGGCGAGGGTTGGGACAAAAGGGAGGGTGGGGGTGAGGGAAAAGAACAAACTTACTGTATTGTTACACCCAGCCCAACGCCATTATCGTCCGAGTAAATCGGTTGCTCAAAGTCTGTCGCTGCGTGGTTTAGAATCGTCGGGTCGATGTCTGGTATCGGTGTCAAAGAAGATGGTTGGGTTTGTTGGTTTGGTGTTCGTTGCGCCGCCGCCGCCGCCGGCGACGATGATGCTTGTTGCCCATTGGGTTGTGGTATTTGATCAACCTCGACAATCTTATCCTCCTCCACACGCACTTCACGATCTCGCAGCCTACGCATCAGGCCTAGGAACTGCGAGTTTTGAAATTTTTCGCTCGTGTTGTCGGCGACGCGTTCTAGGAGTCGGGCTGCTGTTTCGGCCATTTCATCATCTGGGTTAGGAGGCGGCTGTTGCTCTTTTTGCTCCTCCTCTTCTGGTTGTTGCTCGGGCCGCTGCAGTATATTTTCGTGGTGGCCCGGGGTGCGCGTGTATCCTGCTTGCTCGATTTCCCTCCATATCTGTTCTTCGCTCATCGGTACGCGTGTGCCGAGCGGGTACTGCGACATGAGGCGCTGATTGATTAACTTGATGAGCTCTTCCGCACGCGTCTTGACTTGTTCGGGCGCATCACGGTTGACGATGCGCTGGAGGGAGTCGACGATCCAAATAGCCTCGTTTGCATCTTGTATCAGGCTACCACTTTTCTCCTGGGAGCTCATGCTGTCAAGGTATGCGACTGCTTCTTCGGTGCGACCAAGGCCTGTTTCGCTCCAGACTTGAATGGCGCAGTAAACAGCTAGGAAGAAAACTTAGTTAGCAAACCGTAGTACCGCTTGACAGATACTACACACCTGGCCGCGTTTCTTGTATCCGTTGAAGAAGAGGATCCATCTCACCCGTCCGATCCAGATTCAGCGTTTCTAACGCTGCTTGAGCTTGGCTTTGCTCCGCTTCTGCAACCTCCATCATGTCCTGTTGTGCTTGCGCGAAGGCTTGTTCAAAGGCCGCCTCGTCGAATGCAGGCCCGCCGTCTTGCGCGCGCTGCTTTCCCTGCGCCGTCTCGGAGACTTGGGCACTCTGGAAAGATGGAGTCTGCATGTACGCTTGTCCTCCAAATCCGCCCATGCTATACCCAGGCATGCCCCCGTATGTGTTCTGTTGCAGCACGGGGGCCTGCGCAATCGGTGCCTGCTGTCTCAAGAAGTCCTGATGCCATGCCGACGCCGCGTTCGCCGCCTGCGGTCGTTGTTGCTGGAAAGCGCGCGGGGCCGGACTGGTGATGTTCAAGTGCTGGAAGTCAGCAGCCCAATCGGGGACCTGAGGTTGCTGCGCGAACTGGGGAGGAGGTTGTGCGAATCGGGGGCCAAAGTGCTCCAACTCCTGCTGCGGCGGAACCGGTCGTCCAGCTTGAAAAGCATCAAACTCCGAGTCGAATGCGCCAGCATTTGCACCTGGCGCTGATCGGAAGCCCTGCACGCGACTGTCAAACTTCTGCTTTCAAACTTCTTTACATCTGACCAACACACCTGGGCGGGTGAATGTCTTCCAACCAAGCGGTCCTGTTGCAGTGTCCGGTCGACAGTCGTGTGTTTCTGGAAGTTTTGGAGGGCGTTTGAAGGCCCGCAAAGAGCATCGGCCATGGTGAATCAAAGCAAAATAATGGTAAAAAAAAGGGGGTATCAACGCATGCTAAAACAGAATGTAAGAGAGAGGCGCTGATGTTGCGGCAAACGGTCGTCACGTTCCGACCAGATGCCGAGGCTCCCACTGAATGCGGGCCGAACTCTTCCCCACGTCCACAAAGACCCCGTTGAGACATGAGCGAGCACGTGGTACGCCACCTGCCCAATACGAGTCCTCATGCAGCTGTCGTGTGAGGCTTTCTCGCACGATCTCCGCCATGGCTACTTTACTACCGCGTACGATATCAGCCCAAGCTGCAAAGCGGTAGCACAGCACCGGCCAACAGCTGGAATGTCGTTGAGACACAAGCGTCGCACAAGCTTACAGATGTACAAAGGAAAATGGTCTCGTGATCCAAAAAATGCCCATCACAATGCTATGTTGGCAGCGACAAGACAGGGCAATAAGCATCAAATACCTATATACGAAGGAGTAAAGAGACGCAAAATATCCTAGAGAAAACACTGGAGGCCGTAATACATTCTTTCGTCAAAGACAATTCTCGTTTAGATCTCACATGTCCAATCACCTCAAAAACATGTCCCCCAAATTCACATTCCTAGGCCCAGCTCCCACTCTAGAGCGGGACCGAGACCTCTTGCGCACAAACGCGTACTCCTTTCTGCCCTTCCTGTCATGTCCCTCTGCTTCAATGAAGAGTGTGTTGCCGTGACGTGAGCGCAGCCGACGTGTGTGTTCGAAGAGAATATCTGTGTCGCGTTGCGACATCTCGCGGAGGATAATAATGTAATCTGGATCCTGTGGTTTGTTAGTGTTTGAGAGTAGACCACGGTGGGATTTCAACTTACCATGTCGTACTCATATGGAATGTTGTAGTAATGCAGTGTCTCGACGTCAAGATGGCTCGTGTGTACCTTGGCATACGTAGGTGCAGGCGCGATCGCAACCGCCTGATGCTGGTGGTGATGATGATGATGGGCAGGAGGAGGAGAAGGCGCAGCTTGTTGGAGTGGGTTGTTTGGCATCATGCCCTGTTGCAGTTCCCTCTGCTTCTCAGGGTTGACGAGAACCTGAATCTGGTTCTCTTGGAAACCGAACTGAGCGAGTCTCTTCCGCATAGTCTCTTCGAGCTCCTTCTCTTGTTCCTCTTTTTTCTTCTTCTCTTCCTCTTCTCTCTCCCTCTGCTTACGTACGAAGGCATCGTATTCTTCCTTTTCCTTGCGCTTCTTCTCCTCTTCCTCAAGCTTGAGCTTCAGGAGGAATTCCTCGCGTGCCTTTTTCTCCTTCTCGGCGTCGAGGATCTTCCTGCGCTCGTACTCGAAAATGATGCGATCATGCTCTGCCTTGGCTTCAGCTTCTTCTTTAGCCTTCTTCCTCTGGTAGTCTTCAACTGCACGCTGTTGTGCTTCTTGAGCTTCCCTGGCTTGTTTGGCCATCTTTGCTTCGTTTTCGGCGATGATGCGCTTGCGCTCTTCTTCCATGGCCTTTTCCCGGAGTTCACGCTCTCGCGCTTCCCTCTCCATCTTGGCTGTGTTCTCCGCAATGATGCGCTGGCGCTCTTCCTCCTCGCGCTTCTTCTTTTTTTCCATGGCAGTCAGAATCTTCTCACGTTGCTCCTCAGCCTCTCGTTCTTCCCTTGCCTGCTTTGCGCGGGCTTCTGCAAGAATGTGCTTGCGCTCCTCTTCCTGCTCACGCTTTTCCTTCTCCAGCTTCGCCAGAACCTTTTCGCGTTGCTCAGCTGCCTCACGGTCTTCCTTCGCTTGCTTAGCGCGAGCTTCAGCTAGAATGTGCTTGCGCTCTTCTTCTTGTTCGCGCTTCTCCTTCTCCAATTTTGCCAAGATTTTGTCACGCTGTTCCTCAGCTTCCCGCTGTTCCCTAGACATCTTCGCCCTGCTTTCAGCGAGGATTCGCTTGCGCTCTTCTTCCTGCTGTCGCTTCTCTCTCTCAATCTTATCCAAGAGCCTATCGCGCTGTTCCTCGGCCTCTCGCTGCTCTCTTGACATCTTTGCCCTGTTCTCGGCGATGATAGCAGCGCGCTTCCTCTCTTCTTCAAGCTCTCGTCGTTCACTATCTCGTTCTTCTCTCTCCCGCTTCAACTCCCACTCTCGATGCAAATGCTCTTCTTGCCTCCTGATGCTTTCTTCCTCATGCTCACGCTCCCTTCTATCCTTGATATAATCAAGCTCTAGTCGGCGCCTCATCAGCTCATCCCGCATCTCCATCTCCTCCTCTCGGCGCTCCTTCTCGAGCTTCTCTTCAGCCTCTCGGAGCCGTTGTTGCGAAACGGCCAATTTCACTTTATCCTCATAACTACGATCTGGTGAGTGATGACGTTGACGCTCTAGTCTCTCTCTCTCAAGATTGCTCTCGAGGTCCTTGAGCCGTTGTTGGGCAATGGTCAACTGAATCTTATCCTCATAGTTGCGCTCGGGTGAGTGATGGCGTCGCTCTCGCTCCCTCTCAAGATTGCTCTCGAGGTCCTTGAGTCGTTGTTGGGCAATAGTAAGTTGAATCTTATCCTCATAACTGCGCTCAGGTGAGTGGTGACGTCGCTCTCGCTCTCGCTCCCGCTCTCGCTCAAGATCCTTGAGACGTTGTTGAGCAATAGTCAACTGTATCTTGTCCTCGTAGTTGTGCTCGGGCGAGTGGTGACGACGCTCATACTCGTGTCTAGAGCGCGAACGACGCTCCTTTTGTATCTCTGCTCTCAAGTCTGCCATGTCGTCTTCGAGTTCAAAGGCACCCGGTATGGTGCGCTTTCCCTCGTATCGGCCGCGAGGACTAGCCTCTGGGCCCTTTGTCTCGGCGCGCACTTGTGGGCTACTCTCGTTGTCCATGCGGGTCGTGTTGTAGATGGTCACATTAGGAGCTGGCGCATGACCTTGCGAGCGCGTTCGGTGGAGTCCAGTTGTGTAGTGGACTTGGGGAGCGAGAAACTCACTCGTGCGACGGCCATAGTCGGGACGAAGGTCCTCGTCGTCTCGCACTGTTCGCGGCGGTAGCTTGGGCGTAGAGGAATGAACATGACGAGTGCTGGCAGTCACACGGTCTCTGGTGTACCACTCATCATTTTCCCCGTATCTGTTATCCCACTCGTCTCGTCGGGGCGGCATGATTGGAGTGAGGAGGGATTGGGGGTGTGTTGCAAAATAGACAAATCCCAGTAACAAGTTGAACAAAGCTCAATGCATTCAAAAGACTGGAGCAATCAATCCAATATGCTTTGCGTGTGGTCTCAGTGGCGGCGGCGTGAGACAGCACAGAGCGGGGTGGAGATCAGACGCCGATGGAGGCGGCTCAGCAGCAAGACCGAGGAAGCACGAGTTGGGCAGGTAACGTAAGAAAGCAGGAAATGGCGGCAGTGGAAAGTGCGGCAGCAGAGAATTTGAGAGAATCCGCCCTCATGTTGCATTTGGGGGCTGAAATGCTCCCGCGACGCAGCTAGTCATCAGGCAGCCGCCAGGGCTGAATGAGGCCGGGATCTCTCATGCACTGGTCTGGTGGACAGCAATTAGCCTGCAGTACTCGGCCAAGTGCGGGCGGTATAGTATACGCTGCGGCACACATGCTCGCACTGCGGCGTTGTAGCTGGGAGACGCTGTGATGGCGCCGAGTGCCATGTTCACTGCCATGTTGGTGTGCGTGTTGGGTGTGCAGTAGACGCGCGAGAAAGAACATGGTGGGGCAAGTCTAAAATTGTAGCACTGGCCAAGACGCTTACCTGCCTCTTTCCTCTTTCAGCCCCCCGGGGGCAGAATGCTTGTGATGTACTTCGGGGCCGCTTGTTCTCCAGACCATCGGCGTGGTGCTGGTGTCGGCGCCGCTGTTATCAGCCTCACAGCGATCATTGCCGTCTATAGATGCAAGCTGAGAGCTAACACATGATCCGTTGGATACCGTCGCCCAACACGCTTTCGCTTCCTGGAAGATCCCGTTGTGGCGCGCTTCAGGGCACATGTACAACACCACAGGCGCCTCATGAAACAGCATGCTTGCGTCCGGAAGCTTGGGACTGGCTCTACATCTGTTCAACACGTCAAGACAGAGCGTGGCTGCCAATTCATGCCCATGCACTCATCCGCTAAACCCTCAGACTAAAGGTACTTCTCTCGTCTGCATTGCAAGATGACTTCATGTCACTGGTGCACACAAGCTGCAACTTTTCTTGTTGTTTGTTCTTGGTCCCGCAGTGGGATGTGGTATCTCTACCGTGTCGTTATTTTGGTTATCGCCTAGCGACTGCTCGTGAAGACGTCAAACCGTTAACCGCGCCCAAACCGTCCGTCATGATGGTGCATACTCTTCGTCAAATGGTCATAATAGGGCCCGCAATCAGCGGCGCATCTACAACTTCTGCATAGCAACAACGTCGGTAGACTGGACGTGGTCCTCGTCTTCCTCAATCTGTGCCTGAAGCTCGTCCAGCGAAACCTTCTCGTCCTCGATGACAACGTTAAGCTGGAGCTTCTTGATACCGAAGCCGACGGCGACCAGCTTGGAGCCACCCCAGACAAGGCCGTCCTTCTGGATAGCGAGAACGTTGGCCTTGAGCTCCTCCATGTTTGTCTCGTCATCTTTGAGGAGTTAGTGACATGTAGGACAACAGGCCTGTGTGAATACATACCCCACGGCTTGACGTCAAGGGTGACGATGGACTTGGCGGCTGGCTTTGTCTTGCCAGCCTTCTTCTTGTTGTACTCGGCCAGACGCTCCTCCTTGATTCTGGCGGCCTCAGCGTCCTCCTCCTCGTCATCGCTGCCGAACAGGTCGACCTCGTCGTCGTCATCCTCGGCCTCCTTCTCAGGAGCCTTAGCGGGATTCAGCGTCAGTTCCGAGGATTCAGGGCCGTAGGCAGTGAACTCCTTGGTGGGGTCACCAGGAAGAGAGTCGAACTCGCCCTCGAAGGTGAGAATGTGGTTGTACCAGCGCCATGCGTAGGGGTACTTCTCTGGCGCGGGGACCTGCTTGATCTGCTGGAAGACCTTGACATCGGCCTGTGATGGGGTGTAGCTATGCTTTGTTAGCCGATGACTCTTCCATGGTACTTGGGTGAGATGCAGCGGAAACAATAACTTGATCAGAGGTGCGACAAGCGCTTGGGTTTGTATTCAGATAGCGGGGTCTTAAGCCGCCTCATTAACACGGACCAAATGTTCTCATCATGAAAAGGCTGGGGGTGCGACGCAATGGAAAAAGGGGGGGCACACACAAAGCGGGAACGAGTTTGTGTATGGTGGGGTAGCAACTTACCCAAGAATGTAGCTGCGAGTCTTGACAAAGTTGTTTAGGAGAGTCAGTCCTGCTTCGGAAACAAGGTCGGTGAAGCCCATGGTTGCAGCTGTGTGGATTGCGTCTATGGGGTGGGAGAAGAAAAGGTGTAGGTGGTGGAAGGAGGAGTCAATGGTTTTTCTGCTGGCCGAGGGAGATTGCTATTCGGATTTTTACGCACGGATCCTTGCGCTAGCACGTGCTAGCGCATCTGCCGTCCAGATGTCCAGCACCGCCTGTATGTACATTGACACGAGCATCGCAACAGAAAGTTTTATGCATCCGCATCGTCTTTGGTATCCTTGCGCCGATATGTGTCCTCGTGCTAGTCTAGACTTTTGTTTGTAGTATTCGCGTCATTGTGGCCTCAACGGGTGCGACTCGCGCACGTAGAAGGCCATCGAACCACCACGCAGCTTCGGAGAAGCCTGTGCTCTCGCCATCGATCACGAATATAATGAATCCATGCCCATCTTCTCTCAATTGACACCTGCTCGTATTCTGTCCCCCATATTGACATGCTGACCAGTAGAGCACGTATTGCCGCAAGGCGCATCCCGCCCCCCTCCATCCCACGATCACTTCCCATCCGCACATCACCTCTGTGGCTCAATGCATCCACAGCACGAACGTCTCCGCAGCAAAAGTGCCTCCAGCCGCTTATATCGTTACGAGGATATGCAAACGGCAGCCGGCCACATCCTCCTGGGGGAACCCATCGCATGAACTTGGGTGGTGAACCGGAAAAAGCTGCATTGGAGCAATACGGAGTAGACCTGACAGCCAGGGCGCGAGATGGCAAACTAGATCCGGTAATTGGACGAGATGGCGAAATACAGCGCACAATACAGATTCTATCGAGGCGAACGAAGAACAACCCTGTACTGATCGGTTCCGCTGGAACGGGAAAGACTGCGATCCTCGAAGGCCTAGCCCAACGCATTGTGAAGGGCGACGTGCCTGAATCGATCAAAGACAAGCGCGTCATCTCACTCGATCTTGGCTCACTCATTGCTGGTGCAAAATTTCGGGGTGATTTCGAAGAACGATTGAAGAGCGTCTTGAAGGAAGTCGAAGAGGCCAACAAGGGCGTCATTCTATTTGTTGACGAGCTGCATACACTATTGGGTTTGGGCAAAGCAGAGGGTAGCATTGACGCCAGCAACCTTTTGAAACCTGCTCTCAGCCGCGGAGAGCTGCAGCTATGCGGCGCAACAACACTCAACGAATACCGGCAAATCGAAAAGGACGCAGCACTTGCAAGACGGTTCCAGCCCATCGTTGTCGGTGAGCCTACCGTCCAGGACACCATATCCATACTGCGTGGCATCAAGGAGCGATATGAGGTCCACCACGGTGTACGCATTACCGACAATGCCTTGGTGGCTGCAGCTGCGTATAGTAATCGATATATCACCGATCGATTCCTGCCGGACAAAGCTATTGACCTGGTAGATGAGGCCGCGAGTGCCCTCCGACTTCAGCAAGAGAGTAAGCCAGACGCTATTCAGGAGCTCGATCGACAAATCATGACTATTCAGATCGAACTAGAGTCACTCCGCAAAGAGACCGACATCGCCAGCAAGGAGCGACGAGAAAGACTAGAGCAATCTTTGAAGGAGAAGCAAGATGAAGTCAAAGTCTTGACTGAGAAATGGGAGAAGGAGCGCAAGGAGCTCGATGAGATCAAGAATGCACAAGAAAACCTTGAAAGGGCAAAACTGGAGCTCGAACTGGCCCGCCGAGAGGGCAACTTTGCTAAAGCTGGTGAACTTCAGTACAGCAGAATCCCAGAACTGGAACAGAAGCTTCCTAAAGATGAGGAGGTGACGGCGGGAGCTAATCGACAGGGCTCTCTACTACATGACTCTGTTACTGCCGATGACATTGCTTCTGTGGTTTCTCGCACGACCGGCATCCCGCTGTCGAAACTCAATTCGGGAGAAAGCGAGAAGCTGATACATATGGAAGATACCTTGCGTCAGTATGTAAAGGGTCAAGATGAGGCCCTGACATCTGTGGCGAATGCCATTCGTCTGCAAAGAGCTGGCCTTTCAGGCGAGAATAGACCCATCGCTTCTTTTATGATGCTAGGACCAACAGGTGTTGGAAAGACTGAGGTGTGCAAGAGATTGGCCGAATATCTCTTTAGCACACCCCAAGCTGTCATTCGGTTTGATATGAGCGAGTTCAGTGAAAAGCACACCGTGTCGCGCCTGATTGGTTCTCCCGCGGGCTACGTAGGGTATGAGGACGCCGGCCAGCTTACAGAAGCTGTGCGACGAAAGCCCTATGCGGTGCTTTTGTTTGATGAATGGGAGAAGGCACACAAAGACATCTCGACGCTACTTCTGCAAGTCCTTGACGAAGGCTTCCTCACAGATGCACAGGGTCACAAAGTCGACTTCCGCAACACTATCATCGTTATGACCTCCAACTTGGGAGCTGATATCATCGTTGGCGATGATAATCTGCACGCTGTTGATAAAGACTCTAGCGAGATCTCACCGGCGATACGGAACGCTGTCATGGATGTGGTTTCCGCAACATATCCACCAGAATTCCTCAACCGCCTTGATGAGTTCATCATCTTCCGTCGCCTGTCTCGAGAAGCGCTTAGAGAAATTGTGGATATCCGTTTGAAGGAACTTCAACAGCGGTTGGATGATCGTAGAATTGTCTTGGAGTGTCCGGATGAGGCCAAACAGTGGCTCTGCGACAGAGGATACGACCCAAAGTTTGGCGCTCGGCCACTGAACAGGCTCATTGCTAGAGAGATTGGCAACGGCCTGGCGGACAAGATAATAAGGGGGGAGATCCGCACTGGCGACACAGCCAAGGTATCTATCAAGGAAGACGGCACGGGCCTTACTGTAACTGCCTCTGCTTAATGTAGTATGACTAACGACGACACGATTGTAAAATAGACTGTAGACGATATCAGCACATGTACATATGTAGCATTATTGGCGTATGTAGGTAGCGAGTTTCTCTACTCTGAAAATCGCATTAATGTAAATATTCTGCTCATGCCCATATCATCTGTGTTTATTGGGGCAGGCACGCGTCACACGAGCGCTGCCTCGCGACTTCTTCTAGTGCGATATCCGTCGCTCACCTCAAATACCGAACACCAGCAGCACTTTCAGCATTGTTCGACTGCAAAGATGGCGCGCAAACCCCTGTTCGAGTACCCATACCAGCACAGGGGAAGTCGCAGTAGCGTTTCTTCGCATGGTAACCGGAACAACGACCGCACTGCCAACTCTCGGCTCACTTCCAGTTCCAATGCGACCAGACAGTCTTCT
>Ga0265780_10010568_pt1 | contig 10984 bp, 8 predicted proteins | sample P1T30metagenome_FD_192432 | JGI IMG/M metagenome (GOLD analysis project Ga0265780, IMG submission 192432) | Plant litter microbial communities from East Loma Ridge, Irvine, California - P1 T30 | ecosystem: Environmental > Terrestrial > Plant litter > Unclassified | place: USA: California... | reverse complement strand
ACAACAACATCCCCAAGAAAATGGCCGCTCCCGGCCGCCTCGCCGCCCTCCCCGGCTACGACACCGCTCCCGACGTCTACGAAACCCCCGACCTCACAGACGACACTTCCACCACCCAGCGCCCCACCTCCTCAGAAGACGCAGAAGAAGCAGCTTCCGACTCCACCTCCGCCACCAACTCAGACTCCGAAGATAACAGCAACAGCGAAAGCGAAAGCGGTGTCGTCTCGCGGCGGCGCCTCAAACCGAGTCATGCGCGCGAACGCTTCACACGGGAGGGCAAAGGTGTGGAAGTTAAAGGGGGGAGGTTTGGAGATCGCGTTGGGGGATTAGGGGGGAGGGGGTATAGGGTTGGAGCTGTGTCGAGGAGGGATGCGGTGGAAGGGTTGGGCGAGAGGGTTGCGAGGTTGAGGAGGGAGGTGGAGGAGTGTAGGGTTTTGGCTGAGAGGGAGGGGCAGGAAGGGGGTGTTGTTGGGGAGGGAGAGATGGATGGGTTGAAGAGGGTGTTGGAGGGGTTGGAGACAAGCAAGGGAAGGGATGCTAGGGTGCAAAAGGAGAATGGTGTTGGAAGTGATCAAGTGGGTGAGGACACGGGCAAGGGCGTCGCGGAATTTGATGCGCGGTTGACGATGCTGGAGAAGAGCTTGGGGCTGTCGAGCTTGGATGGAGGAGCACCGGAGGCGCCATTGTTGCCTTCGCTTGCGCTACTTGACAGGCAGTTTGGTGCTCTCATGACCGCTTCTTCGATTACGAGCTTGGAGGCCGCAAGTGGACGCATCAAGAAACTGAAAGAAGAGGCCGACCAGCTGTCGTCGGCAACATCAGATCCTTCAGCGAAACCACAGCAAAATGGTACTTCCACGCCCGACTCAGAGCACCCTCAATCCGGTCTCGCAGCCTCCGACGTCGAGAAACTCCGTTCGCTACACAACCTCCTCCCCACCCTACAATCGCTATCGCCCACCGTCCCCGCCCTTCTAGACCGCCTCCGCAGTCTCCATACCCTGCACGTCGGCGCCGCGAATGCCGCGAGCGAACTGGAAGATCTTGAGCGCAGACAAGACGATTTCGAAAAGGAGCTCACAGAGTGGCGTGAGGGTTTGGATAGGGTTGAGAAGGCTGTCAGGGAAGCCGATGATACGAATGGTAGGAATGGGAAGGTAGTGATGAAGTGGGTTACGGATATTGAAGGGAAGATGAGTAAGTTGGGATGAAGCATGATGTACACGACGTCGTCGTCGTATTACCTTAGACGTGATAACATAGCTTTATACCACTTTAATTTGGTCGTGCTCGACATGGATTTGTCGTCTGAAAGCTTTCTTCGAGATGCTGTAATGGATATTGAATGGTTGAAAGCTCTTAGACTCTATCTTCGGCACTACATTGGAATCGTTTGTCCGTCAGTCATTTTCAACTTGAGAACAGTAATTTACATATGTAACTTCGAAATCACTGATGTTGACTTGTCGACCAAAAAAAGATCAATGCGGCGAACGCCCCGCCTCCCCACATAAACAAACGGCGGTCTTCACAACTCCAACTTCACTTCACAGCTTCACAACAACAACATCTCAAAAAGAAAAGGCGAAAGCCAAAGAAAGCGATCAGCCCCTCTCCAAAAAAACGAAAGCAACCCGAAAAGAAAAAACTTCAAGAACCCTCGGACCTAGAAGAAGGTCCAAAACACACCTTCCTGGAAAGCCAAGAAACCAACTCAAAAAATGGCAGAAACCTGCCCCATCCCCTCCGTCTCCCAATCCCTAACACCTTACATCCACCCCCGTCCCACCATCTCCCAAATCCGGCAGTCCCTGCACTCGCACCTCGAGCGCCAGCTGCGCCTCGAAGGCACCCAGACGCTGTCCCTTGCAAACGTCGCAAACCCGCCCTTAACGCAGACTCTCCCAGACGAACCCCCCGCGAGCGTGACTGGCGTGCGTGGAGCGTATTGGAGGGCGCTGAGGGCGCATCAGGTCGCGAGGGAGAGGTATGAGGGGTTGAGGGCTGAGTTGGATGTTCTAGGGAGGGGTGTTGGTGTGAGTGGGGGTGGCGAGGTTGGGAGTGGGGAGGGTAGCGAGGGTTTGTTGCTTTTGCTTCGGGCTAGGGAGAGACGGAGGAAGTTGGGGGCCGTTGAGAGGGCTGTTGAGGCTGTGGAGAGGGAGGGGAAGGGGGTGGTGGGGGCGAAGATTGATGAGGTTGTTAGGAGGGCTGTGGGGGACGTTCCTGTTTTGCCGACGGGGCAGAGGGGTGGAGGGATGCTGGGTGGGGCCGGGAGTGGGAGGGAGGAGGGGGAGTTGAGGATGATGGAGTTGAAGAAGGCGATTCTACAGGCGAAGGCGACGGTTGAGAAGCTGGAGGGGGATGATGAGATGGTCGATAGGAGGGCGTCTTCGAGTGCTGGGGAGTTGTTTGCGCTTCAGCAGGCGAGGAATGAACTGATCGGCTGGATCGAGCAACAGTTGGCTATCATAGGAGATGCCCAAGCCAACGAAGTCGATGATGTCTCATCCCCGGCCAAAGCAAACGGAAAGGAAGAAGACGGCCACGTCGCCACCCCAGAAGAAATCATGCATCTCTACGACCGCTATCTCGAAGCAAGACGCACACTTCTCGACACCTTGCAGTCACGACAAGACGTCTCTCCACTAGCCTCCGCGCCCGACTCGCCCAAACCTCCTCGCACTTCATCGCAGGAAACAGATGCGACGAGCACAGCAGCAATCACGCTCCTTCCCTTCATCAAGCCTCTGCTTGACACCCAAGCCTCAGAGCAGGAGATTATCCAGCAAGCAGCCTACGCTCGCCGTCAGCTTTCCGCCGCCGACTCGAGTGCGGAGCGACTGCTGCGACGCTTTGCAGACGAGAGTCATTTGGTTCATCCGGGCGCTTCACACGGACGAGACTGGGCCCGTGCTGGTGAAGAAGCGGGCGAGGCTACGCGAGAGCTTGTGCTGGCGAGGGCAAAGGCCGGTGAGAAGTCATCCAGAGAGGCGGAGGTTACGCTTGGCAAGTTGAAGGGGTTCACCGGTGGGTTGGACAAATTGGGTGGGAGTTAGATCATCGAGAGCTTGACTGTTGTTGCTGTTGTTCGTTTCTATTGATGCACGTGTACTTATGCCTAACATTCTGTAATAACAACAGCTATGGTCACCTCACTACGCGTCCCATCAAGCAGCTACAAGGGGTTGCGACATGAAGCAAGTCCTACAAATGAACTCTTAACGCAGTTTTCATTTGGTAAATCAATTTCAATTTTAGGCTACACTACAAGAATCTTGTGCAACCGGATCGCCGTATCCAATGTGTCGTTAGGCACAAGAGTGGGTAGAGCAGTCGATCCAAAGCTCCGCATCGCACTTCATCCAAGCTCATAAAGCATCAATTGTCACAATCCCCCGTTCTCTCCACTCATAACCGTCTCGCTTTTTTTTTTCAGTCTCCAACTTTGTTGTACCTTTTTTTCTTGCGCTGCAGATGTGACCGCAGCTCTTCCTACTTCACGTCGTTTCGTCGTTCAAGATCTTTATCACGCTTCCCTCGTTTACCAACGATGGTGGTGCGCTGCAAATGTAACCGCAGCTCTTTCCACTTTCCTTTCGTTTCGCTCCGTCATCAAAGAATCGTATGTGTCCAGACTTGGCCTACGGCATGTGGAAGACATCATCGGCAAGAAGGTCCCAGTCGGGCTCCGACGCCGAGTGGTTTGCATCGTCCTGGAGGTTGTTGGTGTTGTTCTGACCCTGCTGGTTGTTGGGATGGTTGTAATTCTGGTGGTTGAAGTCGCTCGGCTCAGAAAGCTGGGAGTTCTGTTCGGCCATGTTTGAGGGGACAAGAATCGCATGTCCGAGGTTGTGGGTCATTTCGTAAGATTGGGTAGAGTATTGCGTCTCGGGGAGGTGAGAGTTGGAGTTGGCCGTTTCATTCGTGGTTTCGTGGGTGTTCGTAGGCGCTTGGGTGAGTTCGTCATGCGGCGCTGGGTGTTGCGGGTCTGACGTTGTGAGTGTGGTCGGTTGGGTGGTAGCTTGATCCCTCTCGAATTGCTCAATCGCTGCGATGGACGCAGCGAAGTCAACTGTATCGTCTGCTGGTAGACCTGCAGGTGCGTGGAGCTGGAAGCTTGACATCGAGGGTCTGAGTACTGGTGCCTCGTCATCACCAGGAAGAGACTGGCCGGGAAGGGACAGTCGGAGACGCTTGCGTGCAGCGTCCGGGCTTGAAGGGGGCATACTGCGCTTTGCTGGCGAATTGTCAGGCACAGTTTGGTCGCCAGTCATCGTAGATAGCGGAGGAAGGTTAGCAGTTGAACCGAAGCTGCGACGCATGCTGTCGTAGTCACCCCAATGTTTCGGTGCGTGTGGTTGGAAGTTCGAATTCAGTGTTGGCATCGGGCTATCACAGCCACTCGGACTGAATGCGGCAGGAAAAGGTACCGATCCAGTAGAGAAGGAACGACTCATTGGCGCCTGCCCCATGGATTGCTGGTAGTTTTGTTGGAACAGGTTCGCCGGTGCCATGGAAAGACCACCGTGATTCAAGCTTCCAAATTGACCCTGTGTCGACTGCAACGGCGACGCACTCGGCACTCGAGTCCACGGAGCATGAGATCCGTATGGCATTCTGGGAGACGCAGCGTCTTGTGGGCTCTGTGGCGAAGTCGTAATTCCTTTTGCAGCAGCTTCCACATTCCCAGACGCCAACTGCTGCTGGTACAGTTGACGGCCTAGCTGCTGAACCAAATACATGCTCCTCTGCGCGGCAGTCACTCCCTGGAATGCGTCTTGTGTCATTGTTGTTGGCTGCCCTCTCATGGGGCCGCCTGTGTTCATCGTGTGGCCAAGCTGGTGATTTGGGTTGGGAGAGTTCGAATTGAGTGGTTCTTGGCCTGGGTAATGTAGGCCGCCGTTGGGGCGAAGAACGGGTGGCATCTGATTCAAGGCAGACTGTGGGCCGGACTGGAATGGATTGTCCAGGTATGGCGTTACTCTCTGCTTTTGGCCCGAAATTCCCAAGCTCCCAGTGCTCCTCTGATAGTCAAGAATCTTTTTGCTGAGCGATGCCTTACCTCGAGTCGGACTGCCGGCGGATGACGTGGTGGAATTCAATGTTGCACGTCTGTTCTTTCCACGGCCAGCTTTGGCGGCCTCCTGCATCTCAGGCGACCAGGAATCGTCCGACTTGTCTGCAGAAGCATTCCAAGCCGGGTCAGATCTTTCCGCATTGAGGGTGGGGCTGAGATCGAGCTCCGGATCGCCAGGGCTATCGGTGTACTTCGGCTTGGTGTTGCGCGTCCTTGCGCTTCGACGGACTTTGGGGGTTGGCGATGCGTTGACTTTTAGCGGTTGTTTGACTGTTTTCGGCGGACCCATTGGACTCCCATCATTCGCAAGATGCGTAGGCTTTGGACCCGGCGGTCGTTTCCCTGGTCAATAGTTAGTTCGTACGTCTAAAGAATGCATGGAATAGTACAAACCTCCAGGCTTGGCCACGGGGGTTACGCTGTGTTGCTGAACATCGTATCCCTGCTCAAGCATAGAGTCTGCCAATCTCTTTGCGGCGCTGGTCTTCAGCTGATCGCGGTAACGAATGGCCTTCTCTTCCCGCGTCTCGCCTTCCGGGGTATAACCTCTGATGATGTCCCGACCCATCGGTGAGCGCTCGTCCATGACTGAGCTTTGTCTTTTAGGTGTAACGGATCCCATCTGCTGCTGCGTAGACATCGTCTGCTGAAGTGGCGGCGCCGTCATACCGAAGTTCGCGATTGGCGGAAGACCCATATCTTGCTGCTGGAGGTGCTGCTGCTGCTGCTGCTGATTCAAGACATTTGCGGTACTTCTCGAGGCAGGTGCGGCGGGCGTTGGGAATTGGGCGCGAATTGGCTCAAGCATGTGTGGCGGGAATATCGAGGCTTCAAAGTCGAAACTCGTGCGGTCCCATAGTGGCTGGTGGGTGTGTGGTGCAAGCAAGTGGCGGTTCCTGTAGGCATGCGCAATCAAGCCGTTGAGGTATTGCCTTCGAGTTTCGAGAGCGTTACACTCTTTGATCAGCTCTCCACGCTGGTGTTCGATGTTGCGATAGGTAGGATTGTCTGCTAGGCTGTCGAGGGAATGATGCCTCGCCAGTGCCTGCTCGCGATAAGATTCATACGAGGCGCAGATGCGGTTCTTTTCGTTATTTTTGTCTTGAGCGACAGGGACCATGCGCTGTAAAGCGTCTCTGGACTTATCGATGATTGTTCCATTCTGTGTCTTGCCGCAGTAGAAACCCATTACCTTGCCACATTGATTCTGAGGGTGGGTCGAGCTGAAGTCGTAGTTGACACAGCCAGTTCTGTTGAAGAATGGGCCAAATGCCTGCGCGAGCTCGCAGTCGACCGAGTGATCGTGGGTATGACCGCAGGTGAAGAAGGTGTATTCAACACGACACATGACGGCGGCGCGGTAGATGCCGCCTTGTCGTGCGCGGTAGCGCGCGATGTAGGTTGATACAGATGCTGATGAATGTTGTGTTGTAGGAGATGACAAGAAAGAGATTGACAGACCTTTACGTCTTCTTCGACGACGACAATGGACCTGAAAGGGTGTTGTACAGTAAGTCGTTATTGCGGATGAAGTTGGTGAGTGAGGGTGAACAAGAATAAACGGTCACGCGGCAAAGAGCACACACCTAACGCAGGAGCGGTGGGAAGGGAGGGAAGGAGCGGCTCGAGCTCATCCGACTTCACTCACTGAACGGCCTTCTGCCTTCCCTCCTACTCCCCCTACTGTCACCCTCTCATCTCCCCGACTCCCGATCTGTCGACGTTCGCCCGATATCTCTTCTGGGCCATCACAGCATTGAACAGGCTCTCGAGCGGACATGAGTTCTCTTTCAGCCACTGAGATTGAGACTCGTCGAACTCAAGAGAAACTCCAGTCTTCGGGTTGCGCACGTATTGGCAAGTCGATGGTTGAGGGGCTTCGCGTCCCTGCTGAAGGCGATTTATCCGACCACAATTCGCTGATCTGCAAACGATTTGGTACATCTTTGCCAGAACGACCATAAACCCCAGCTCACATCGCGTACTTCATACTTCTTTGCCGCCTTGAACAAGACGATGAAGGTACTTGAAGTTGTTATTGGTGCGATTACTGGCCAGCCGATCAAAACATCAGCAATTGTTTTTGGGCAGTCTATGCCCTGCCAGCGGGCTCAACTTTTGAAAGTGATTACATCAGGTCCATACCAGCTCATGAATGGAAGCACTTACCACTGCTCTTCCAGCCGCCATCATGCCCAGAGGCTGTGACGCCGCGATCAGTGTACAGTACACGTTTCTGCAATATGGGAGCTGACGCGTCCGTATGCTTCTTGCAGGTTGCGAAATACGTCTTAAGCGTTTCACGACTTACTGCCATAGCCTCTCGACGTGCATCTCGTGGAAAATTGGCACTCAGCTGCGAATATTGTCTGCAAAGACTATTGAGATGTCAAAGGAAGACGTCCACGAAGTCAAAGTGCCGAAAGGCTCGCGTTTGCGCCACGTGAACGCGTGCTTGATTGTCAGGGCTTTCGGGGATTCAGCCCGCCTGAAAACCCGACCCCGATCTCAGCGCGCTGGTAACTAAATTTATTTCGCCCGATGAATCCTTGCGGCTAGCACTACAAAAGGGTTGAAAGATACGGACGTGCTCAACCCATCGTCGACACTTTCATTTCTTCTACAAACCATCCACCTACACGCCAAAATACCAGGGGTTCTATTTGTTTTCTGGAAACGCACCACAAAAGAACTTGCTAGCCTCGGTCAACAGGAGGCAAACACAAGCTTTGTCTCACACGTCATCTACATTCTTAAATTACCCTGGTGATCGGTCAGGTCCACTTCCCCGGCGGTTCTGTCAGTCTTACAACGGCCAGACTGAGACATACTTTTGTCGTGGTAACGAAGAAGGCCCTTTGAACAGTTAAGCCTGCGATACTCAACTACAGTCACATTGCGATGAGAAGCGAAGGTGCGACAGACGAACCTGCAGCTGTGGCGGGACCTGGTGCCACCGACATCTCAACCATGCCGGACGACGTTACACACACAGATGGCCATGCAGAACAAACGACAACTACCTCTCCAGATAGCGGTTCGATTGCAGCACCCAACGAGAAGACACCTCAAGAAGAGCCCAAAGATGAAGACCCTTACAATGGGAGGTCCAAAGGCAAGGTGGTGGTGATCATGCTGGCATTGTGTATGGCAGTCTTCCTCGCAGCTCTCGATGTCACAATCATTACGACCGCGCTTCCTACGATTTCCGAAGAATTCTCAAGTCCGTCAGGATATACATGGATCGGTTCTGCTTTCCTGCTTGCAAACGCAGCTTCTATTCCATCTTGGGGAAAAGTGAGCGATATCTTTGGACGCAAACCGATGCTACTGGTGGCAAATGTCATTTTCATGATTGGATCTCTGGTTGCGGCCCTGTCCAACAGCATCGGCATGCTCATCGCCGCCCGTGCCGTCCAAGGTCTTGGAGGCGGTGGACTTGTCATCCTGGTCAACATCTGCATTGGTGATCTTTTCAGCTTGCGGTCGCGAGGAGCATATTATGGAGTCATCGGAGGTGTCTGGGCGATTTCCAGTTCCATTGGACCCTTGATTGGTGGTGCCTTTACCCAAAGGGTCAGCTGGAGGTGGTGCTTCTGGATTAATTTGCCACTGGATGGAATCGCATTCTTCATCCTCTTGTTCTTCCTCGATATCCAAACGCCCAGGACACCACTGCTCGAGGGCTTGAAAGCCATCGATTGGATTGGCTCTCTCCTGGTAGTTGGCGCAACTCTGATGTTCCTCTTTGGTCTACAATACGGTGGCGAGACCTACCCCTGGGACTCAGCAACAGTGGTCTGCCTCATCGTGTTCGGAGTATTTACTTTCGCCATTTTCATCCTCTACGAATGGAAAGTGCCAAAGTACCCAGTAATGCCTCTGGGCCTCTTCAAATCACGCACCAACATCGCGACTCTGTCTGTGGTCTTCATCCACGGCATCGTCTTCATCTCCGGATCCTACTACCTCCCACTTTATTTCCAGGCAGTTCTTGGCGCAACACCTCTCCTCTCGGGGGTCTACATCCTGCCCACCGCTCTCGCCGTCTCCGTCGGCTCCATCGGCACCGGCATCTACGTGAAGAAAACTGGCGCCTACCTCCCCCCAATCTACTTCGGCCTCTTCATGATGACACTAGGCTACGGCTTGCTCGTCGACCTCGACGCGCACTCCAACTGGGGCAAGATCGCAATGTACCAGATAATCTCCGGCGTCGGCACGGGCCCTCTCTTCCAGGCCCCCATCATCGCCCTACAAGCCCACATCAACCCGCGCGACATCGGCACCGCGACCGCGACCCTCGGCTTCATCCGCCAGCTCGCCACCTCAACCTCCGTCGTAATCGGCCAAGTCGTTTTCCAAAACAGCATGAGCGCCAAAACCCCGCAACTCATCGCCGCCCTCGGCCCCGAACAAGCCATGCAGCTCTCCGGCAGCAACGCCGGCGCCAACACGGCCGTCATCGACGCCCTGCCCGCTGGCCCGCGCGACGTCGTGCGCGTGGCGTTCGCCAACAGCCTGCAGCCCATGTGGGCCATGTACACAGCCTTCTCGTTCGTCGGCCTGTGCGCGGGCTTCCTGATCGTCAAGAAGACGCTGAGCTCGCAGCACCAGGAGACCAAGACGGGGCTGGCGGCCGAGCAGGAGAACGCGGCTGCCAGGACTGCGGAGAAGCAGGCGAAGCGCGCGAGCAAGATGGCTAGCCGATCGGCGACGCCCAGGACTAGTCAGCACTTCGGGAGCGGGGATACGTTGGCTGGGGATGATGGAGAAGTGCCGCCTATGCCTGAGGGCAGGGCGAATGATCTTGAGATGGGACATGGGAAGAAGGGGCCCAAGTGAGACTTGGCCATTTTCCTGTGCCATCAAGGCGCGCAAAAAGCACGGTGCGTCTTTTTCTCTTTTTTTTTTCTTTGTTTGGATATCTACAGCATGGTGTTCCGGAACGGGCTCTCGCCTCTTTTCTTAATATTGCATTTTTCTTCATATAGGTTGATGATAGTCGGCTGTCTGTACCTAAATACTCAATCTTCACACAAAGCTGCATGACTACACACTGACCTACCGTTTCCTCTCACAATTGTGTAACATGGCCAGCAGTGAGATTACATCAACTTGACCTTGAACCCCAACGTTGCAATATGGAAGAACCATTCGAAGAAAGATTTCCGTCATGGAATCTATATCTTTATCTATCGAAGTGTCATAAAAAAGCGTTCACTACATCCCTTTCGCAGAAGAGTGCCCTCCCAGAATCCTCCTAAACAAGATACCTGAAGCCCTTGGCCAACTGCAGCTTCTCATCATTGGGGTCCACAGCGACATCCTCCCCAGGCCCAACCCCATTATAAGCCACCTCCTTCAACTCCAACTCCTTGTTAAGACGATTGAGCATCATCCTGAAAACAAAGCAGCCAACGATCGTAGTGCCAAACATGGCCAGCGTAATCGCATAGCTGCCCCTGAACCCATTCGCGGGCAGGCTCCAGACGTACGAGCCGGCGATGTTGCCGACCTGCGAAAAGGCGTTGATCATGGCGATTGCGACGGCGCGCTTGGCGGGCGGGCGCGGGAACGACGACGAGATCCAGGAGTAGAAGACGATGAAGCCCGCGTAGGAGCCGGCTTGCAGGAAGAGGGCGACGTAGCGGGCGGCGACGATCTCGGTCGACATGCTGATTATGAAGCCGACCATGCCCATGCAGACTGGGCCGACGATGTGCCAGAACTGAGGGAGAGGGAGGTGTTAGCTTGATGGATTTGGAGGGGGTTTGGTTTGCTGGTGATGCGAAGCTTTACCTTTTCTTGGAATTTGTCGGAGCTGTAAGCTACGCACACGGAGAAGATGCAGGAGAAGACCCATGGCGGGGCGCTCATGAGGAGGGTGGGCACGTAGCCGAA
>Ga0265780_10010567_pt1 | contig 10985 bp, 9 predicted proteins | sample P1T30metagenome_FD_192432 | JGI IMG/M metagenome (GOLD analysis project Ga0265780, IMG submission 192432) | Plant litter microbial communities from East Loma Ridge, Irvine, California - P1 T30 | ecosystem: Environmental > Terrestrial > Plant litter > Unclassified | place: USA: California... | reverse complement strand
CTTCGGCTACGAAGACATCCCCGCCACCGAGAAGACCGCCCGCGTCGGCGGCGTCTTCTCGAACGTCGCAGGGAAATACGATTTGATGAACGATGCGATGTCGGGCGGCATGCACCGGCTGTGGAAAGACCGCTTCGTCCGCCGCGTTAAACCGCGCGAAGGCGAGCAGATCCTCGACATGGCCGGCGGCACGGGCGACATCGCGTTCCGCATGGAGCCGTCGGGCGCGTCGATCACGGTCGCCGACATCAACCCGCAGATGCTCGAAGTCGGCATGCAGCGCGCGCACAAGCGCGGCATCGACGGCCTCGTCTGGACCGAAGCCAACGCGGAGACGCTGACCTTCCCGGACAAGTTCTTTGACGCCTACACGATCGCGTTCGGCATCCGGAACGTGACCGACATCCCCAAGGCCCTGCGCGAAGCCCACCGCGTCCTGCGCCGTGGCGGACGCTTCTACTGCCTCGAATTCTCGACCACCGTGTGGCCCGGGTTCGCCGAGGTATATGACGCGTACTCGCACAAGATGGTCCCGAAGCTCGGCCAGCTTCTGGCGCAGGACGCCGACAGCTACCGCTACCTGATCGAATCGATCCGCCGCTTCCCGGACATGCCCAAGTTCAAGGGCATGATCGCGGATGCCGGCTTCGTGCAGACGAAGGTCGAGCCTCTTCTGGGTGGGCTCGTTGCGATCCACAGCGGCTGGAAGATTTGATCCAACTGTGACGGCTTCAACCACGCACGTCTGGCGCCTCCTGAAATGGGGTCGCATTCTCGCACGCCACGGCGCGCTGCGCGGGATCGAGCGCGACCCGAACACGCCCGCGCCTGTCCGCCGCCTCGCACGGATCGCGCGGTTCGGCGCGCGCGTCCCCGCCGTGCCGCGCTATGCGGATGCATTCCAGGCAATCGGGCCTGCGGCGATCAAGCTGGGGCAGACGCTCGCCACGCGGCCGGATCTCGTCGGCGAGGACGCCGCACATGACCTGCTCAGGCTCCAGGACCAGCTCTCCCCCGTCCCCTACGAGACTATCGAGGCGGCGATGCTGGCGAGCTTCGGCAAACCGCTGGAGACGCTGTTCTCGCGGATCGAGCCGATCCCGGTCGGCGCCGCTTCGATCGCCCAGGTCCACCGCGCGGTCACCACCGACGGCCGCCAGGTCGCGGTGAAAGTCCTCCGCCCCGGCGTCGAGGACGATTTCGCGCGCGCGATCGACACCTACAGCTGGGCCGCCGCACAACTCGAGGCGCTCAGCCCCGAGGCGATGCGCCTCCGCCCCCGCCTCACGATCGAGACGTTCAAGCGCTGGACGCTCAGGGAACTGAATTTCCGCCGCGAGGCAGCGTCGGCGTCGGAACTCGCGGAGGGCATGACCGCCGAGCCCGATTTCGTCATCCCCGCGATCGACTGGGCGCGCTCGACCGCGAAGGTCATGACGATCGAGTGGATCGACGGCATCAAGCTGTCGGACCGCCCCGCGCTGGTCGCCGCCGGCTACGACCTCCCCGCGCTCGCCCAGACCCTAGTCCGCGCGTTTCTGCGCCAGGCGATCGCCGACGGGTTCTTTCACGCCGACATGCACCAGGGCAACCTGTTCGCGCTGCCCGGCAACCGCATCGCCGCGATCGACTTCGGCATCATGGGCCGGATAGACCGCCGCGCGCGCGTCTGGCTCGCCGAGATCCTCTACGGCCTGATCACCGGCAATTATAAGCGCGTCGCCGAGATCCACTTCGAGGCGGGCTACGTCCCCGCGCACCACGACGTCGCCGAGTTCGCTACCGCCTTGCGGGCGGTCGGCGAGCCGATGCGGGGGCTGCCGGTCAAGGACATGTCGATCGGCATGATGCTCGACAGCCTGTTCTCAATCACGCGCGATTTCGACATGGTGACGCAGCCTCATCTGCTGCTGCTCCAGAAGACGATGGTGATGGTCGAGGGCGTCGCGACCAGCCTCAACCCCGACATCAACTTGTGGGAAGCCGCCGAGCCGTTCGTCCGCGACTGGATCCGCGGCGAGCTAGGGCCCGAGGCGATGATCGCCGACCGCCTGATCGAGGATTTCCGCACCCTCACGCGACTCCCAGAACTGGTCCGCAGGATCGAGGCGCATTACCCCGCCCCCGGTGGGGCTCCGCCGACGATGCCGTTGCGCGAGATCGAAGTGATTCGGATCGGTGGGGGGTGGCGTTACGGCCTGGTCGCGGTGCTCGCGGCCGCCGCCGGGGTCGTGACGACGCTGCTGTTTGGTTGAGGGCATGAAAACGCGTCGCGGCGCTCCGTTATGGACGACCCGCGCGACCCGGTTCGCGGGCATGCCGTCGGCGCAGGCTCGGATCGGCCTCGTGCTGTTCCTGGTATTCCTGGCGGCCTGCCTCAGCGCGATCGTCTCGCCCGGCCCGCGACCGAGCGTCGACGCGGACGCCTCGGCCTCCATTGCATACGATGCCCCGCCACCCGGACGGACCGACCTGCTGCTCTACGATACGATCGTCGCCGGGGTGCGTGGCGGCTCGCCCTATTACGCCGTCGCCGCCGAAACGCAGCGCATGGGACATTATCCGCTGAAGCCGTTCTTCGCGGTTCGGCTGCCAACCTTGGCGGTCGTTCAAGCAGCGTTGCCCTCGATACTGGTGAACCTGTTGCTGTTGGCGTTGTGCGTCGGAACGATCCTCGCCTGGGTCGCGCGACTTCGTCCGGAAATGACTGGCCTAGTGCCGCTCGGTGTGGCTGGCTTGCTGGTCGTTGCCGGACTTTCGGTGAACCTCGATCCCAGCTTCGTGGTGTTCCACGAGGTTTGGGCGGGGCCGCTTATCGCGCTGTCGCTGGCGCTTCGCCGCCCCGGCCAGTGGCTGCCCGCAGTTGCGTTCGGGCTATCGGCAATGCTGATCCGCGAGACGGCGTTGCTGTACGTCGCGATCATGGCGGTGTTCGCGTGGGTCGAGGGCGAGCGGCGCGAGACGCTGGGGTGGCTCGGGGCGATCGGGGTCTTCGCCGTGGTGCTTGCCGCCCATGCGCACGCGGTGTCGCTGGTCAGCAGTCCGCTCGACCGCGTGTCGCAGGGGTGGAGCGGGCTCGAGGGGTTCGGGTTCTACGTCAGGCTTGCGACGATCTCGTCGGGCCTCGACATCCTGCCGCAGTGGCTCGCCTCGCTCGTTCTTGGCACCGCGCTGTTCGGCTGGCTCGCGTGGCGCGATGCGGTCGCGACGCGCGCGCTGGTCGTGTTCGCCGCCTATGCCGCGCTGATCTCGCTGTTCGCACGGAGCGACAATTTCTACTGGGCGCTGATGACCACGCCGGTGCTGCTGGTCGGCCTGGTGTTCGCGGTCGACGGCCTGCGCGACATGATCGCTGCCGCCAGCGATACGCGGCGCATTACGGTTACGCGCGTTATCCGCTAGAGCTGCGAGCATGAAACGCATCCTCCTGATCGTCGGTGGCGGGATCGCCGCCTACAAGGCCGCCGAACTGATCCGCCTACTGAAGACGCGCGGGTACGCGGTGCGGTGCGTGATGACCGAGGCCGCGCATCATTTCGTGACGCCGATGACGCTCGCAGCGCTCAGCGAGGACAAGGTCTATACGACGCTCTGGGACCTCAAGGACGAGGCCGAGATGGGCCATATCCAGCTTAGTCGCGAAGCCGACCTGATCGTCGTCGCGCCCGCCACCGCGGACCTGATGGCGCGGATGACGGCAGGTCTCGCGAACGATCTCGCGACGACGCTGCTGCTGGCGACCGATAAGCCGGTCCTGGTAGCACCCGCGATGAACGTTCGCATGTGGGGCCATGCGGCAACCATCCGCAACGTCGCGCAGCTCCGTACCGATGGCGTGACGGTGATGACGCCGGACGAGGGGATCATGGCGTGCGGTGAATATGGTCCCGGCCGCCTGCCTGAACCGCCGGCGATCGTCGCCGCGATCGAAGCAATGCTCGTCCCTGCCCCGCCGAAGCGGCTGGCAGGACGTCACATCCTCGTCACCGCCGGCCCGACGCACGAGCCGATCGATCCGGTGCGTTACATCGCCAACCGCTCGTCGGGCAAACAGGGCTTCGCGATCGCCGCGGCACTGGCACGGCTCGGCGCGCGCGTGACGCTGGTCGCTGGCCCCGTGACGCTGCCGACCCCGCACGGCGTCGACCGGATCGACGTCGAGACGGCGCGGGAGATGGCCGACGCAGTCGACCGCGCGCTGCCGGCCGACGCCGCCGTCATGGTCGCCGCGGTGGCGGACTGGCACGTCGAGTCCGTCCCGCAAAAGATCAAGAAAGGCGATGCAACGCCGACGCTGACGCTAGCGGAGAACCCCGATATTCTGGCGACCCTGGCGCGCAGCCCGCACCGGCCTCACCTGCTGGTCGGCTTCGCGGCCGAGACCGAGCGGGTCATCGAGCATGCCACCGCCAAGCGTATTCGCAAGACCACGGACTGGATCGTCGCCAACGACGTCTCGGGCGACGTGATGGGCGGCGCGGACAACAGCGTCCACCTTGTCACCGAAGCCGGCGTCGAGCGCTGGGAGCGCCTGCCCAAGGACGCGGTCGCCGCACGACTGGCGGACCGCATCGCCGATGCGCTACAAGCCGTGTCATGATCCGTATCGAACTGAAGCGCCTGCCGCACGGCGAGGGCCTGCCGTTGCCTGCCTACGCGACCGAGGGTGCCGCCGGGATGGACGTCGTCTCCGCCGAAGCACTCACGCTCGCCCCCGGCGCGCGCGCCGCCGTCGCGACCGGCTTTGCGATCGCCATTCCCGCTGGCCATGAGGTCCAGGTCCGACCGCGCTCCGGCCTCGCGCTCAAGCACGGCGTCACCTGCCTCAACACGCCGGGCACGATCGACAGCGACTATCGCGGCGAAGTGAAGGTGATCCTCGCCAACCTCGGCCAGGAACCGTTCGCGATCGCGCGTGGCGACCGGATCGCGCAACTCGTCCCCGCAGTCGTGCTCCGCGCGACGCTCGACGAAGTCGCGACGCTCGACGACACCTCGCGCGGCGCAGGCGGCTTCGGATCGACCGGCCGATGATCGCCGCTCTTCTCCTCCTGCTCCAGACCGCTGCGCCGCCACCCCCGGTTCCCACCGCGCCGACGCCGCCGGTGGCCAGCACGCTGCCGCCACAGGACTGGAGCACGCTTCCGGTACTCCGCATCCGGGGGCAGGCTACCACGCTCGCCAACACCTCAGCCTATGTCCACGGCGAGGTCGTCGCCGGTCGCTGCGCCCACGTCGTACGCACAACGCAGGGTTGGGCGCTGACCGTCGATCTCGCCGTGCTGATCACCCCCGACGGTCGGGTCCGCCGGGTGACGCCCCGCGCGATCGACTGCCCGACGGTCGAGCAATACGCAGCCGGGGTAATTCTGGGCGCGCGCGATTCGATCGATGTCGCCGATGCGGACGCCGACACTTGGTACCGTACCAGCCTGACGTTCGCCTGGGGCGCATGATCCTCTCCGACGACGAACTCACCCGGTATGCGCGGCATATCGTCCTCAAGGAATTCGGCGGCACGGGACAGGCGCGGTTGAAGGCGGCTACCGTCGCGATCGTCGGCGCCGGTGGAATCGGCTCGCCCGCGATCCAGTATCTCGGTGCAGCCGGCGTCGGTCGGATGATCCTGATCGACGACGACAGCGTCGAACCGTCCAATCTTCAGCGCCAGACAATCTTCACGACCGCGGATACCGGTATCGCCAAGGTCGACGCAGCGGCAGCCGCCGTAAACCGGATCAATCCGCACGTTTTGGTCGATACGTACCGCCAACGCATCGATGCCGACAACGTCGCCGCGCTGCTAGCCGGAGCGGACGTGGTGCTCGATGGCTGCGACAATTTCACGACGCGCTTTCGGGTCGCGGATGCCGCGCATGCCATGAAAGTTCCGCTCGTGTCGGCTGCGGTCGGGCAGTTCGAGGGACAGCTCGCAACCTATCGCGGCTGGGAAGCGGACAAGCCGTGCTACCGCTGCTTCGTCGGCGAAGACCCCGAGCGCGCAGAGACCAGTTGCGCGGAGGACGGCGTCCTCGGCCCTGTCACCGGCGTGATCGGCAGCTTGGCTGCACTCGAGGTACTCCGGGCGATCGCGCCGTTCGGCGACGACCCTGCCGGCAAATTGCTGCTGATCGACCTGCTCGAGCTACGTTTTCGTACGATTCGCCTGCCCAAGGATCCGGGGTGTACGGCGTGCGGCAAAAGCGGGGCTTCGCGGTGAGTTAGTAGCAGTTCTGCTTTTCGACGCTGACCAAATTGGAAAAATAACAACTAAAGGTTTGTGCCCGGCGAACAGTAGTTCTTTTGCATTGCGGCATTTCGCGGTATCGCTTTGCGCAGGGGGGACTGCGCGTGCGTCCGACAAGTTCATGAATGTAGAGGGCGGCGTTCTGAGCCGTGCTGTGGCGCCGTCGCGCGGCAAGAAGCCTGCCCGGACTTGGCGCCCGAGCGCGTCCTCGCTACGCGTTCGCCTGATCCTCGGCATGCTGACGGTAGATACCGGCTGCATTATTGCGAGTTATCTGGCGGCGGCTGGTCTGCGCGGGGTATTCGCGAACGACACGGCCTGGATCGTAATCCTGGCGATGTTGATCCCGGTCTTCGTTATTACGACGCTAAATAACGACAGCTATGCAGCCGCAAATCTTCGCGACCCCTTCCGCTCGATAGCTCGAGGATTGCAGGCCTATGCGCTCGCGATCTCCGCAGTCATCTTCATCGCGTTCTGTCTGAAGGCCAGCGATACCTTCCCGCGTCTTGTCGTCGCGATGGGTTCGGCATTTGCCATTGTTTCCTTGGCATTAGGACGGTTCCTGTTCGTCCGGCACATGCCTGCGATCATCGGCGGGAATCCGTTCAGCATCGTCCTACTGTACGATTCCGGTCAGCCGATTCCGCGCGGGGACTTCTCGGTCGTTATCGCCGCGGACTCCTATTTCGATCCCGATCATCATGATCCCGTGATGTATGACCGCCTCGCGCAATCGCTGTCGGGCGCCGACCGAGTGATCGTCGCGTGCAGCCCGGAGCGTCGGATCGCCTGGGCGCAGGCTTTGAAGGGCGCGAACATCCAGAGCGAGATCTTCATGCCGGAACTGAACGTGCTGGCGCCGCTCGGCATCAGCGCGCACGGCGACACGCCGACCGTAATCATCGCCAATGGTCCGTTAGTCCTGTTCGACCGCTTCGTAAAACGCAGCTTCGACGTGATACTCGCTAGCTGCGCGCTGGTGACGCTGATGCCGATCTGGATCCTGATCGCGCTGTCGGTGAAGGTCGATTCGCGCGGGCCGATCTTCTTCAGCCAGATCCGGATCGGTCGCAGCAACCAGATGTTCCGCCTGATGAAGTTCCGCAGCATGCGCGTCGACCACAGCGACGGCGCAGGTGCGCGCTCGACGTCGCGCGACGACGATCGGATCACGCGCGTCGGCAAGATCATCCGCAGTACCAGCATCGACGAACTACCGCAGTTGCTGAACGTCCTGAAGGGCGACATGAGCATCGTCGGCCCGCGCCCGCACGCACTCGGCTCGCGCGCGGCGGACAAATTATTCTGGGAAGTCGACCAGCGATACTGGCATCGCCATGCCGCCAAGCCCGGCCTGACCGGCCTTGCACAGGTTCGCGGCTATCGCGGTGCGACGTTGTACGAGGACGATCTGCGCAACCGGCTCCAGGCGGATCTCGAGTATCTCGAGCATTGGTCGATCTGGCGCGACATCAAGATCATCCTCCTGACCTTCCGCGTCCTGCTACACCGGAACGCCTTCTGACGTTCCGGTGAGCGGGCTGATCGTTCAGCCTGCCAGCAGACCCTTGGCGAACTCACGAACCACCGGTCCGATGTCGTCGCGGGCCAGTGCGATCGCCAGGTTGGCCTGGATGTAGCCAGCCTTGTCGCCGCAGTCATATCGCTGGCCATCGAAGGTGAAGCCGTGGAACGGCTGGTTTCCAATCAACTGCGCCATCGCGTCGGTCAGCTGGATCTCGTCGCCCGCGCCCTTTTCCTGCGTCTCCAGGATCCGCATCACCTCGGGCTGCAGGATGTAACGCCCCGGGATCATCAGGTTCGACGGTGCGGTGCCCCGCTTGGGTTTTTCGACGAGCGCGGTCACTTCGGTCAGCCGACCATCGATCGCCCCCGGCGAAATGATGCCGTATTTGTCGGTTTCCGAATCGGGCACTTCGAGCGCGCCGATCACATTGCCGCCGACCTGGTTATACGCCTCGACCATTTGTTTCATGAAGCCGGGCTTGCCGACCATCAACTCGTCGGGGAGCAGGACCGCGAACGGCTCGTCGCCGACGATCTCGCGCGCACACCAGACCGCATGGCCCAAGCCGAGCGGCTCCTGTTGGCGGACATAGACCGGCGAACCGGGCTTCATCCGGATATTGCTGATCGCGTCCAGCGACTTGCCGCGCGACCGCATCGTATCCTCGAGCTCGTACGAGATGTCGAAATGATCCTCGAGCGCGCCCTTGCCGCGCCCGGTCACGAAGATGATCTGCTCGATCCCGGCCTCGAGTGCTTCCTCGACCGCATATTGAATCAGCGGCTTGTCGACGACGGTGAGCATTTCCTTCGGCATGGCCTTGGTGGCCGGAAGGAAGCGCGTACCCAGTCCTGCGACCGGAAACACGGCCTTGCGCAGCGGCTTTATGGTCATTCGATGCTCCCTTTGATCTCGCGGGACCGTCTACCGATCGTTACGCCTGCGCGCAAATTGTCGCATTGAATTAGCGCGTCGTTAAAGACGTTGATCTAGGGACTGCATCATGCCCAAAGTTCTCGTCATCTTCGGCACGCGTCCCGAAGCGATCAAACTCTTCCCGGTGATCCGGGCGCTGGCTGCGATCCCCGGCCTGACCGTCCGCACCTGCGTCACCGCGCAGCACCGCGGACTGCTCGATCAGGTCCTCGCGATCGCCGATCTCGCGCCGGATATCGATCTCGACCTGATGGAGCCGGGGCAGACGCTCGATCGCCTCACCGCGCGGCTGCTGGTCGGGCTCGGCGACGTGATGGATGCGGAGCAGCCCGACCTCGTCATCGTGCAGGGCGATACCGCCACCGCGATGACGGGGGCGCTTGCCGCCTATTACCGCAAGGTCCCGGTCGCGCATGTCGAGGCGGGGCTGCGGTCGGGCGACATCTACCATCCTTGGCCCGAAGAGGTGAACCGCCGCATCGTCGCGCCGATCGCCATGCTGCATTTCGCGCCGACCGACACCGCCGCGGAGGCACTGCGGCGCGAGACGATCGCCGAGGACACGATCCACGTCACCGGCAACACCGTGATCGACGCTCTGCACTGGACCGCGGACCGCGTCGCGTCGGACCCGTCGCTGGCGGCCGGGCTCAACGCTATCGCCGCGCGCTTTGCCGGCAAGCGGATCATCCTCGTCACGACGCATCGGCGCGAGAATTTCGGCGACGGCATGACCGCGATCGCGCGGGCGATCGGCCGGATCGCGGAGCGCGACGACGTCGCGGTGCTGTTCCCGGTCCACCCCAACCCGAACGTCGTATCGGTGATGGACGACATCCTCGGTACCCGCGCCAACGTCGCGCGGATCGAGCCGCTCGATTACCCGCACTTCGTCCGCGCGCTCGGCATGGCGGACATCGTCCTGACCGACTCAGGCGGCGTGCAGGAGGAGGCACCCGCGCTCGGCAAGCCGGTCCTGGTGATGCGGGAGACCACCGAGCGTCCGGAAGGCGTCGCGGCCGGCACCGCCAAGCTGATCGGCACTGACGAGGACCGCATCGTTTCCGAAATCTTCACCCTGCTCGACGACACGTCGCGCTACTCCGCGATGGCCCGCGCCCATAACCCGTTCGGGGATGGCCATGCCGCCGCCAAAATCGCAAAGGTCGTTGCGCATGCTGTCGGACTCTAACCTCAATGTCGTCGTCCTCGGGCTCGGCTATATCGGCCTTCCCACCGCGGCGATCATCGCCCGGACGGGGGCGCAGGTGCTTGGCGTCGACGTGACCGAATCGGTCGTGGAGACGGTCAATTCCGGCCGCGTGCACATCGAGGAGGTCGATTTGGACGGCCTCGTCTCGGGAGTGGTCGCGCGCGGCACGTTGCGCGCCTCGACCGCGATCGAGCCCGCTGACGTTTTCGTGATCGCGGTACCAACCCCGTTCGACGCCGATCACGCACCCAATATCCGCTATGTCCTCGACGCCGCGACGACGATCGCGAGCGTGCTGAAGGCGGGCGATACGATCATCCTCGAATCGACCTCGCCGGTGGGCACCACCGAGAAGGTTCGCGACCTGCTGGCAAGCCTGCGCCCCGACCTGCGCGTACCGGGGAAGACCGGCGACCAGGCGGATATCGCGATCGCCTATTGCCCGGAGCGCGTGCTGCCGGGCCGCATCTTGGTCGAGTTGATCGACAACGACCGAGTCATTGGCGGGATCACGCCGCGGTGTGCGCGTAAGGCCCTCACTTTCTACCGTCGCTTCGTCCGCGGCGCCTGCGTGACCACGACCGCGCGCGCGGCGGAGATGACGAAGCTCACCGAGAACGCGTTTCGCGACGTGAACATCGCGTTCGCCAACGAACTGTCGCTGATCGCCGACACGATGGGCGTTGACGTATGGGAAGTGATCCGCCTCGCCAACCGTCACCCGCGCGTCAACATCCTGCAGCCCGGCCCCGGCGTCGGCGGGCATTGCATCGCGGTCGATCCGTGGTTCCTGGTCCACGCCGCCCCGGATCAGACTCCGCTGATCCGGACCGCGCGCGAGGTCAACGACGGCAAGACCGACCACGTCATCGCGCAGGTCGCCGCTCTCGTCGAGGCGTCACCCGACGCTACGGTCGCGTGCCTGGGTCTGGCGTTCAAGGCGAACATCGACGACTTCCGCGAGAGCCCTGCCCTCAAGGTCGCCGAAGCCGTGGCGCGCCAGTTCGGCGACCGGGTGCGGATCGTCGAGCCTTATGCGCAGACGCTGCCGGCCGTGC
>Ga0265780_10010566_pt1 | contig 10986 bp, 8 predicted proteins | sample P1T30metagenome_FD_192432 | JGI IMG/M metagenome (GOLD analysis project Ga0265780, IMG submission 192432) | Plant litter microbial communities from East Loma Ridge, Irvine, California - P1 T30 | ecosystem: Environmental > Terrestrial > Plant litter > Unclassified | place: USA: California... | reverse complement strand
CGAAGAGCAGAGTTTCTGTGTACCGTGGACCGTGAGAGAAGACGAGAGTTCTATCCGTATGTACGCAAATGAAGTAGCCCAAGAGTTTTCGCTGATATCTCGCAGAGGTGTTCTACACTTTCCGGTACGCCGAACACAAAGGCCATCCAAACGAGCCGTGGGTCATTCGTCAAGCTGGCGTATATCAAAGGTTTGACACACATAAGAAATCGTCCTTGTACATCCTAGTAAATGCCTCTCCACAATCTGCAGCGTTTTGCAGGGCGTTAGAATGTTTCTCGAAGCATCAACACCAGATGCAGCTTGATCCTCTCTGGCTTCATGGCGTAATCCACGCCTCATACTTCATGTATTGGCGAGAGTATATTGCAGAGTACGAGAAGCGCTTACTTCCAATCGTGAGTTTTGGTGAACGAGTCGAGACTGATCAGTGATAACCATGGTCAGGCTGACACGACGACTTCGACACTGATTAGTGAGCCGTTGCGAGTGAGCCACGATATGCTCGGTACAGTGAGATTCTTGGAAAGTCGCTTCCTTCCACTGCGTCCGATCTTGACGAGTTTCGAAGAGGTCGCTGATGGACTCCAAGTCTTGGGCAGATCGTTGGTTTCAACAGCTTGTGTCACTGAAGCAACTCAGTTGCAGATGGAATCCCGTCTGGATAACTCGCGACGCTATACACGGACATTCATCAGAAGTGCACTTTTCCTCCAAGAGCGAAGCAACAATACCGCCACGCTTCTTGCTGATACTCTTGCTTTTCGAAATCAAGGTGTTGCGCAAGAGCAAAACGGGAGCATGGTAGTATTGACGAGATCAGCCGTGTTCATAACGGTGATCACGCTTGTCTATCTTCCTTGGACACTCGTAACGGTAAGTCGACTGTATTGGCATCGATGTCTGCGACTGACGAATCCAGGGCATATTTGGCATGGAGTTCTTCGAGCTGAATCCAAACACGAACCGTTTGATCACATCGCCACAGATATGGATCTACTTCGTGACGGCCATGGTTACAACCATGTTTACAGTAGTCCTTTACTATAGCATGGCAGGTCTCCCGAAGTTCCGTAAGCTTGGAGATGGTTCTGGTGCAAATTCCGAAGAAGGGGATGTGCCCCATAGCCTCAGGAGAAGCTCCACCGATGTCGAGAAAAATCCACAGCCGATAGCTTCGTAATTCAATTCAGTGGTAGATCAAGTATCAAGGTCCACGCGGACAATACGCACGGCAAAACCTTCCATGACTGCGATCAGGAGATGGCGCCGGGCGAGAGTCCCTGTCAAGCTCGTGTTGATGCTGGGTACAAATTTGCTTTGATGTGTCATGCCTGGAAGCTTTTTCCCGGTCTTGATTTTAAGCTCATCTCTCGTCTCCGTGGTCACAAATGTAAGCAGTTGAAGTTCGTTGTGCGCCTCTCGGGTCCCGAACGCCAGGACCTCGTGGTCGTCCTTGTCCAGGAGGATTTTAAGGAGCCGGAAGCCTCGCGCGTTGCTTTGGGTATACCGTTGGAATTCCCAAGCGCGGATTATAACTCTCTTCTCTTGAGAGACGACCACGAATGCCATATCATGATTGTAAGGAGCGAAGCAGGTGTACAAACCTTGGAGAATATCATCTTTGCCCTGTGTCAAGTTATTATAAAGCACATCCGCATTATGTTTCGTACGTACATCGTGTTTGATGGGACTAGGTGCTAGGGAGATCCGTCCACTATCCTGCACAGACCATGCATAGACGTGCATGATGTTCTCGGTCATTCTGTCGTGCTGTTTGGGCTTTATGACGACATAGAGACCGTTGACTTCGGAGAATGTGAGCTCGCATACGTCTTCTGCAGCACAGGGCAGGTCAATGGGTCGGCCTAGAGGAGAGCTTGGGCTAGTGCTGGAGCCTGATGATGATGATGCGATTGATATGTATTTGCTGAACTTTTGGTTAGTAAAAAAAAATGTTAATCGACCCGCGGAAACATACCTCTCCTGATCCGCGTAGTATTGCAAGTCAAGCTTTGTTATGAACAACGTGCATTTCTCTTTCCGTGCAGGTCCGCCAAAAAGCACAAAGGCAACGTAACGAGCATCTGGAGATAGGGCAACCTTCTGGATCCGCGGCATTCTCAACTCCCAGTGAGCTACAAGCTCCACCTCACTATTGTGGTTGCCTGGTTGAGTTATTTGGTAGAAGTAGCACTGTAGAATGTAAGCAGGGTCAACATCGAACGCGCACCAAAAGCTCACATCAAATTCCTTGTGGTCCGTGGCTGCGACAATGTAACGTGATGAGACACCGATGTTTGGAATCCAGTGTCGCCATTCATCTTGCGGACTGACCTCGCCATAGACAATGAGGTTTTTGTTGAAATTGCATGATGCATCCAAGAGCAGTACATGCTCCAAAGAACATACTGTCAATGTGCTGTCCGTCATGCAAACGAGCGGTTCAGCGTTAGGTCCAAACGCGCATGTTTTCACAGCGGCCGAGAGCGGTATTTTCCAATCTTGCGACTGTGCTTCTACTTCTGATTGTCGCCGCCATCTCTTCAATATGGGGATTTTGAATCGGCTTCTTGGTGAGATTGGAGACGTGGACCCACGCTCTTCCAAGTTATGGAAGACATCAAAAGCATCAATGAGTTTGGATCTGATGTCCTTGGCTGTCGTCTCACGGCGGGACTTTGGGTCGATGACTAATACGCGACGATCAAGGAAGTTGAGGAGTGCTTCAAATGCTTCACTCTCGTCCGGGCGCTCCTGGCGAGTCTTCATGCGGAGATGTTTGTGCCAATTCTTCACCGCCTCGCTAACATGTGCATCGCTCAGCCTGTGCTGACTGCTACCGCCAGAGAACGAGAAGAAACGGTCGACGTCGTCCTTCTTACCGCGCAGCTCTGAGTACTCTTCCACTGCTGCTTGGCCTCCGTAAAGATATGAGAAGACGACGCTGATTACACACCCTAATGACCAAGTGTCGCTCTCCGCTTGCACAGGGTGGCCATCGACACAGGCTTCAGGCGCCAGATATGTCCCGGTACCACGCCGACCAACGGTGTAATCAGCCGCAGATGCGGATGCGGTATCCGGAATCCTACGCTTGAAAAGTTTGTTGATCTCGTAGACGTTGTCACTAAAAGTTGAGCTTCTCCTCAGCGGTAACTGATCGACAAGTGGTTTCCGTTTCATTTTGACTCGTGACATATTGAAATCCGACAGTTTCCAAGAGAGCTCTCCAGATTCAGGATCAATGACAACCAGTATGTTTTGTGGCTTGAGGTCCATATGGAAGCACGAGAGCTTCTCATACATCGGCGATTCCAGGTCTTCATGAAGGTAAGCGATAGCTCCAGCTAGTCCGACAGCACAATGCACGAAGCTGGCTTTCTGTTGTGGCAGACTTGGAGCAGCAGGATTGCGCTGCATATACTCTTTCAAGTCGCAATAGGCCAGAGGCATGAACAATGAGTAGATGGAGCCGTTATCTAGACTTCCCAAACTCTTCATGATGTTATTGTGGGGTTTTGCATTACGGACAATGTCGCGCAGAACATCGCGCTCCTTTTCATGTGACTTGTCCTCTGCATTGAGTTCAAAATCCTTTCGAGCGATTCGGTATTCTTCATCGTTCAACATAGGTCCACTCTTGAAGTGATGTGGAGAGATCTGCAGGCGCATGAAGTCAGTAACTGATGGCAATGGAATGTTTGTCTGCATTACAACACCCCGTGTAAGATGTGAGGGGGATAATAAACGTACAGAGACATCATAAATCTTCCCAAAAGATCCTTGGCCTATGAGTTTCTCCCTCACATAGGGTAATCGACGAAAGCGGCCCTTGACTTCCTTGTTCTTTTCAATAACAGCCGCAAAGAACTCATGCTGTTTTTGCAAGAAGTTGTCAGCAGCCACATCATCCTCTAAAATATCTTGCAAGCGGTTGCCGTCCTCTGTAGGGAGCTGAATGTCGCCAACAGGATTGCTCCATTGGTCGGGTGCTAGTAGGTTTGTTGTGAAAGCAGAAAATCCATCGAGGTCGCAGTTTGAAGTAATGAGAATTGCCAGGAATGCATGAAGCTTTCGAGTCTCCACCAATCTGGCTAGCACGGCAGGCTGGAGGCGTAAATTCGATGCGCGCTCGGTAGAGGAAATCGTAGTGAACAGTCGGGTAAGAGCTTCGGATGTCAGGATCTTTTCGGCAGTACCTGCAGGGAAGAAGCGTCTTTCGACATGTTCAGTGACAAGACCGTCTATGTCCACCATGGGGATGTATGCATGGGCTGTGAGAGCGGTGTACAGCGACTTCCGAACATGCTTGAAACTTTTCCCTGTATTTTGTGCCATTGTAACAAGGTTGTTAGTCATGAGGCGGCAGACAGGCTGCGACCTGAGGTGCGACGATCGCGCCGATGGGGGAAGCTGGTCCCGCGATCACTGGAAGTCGAACGCAATGCCAGAGTGAGAAGGACAGATGCTGAAGACCATAAAGAAAGATGCTGCATTATGACGAAGACTCGACGGGAACCATGGATATAGCGAGAGGCTGAGTTGGACCAAGAGTGCTGAGGATGACTTGGTAGACAAGGCAGCTGCGCGATGCAATAGCGCGGGGGCTCAATTGGGTAGGCTCGACGGCCCTACAATCGCCCTCTTCTCTTCAGCCTCAAAAGAGCCCATAGTGCTCGTTGTCCGACCACGGTCAAAATGGCTTTGTAGGGATGGATAACATCCAAAACACGTCAAGACGAACCTTGAAGGCAGTCCGGCGATGCTACCTAGCTGCTTCGTGCTAGTGAAGCACCGGCCGTGATGTCACTAGACCCCTGGACCCTGCCTGTAAACAAGCATCCGTCCCCGCAAAACGACCGACTCGGCCGTCTACGAGCAGGTTCTCGAGTACCTACTGGAGTCCATATAATACGCTTGAGGCCTCAGTAGAGCATGTCTTGCGCGCCTCCATCTTCTGAGAATCCACACCTCCACCCGCCAACCATGGTGTCTTTCACTCGTTCCAGCACCGCAACACTGCCTCCACCACAACGCCAACCAACCTACCCCCTCGCTCATGCCTTCCGCAAGAAGCCGCGGCGCCTGCCTCTAGTACTGCGCTTCGCTAAAGGCGCCGTACATGATATCATCGCCCTGCCTGTCCTCCTACACTCGCTCTTCACCGTCCTCATCGCCTACCTGGACACCAATGTATGGGACTCAATCAACATCCCCTCGACCATCATCCCATCACTCAGCATAGTGGTGGGTTTGATGCTTGTGTTCCGCAACAGCACTAGTTACGATCGCTTTTGGACAGGCCGGAACTGCTTGACCACAATCGGCACGAGCGTGAGGAACCTAGCGAGGATATGTCTCGTGAACAGCAAGGATAAAGAGGGGCATGCCAGCGAGGCAGAAAAGAGGGACACGGAGAGAGTCGTGAGATGTCTGGTCGCAGTGCTCTACGCCATCAAGCACAACCTGCGTGCTGAGTTCAATATCCCACCTGCCAGTCTCGCTACCCTCCCCCGTCAAACTTCTCACTACCCGCGCTCCACGCCCGTCTCCCGCCGCCCCAGCTACGTCGACCGCAGCTACTCCGCGCCTGGCACACCCGTGGCATCCACGCCCCTTCTCTCCGCCTCGACCGCCACGCTTGAAACCGGCGCCGGATCGGTCCCCACCAAGAAGGATGACTACGTCTCGCTCCTCCCCCAGGGCTTGATGGGCTACGAAGACCAAGGGCTCGGTCTCCCGCTACAACTCAGCGTGCTGCTAGAAAGCTACATCCGACGAGGTTTCGACCGTGGCTGGTTCCACGCCCCGCTTGCGTCGCAGATGACGGTGCAGATTAATACGTTTGTCGATGCGTATGGGAAGATGGAGACGATTAGGTCGACGCCGATTCCGGTTGCGCATTTGGTACGCATAATTCATATGTCTTTTCACATTCAAAAGCTAACAAGATAATCAGATCCACCAGAAACAAGTCCTCGCATTATTCACATGCATTCTCCCATTCGCCATCGTCGACGACTACGGATGGTGGAGTATCCCCATCGTCGCTATCGTCGCCTTCACACTCTACGGCATTGAGGGTATTGGTGTGCAGCTTGAAGATCCCTTTGGCTACGACAAGAACGACATCAAGATGGACGGCATCATCGAAGACACGCGACAGGAAGTCATGGTGCTGCTCGAAGAATGGAACATGAGCCATGAGGGCAGAGCCATGGGCGGCATGTTTGATTGAGAGTGATTGATTGTGAAGATACCCTGGAGCGCCATCGGAGAATTGGATGACATTTGATGGATTGAGATTATCGTGGCTGGCCTTCAACGAACGAACATGTGCGAATGAATGAGATGAACATGCTAAACCAACTGGAAAAATGACACATTTCATTATCCATCTACCTCCCGCCCTCCCTTCATCTTGCGCATGCCCAATATGCTCCCTACTCCCTTCTCAGAAATGCGCAATACAGAAATAAACACCCGCAATCGACCATTCACCCTCGTGAGCTCCCTAGCGCCAGAAAATGCAGACACTAACCAAAGAAAACCAACGCCTAACTCAAACGGACGGGTGGCAGACTAGGCGGCCCGTTCCCACTCCTGGTGCTGCCAGAATCCGAGCCTGCGGGGGAAATGTCCCTCAAGCGACTGCCTGCTGCTCGTCCCGCGCTGCCATCTAGCACAAACGGACCCGCGTCGTTCCTCGGTGTCATCGGCCCGTCGTGTACACGATCAGGCGTGAGTCCATCGTGGTTGTGCGGGTACAAAGGCGACAATCCCGAGAACTCGTTTGCGCTTGTGACGTTGATCTGCACTGGCTGAGTGATCGACGACGTGGGTGGTTCGGGACGGCGTTCTGGGGTCTGCGGGTGTGATCCTGGTTGACTTGCATGGCCGTTAGAGTCAGACATGGTGATGTTTGAGATTGCGTGCTGCAGATCTCCAAGACTGACACCACCGTCTTCGTCGCTTGTGTTGTTGACGGGGGCTTGGGCGTTCATGGGGACTAGTGAGGCGCGCGGTGTAATGTGGCGGTCGCCGACACCGCTCTCTGCGTTGGCAGTCGAGTCGCCGTTTGTCTGCTCGGCATCTTCTTCCCAGTCGTCGAATTCGGGGGGGTCTTCGACGTCCTCTTCAAGATCGGCCACGGCTCGGCAGTTTGGACAGAGGAAGTTGGGCCATGTTGGGCCGTTCAGAATCGGGCGGATGCATTTGTAGTGCCAGACATGCGAGCAGGGTGCAACAAACAAAGATTGGCAAGGCTAGGGCTCAAGTTAGCGCGAGGTGTATAGCGTACATGATATTTCAACTTACTGCTATCGACATTAAGCAGATAGCGCACTCTGAGGTGTGTGTCGATGCGCTGTCGCCCTCTGGTTTACCCTTGGCAAGATTTCGTAGTCTCTGATGTGTTTGTTTACTGTGCCTGTTAGCCACTGCCACTTGGTAAAGTAAAGGCAAACATACTTGAACTTGTTCAGACCTTGCTGCCATCCGCGGTTGCACTCGACTCTAATCTTGACGCATCGGAAGATCATCTCCTCTCCACCGCGGAAGTCTATTCCGAGCTGGATGATATCACCGTCCTTTATCCTAAAAGGCTTCGACTCCACGTTCGGTTGGCTCAATCTGATATGGTTGAGGAATGTCCCCGAGGAACTCTTAACGTCCTTGATGTACCAACTGCCATCTTTGCACCAGAGTTCACAGTGTTTCCTGCTCACAACTTTCGACTTGAAGCCTACCGCCGCAGCTGAGGGCCCGCTCGGTGTATTCTCGGGCATGTTGTCGCGTTCGGAGTACCGTCCTACTCGAATTATCGCCGACTCGTCTGGTAGCGTACGCTGGATGGTGGGAAACTGTAACGAGGGTCGGCCCGCTCTGGGGTCCTGGTGTGGGATGAAGCGAATGGACGGGAGATGCTTCACCGCAGATGCACCGTCCACGCCGCTCTCGAGAGCCTCGCCATTTGGCGGCCCGGCTGGCGCTGTTGGTACAGGCCCTGAGTTGTTGCGTACCGTGAGCGGCGGCTGAGCCGTGTCGGCACGATTCCTAGTCATGCTGGCTGGCGATGCGGGTGGGGAGTCGCTTGAGTGCTGGAGAGCGTCGGTGTCTGTTTGTCTACGCGAAGGAGGGGGAGGGCGAATGGTCGCGCTTTGGGAGGAAGTCGCGAGAAATGGGGACGCAGGCGGGGTGTGCGTGGAGGCGCGTGGCCGTGTCTTAGAATGCCTGGGGGATTCCTCACGTGGGTCGTCCGCAGTGCCACCCGAGTGGAGGTGTAGATTCCTCAGGAAACTCAGCCCTCGACGTCCTGACGGACGGGACACGGGCGAATTCGGGGATATAGTAGTCGCAGTGACAGTGGGCGCAACTGGGGCAGGAGCTGTGAACATAACCAGGAGCAGCGCAGACGAGGGTCAACCTGGGAGTTGGAGCCTTAGGCGACTGTGTGAATTGGGTTTCGACGACGTTTGACAGGCAACGGAGCACGGACAGTCTGTTTACACAACCATATGCGCTACTTCGTACAGTATATACACGGAGGACGAGGAGCGGAGCTGCGAGAGCGATCAGGACCGCAGGAGATGGTGATGCTGCCAAGCAAGTGGGTGAGGAGTAATCAGCCGCCGTTAGACAGTACTGGCCTAGCGAAGAGGCGATGGCGATGGCCAGCCCTAGATCAACGCAGTGCCCCGTAGCTCAGGCAGTGTAAGAGGGCGATCAAAAGGTCGAGATTCCGGTGAAAGAGTTATTCGGTCACGGGAACGCTACCGTCGCTGCGAGAGTGGGGCAAAGCTGCCGCAGCAATGTTGTGGATGCAGGCGCGTCGAGTCAAGGAATTCGAGATAGAGAGCGTACCACGGAGCAAAGGCTGGAACAGTTCGAGCCCTTGTTAGCTCTCTACGATATGCTCATAGGCACATGAATCAATTAAGCCTCGCACATAACACGATAGGTCTTGTCTGCCGGTGCTTGTATCCAAACAGAGCGTACCCAAGTTGTGGCGGTACTTCGCGAGGTATCAAGATGAGTGGCCAGTACGTGCCAAACTGCGCTGACGGAGCTGATGTTTGAGCACGCAGCCGCCGAATCCTTCTCTGCTGCGCAATGCGGTGACACTCTCCGCTTCCGCACTTGAATGTCAAGCGTCGCGTAGGGCTGCCACGACGAACCGCCAGTTCATGCGTTATCCAGGACACGGGAGCCCGGTACCAGCATGTGGGGCCAAGAGAGGTTCAATTGAGTTCCGCCGCTGCAAGGCACGTGACGCGCTATGTCATCCCGAAATTTTGGATATCGGAACTTCGCGATTTGGCCCGACAGTTGTTTGAGCCACACCCACACGCATAGACATGCTTCGGCCTCGCACTGTTCGACCACTATCGCGGGGACTATCGCAGGCCTCACCGGGACTCACAAAATCAGCAAGATGCTGCGGTAGGAGAGGACTTGCAACGGCGGTTGCAGAGGAGAAAGACCCCGTCGAACTCGACCAAATCACCACACTACCTAATGGCATCCGAGTCGCGACCGAAGCCCTCCCCGGGCACTTTTCTGGAATAGGAGTCTACGTCGATGCTGGATCACGTTACGAGAACGATGCACTACGCGGAGTCAGCCACATCATCGACCGATTGGCGTTCAAGTCAACACGGAACACAAATGGTGACCAGATGGTGGAGAAGATGGAATCATTAGGAGGGAACATACAATGCGCCTCTTCCCGAGAGTCTTTGATGTACCAGTCAGCAACATTCAATTCCTCCGTAGCCACCACCGTCGGCCTCCTCGCTGAGACGATCCGTGATCCGCTCATAACCGAAGAAGAAGTGCAGCAACAATTGGAGACGGCAGACTACGAGATTGGCGAGATATGGAGCAAACCCGAGCTGATCTTGCCCGAGCTCGTACACATGGCAGCATACAAGGACAACACACTGGGCAACCCATTGCTTTGTCCCAAAGAGCGATTGCCCTACATCAACCGTCATGTCGTCGAGGCATACCGCAAAGAATTCTACAAGCCCGACCGGATAGTCGTCGCCTTTGCCGGCGTGGACCACAACGAAGCAGTCCGCCTGTCGGAGCAATACTTTGGCGACATGGCTAAAGGTCAAGGCCCAGTACTCGGAGAAGACACCTCAGCATCGCGCTCCGCACCCCAGCAAATCTTCACAGCAGACCACCCCACGCCCACCGGCGCTCCGCCCCAAGCCTCCAAACTCCTCTCCAAAATCCCCTTCTTCAAAAACCTCTCTACATCCGCCACGTCCAACGCCTCCGTAAACTCCTCCTTCGACCTCAACTTCCCTCCCCTCGACACCTCCACCGCATCCCACTACACCGGCGGCTTCCTCACTCTCCCGCCCATCCCCCCACCGCTAAACCCCACGCACCCGCGCCTCTCCCACATCCACCTCGCCTTTGAAGCCCTCCCCATCTCCTCACCCGACATCTACGCGCTCGCCACGCTGCAAACCCTCCTCGGCGGCGGCGGCTCCTTCTCCGCCGGCGGCCCGGGCAAAGGCATGTACTCGCGCCTATACACCAACGTGCTCAACCAACACGGCTGGGTCGAGTCCTGCATGGCCTTCAACCACAGCTACACGGACTCGGGCCTGTTCGGCATCGCGGCCTCCTGCGCGCCCAGCCACGTCGCGCAGATGCTCGAGGTCATGTGCCGCGAGCTGAAATCTCTCGGCGACGAGACCGGGTATGCCGTGCTCAAGGCGGCTGAGGTCCAGCGCGCGAAAAATCAGCTTAGGTCCTCGCTGCTGATGAATCTTGAGAGTCGCATGGTGGAGCTCGAGGATCTGGGTAGGCAGGTGCAGGTTCACGGCAGGAAGGTGGGCGTCAGGGAAATGTGCAGGAAGATCGAGGCTGTGACTGTTGAGGATCTGCGTAGGGTTGCGAGACATGTGTTTGGCGGTGAGGTGAGAAATGTTGGGGAGGGGAGTGGGGCGCCGACGGTGGTGTTGC
>Ga0265780_10010565_pt1 | contig 10986 bp, 14 predicted proteins | sample P1T30metagenome_FD_192432 | JGI IMG/M metagenome (GOLD analysis project Ga0265780, IMG submission 192432) | Plant litter microbial communities from East Loma Ridge, Irvine, California - P1 T30 | ecosystem: Environmental > Terrestrial > Plant litter > Unclassified | place: USA: California... | reverse complement strand
TTCCTCGTAGTTGGAATGTGGCACGAAGGTAACGTTCGCTCTATGTCCTATGGTCTTCTCCCATGTCTGCGGGTGAACAAAACCTTGACCCAGCGACTCGATTGTTATATCTCCGTTGGATATATCCTGCAGAATCTTTTCTTCCTCACGAAACCATTCTTTGAGAAGAACTTCAACGACCTAGTATAGTCAGCTCGGAGACAAAGTAAGGATGAAAGTTATGGTGAGCTACTCACGTTCCAAGAATGACACGCCGCCCATGGGATGACATAGTAGTCAGAAGAATTGAAACTGGCGTTGATGAACCATCGCGCTCGCTTCTCAGATGTCTCTCTGACTACCGGTGTGCCTGTAGCTGCGGTTCCAGCTGCAATGGCCTTGTCTATGGCTGCCCCGAGACGGTCCATAAGCTGTTTTTCTTTGTGTGACATTTTTGTGGACTCGATTTTCGCATCATTCTCATTTACTGATCTTATTAGTATTTTTCTATCTCACCAAATGACTTCATAAGGTTACCTCCAGCATCAGCTTGTGTGTCCTGTTCATCCTCTGGCCCTTTTGATGTTTGATCAACAACGTCTACATTGTTGGCGTGTTGTACGCTATGGTCGATGACGGAGGGGTCGGCAGCGGGAGCTGCGGCTACTAGAGGGACCTGGGCAGTTTTCTCCAGGCTGGGTTCTGGCATGGACACAGGAAATAGTGGCTCTGCAGTAGCCATAATAGCATATCCGTAACAAGAGTGTATCGATAACCGTGCGGTGAATGAAAGATGTTCTGGGCTCAGAATATTTATTCACTCTGGTTGTGCTTGGTACCTTCCAAACTACCAGGTCAGTGGCAAGAGTAGGTTAGGTTCTGTTGCAGGCCATAAATTGAACGGTAACACCTTCTTGGCAGATTGACCGGTATAACTATTTCTGCTTACACATGTACTGCCATTAGGCATACCTCGGTGCACCAGAATCGGCCCCCAACGAAAATGGGCAACCATGACTGGACCAGATCTCGAACTTCGGCCCCCGCGCTACTGTGCAATACTCGGTTAACCGTTTGCAGCCCGTAGTGGTGCAGGTGTACAGGATGTGATTGAATCTAGCCATATACAAAGACCACACATGGTGGTCAGCTTCTGAGAGGAGGAGTTAGGCTGCATGAACGTGATTAGTTTCGTGGGGGCAGGATGGCCTGGTCCGTTGCCTGCACGGAAACCCCGCGAACTGTCGCCACATACTCAGATATCCCAATACATTTTGGATTATGGTTATCACAAGCGCTAGCTCACGAAATGACAGCGGTACTTTCGAAGGAACAGTTATTGTACGGAGGTTTACCAGTGAATTACAAGGGCAATCAACTCTGGAGTGCGCAGCTATCGGCGCACAACAAGAGCAATATGCTATTGAAGAAGCGCAGAGGGAAGCGCAGATGCGAGAATTGTTCGAAGATAACGATCAAAGGTCAATACTAATGTCAGCATTTCGTTCCTCTGAGGCTGATGGGAGACAACAGTGACGCGGTTTTTCACGCTGCCGAGACAGCCAGGCTTGCACTGACAAAAACATGCAAGATTTTCGAAACGCAAGACCAGCCGTCAACGTTATCGAGGATTTCGTTTGGCCGAAAGCCAGCTAAAGTGGCCGCGAACACAGCTCTGCAAAGTAGAGTCGCAGACGGCTTCGTAAGGTTGAGCGACTACGTCAATGGCCTGGAAAGTGTGTGGAAGACCAAACAAGGAAGGGTAAGATCAATCACCGACCGCACTTGAAGCAGACGTGTTGTACTCACTAGATTCGGTAGCCTGCTCAACGATTTCGAAGCCTGTGTGGCGGACTCAACGCTCATAAGGGTGCATTCGCAATCTTCCCATCACAGAACAACTATGCTTCTGCGCTGTGCGGTGGTCTCAAATTGATCGTCGCTGCTGCCGTAAACCATGACGAGATCGCCGATACCATCTCTGAGACTGTGACCAAGATTACTGAAAGAGCAGGTCGCGCTGCCAAAATACTGCTCAACGTCCGCACAAGAGCTATACGCGAATTGTTTTCTGAGCTGTACGCACAGGTCTTCCTGTTTTACCGGGACGCAATTGAGTGGTATATGAAGAGTAAGGCCTCCCGATTCTTCATTAGTTTCAATGAAAAGATGAAAGATCGCTACGAAAGCGCTGCTCAAAAGATTGAGGCTACCATCGCCGAGATGTACCGAGAGCAGGACACTGCCCATTTCGCGTTTAACAGAATCCATCTTACTGAGCAACAGCGGCGTGATGAAACTCTCCGCACACGGCAGCAAAACTTTGATGCTTCTGCATTGGTATGGGCAGGACTGAACGCACAGCAACTACTCTTTAGCTCGTACGAGAGTGCTTCTATTGAAGCCTCGAACCGGAGTCGCGTACAAGACAATGAGCATCATGATATTACTGTTCCATCTGGAAGGAACATGGTCCCCGATTCAATCGATCGCGCAGACGCGGGAAAGTTCGTCACAGGGCTTGAGAAGTGGGTCATAGGAGGCGAAGGCCACTCGCTCTTCAACGATGGGAGGTTTTGGCTCCCAGAAATCGACGTAGCATGGAGACTCCATGAGTGGATCGGGAAAGAAGCAAAATCTCACACTTTGTGGATATCAAGCTCAGATGTATCGCAGGTCGAGCTTTCGGGTTCACGCGCAGCCGCCTTGAATGCGCTTGTCGCAGCGTGGACTGCAGAGTTACCAGTCATCTCACATTTCTGCGAACGACCCCGCTATGCAACCCTCTCAGCAGGCCAAGATGTCGAGAAAGTCGGCCTCATCGGAACAGTATACAGCCTAATCACCCAGCTCTTTCAATTCAACTTCGAAGACGATGAGTTCGAGATACCCCAAGCGCAGATAGAAGCCCTTGATGGATCAGACAAAAGCTGGCCTCAAGCTCTGGACATACTGTCGGCACTTCTGAAAGCGACACCGCATCTCGGTATATGCGTAGTCGACGGCCTCAATGATCTGGCATTTGCAGGCGGGACAAAGTGGTGCAGTGACTTTCTGCAGATGCTTTTTGAGCACCAAAAGTTGTGTCGAGGCAGCTTCAAGATCTTGCTTACCACCTCGGGCCAGTCCCGTGTGCTGCAAGATTATGTCGATGTCGCTGACCGCATGTTCACACATACAGAAGCACGAGAAGTTATTCGCGCTGGACGTTGGTACAAAGGCTCGGAAAGTTAAATGATGACAAGGTGGGGTTGTTTGGATCACAGGTGCACAGGGAAGATCTTACAGGCTTGGCAACGTCATCACCATAGGGAAGACCAACCTCACAACGTGTGGCTTGTTTGACTACTGAGAGATGGACGAACTTATGCACAGGAGGTGATTTATACATGTTCCAATCTCGTATCACATGCTATATAGCGTCACTTCATTTAAAATGGTTATCAAATCGACCTGGATGTGTGAGCCTTCACCCTCAAACATCTCAATTTAGCTTATTGCCGGACTGAAACCTACCGCCTCGACAACAAGCCTTAACTTGCGCAAACTATTTTCTCATACTTTAGAGTCTATGTTCTTTCAATATTTTCCATGACACACAAATCAAGCGCAGCCGATGAGATCGTCCTGGTTATTAGCCAACACGTCGTTCTTAGCTGGAGCCGGAGTAGGTTGAGAGTTTGCACACCTGATCCAGGTAAGGCTTAATTGGATAACCCAGTCAGCGACCTTGACATCCATAGTATGCATCATCTTTCCAGGTTCCTAGGTGACCCAACCCTGACCCAACCCTAACCCAAGGATAACCCAACCTCAACCCAAGGTCCGTGCGACCCAACCCTACCCCAACCCATTACTAGCGCCCATTTTTGTGTGTAGGGGTTGAGTTGGGTTATGATATTATGTAAGCTAACCCAACTATAATCCAACCCCTTCCCATTTACCAGCGTAAAGTCCAAGAGAGGCAGCCAGGAATGAATAGGAAATATATCACTGGACTGTGTAACCCTAGACCTCGTACTCATTGACCTAGAGGGTTGTCTAACGACGTTGAAGTTACTGTTGGCTTGTGTCTGAACCGGAAAATTCCATATGGTTGATGCAGCTAGAGGACATTCCTAAACATATCGGTCGGACACAAAGCAATCGTTGCGTCCGTGAAGTTGACATCCTTGCCATGACCAGCGTCGAGAGAAACTATCGAGTACTCGAGCTATATTTTACATGCTCCATCCTGAGGCCAATACCAAACGTGTGACACCGAACAATACCTGAGGCAGTACCAACAGTCCAAAACTGAATACCGTAGTCTCCTATCCTATTGACTCTTCTATCAAATCTGCAACTTTTTTCCTTCACCCAAATACGCGATATGCTTCGTTACTTATAGGTCATTTGTCTGTACAAAGAGCCTCAGTAGAGACAGAGAGCACTTGCATCCTCTGGTAGGCCCGCTCTCAGTGAAATCGGAACGTTACTCCGAAGCATCCGCTGGTACCCACTCTACAACATGTGGGTCCACATTGTGCATGTCTTCAGGTAGGCCACATCCATAAACCCTTATACCCGCCTGGGCACAATGTTCCTGCTGGCAGACGTGTGCATGAATGCAGTTCTTGATGCGACATACACTTCCCTTGCTACAAGGCTTGCCTATGGCCTTGCAAGCCAAGACACAGTGTACACCTGGCGCCAAGATATCGTGAGATAGCTTGCAATCCAAACTCTTACACTTCCCTTGCAGATGGAATTCGCTACATGGCTCCTGAATCCGAATGCACTCCTTGTATGCTAGGATGTCCGCGGGGGTGGGTAACAGTGTTTGAATGTCGAGCCGTTGCTTGGCCTGGTTGATAGGCACTCGATCTTGGATGGTATGCATCGGTAGGAAGACGAATGAAGGAACAGTTGGATTGCTGTTTTGTTTGTCGGACAGAGTAGTAGGGGAGATATTGAGCGAGGTAGCAGTCTTGAGAATACCGGGTGCCTATGACTTTGTAAGCAGTGCTTCGAGCAGTAGTCTGAGCAACCTACTTGGGCGTTATTGAAGTCAATAAACTTGAACGTTGCGGCTGACCGTTCAGCGAACACTTTGGGAAATGCCACAACAGGCAAACCCAGCTCCCTGATGTCATGTCCGGTGTCAAAACCAGTCACGATCGTTAGCTTTTGGGCTGACTTCCGGTGATGCTGTCGCAGGGCATCGAGATATCGAGGCGCTCCCGCGGCTGCGAAGAAGATATGCTTGCACCCATCATTTCCCATGTACAATCGGAGATTCTCTACAATGTCAAATGTCAGTTGAGGGGAAAACACTGATTACAAAGAACACTTACCACAGACTCTTGCAGGAACTTCATTCTTCGCTCCAGTAGTCACCCAGTCAAAGGATGGACGAGACTTTGTAAAACCTGCAAAGAACGAACTCGAGACTCTCCCGAGTCTTAAAGTAGAAGCATTGCCGGGAGCGATATCCATCAGACAAACAAATAGCCGCACCACCAGCTGGTAGTCGGTTGCTGCAATTTCTGGATGATTGGCTGCAAGATCTTCGCTGACAGCTTTGCTAAGAAGTCTCGCTGCTTCCGCTCCACCCATGTGGTGCCCATCAAGCAGCTCATTACAGAACTGTCGCAGTCCGTAAGTAGTGTTGCCAGTGTGGCAGAGTGGTGGCGTACCTTGAGTCCGGTTGGATCTATTATAACGAGTACAAATGGCTTGTTGCTCAGGTTTTCGCGCTCCTCTTCTTTGACTCTGGCAAGGGCGCGCTCCGTGGCGTTAGCTTGCTTTTCGACAATGATCTGATATTTTGCGGTGACAGTCTACTCGCGTCATAAATCCGAGAGAATGTTTTCATGCAAGATGTAACTTACAGCAAGGGTTTGGTGCAGCTGTTTGCTGTCCCTTCGAAGAGCTTGAAGCTCGAGCTCTAACTGCTTGGTCTGGCGGCCTTTGGACATCGCTGGCTGAGTCGTTGCGACAGGGCAACAACAGGCAGCTATCGCAGTTACTCCAGAATGAGGGACGTTGTTTCAGAATAAAGAAGTAGGCAGGTGAGATGCAAGAGTAAAATAGAAAGGGCAAGGACTCGTTGGTATTGGTAGGCAAGATCGGGTGGAGACGCTAGTGAAGATTCACATTCACTTTGTCTCGTGTAGATCATTCTAGCAAATCATAACCCTGTTCACCAATAGCTTTAGGCAACCACGTCGTTTGCCTCCTTCTCTCTGCGCTGCTCCTCGCTCTTGCCTAACTTGTCTTTACTCTGGTGAATGCCTCCAATCACCTGCTTGAGTTCTTGCAAAAACCGATCTACCTCCTTCTCTGTACCTACAGTTATCCTCAAGCATCCCAAACACCCATGTTCCTTCCCTCTGAACCGTACTACGACACCCTTCTCCTCGGCCAGGCCCTCATATACTGCCAGCGCCGTTTCATTCGACGGCTTTCCGCCCTGGTCTGCTGGCGCATCGAGTATCTGATAGAGCAAAAAGTTCGACTCTACACCGCCGTGAAGATTACCGATACCGGGAATCTTGGGCAGCTCTTCTATCAGTCTATCCCGTTGTTTGACTATCAAGTCTTTGTTCCTCTGCATAATTGCAAGATGTTTAGGGCTCAGAGCCGCGCGTGCAAGCTGACTGGTTGGGTTGGGGATATTGTATGGCGCCTTCATGTTGTTTAAAATTTGCGCAATCGCAGGGTTCGCAAATGCAGCGCCCAGCCGTATGCCTGCGAGGCCGAAGGCTTTCGAGAGCGTCTGCATAACCACCAGGTTTGGCCATTCAGCCACCCACTCTGCCAGACTTGTTCCGTCAGGCGAGAAGTCAATGTATGCCTCATCAACCACTACAACTCCATTCCACTGGTGTTCCAGTATCTGTTGCACGTCCTCTTTCTTAAGTAGCTTTCCCGTTGGGTTTCCTGGCGAACATAGATACGCCAACTTTATGCTCTTATCCTCATCCATCGCCTTCAATATCGCGGGTACATCCAGATCGAAGCTTGGCGTTTGTAGTGGGATCTTTGCCAGGGCGACATCATTGACTTGCGCCGAGACGCTGTACATGCCATATGTGGGCGGACATGTTAGGATCTTCTCTTTGCCGGGAACGCAAAAGGCACGGATGAGGGCATCGATCGCTTCGTCAGAGCCAACACCAACAAAGAGATTGGCAGGCGTGATGTTCTTCGAGGTATGCGTGTGAGTATTTCGCAGGTTGCAAAGGAGTTGCTTAAGTTCTTCTTGGTGGCTGGAAAAGCATTAGAATCAAGCGACTTGTGGATTCGGGCGTGCATACGGATCTGGGTATCGGTTCAAGCCGAGTAAATCGACATCAATCGCCGAGGATGCGTCGGAGGTACCATTGACATTCGCGCCAGGTAGCTGTCCCTCTCCACTCAGTGCCAGTCCCGGGCCATATGCGTTTTCGTTCGCGTCAAGGAGGATATTGGTACCGTCGTCTTTGTAGTCACTACATGCGGTCAGCTTGGTACCTTGATACGAGTCATTGCGCTTCACCTACTCGCGCGCGCATCGGTATGGTTCCAATGCGAGGATGTTAGACCGCGCGCATTTTTGCAAATCGAAAGCCATGTTTTTGTTCGCCATTTTGTATGAATCGATGGTTGGGGAAAGAGATGGGGAGTGCGTCACGTCGAAGTTGGTGTTCGCGGGCAACTTTTTGTTTCGCGGGGCATGGCCGCGGCGATGCCAGGAGTCATTCAGAATAGGATGGCCTGTCCCGAGCACTAATTTAGAGGATAGTCCATGTCACTTAGAGTCATTGTCAGACATTATTGCGATAAGTCGTCGCACTACTCTTTGCCGCAGATTTCGTGTAGTCGACGCATATGTGGGAATATCGGACATTTCTCAAATGGTCAGTTTTAAACCCATTGATGGAAGGCTTGCACAAATGCGGGCATAATACACAGGAAACTTGATTGCCTGGGATATCGATTTTGTAGTTGAGATACACTGCTGTTTTTGGATTGGAATGTTTCATCCCCGTGACAACTCCCTATACTCTCTGTGCTTGCCGAGTTCCATCTCACAGTATTAATCGAATATAGAGCGCGGTCCAGTCTAGTGATACACAAGAGAGAAGAGAGTATTGAATACAAAATTCCAACGGAGTTAAATTAATCCCGACCAAACCCACACGCGTAGCTTTGTCTAACCATAGACCCACCCAATACCTTGAAAAAAAACTTTTATTCAATGCCCGCCAAAGCAGTCTTCGGCTCATGCCCTTCTACCTACCCCACCTGCTACCAGCTCTAGGTTTTGCCCAACACTATATCTGTTACCACTGCTATTTTTCCCATCAATCAATAATATCCGATATGGTCTAGTGGCTAGGATTTGCCGCTCTCAAGCAGAGTCAGCTCACTGTAACCAGTGCCGGCAAGGCCCGGGTTCGGTAAGCTTCACAACTAGCCTCTCTTCGATTCTCACCACTAACATGCAATAGATTCCCGGTGTCGGAAATGATCATTTTTTTGCTCCTGTATTGTTATTTTCGCACATCAAATATCTCCCTTGTTTTGGCTGTAGTTTTTGGTAACGCTTATATCCTTTAAGAGGGTATTAACACAGGTGTACCAAGTTTCTTATGTGTGAAAGCAATGTAGAAAGTTATTTTTTTGCCAAAGGAGGGGGGGAGGGTATCTTTTTTCTCCCCAAGTAAGTCTCTCTCTCACCCGCTTTTGTATTTCCATGCAAATGGCAACTTAACGATGTTCAACGTAAACACGTAAATATTTCATTCTCTAATCCTCCATCCCTGGTCCCTCCTCTCAACACCAGGGGGAATGAATAAACCACCCCCGCCCGCTACAGCCGCGCCAACCCTCACCGGTAATAAACAAATCTTACAGGCCTCACAGCATCATCGCAGGCAACAAATTAAAAAAAAGGCAAAGAAAGAGAAGCCCTACCTCGTCTCGCCTTGCTTGCGCGGAAGCAAGCGATGCCCCTCGTCCCCCCCCCACAGGGCTGGAAACTACAGTTACAGTAGTATGCATACACAAGCACACACATATACCACAACAGCGGCGCAAGGGCCGCCAGCACGCCAGCATGACAGGAAACCCCCCTCCCCCATGTCAGCCTTGTACAATTATTTTCATGCATGGCGCGGTAACCCATTCTTTGACGTTTTGCCTCCGGGCCACTTGCCTAAAGGGAAGGCATGTAAGCTTCGGTATCTTGGATTTCGCCACGAGGGCTATTGCCGCATGAACGTGTGAACATATGTTTGCCTGATGGGTATTTAGAAATCTAGCTGCCTAACATGTTACGCCCGTGTTGTACACGGCTGTACGTATGGGGAGATAGAGGAGGAGGTGAGTGATGAGTGATGAGTCGCCCTATCCGTTCGGTCGGGAGCTACGGTGTATCCCACGCTGACTTCCCCACCCACCGTCAGCCCTTCTTTTCACGTATCCGGGTGAATGCATTTTTGATGGCCAGGGGGTAGGGGGCATGTTGTAGTTGTTTGTAGCGAGCTTACTGGTTGCTGTGCCACAATCTCGGTTCGGTTGGGGATGGTCGGTGTTTCGTTCCGAAAAAAATTAATGGATGATTGGTTTCCAAGTTCGCAAGGCTGGCAGGGATTTGGCGAAAGGTGAGCATACGATTCAGCCTTATGACATGCAGGTCCTTCTGGAGTGTTCTAGGCCCTGGACGCCTGGACCCTCCTCCGCTCTCTGGTGTGGCGCCGAGATTTTGAGGATCCAGGACTGTAGCGCTGCAAAGCGAGGATCAAGAACCGCAAACTGGAATGAGACAGAGGAAAGAGAAATTGGTAGCATGGCCAGCATGATATTAGCTTGAGCACACTATGCTTAAGAAGTGCGCTAGAAATGGGTGGTTGTTGTACAAAACTGAAAATGAAATGGCAAACACAAAAAGAGACGTCAAGGCACTGCCCTAGCCCAACAAGTATACATCTTTTTCCGAGCTTGTATATCTTAATAGAAAGAACGACCGTAATAACGCGAAAGAACAAGTGTTTGACAAAGACAAGGAAAACTTGCAGAGCGATTCGCACAGCGCATGGCAATGACAGTACAAAAGAGATATAGGCTTGCAGAGACGTTAAGCTTACTGACCCATTGTTCGCCCGGATTCGATAGCCAGGCATCGTCGAACTTGCAACATTGTGCGCAAAGCCAGAATCGTCGTATCAGCATGTTCGAAGGGAACCGAGACAGCCGCGCGCACTGCATACAGCGCAAAGTATTTCCTCATCCATGGCAGCAATTGCAGTGTCGTTTCAGACCAAGGAAACTCCGAAGACCAGGATGATGCTGCGCCTAAAAGTGTGACCCACAGGAAAACGCCTGAAAGGTCGAAGCCCCAGCAGTTGTGTGTATCCGTTCTCGCAAGAGCGTGGTGTAGGGCTGAAAGTAAGGTCCCGCAAGTGTCTGCATGCATAGTGTTCGCAGAGTCCGCAAAGTCTGACCCATGAACAACAGACCGACAATAGATCAAGGCGGCCAATCGACAGCTTTCATAAATCCAGTCTCGTGCAAGGTCAACCTTGGTCGAGGGCAGCGAAAGAAGACGCGTATAAATGTTTTGGAGTCGCAAATCGTAATTTTCCAGTCGTCCTTTTGAAATCGGTTCTGTGCCATGAAGGTGGTTCCAGCGCGCTAGAAAGATATGTGTGCATTCCTGCATGCCATTCACTATCTCGCTCGTACCAGCCGAGCACCCGCGATATAAGCGCGAAACACCGCCAGGAGGGGTGGAAACTGGGGAAACTGGGCTGGCGGTGTCAGACCAGGCTTCTGCAGATGGCCTTGGAGTGAGTTCTGCTGATTCAGGTCGTCCTCGTGATATGGCAAAGGTAAGCATAACCCTGTACAATGTTAGTCTGATATGCTTGCGGATCGTGTAGTTACCTACAAGGTCATAAATGTCGCAACGTTGGAGCTCAGTCCATCCCTCTGGTTCCTCAAGCATGTTGCTAGCCCTTCTTGATGCACGTTGAACAC
>Ga0265780_10010564_pt1 | contig 10986 bp, 16 predicted proteins | sample P1T30metagenome_FD_192432 | JGI IMG/M metagenome (GOLD analysis project Ga0265780, IMG submission 192432) | Plant litter microbial communities from East Loma Ridge, Irvine, California - P1 T30 | ecosystem: Environmental > Terrestrial > Plant litter > Unclassified | place: USA: California... | reverse complement strand
CCTCACAAAGTCTGAAACCATGTCCACGATAGGAAGGCCAGCCACAGTTCCCCGGACTTCATTGGCTTGTGGGTTGCCGTTTGAGGGCGCAGCGAGGAGATAGTAGAGATAGTGATAGTACTATCTCCCGGTAAGGACCCTTATCTGATGCAAGGTACGCGGACGTGCATGTATGTCTGTTGCGGGTATGCGGTCGAGCGTTGGTATCATTGGATGACTGGGAACGGAACGCGGCGAACGGGAGATGTGGTGCTGCGTGGCTGGAAGTTCGGTAGCTTGGAGGTTATCGTCTGGAGATGTTGGGGAACTGGGGGAGGGAGAACATCTGTGCGCGGTTTTGATAGTAGGACAATGACTAGGGGGTTGGCTCGCCGTCGGCGAATGTCTTGTTCCATTCTGCGAAGTGATTGGAACGACGGATGGGCATAACATGTTGGAATGACGAATGTAGAGGGTAGGGTGAGATGGGTGTGGGTATGGATATCGACAGAGCGCGTAACTGAGTACATTGCTGGATATCTACAACGGGTGCACAACCGTGCATCATGACACGACGAGTCGCGTGGACATGAGCAACATTTGTTTCTCTTGCAGTGAACCCTATCTTCCAGCGAGTATAGGTACTTCAGCTGTGATACGCTCCCGAGATCTGACCCAGTCCATCTCTTGTTGGCTGGCAAGAATGCCGCGTGTCTCCAAAGGAGAGATGGGGGTACCTGGCCTCCCTATCTCCTGCACAATATCCGTCTCGTCTATCGTCGTAGATACAACTCCGCGGCGCGTTATCGTCGATGCGTATCGTGGTACTTCTGGTGGGATGTTGCATAATCTCTCTCCTCTCAGCCCGCAGCCTCACTTATCGCCCTCCTTGCCTTCCTTATCACCCCCTCCCCCCTTGACCGTCTCTTCACCCAGAACTTTACTCGCTGCCATAAACCTACAACATATCTCATTAGTACGCCGTCCTGTTACAGAATCCCAGGCCCGACCCAACACCTTCCAGCCACCCTGCTGTTCCGCGGGATAACTCACATAGCACCAGCGTACCCACCCAGACCACGCATGTCCTGCGCCTGGCCGGCTGTCATACGCATCAAGCTTTCCAGATCCGACATATTCGCCGTCAACTGCGCGAGTTGCGCTTGTAGGTGCGAGAGTTGGCGCGGCTTCTGCGAGGGGACGGTGCTGAGGCGTGAACCGCCGGCGGGAGTGTGGGAGCGGGGGGCGTTTGACATTGCGATTGTCTGATCGTGTTCTTTTGCGAGAGCGGCGGCTCGACGTCAGGTAGGGTCGAGAGGTTTAGAAGGAGTGTGTTTGTTTGTGTTGTGTTGGAATGCGTGTGGGGGAGGGCGTGTCGCACGGCATCGGCTTTGTTGGTGGGACTCCCGCGGCGAAAAGGCCTTGGCGGTTGATTGAATATCCACCGAGGGTCGTCGCACTTTTGCTCCAGAGCAACCTTTTTGTTCATCGCAACATGACTGTGTACCGCCATTGACACGTCATCGTTACCAAGTCACTATTTCTCTGGGTCTATAGAAACATGGCGACCCTTCAGACGGTTCGTCGGTGGATTATGACAGCTGCCGTCGCTTCGATTACGATTACGGGTACTATCTACGGTGCGGGATTGAAGGGGCAGCAGGAAGTTAAACAGGTACGTTCCGTCATCCTTCATACATTGCAGCCCTCCTCCCGACAGCTCTTTCTCTCAATGCGCACACTGAGCATTCTTTCGCTTCAATCATTTCATCCATCATCACCCACTAACCCCACTCCTCATAGAAAACACGATACATGATCGAAGCCACGCCCGAAGAACGCATCGCACAGCTCGAGACTACGCGCGCCGAGTTAATGCTCAAGAAGAACGAGATGGAGAGGAAGATGGCTATCTTTGCTGAGCGCAGGAAGGAGAAAGAGGCGCGCGAGAATGGGAAATGAGAGGTTGGAAAAGATGGCGCCGGACAACTATGATGAGGGGATGGGATACTTGAATATGGGAGAAAGAGTGGGTAGGCTGGCATACGCGAGAGGCGAGCGTTGGGAAATAAGAGACGGGAGTACGAAGGCGCGCTGATGAGGGTATCGGCTCTTTTGGCACGCACGAACTACTCGCGACGAAGGAGGTCTGTGGGCGACAAACTCTGCCCACTGCCGGCATACATCCTTCGAAAAACGTACCACTATTCCTTCCACCTTCTCACGCACCGCCGATCCAAACGTTCACACATCCTCGAAACGAAGAGCCGACACCCTCGACACCCATCTCGATCACCACGCCCACCCCACATACGAGCACCAGCAATTTGAAAATCCACCAAGCAGCGAGCATCGACTACAACCCATGTTCGCTATTACCCACACGCTTTGTCATCCCCTCCGCGGAACACATCGCCACGTCGATCTCTGTCGATCCTGCCACACCCTCTGCCGTCGCTTTCGGGGTTCCCACCTCGCCTCGCCTCGGTTCGCCCTGCCCGCCGCTCTCGATTCGAATGGCCCTGCAGATTTTGTATTCGCTAGAGTATATTGCTGAGGGTCCGGTGGGTGGTCGCGTGGGGCTGAGTGGATCGTCTGTCATGGAGATTGGAGATGATGTGCAATGTGACTGGCACAGGGACGATCTTTACGCGGCCTTGCAGACGAGCTGTGTGGTGACGGCATGGGTTATGTTGTGCGGAGATGGGCTGCTACGGGCGGAGGTGGCAGTTATTCAGAACAACAACCCTGCGGACAGATGAACATAGAAACAGCGTCCACCTCCGCCTGTAGTAACCCATGACTCGTTGTCTCCAGTGTGTCGCGCTCCTCCCCAAGCAATCACGTCGATGTACCGAAGGATATTATGCTCAGAGTCAGCTTTCTACAAGCAGGTTTTGGTTTTGGAGATGGCTTGAGTCGATTCGAAGGTTGAGTATCTCAAGAAGCTGTGAGATGGAATTTCACTACTTGGTCTTGTGAAGGATGGGGTAGAAATGGCTGTTTCGAGGAGATCTTGAGATCATAGGGAAGGTACACTTCCCTTTTACAGGTGGACTTTAAGGGATCCAGCAGATCCCTTGTAGTCCACCCGTAAAAGAAAGGTACTAGTGCCTGCGTACGTTACTGTTGTTTCTGTACTTCTTACATGCCACTCCTGCTGTTCAAGATCATTGCTTCTCTATTCCCTCTCTCCGCAGTCATGCCTTGTCAACTGTCTGCGACAACAACTTCCTTCCAAAGACACAAAATGTCATAATTCGGCGCTCGAGCATACGTAGTTTCTTACCACAAGAATCTGCCATCCGCTCCAACACGTGGATTCTTTCTTTGATCAGCCACTCACACATGCCAATTCGTTCAACAACAATCAACAACGCTTCTTCGATTTCAATTTCTGTCAACTGTATGTACTCTTCTGGTGCCTGTCACCCTTATGTACGACCCTCTTCATGGCCTCCATTCCGTATTCAACAGCATCCTCCCATCAAAGCGTGAAGAACTCAAGATACCCCTCTATCTCGCCACCAATATGTATCACATGCTTCCCAACATTCTCATTCTTCATCGCCACCGCCCCAGGAAGATCCCTCAAGCCCATTTCCCTCCCACTAATCTTCAGTACCATCATCTCCCCAGCCTCAAACACCATACCCGCCGGCCAAAGCTGAACACGCAATCTAACCACCTCCCCCTTCTCCACTTTGTCCTCGCGCTCCAGCGACAGCGTTTCCCACGTCTTGCCCCGCAGCGCGTCTGCGACATGGCGTTTAGACGCGCGCAACATGCCGCTGGGACCGAGGTACCGCCAGACCCTATTTTGCGTCATTTTTTCTGCGACTTCAGAGGGTGTGTTGGCCGGAATGGGAATGTTCAGGTGAGAAAGCATGGTGCCCGATGCAGAGGCTTTGAAGATGTGGGCGTGGATGTCTAGGTCGTTGTGATCCTGTGCTGCGATGGAGAGGACGACGGTGGAAGGGCCGGTGAGGATGGTTTTGCTCGGGAAGGTGTATGTGAAAGTTAGTTCGGAGGGGGAGTCGGCTTGGTACTCGATTGTGGTTGTTGAGAGGGGCGCGGTTGGGGTGAGGGTGCCGGTGGGATGGAGATGCAGTTTCTGGACTGTGGCTGTGGGGAGGTGCCATGGTAGGTCTGGGTATTCTTGGTCCAACAAAGCTGGTTTGGTGAAGTTCAAAAAGGCCATGCGAACGGGTGCGGTCTGTGGCCAATCGTTGCGGAGGTCTTTGAGGTGAAAGTCGAAGAATCGGGCGAGGTCTGCGGTGCGGCTTGGACTGTAGAGGTCGTACCATTCTTGAGTTGCGTGGAGGACGAGCCTGAATGCGGAGTTGTCAATAACTGCAAAACGTGTGGACGAGAGCAAGATGGGGGTATACGCACCATTTATCTGGATGCTGCATCTCCTCGAAAGCTCGTAGGGCGCCGATGGTATGGAGCGTCGATGAATAGCTGGCTCCGATATAAGCAGGCACCTTGATCCTTGCCATATCCACACGCTTATCGTCAAGATATCCCTTGGGCACAGGATTCATATGGGCCATTGCAGCGTAATCCTCCACCATGTTCTTCCCCGCCAACATAGTAGCAACCCATTCGTTGAACCCCGTGTTCGGAATACCTCCACGTAGCGACTGCTCGCGCAGAGGATCCGATAAGCCCTCCAAAGGCGCAATACATACCAAATGCGGTGGCTGCTCAGCCGCGATAAACCACTGGGATATTGCGAGCCAGGAGTTGCCTGATAGGGCTAGTTTGCCAGAGCACCAGGGGAGCTTCGCGAGCTCTTCGATGGCGTCGTGGCCATCGCGGCCTTCGGTGCTGCCCCAGAAGTGGATGTTGCCAGAGGAGTTGTTCACGCCTCTTGGGTCTACCATGACGATGGCGTAGCCACGGGGTACCCATTCTGCAGGGTCGAGACTGGAGTTGTGGTTAGTGAGGGATTTCGCCTTCTGCTTTCATGCTATCTTGGTTCTAGGCTTACCCTTCGAAGCCTTCGTAGCCTGATAGTTGAGTCTCTGGTATACCAGCTCGAAGTGGCATGCCATGAATGTTTAGCATTCCCGTTCCAGTCTTGCCATATGGGCCCCACATGACGATTGCAGGAACCTTCTCGTCGGTCTTGGGACGGAATACGTCGGCATAGATCACCGTTCCATCTCTAAGCGTAACGGCTTGGTCTTGGTCGAAGATAGTTGTTGTTGCAAACGGGCGGAATGTTGGTTGCTTTCTGTGACCCGGTGGAAGTTCGGTCGTCCTTTGGTTCAGCGGAGGGATGTTTTGCTTGACAGCGTCGAGAAATTTGACGTCGACTGAGCCGATTTTGATTGAAGTCATAGTAACGAAGAGACGAAGTCAAGAGATTAAGAGGCGATAGAAGTTTTTGAGAAGGAATTGATTCGATCGTATACCAACAGTGGAACATCCTGCGCAATGGCACTATTTATGCCCGCTTTTCGAAGCATACTTATCAACTCCACATTCCGGTTTGCATTACCGCATCTACCGTTGCGAGCACCCGACTTTAAGGTGTGGTAGGCTTGTGGTCAGGAACATAGATGGTGGAGAGCTAAGAGGAGGATGATGTACTTTCGGGATGTATGTTTGTCCGGGTCCGTTGTTCGATCATCGTACAACAACACTGGGCATGCTCGGCCGAAAGACTTGGCACATACTCCCCAACCATGTTTGATGTTCAACGCGTCGACACTAACAGGGTCGGAAAGATACAATTGCTAGCTCCCGGCAACCTCCTGGGTCAATACCTGCATTGCCTACGTACGTGCCGTGGCGCGCAGTAATGCGCGGCATGCGCGGCATGCGCGGGTACCGACCGCGGTGACTAGAACCGTGAGTACAAGACGAGATATTTCCATGTTTATTTCACTGTATTAGTCCGTCCATCTCAATTCCAACCTTGCCCTCGCTGCTCGAACCCGCGAAATAGGAGTCACCAACCCACCAACAAACCATGACTACAACATCCAGCAAGGCGCTGTACGTCGACGAAGACGGACAAATCCAGATTCGAAACAATATCAAACACGAAGAAACTGCGGCCAACGAGATAGTGGTAGAAGTGAGATACTCAGGTGTCAACCCGGCAGACGCCAAACACTCACAGCTTGGCATCCGTTCGACAGTCAGTGGTTACGACTTCTGCGGCACTGTTGTATCGACACCTACCGGATCGCGCTTCAAGAAGGGAACCACCGTGGCTGGCTATACACCCTCGGGCATTGGCCGACCCCTGAAGTACGGCGTACACCAACGCCGTGTTGCGTGCCCAGAAGACATGGTATTCGAAGTGCCGTCCAATCTCCCGGAGAGCCACGCCGCAGCGCTGACAGTAGTGGCAATGACGGCTGCAGACGCGGTATTCAATCTGTTCCAGTTCCCTTTGCCTACCGCTCCAGTGGTCTGCACACAACCAGTCCTGGTTTGGGGTGCTTCTTCTAGCGTCGGCTTCAGCGCCGTCCAGTTCCTGCGTGCCAGTGGGTGCAAGAACATCTTGGTGACTGCTTCGCCAGCCCGGCATGAGCTACTGAAGAAGATCGGGGCAACGCTTGTTTTCGATTACGCTTCGCCGACGGTTGTGTTTGATATTGCCGCTGCGGTGGAGGCTCTTGGTGAGGGCCCGATCGCTCATGCCCTGGACGCGGTCGGTGCTTCGTCTTCAGCGGACCTGGTCGTACGAAGTGTGAATAATCCTTCCGCGACTTTGGTTTCTGTGACCAAATTCGATGGGGGGTTCCGCATGCCCGTTGCGTACACGAAAGACAGCTGGCGCATCCAGCCACCTGGTGTTCCGCATATAATCGAGACTCCTGCCAGACCGGAAGACCATTGGCATGCCTGGAAAGCATTGCAATGGGCCGTGGAGAACTACGGCGACCGCTTCGAGCTCCCAAATGTAGAAGTTTTTCAAGGCACTGCTGAAGACGCGTTGCAGCAGGTTGTCAAAGTTGGTGGATTTGGAAGAGGGTTTGGAAAACTAGTCATCCAACAGCCCCTGCTGTGAGTCGAGTTGTTGGTTTTGTGGAGGTAGTAATGAACTTAACAAGATACTGCTGGCGATAGTATGAGAAAAGAACATGGGTAATCGTGTTGATACCATACTTGTTAGCAGTACGTAGAGAAGCAGAGTCAAGTAGCACTCGCGTCTACTCCTCTACTATTTACGGTTTCTCGAACTAACTGCATTCTGCTCTATCTGGGACCGATGCAGTTGAAGTCTCTCCTGAAGCAAACATGGATGCTGTGCGAGGGAGCCTTCAGCAGACAACGGATCAATTAGCAGCATCGCATGATCATCGCGTTACATATAGACCTCCATTATCCTCTCCTCGGATGACGGGAGCTATGCGTCTATCGCAGGAAGCATTGCCCTTTTCGAGAAGCCCTTGCTTGCAACGCACCCAGAATGTCGGGTCCACCTTTTCAAGGACAACCCCACCATATGCACAATAGCATGCGTACAGTATCGGGCGCGTCACCCCGATTGGCGACGTGCTTTCGTCCCCTTACCGATGAGAAACGTGTGATGATGCGTTTGGGCGTCTCATGCACTACCAGTCGGCTTTGAGCGAACCAATGGAGGGCTATGAGTTTTGTGGGAGATGCCGTTGAGGGAGGGCAATTCCCGGTGCAGACATCGCTCTTTTCCTAGGGAACGAATTGGTCGCCTTGGCTATTTGAACGTGTGTTTTGGTATCGCTGATAGAGTTTAGGGTAGAACATGTTGCTCGCTTTCCGGCGACGTGGTAGCACATAACGGTGTGATAGACGTACAAGAGAGCGAAAGAGGAAGGCATGCATTGGGTGTGAGCATGTAAGTCCTTCGCGCCCGAAGTTTAGGTCCAACGTCGGTGTATTCGCTGACTCGTCACTGATTAGGATCGTTCGATGCAGTCAATTTCAGACACACCGGCATTCAGGCGCGAGCCAGTCTTGTGTGAGTAGTTGTCAACAAGTCTTTTCCTCACACGTGGACAGAGTGACCTTGGTTACGCCGCACTGCTATCGCGGTAATCGCGGAGGACGGTCGCCGAGGAAGTTTGAGTACCGGTAAGGATGCGCATTGTCCAAGGGATGTGAGCGTGGTCAGGTCTGACACCTCACCTCACCTCAAGCCACAGTGTGCACGACAGCTATAACGTAGCATCAGTATAGCTCTACAACGAACTTGTAAAGGTTGAGGCGTCCAGGTGGAGTAATACAATCTGCTCAATCAAACTTTCGACCATCCTTCTCTGTGCCGCACCTTCTCGAAGGCGCATCTGCGACCCGCCATCTAGGTTCAGCCGTGTGATGGGGCGCTCCTTGAATCCGCAACACGGTTTGGACATTGGATCATCACAACAGGCGCCAAACTGTAGTGCGTTACGGGCCGCAATCCAGCGGTGTGGGCGTAAAGAGAGCAGCATCGACTCGTGGGGACGGCAAAAGAGAGGAAGCAAGGTAGTACCAACAGCTAAGTTGATTTGCCGTCTTCGCTTCAAGCGGCTAGCGCGAACCACATCGTGACAGCCCGTCGGTCGCCTCGTTATCTCCCACGCACCATCCCACTCGCAATTACCCATCGCACACCAGTCCAGCAAGCAACAAAGCATTCAGAAGATGGCATATCGGTAATGGCGAACAAGAAAAAGCAACAGTGAACCGCATAGTTGGTGTAGTTTTAGGCATCCACAAACACGCGCGAACCAATACACCGGGACATCGGTCACGCCCGCGTCCTTCAGCCGCACGGACATGCACCGTGGCCCTCCCTTCTTCGACGTATGCCGTCATCGAAGCAAAGCCTTTCTCGTAAAACCGCTGTGTAAGAGAAGGGATATGTAACGCCGCGCGGTAAGGGTGGGAAATGCAAGATGGGGGTTAGGGAGCGGCCTGTGCAACGTCGAGCTGCGTTCCAGTGCCTTTGCTTTTTTCCTCGTCTCGATTCAAACGGCATGTCAAAATGATGGTGTCCACGTCGGATTCATGTCAAGGGGTGGCTTTAGCCACTTGTTCCTCCTCTTCTTTTTCTTCTCTCCTCTCCTCCCTTCTCGTCGCCGCACCTGTCCCTGACTGCGTCTCTCCTACCACCCACACATTTTCTTCTTCTCCCTCTTCTTTGCCAAGTGCCCTCATCGAAGCCGTTACGCTAGCTCAGCCTTGAGGATTGCATCATCGAAATCGAGTAGCATTATCCAGGCTCAGGGTTGCTCTTGGTGAGGCTACAAAGGCCGTAGGTGGAGGCAACTGGCAATACTGGATCCGACTGAACCCCGTCAGTTGGGATGTTGCGGCAAGATTGTTAAGAGGTGGTGTCGAGATTGTTCACGATCAGAGCAGAAGAGTATACAAGAAGAGCTCATCGCAGATCCAAAGCGTATCACAATAAAATCCCGAGCTTCGCATCTACCTTCCCTAGAGCCCTAGCGCGATCAACCTCCGAAACGAATATATCACATCGACTCATCTCGTTCCGGTCCTCAATACGCCCATTCCACGACTCGTCTACGCTCGATACGACCCCATCCAACGCCTCCCGAACATGTGCTACATCGTCTACACCATACACGTGTGCAACCACTGGATACCCCAACCCCAACCCAACAACGGCCCCATACTACGCATATGCGAAGAAGCCGAGAAGCTACGACTTGGCCACCCTTGCCCGGAAACACAACGAGAGCACAAAGTCATGAACCGAAGTCAAGGCATGTGTACAGGCTGCATGTGGAAGAAAGTCAGCAAGTAAGCCATCCTCAAGATCGCTCAAAGTTGTCAAGGAAAGAAAAAGCGGGGACAATATGTGGGGGTTCTTGGACGAAAGAGCCGCGGCAGAATCAAATAGCAGGAATGTGGAGATGGGATAAGGGAAAAGGAAAAGAGGAAAGATCAGGATTACGGGGTGGAGAAGGGCCGATAATCTGCCTTCTTTGCTCGTTTAGCCTTCATAGGCGGAGACGACCGACGACCGTCAACCGTCGACCGCTTCACTCTGGCTTTCCAAGGTTCTGTGTCGCGGGTCGGCGTGGGCAGTCATGATGACAGGCACACGCCGAAAATAAGGCCGCGTGTGGACGCCCACCTTCCCAACCGGAACTGCCATTGCAAGGCTGAGAGAGCAGCGACACGTGCGGCTTAGCTCTGGCGGTGCATGCACGATACGGCCCGGGTCTCGGTCCGATCAAGGTGTCAGATTTGCCGTTTGTCTGGGGGATTCGCTGGGTGAGCTTGAGGGTTCTTGAGGCGCCAGGAGTCGATGGAATACAAATATACCCGGGAGGTCAGGTGTCTTTTACGTTGGTGTTTGGGATAGAAGGGTGCAACTACCGATAGTAACGTATTTCTAGTCCATGATATGATCGACCATTGCGATAGCAAGAGCTCAATGTCTCCATCTCCCAAATCCGCCTTACGCGCAAATCAATGCTTGAAGTACGTATCCATGCATGCTACTCAGTTTAGCCTTGGGTAACGGGTCAACTCCTGCCGTCATAGCCATGTGCTTTCCAAGGCAGCCAAGCGAGGCAAAGTCTTTCAAGCATTGGCCGTTCTTGTTGCTAAAATTGGAGTCTACTCCAATTGACTTTGGCGTCGTTGGAGTCGCCGCGTGTTATCGGGGCTGTTCGCTAAGGCTGGTCATGTCAGACAACGGGAAGCATGCGGAAGTAACCGGCGGCTTCTTGCGGTTCGGCACAATTTCTCCAGTGTGATATGGGGATCTGATCGGTTTTCTTGTGGTATAGTAGGTACCCGCGATATGCGACCTGGTGTCTATGCTGCAAAGCTGCGAGGGCCTTGGAACGGGGAGGTTGTTGCACTTTCTTGTATGAATCGAAGGCCATGCATCTATCCTCTACGCTCGCATTACTTACCGTCTGATACCATTGCATATGGTTCCTGATCGCCCAGGATCCTTCCGTTTATAGCTCGGAGAGGAATCGTCCGTGTTGGAAGTGGCAACGTTCATCCAGATAACGGGGTCTTCTCATCATACCA
>Ga0265780_10010562_pt1 | contig 10987 bp, 13 predicted proteins | sample P1T30metagenome_FD_192432 | JGI IMG/M metagenome (GOLD analysis project Ga0265780, IMG submission 192432) | Plant litter microbial communities from East Loma Ridge, Irvine, California - P1 T30 | ecosystem: Environmental > Terrestrial > Plant litter > Unclassified | place: USA: California... | reverse complement strand
CTTTTAGACCGGGTCGAGCTGATGGAGTAGATCTCGAAACGAGGGGGCCAAGTGACTTTACAGCCAGATACGGCGGTCACACATGTGATATACGATTCCGGTCGTTCAGCCCAGATCCTAGCTCGACGACTTGGTTTACAGTCTTTATCAGAACTACCAGAAGGAACTATCTGTGTGCGATACGATTGGGTGGTCCATTGTCTTCGAGCTGTATGTCCCCTTGTCGAATGTAGCTGATGTGAAGGGCAAACTGGTCGATACAGGACCATACCTCAGTTTCCCAAAGAATGTCTTTACTCACGGTGGAACTTCTACTTTACCTGGACGAGGGAATTCCAGAATGACCGATATTACCGATATTCTCAAGGGCAAAAGTGCTATATCGAGGTAAGCTAGCTCTCGCTGCTCACTAGATCAGTCTAGCTAATACAGAGGAAACGCATGCCCACAGCTTCAGACTCTGATACGGAATCACCAGCCAAAGCGATCCGCCCTCCAGTCGCTATACATGCGGAACTATCCCGGATCCCAGCTATCAAAAAGCACAAGTCCGATTGGACTAAGTCAGTCAATACAGTCCATACGGAACATGAAGCCCCCGGTGGACCTGGATGGGTGGATGTTGCAGTCGAAGATAGAGATGGCCTGGATGATATCATTACGGGACTTAAGAACGGGTCTGTGCCAGAGGAGGAGCAGGAACAAGCTGTAAGTCGACGGCCGTTTCAGCACTTCCTCTTCAATCCGACAAAAATCGAGCACACCTGTTATAGCTCAGACCGATCTGTTACCAGCACCATACCATAATATCATCCAGAATTAGAGACTGATCAATTCAGGAGGACGACGATGACGAAGCTCCAGATCGACCATCATCAGCTTTGGGCGATGCAACACGAGAAGGTAATCCTTGTCGGGTAGCAAACGCCTTCAAATGCGGTCAAAATCACGATGGATCAACAACAGATGGTCCGAATGATTGGCTAGCAAAAAAGTTTGACGAGATGCACGATATGTACCAAGGTGCTCAGCACAAGAATGAGTTTCAAGTGAGGGGTTATCAAAAGGGTAAGTCCATTCTTAGCTTCCGAGGCGATAGACTGAGTGTAGCGGCTGGGGTTATGAGACGTACAAAGTGGCCAGTAGGGAGTGGGAAAGATGCATTGAAGATCAAGGGTATCGGACAGGGAATGGCGGATCGAGTGAGTCCAGATAGTACTATGAGAGTGAGCTGACCGAAGATTGATGAGTGGATCACTGGCGGTGTTGGGAGACAATACTACGAGAACAATGAGCAGGTTCAGACTGTTCAATTGTTCAAGGATGTGTATGGTGTTGGTATGTGATTTTTTATATATGCCGAAGACAAGCAAGCTGATGCTAAGGCCGGACTCGAGCCAACGAATTCCACCAGAAAGGGGCTAGGACAATTGAAGATCTCAAATCCGGTCGATTCGAGTTGTCGGAAGGTCAACGTGTGAGTTTTGTTCCTAGCTGAAGATCCTCACCACAGTCACGACCGTATGGCCTAGCCGAGCTGATGACCAGATCGGTCTGGCACTCTACGAAGACCTGAAACAACGTATTCCTCGTGATGAGTGTAAACAGATATACGATGTTGTGAGACGTGAAGCCCTATTGATTGACCCAAAACTCGATATCGAAATCATGGGATCTTATCGCCGTGGAGCCGAAAATTCGGGTGATGTCGATTTCCTGATCACCAGGAATGATGCGGATGGGTTGAATCATTCTGGAGTCATGGAGAAGCTAGTGAGGAAGTTGATGTTCATGGGGATCATCACTCATGAGGTCAGTCATTTAGGTTGCGTAGGTAACGAGCTGATCAGTCAGCTGAGCGCACCTCATGATTGGAAAGCTTTGGAGGCCAAGTGGATGGGTGTTGGTCGATTGAGCCATAATTCACTACATCGCCGTATTGGTGAGTCCCCCCCCCGTTAGTGACGGGCTAACCTCAGATATCCTCTGTATACCTTTCGAACAATGGGGAGCAGCTCTCCTGTATTTTACAGGCAACGATATCGTGAATCGCCGTCATTCCGTGCCTCTCAGCCGATGGCTAATGTCAGTTCAACCGTTCCCTCCGTTTATACGCTCGGAAGAAGGGATACAGCCTAAACCAGAGGGGTTTGTATAAAGGTGTAATTAGGGGCAAGGATGGGTTGAAACTGACAGAGGGGACTATCATTGCTTCAAGAACTGAACAAGAGATATTTGATGTGTTGGGTGTTAGGTGGCGGTGAGTATCCAACTCTGGTCACTGAGCTCAGCTGAAAAGGTAGCGCCCCACATCATCGTCGGCCGTGACTTTCCCCCCTTTTTCCAATCGCAATGTTGTGTGTATAGTAGCAGTCGATTCATCTCTCCTCATTGTACATTTACCATCATCCATCAATCAGTGCTTCATTCAATGCATGCTACATATTTGCTGTTGTTGATCTTCATACTCCTTCCTTCATTCTACACCTAGGCAGCCTGTGCAAGCTCCTGCCTAGTGATAGTCCTGATGGATCCAGGCGAGGCAGTGTTACCGGTAACAGTCGCAGTAACGACCTCTCCGAGAACACCGAGGGAAGATCGCTCCTGGTGGTAATGCCTGATCTCATCGGGGACGACTTCGATAACGGCCATCCTTGGGTCTTCGGGTCCACCGGTGTGGACACCATCTCCCTTGTCACCGAACCATGCTTTGATGGAAGGGTTGTAGAGCTTCTGGACGAGACCGTTGTCGGTCACAATCCTGATCGTCAGCTTGTGTCTGTAAGACGTATAAAGAAATAAGCTGACCTGGCTTTACCGGCGATCGAAACCCATCCGTCGTTCTTCTCACTGGCATCGACACCGATGTTGACGTGTGCGCTGCCCGTCAGTACGACTCAATCAAGAGAAACACGGACTTACTCGTTGTCAATCTCGGTCTCCTTGTAGGAATCTCGGTCGTAGATGAACCTGACCTTCATATCCTTTGTCTTGTCGGCAATAGCCATAGTTCGGGCATGGAGCGATCCATCGGGTGCTCGACAAGTAAGGAGGACAAACTTGTGTTTATCGAGGAAACCGTTTAGAGCGGATAGCTTCTCCTCGAAGGAAGGGGATGATTCTTGTTTTTGGGTGGATGCCATTTTATTCTGTTGGATTCGGCAGGTGGTAAATTGACGAGGTCGTGGAATGGGTAGACGTAAGTGGGTAGGACGAAGGGCAGTCCGAGTAAGAGTGAGAGATCGTGGTAGTGCGTTACGAATGGTTGCCATGATTAGCGATGTATACTTTGGTTGATGGTCGAGATTGGCTTACGAGTTGTTTAATGTAGTAGAGTAGTAGAGTGATGAATAGTAATTAGAGAACCATCGAGCATCCTATTGAGCCTGTCATCCTGGTTAGCCGAGTGACGTCACAGTGTTGCACGTGGTTTTGATCCCGTTTACTCTGATCACTTAGTCCCTCCATCCTTAGATTACCCAAGATCAAGACCGGATGGCATAGCTAGTGCATGTCGATATACACGGGGCAGACACCCAAGCAGCTATACAGATCATTCTTCCGATACATACGACATATCCCGGATCCACACGTCTGGTCAATACTGCAACCTCGCATCAGGGATCTGCTAGGAACATGTGGTCGAAATGTTCCCGAAAGTTCAGCCCAAGGACAAGTCAGAGCGGCGAGAGCAAGGAGGAGAGCTGAGGACGAAGTCAGAAGATTACATATGGCTGTTGGATGCTATCCGCATGCTTTGAGACGGGTTTTAGGGGATTGCTATGGGCAGACTGGGAGTGTCAGATGGGGTTTGATCAATGTAAGTATTCATTGAACACCATTCGGCTAGCGCTAACAGATAAGAACATCATGAAGTCACATACCCCGCCACGGTCTACGATTGGCCGACCACCTGTCCCACCTATTTTACTCCCCCTGACACCTGCACCGGTGATCCCAACGCCTCTCCGACCCAGAGCTCGGACCACGATCCCCGAAACTGCTATCCGTAAAGCAGCCGAGAGAAGCTGGACAAGGCAATGGACAGGTCTTTCTGTACCTCTTATAATCCCTGGGCCTGGAACCCCTAAAACAGGTTGGGAGGGGAAAGGGATAGTCGAAAATCTTACGAATTTAGCTGGTCGACATACGTCGTCCGATGCGACTCCTCTTCATCTCGATATGCTGCCTGCACATATCCGCAGGATCTATCCGATCAAGCTCAAACCAAAACATGTCGAGCAGTATCCACCACCACCGCCTCGAGCTACTAGGCAGAACCCACGAACTTGGTCCAACCCACATCGACTCACAAGAAGACTTGTCAGGCGGGTATATTCCAGACTTTGGGACAATCTGTCCTGGATTCGACCACGAGGAGACTCGGATCAATGGGAGAAGTGCACTTATGGGGAATTACAAGAAGGTTCCGCCGCGCCAGAGGGACGGAAGAAGAGCAGTAAAGACAAGAAGAAGCAGGCTTCAGCTAGAGTAGCAGAATACACAAAAGGCCAGGCCGCGGATTCACAGTGGTTATAGATTCCATGCATCCACACTACCCAGCAACTAAGGTTAATCACCGTCTGTATAGATCTACTCGGGTCATGGCGGCCAGCATACCGTGAGAAAGCTGTTACATCATCCGCTGAATTCGGTTCGACCTCCGAGTCCTCTCTCTTAAAAGGCTCATCGTACTGCTTCTATTACTTTCTTACCAATTAAGGACGCAAAGGTACTCAGTCCATCTCAGATTACACCCTAGAATACACACAGCTGACTGAATAAAGCCATCAATCCAAAATGGTCACTTCCGCACTACTACGTTCCACTCGAGTTATCGCACCTCTACGAGCTGGTGTTGCCAACATGTCTAGCGTCAGGACTAAACACACTCTTCCAGAACTCCCTTATGGTTATGATGTAAGCTAATGTTGTCTTGAGTAGACCACGAGCTGATACTTAGGCACTAGAGCCATCGATCTCCAAGGAGATCATGACTCTTCACCATACCAAGCATCATCAGACTTATGTCAATGGTTTGAACACTGCCGAGGAATCTTTGGCCAAATTCACAAGTGACAATGATGTCAAGGGAGCTCTTGGCTTGCAGGCTGCTCTGAAGTTCAACGGTGGTGGTCACATGTAAGCCGACGAAAAACACCACGCCGTGTGATTCAAGCTGACGAACAGTAACCACTCTGTGCGTCCAAAGCTTCATGCCTTCCGGTCCCAGCTGATCCCTAGCTATTCTGGAAGAACCTAGCCCCATCTGGATCTGACCAGACCAAATTCGATTCCTACTCCACCTTCAAGTCTCAGGTCGAGAAGGATTTCGGATCATTCGAGAACCTAAAGAACGAGGTCAACACCAAGACAGCTGCTGTCCAGGGATCTGGATGGGGCTGGTTAGGATACAACAAGGCCAAGAAGACTCTGGAAGTAGTTACTACTGCCAACCAGGATCCTTTGCTCAGTACGTCCAGTCATCCAGTCCTCGTAGTTCCGAGACCTGGTCACCTCAATCGGGAGATTGGAGCTGATCACTAGCCCACGTACCCATCATCGGTATTGATATCTGGGAGCACGCTTTCTACCTCCAGTACAAGAACGTTAAGCCTGACGTAAGTTGTGCTCTTGATAATGGCTGTCGGCGTAAGCTAACAATCAGTACCTCAAGGCTATCTGGGACGTTGTCAACTTCGAGGAGGCCGAGAAGCGATTGCAGGCCGCCCAGTAGATTTAGCTGCGAATGATAGGGGTTTGATAGGCAGAATGAGAACAAGAGAATGCATGAGATGAAGACATACTGTACATCTGCTCAGCACGACTGCTTCTATCAGGCCTGACACACCCATAGCCCCAAGCTACCGTGAGAGACGGAAGCAAATTTACTTAGATTGAATCAACTTGAACCGACTCTTGCCGCTTGATTGTGTTGTAATTACAACCCACCCCTTCTATAATCTCGACTTCGATAGCATAAAAAGATCCATCAGCCATGTCGTATTTTATGACCCAGTGAGTCAGCTATGCTGGTCATTGATATGTAGTAAAGCTGACTCCCAGTCTGCACAGCGGCTGGCATGTCGACCAAGTCAGTCCAAGCCACTTTACACGCGACGAATGAGACCTGATGTACAGGCAATTCTAGTGGAAGAAGACCGAGTAGTCTGTATTCGATTCGGACACGCCCATGATTCAGATTGTATGGTCATGGATGAGACTCTGTATAATGTCAGCGAGATGGTCCAGAATTTTGCCGTTATTTACCTTGGTACGTCCTTCTCCGTCAGTGAGATTGGAAGCTGATGGCTAGTGGACATAACGGAAGTACCTGATTTCAATAAGGTCAGTCTTCAATTCAACATACATGAGAGGCGGAGGGGGACGTGTGACGAGGGTGAGGAAAGTTGCTGATGATGTAGATGTACGAATTATACGATCCTTGTACACTCATGTTTTTCTATCGGTAAGTTACTCCTTATCATTCAGTCGGACAAGAGCTGATATCAGAAACAAACACATCATGATAGATTTAGGAACTGGTAATAATAACAAAATGTACGTTCCCTCCGACAGGTACGGCAAAGAAGCTGGGGCTGATAAGTAGCAATTGGGCAATGGGGGACAAACAGGAGGTAAATTCCCATACATGCGAGATAGGATAGAGCTGATCAGTAGATGATTGATGTCATCGAGACTGTGTACCGAGGAGCATCCAAGGGACGTGGTTTGGTCGTTGCGCCCAAAGGTGAGTTTACGACATATGGTGGGGTTTGGCTAACGTCGCAGATTACTCGACGCGTCACAAGTATTAATCGTCTGCTCCCCTCTCATCTCATCTCGACTTCGCATCAGGCCTCTCACGACCCGACCCAGTATGGTCAACCTATCCAATTCGCCTAATGGACCTTCTCTACCAGCATCTCATGTAACTTATAATTGTTTGTACTATGCATTTATACGCAACGTAGTGACAAATGCGTGGGATAGGTAATACAACATTTTGATACTTGATTTGACTATATTGTTAAACTAACTCCATCTGCCATCTACTGTGAACACCCGGGACACGTATGTAGTGTATCGTGGATGTACAGATCGCAATTCCCGCAGAAGTCGTGTAGACACTTTGCGCATCTGTCATCAGCTCAACTCGGAAATCCCACTATACAAGTCTAAACTGACCTATACCGGCCTGTAGGACTGACACCGTCAGGTACAGGTTGTCTTGCTTCTGGAACCATCTCTATATCGCATCCGAAGCATTCCGGCACAGCATCTGGTGCGGCTTCTAGATCGTCCTCGGTGACTACCCCGAATTTGGCGACCGGAAAGAGTAGCCAAAAACTGCAATCAGATATGTACGTGACTCAAGTTCGAGAAACTTACCTTCTAGCCAGATGTGGACTACTAACGACCATGAGATTACAGACCTCACAATCTGTCGGTACATCACACAATTTACTTCCACATCTCGGACACAGATACCCTCCTTTCTTCATCAGTCCATGACAAGCACATAGAGCTTGTCCACCAGCTGCCAATCTAACTGGGAAACCCATGACCATCAGATCACCAGCGGGCGGTGGTCGTCCCTTTTCTCCATTCTTTGCTCCTCCTGATGCCAACGCACTTCTGACTCCAACAGTAACGGGCGCAGCCATTGTTTGAGCCGGGGGAGGGATAGTTTCCCATAGTAATTCCCTGTAGTGTTCTTCGTCCATTGCTACACCGAATTTACCGCCTGTACGTTCACAGATTTGACGACATATCTTGATTTCACCAGCTAATGAGATGATTGTCGTTCGGACTCGGTCACGGACGAGCATGTTTAGGGTATCGTGTATTGAAACAGGTCCGTCGGGGTCTGCAGTCGAGATTGCTGAGAACAGGATCAAGGTCTCGAGTGATGATGTTGAAGGCAGGTGCCTAATCATCAGAATTGTCAAACATTTGACAACAATTAACATACGCCATACCACCCTTAGCCATCGTCAGACCATTCTGTAGAGATGGTTCCCCCGAAGGCTCAAGCCTCCGCTTATCGCTTAAAGCAGCCAAGATCTCCTGCGGATTTCCGCCCATCGGTATCAACGTCTCTGATAATCTATCCCGAAGGATTATTACTCCAACTTGACCCAATGGATTCTGGTCAAACCATTCCAAGACATAGGTTCGTACGTATTGTAATGTCAACTCGAATCTATCGTTAGTCTTGACTCGGGGGAAATGACATACCGATTTGGTCTGAAATCTCTATCTCGCATTGAATCTGATAGATCTATAATCAAGAACATATGTCTGATGATTGATCGCCGCAAGGGAGCTTCATCCATCATTGCCCTAGTATATCAGGCCTGCTATTATGGGAATCAGACTGACTTACCGCTTACGCCTCGCCCTAGCCATGAAAGAATCTACTGAATGCTGGATCCCACCCTCCTCATCTTCTTGGACCATGTCCCATGTAGCTTTATATGCCCCTTCCCATGCTGCCCTTCCTGCCTATCCTGTCAGCTCATCGTCTTAACTTGGTAAGAGGCTTGACTAACATCGCCCTTGCTCCCGCCCGCAGCCGTCACTTTGCGCTTGGAAGGTCCTGGCTCATCATCCAGGTGATCTGACGCTACATCATCCTCCTGATTTGGGTCGTAGTCGTCGTCTGCCATCCCTTCCTTGCTGAGTATATTGGGTCAATAGATACACAGAGTTAGACAAGAGAGTGGAGGTCAAGTCAGTGTAGGCTGGAAATACACGTCACTCGGCTGACGCACGTGACCATCAACTGCGGGGCAACATTGTTTCAGGCACGCAGATAGAGAGTCGAGCTCTCCTTATCCGACTGCGTTTTAGCCAGAGGGTATCGAAATTCACCAACTAGTACCTAGTTCCTACTGGCTGGCAGTTTGAAATCGTCAAGGACTATCTAGAAGAGCGAGTCTCGATCCTTGGCTCCTCGACGTCCCAAGACAAGACCTCAAAGAGACGCAGACGATAGAAAAGCGGGTACGTCCCGGTGGGCATTTTGCCATACGCCGAATATCTTATATACATCGGGTTCGAGCTCTTCCACTTACCTCTTCAGGCACTCTACGACCTTACAGACCCATGTCAAGCCAATAGACGATTTATAATGTCAAAGTCAACTAAATTTTGAAGCCTGGTGAGTGGTTTTTATTCCAGTAGCAGCTCTGGGAGTGACCGGCTGAATGTCCAGGCCACGTAACGAAAATGTCAATGGTTTCTGGGCCTAGTTCGCCCGCTCGAGATCGAAAGAAATCAGCTCATTGGACCGATAACGACACCGAGTCTTTGGTAAATGTACTGCTGCGGTACAAGGATAGCGGTCGTACACCCGATAATGGTTTCAGGCCAGAGGTATGGAAAGAAGCAAGTCTCGTTTTAGAGCGATCTACTTTTATTGGAGGACCCAAAACTCCAGAAGCATGCAAGAGTCGGTGGCAACGTGTGAGTCAACTTCTGCGAGGCATATGGGGAAGCTGATGAGGTAGATACAACGGGATTTCCGGGCTGCGAAAGAAATTGAGGAAATGCCTGGATTTCGATTTGATAGGCAGGAAGGCAGATTGATCGCTAGTCCCGAAGCGTGGAAGGCTGCTGAAGCTGTGAGCTATTTCATAACCAGATCTACATGGGCCAGTGCTAATGATAGCAATTGGCACCGTACAAATACTCTCGAATTCACTTGACATGCTACGACTCGTTGGCAATCCTTTGTCCCGATGAACCTATTCGATCAAGACTGAGGGCCAAAGGTCGATCTTCACATGCCTCGACATCCGATACGAGTAGTATTATCTCCCTCTCTGTCACTGGAAGTACCAGTCACTTGGACGACCTGAGCTCTCAACAGAATTACCAGACTCACCCGCATAACGGTACTATGCCCTTGGGTCATATGCAAGCTGGGATGGGTGGGGGCATGATGTGGGAAACCACTGGCGATGAAGATGGTGAAGGTGAATACGAGCCTTTCAATATTCAAGACGGTGTAAGTCTCTAAGCCATGTCTGAAGAGTTCTCGCTGACTGCTAGACCCACTCGTTTATGAGTCAAAAACGAATGCCGTTCGATCCATCCATGATGAATTCCACAGGTCATCCTATCGTAACGCAAAACGTCAACAATAACCACGGAGCATCACCACCCAAGAAACCCCGTTTAGCAAGTACCCGACCCCCAGCTCAATTACATGCCAATCATGCCCAACTTTATGCCATGACCATGCCACGTTCACCAACATATAATCCTGGTCCTCAGCAGACATTGCTCGACCCGGCTGTGCTCACGCCAAGTCATCCACAACAGCAGCAGCAACAGCAACAACGACAACATCATCAAATACCGACTCATCCTATGCATGTGACACATCCACCACCGCATAATCCAGCTGATCATCCACCACCTCATCTACTCGTCAACCAGTCTCATACCCCTCAGACAAGCTCTGATCCCAATTCGGCGAATTCAAACAACAACAACAATAATGGTATGGCGACGCCCAACTCGAACACGATGCCAAATATGACACCGGCCCAGGCTCAGGCTCAGGCTCAGCAGATGCACCATGCCAACCCGACATCCAATCCTCTTCAACATCAAAACCAGATTATCCATCCCCAGCCGCAACATCACGCTCAACAATTGCAACAACGCCATTCGCAGCAGCAACACATGCCAACACCGTCCCACACTCTTCCTTCCAATCCACACACACCCGTGAACGGACCTTCCGATACATACATGCACTCGCCCGCTCCAACACCCTCATTAGCTGCTGAAGTTCAATACGCCGGTTTATCCGATTCTCAAAGGAGAACACAGGCGATATTACAACTACAGCAAGAATCAGAAATGAGGGATGAAGATATGGTAGAAGTGATGGCTGAATTCGAGAATAATATAGCTGCGGCTGATACATATCTTGCGATAAAGAAGGATGTCCTGAGGCGCATGTACTTAG
>Ga0265780_10010561_pt1 | contig 10987 bp, 5 predicted proteins | sample P1T30metagenome_FD_192432 | JGI IMG/M metagenome (GOLD analysis project Ga0265780, IMG submission 192432) | Plant litter microbial communities from East Loma Ridge, Irvine, California - P1 T30 | ecosystem: Environmental > Terrestrial > Plant litter > Unclassified | place: USA: California... | reverse complement strand
TTGCTCGGCCTGGGCACGCGCGCGCTCGGCCTGCACGGCGGCCAGGTTGGCCCGTGCGGAACCGACCGAGGCCGTGTTCTGGGCCTGGGTCTGCTCGGCGTTGTTCAGCTGGGCCACGGCGTTGGCCAGCTGGCCTTCGGCCTGGCGCACGCGCTCGGCATAGATGCGGTCGTCGATGCGCAGCAGCTCCTGGCCTGCCTTCACGTACTGGAAGTCCTTGACCAGCACCTCGCTCACGTAGCCGTTCACCTGGGGCGAGAGCACGGTCACGGCGCCGCGCACGTAGGCATTGTCGGTACTCATGCGGGTACTGTTGAAGGGTCCGATATGCCAGGCCCACATGATGAGGGCGATGCCGACGGCGGCCACCACCAGCATGATGCCGATGGCGGCCGGGGTGGCGCGGATTTTCTTGGGCGGCGCGGCCGGGGCGGCCGGGGCGGCCGCAGCGGCTGTCCCGGCTGCCCCGGCTGTAGCGCTTGCAGCGGCTGGCGCGGCGGCCGGCGCCGCTCCGGCGGCGTAGGGACTGGGCGGCGGATCGGCGGCGGGCGTGGTCGCCGCCGGCGGGCGCGGATCGTTGCCGTCGCCGGGAGCGGGCGGATTGGCTTCTGCTTCTTCGGTTTCTTCGCGGGTAGGATGCGTCGGAGTGTTCATGCGTGTTTCATGCCTTGGAAGCGCCTGGCGGCGCCGGATTGGGGGAAGCGGTAGCAGCTGCAGCGGTCTCGCGGCGGTTGCGGATCGATGCACGGATCGCCACGAACAGCGACCAGGACAGGAAGGCCATGGCCAGCATGCCGGACAGCGCGAACACGTCGTTGAATGCGCGGACATTGGCTTCGCGCCGCGCGATCTGCGACAGCAGGGCCGTGCCCTGCGCGGCGCGCTGCACCGGGTCGGTGATCAGGGCGCGGTAGACGCCCTGCTGCTGTAACAGGCGCGTGGCCACCTGCGGGTCGGCCGGGTTGATGTCGGCGGTCAGCTCGCTCGAATACACCTGCTCGCGGTGCAGCTGGTAAGTCGAGAGCAGGGCCGAGCCGGTCATCGCGCCCAGCGACTGGGTGAGCGACAGCACCACGGTAAACGTCACCACGTAGTTCGGCCCGAACTTCAGCGCCTGGGTGATGCCGAGCAGGACCAGCGGCCCCATGAACATGCCGCTGCCCAGGGCTACCAGGAACTGGCTGAGGAAGAAGTCCTGCGGCCGGTCGAGGCTGGTGCGGCCGTAGTCGATCAGCGCCGCCACGCCGAACAGCACGATCGCGGCGATCAACTGGGCGATCAGGGTCTTGGGGCTGAAGGTCAGGGCGCTGGCGACCATGCCGACAATGGTCCCGGCCAGGATCACCACGAACAGCGGCTGCATCTGGTCCGGCCCCATGCCCAGGGTACGCAGCAGGCCCACCGCGCCGAAGGTCTGCTCGGAAGTGAGGAAGCGGATCAAAAAGGCGCCGACGATGAAGCGCAGGATGTTGGGCGTGACCAGCCAGCGCGTCTGCAGCAGCGGGTTCTCGCGGTGGTGTTCGACGAACAGGGCGGCGAGGATGAAGACCACGGCGCCCATGAGCAGCCAGGCCAGCCAGGCTTCGTCGAACCACCAGTGCGAATAACCCTGGGCCAGCACCGCCACCAGCATCGCCGCGCCAGGCGCCATCAGGGCGAAGCTGAGGAAGTCCTTCTTTTCGAAGACCTTGACGTGCATGCCCGGCGGGAGCTTCAGCACCACCACCGCCGCCAGCGAGCACAAAGCCAGGCCGGCCTCGAACAGGTACAAATTGTGCCACTGGCCGAACACCAGCAGGGTGGGCGACAGCAGCCAGGCGAGCGGCGTGGCCAGCTGCGGAATGCCGACCCCTAGCACCACCATCTTGCCGGTGTAGGCCCGTGGCGCCGCCTGCAGCATGTAGAGCATCGACAGCGTGGTGGCGGCCGCGCCGGCGAAACCGCTGACGGCACGCACCGCCACCGCCATCGCGAACCCGCCCACCATCAGGTGCAGCAGGGTGACGGCGGCGTACAGGCCGAGGCCGATCTCGGCGAACAGGCGCAGGCCGTACTGCTGGCGGAATTTAAAGACCAGCATGTTCACGGTGATGTTGACCATCACGTAGGCGGCCGGCAGCCAGGCGCCTTCGGACGGCGTCAGCCCGAGCTGCCCCTGGATGGTGGGCAGGTTGGCGCTGACCAGCGCATTGCCCAGGCCGCCCGTGATCCCGACCAGCAGCGCGACGCAGGCATAGGCCGCGCGCACCGCCGGGGTATGGTAGGGCATCGAGGCCGAGCCGGGCAGGGTCGGTTTTTCGTGCTCTTCCCAGTTCGGCGTCGGCTTGAGCAGCACCGCCATGCTAGCGTCTCCGCGCTGGCGCTGTTGTCGGCGGCGCGGCCGGCGCCGCGATCCCGCCTTGCACCAGCTCGATGGCGCGCCGCGCCAGGCTGCGCTGCTGGGCGGCGCTCGTACCACGCAGGGCCGCGCCCAGCATGCCGCACACCAGCACGATGTCGGCGGGTTTCAGGTCCGCGCGGCAGGCGCCGCTTTTGATGGCGGCGGTCAGCGGCGCGCGGAACAGGCGCGCCAGGCGCTCGCGTCCCTCCTTCGCCAGCGGATGGCCGGCGTCGACCGCGCGCCAGTAATCGGTGACGGCGGGCGAGGCGACGATGCACTGCGCCACCTGTTCCAGTAGCGCGAACAGGTCGGCGCCGGCGGCACTGACTTCAAGTGCGGACAGCGAACGGTCGAGCAGCGCGTCCATCAGGGCTGCGCGGTCGGGGAAGTTGCGGTACAGGGTGGCCCGGCCGACGCCGGCCTGCGCCACCACCAGGTCGAGCGGCGCGGTCACGCCATGGCGTGAAAAAACCGCATCGGCTGCGTCGAGGATCTGGTCGCGCCGCAGTGCGGCGTCGGAGCGAAGCGTGGTCGTCAAGTGGGACACCTTTGTCCGGTTAATCGGGGCGGACAAGGAGAACGGCGCAGTATCGTTTTCGCACGCCGTTGCTCATTGTCTATTTGCTATTAGAATACTGCGATTCGTGCAGTTTCCAGCGCACGCCACGGACCACACGGCGATTACGGCGTCACGCGCGGTGCGCCGCGTTGATATCGTTGGCATGGTGAATGATGGCCTCGACCATGCCGTCCTGGTCGAGCACCGGCGAATTGATCGGGCGCCACCAGCGTTCCTCGACGCTGCCGTCCGGCCGTGCGATGTCATATCGCAGGTCGGGCAGGCAGTCGGACTGGCGCGAGGCCAGCACGTGTTCGAACGACGCGCGCAGCAGCGCCGCAGCGCCGGCGCCTTCCGGATGGTCGGGATAGGCGTCGAAAATGCCGCAACCAACGACATCCTCGCGCCTGCGCATCGTGGCCGCCAGGAACGCGCTGTTGACCTCGCGGATGGTAAAGCGCGGCGCGTCGGTCCCGACCACCAGCAGCGGCGCGGGGGAGGCCTCGAACAGGCGCGAGAACGCCTGGTCGGCCTTGACGCGCGCCGTGATATCGGTCTGCGCGCTGAACCATTCGAGAATCTCGCCGTGTTCGCCCAGCAGCGGGACGGCGCGCGACGACACCCAGGCCACCGACCCATCCGCGCGCAGCATGCGGTGTTCGAGCTCGAACGGGCTGCGCCTCGCCACGGCGCGTTCGATGGCGCTGCGCAGGCGCGGACGTTCGTCCGGCGGAATGCGCTCTTCCATCCAGTCCGTGCCTGTTTCATCGCGATCGGCAAGCATGCCCGCGCCGTCGTAGCGATGGATCGCCTGCCAGTCGGCGCTGATGCGGTAGAGCGAAGACGCGCCGACGCCCGCCAGTGCCCGGAAGCGCGTCTCGCTTTCGCGCAGCAGGTCCTCGGCACGCTTTTCGGTATCGATGTCGATATTCATGCCGACCCACTTGCGCACCGACCCATCCGGATTGCGCACGGGCGCGGCCAGCACGCTGGTCCAGCGCCAGCCGCCATGTGCGGTTTGCAGACGGAAGCGGTTGCGGATGACCTGGACTGCGGCGATCCCGGCACGCCACACCCGCAGCGCCATCTCGCGGTCGTCAGGATGCAATGCGTTGGCCCAGCCTTCCCCAAGCCATTGCAGTCCGGTCTGCCCGGTATAGGCGAGCCATGACGCCGAATCGGCCACCACGCTGCCCTGCGCATCGGTCTGCCAGATCGCCTGCGCATGGCTTTCCAGGAGCGTACGCAGCAGCACCTCGCTTTCGCGCAGGCTGTCTTCGGCCTGCTTGCGGCCGGTGATGTCGAAGAAAGTCATCACCGCGCCCGCGATGCGATGCGACCCGGTGCGATAAGGGTAGACCCGCACGATGTACACCCGGCCGTCCTTGCTGTTGACTTCCTGCTCCAGCGGCTGCAGCGTCTCGAATACGCGGGCGGCGTCCTCGGCCAGGTTGGCATTGTCGAGCCTGCTGGTGATGTGCTGCAGCGGACGGCCGACATCCGCCGGAATCACATTGAACAAATCGGCGATGCGCGGCGTGTAGCGTTCGATGCACATCTGCGGGTCGAGGAACAGGGTCGCAACGTCGGACGATGCAATCAGGTTGTTCAGGTCATCGTGCGACTTGACCAGGCTTTCCAGGCGCTGAGCCAGGCCAGTGTTGGCGTCCTGGAGTGCTTCGGTATCGGCGTGCGCCTTGTCCAGTGCCGCGCCGAGCTGTCCGTTCACCCGGCGCAGCTCTTCGACCGTCGTCCTCATCTCTTCCAGCGTGGTGCGCAGTGCGGCGTCGGACTGTTCGGCCTGGTCGACGGTTTCCAGCAGCCGGTGACGGGTAGCGCGCAGTTCCTGGTCGAACTGTTCCAGCAACGGCTGGTCGCGCAGGTCGGGGGATGGCGCGGCCGCCGGCAGGGCGGGGATGTCGGTGAAGCTCACCAGCATCAGCAGGCCTTCGGCATGCTCGTCGTGGAAGGGCAGGACCCGGATATCGACCGTGCGTGCTTCGCCGTTCTCCTCATAGCGCACCGCACCGCTGCCGGTTTCGCGGCCGGTCTTGCGTGCCTGGAACAGCGCGGTGCGCAATGCCAGGCGCCAGGCCGGCGGGACCAGCGCTACCAGGTCGCGCGTCGGCTCGCCGCCCGCATGGCGCAGGAAGCGGCTGGCCTCGGCCGCAATGTGCACGATGTCGGCATTGCCGTCGACCAGGATACTGGGCGGCGCGCCTTCCGCAATCTTGTGGAGGTGGATCTCGGCGAAGGAAAACAGGCGGCTGCGGCGGCGCATGCCGGGCTGCGCATCATTTGGCTCGACAGGCCGGGGCAGGGCGCGCGCCGACATTTGCGTCGGCGCCGGGGGCGGAGTCGTGCACAGCCGCGGCGGCGTCCGGTAGATGCGCGTGCCGGCGTCGACCGTCATGAGCAGGCCGGATGCGTCATCGACCGTTTCCGCGCTGCCGAGCAGGAGGTAGCCGCCGGGGCACAAGGCAAAGTGGAACTTGTCGAAGACCCGCCGGTGCATGGCCTGGTCCAGGTAGATCAGGAAGTTGCGGCAGCTGACCAGGTCGAGCGTGCAAAAGGCGGGATCGCGCAACAGGTTGTGTTCGGCAAACAGTACCTGCCGCGACAGCGCCTTGCGCACCTTGTAGGCGCCGTTCTCGACGGTGAAATAGCGCTGCAGCCGCTCCTGCGGCACGTCCTGGGCAATCGAGGCCGGATAGAGTCCGGCGCGCGCCGTCCGGATCGCCTGCGCGTCGATGTCGGAAGCGAACACCTGGATCGCGGGCGGATCCGTCAGCGAAGCGGCATGATCGGCCAGCAGCATCGCCACCGACCAGGCTTCCTCGCCGCTGGAGCAGGCGGCCACCCACACGCGCACCGTATCCTGCGGGCCCTTGTCGGCGAAGATACGCGGCAGCACCATGTGTTCGAGCATCGCGAATGCCGCGGGGTCGCGGAAGAACCGGGTCACGCCGATCAACAGGTCCTTGAGGAGGGCCTGCGATTCCGCGGGGTCTTGCCGCTGCAGCGCATGATAGCCCGGCAGGTCCGGCTGCCCGCGCAGCGCCAGGCGCCGTTCCAGCCGGCGCAGCAGGGAGGCACGCGTGTAGTGGCGAAAGTCATGGCCGGTATGCGCGTGCAGGGTCGACAGCACGTCCTGCAAGGCGCGCTCCCCGTCCGCTCCGAGGTCGAGGCGGACTTCGGCCCGGGCCTGGCCATCGGGAGCGTGCCCACGGCTTGCGCCCCTTGCCTCACCTGATGGCGCCAGCGCGGCCAGTGTCGCCGCGATGTCCGCGGCGGGGAGCACGACGTCCGCCACGCCGGCATCGATCGCCGACTGCGGCATGCCGGGGTGCTCGGCCTCGGCAGGCGACTGGACCAGGGTCATGCCACCCTGTTCCTTGATGCGCGCCAGGCCCACCGTGCCATCCGAGCCCAGGCCGGACAGGATGACGCCGATCGCTTGCGCATGGTGAGCCATGGCCAGCGTGGCGAAGAAGTCGTCGATGATCGCCGGATGGCCCGATGGTTGGTCCAGTTTATACAGGACGAGGTGGCCGTCCTCCATCTTCAGGCTGCGCGCAGGCGGGATGACGTAGACCTGGTCGGGTAGGACCAGCGTCGCATGCCTTACCTGCACGACCAGGAGGCGGGTGGAACCCTGCAAGACCCGGTCTGCGTTGCTGCGCTGGTCGGCCGGCAGGTGGAAGACGATGATGAATGCCATGCCCGGCGCCGCCGGCAGGTTCTCCAGCAAGCTTACCAGCGCCGCCAGGCCGCCGGCGGACGCGCCGATACCGACGATCGGAAAGGAAGGGCGGGCTTGTTCGTGGTGCTCCTGAGGTGCCTGGTCGGATGTGTGCGTGCCCATGATCGGAAAAAACGATGCCGTAGCCGGCAGCATCGCACAGTGTGGTCCAGGCATGATGCACTGTAGAAGACCTTGCCCGCATCAACGGCCTGTCACGCGTTTCCCCTTGCAGCTTGAACGTGGGCGACTTGCTGTTCACCTTTAAGCGGGCAAGCGATACACTCTCTTCAGTAAAGGCGCATACCAAGCAGATGCCCTTGGCTGTTCGCAGGCCACGGTGTGTCCACGGCCAGCCCTCGCAACTGCGCATGAAAGGCAACCACATGGATTCGACTGACTTTTCCGATGAAGAACTGGCGCAGCTTCGCGCGCACGGCATCGTCTTGTTTGCCGACCGCGTGATTTTCGACGCCCAGCCGCCGATGCGGCCTGCGGAAATCGGCGCTGTGCGGGACAGGGTCGGGGGCCAGTTTCCGCCGGCACTGATCGCACTGTGGGAAACCACGGCCGGTGGGCGGCTCGATTACGACCTGCGCGTATCGATGCATGGCCGGGACGAAGCGGTCAGCTGGTGCGAGCTGTTCTATAACGGCAGCGACGGCTATCGCGACCTGGCTGGATGGATCGATCATGAGCGCGAATGCGCGCAGCAGGGCGCCGACGAACGGCGGGAAGCCTGGAACGGCAGGCTGTTCGCGCTGCCATTCGGCGGATTCGAATACTGCGACCGCGTGTATGTCGTGATCGCGCCGGAAGCCGACGACCATGGCCACGTGCTTGCGTGGAAAATGGGCCTGCCTCCGGCGTGGAAGGGGGCGATGCATGCCGATGGCCTTGGGCTGATCGCCACCGACCTGCATGCAGCGTTTCGGGCGCTGCGGCTCGACGCCGACCCGCTCGAACCGACCAGCGATTACGAAGCGGGCAGCGATTGCCTCGACTACATCGACCGGCGCAGGGATGATTTTGGCATGTCTCCAACGCTGGCCGACAAGGTGATCGATTTCTACCGCAAGGCGCGGACGAACTGACGCGCCGGCCAGGACCGACTCCGCAGCAGGCCCCTCTGGACACAGCGCAGCCCATGCTCAGGCACGCCTAGACTTCCCATTGCAGCTTGAAGGTGAGCGAGCGATCGTTCTCCTCCACCAGCGGCAGCTTGTCGTCCACAAAACCCAGCGATAGCGTGCGCCCGTGGCGCCACTGGTAGCGGTACAGCAGCGAACGGTGCACCTGGCGCTCGTTCCACGCTTCCAGCTGCGTGACGCCGTCGTCGCGCCGCGCGGCCCAGGTGTTCTGGGCCAGCAGGCGCAGCGAGTCGCGCGGGCTGAAATGCACGATGGCGAGCGAGCGCCAGGCGGTGTCGGCAAACGCGGGTTTGCCAAGGCGGCCGCGGATCCAGCTGCGGTTCAGGTGCCCGTCGAGTTCCAGCGACCAGCCGGGACGGATCGGCAGCGGCAGACGCAGGGCCACGTCCAGGATCGCCTGGCCGCCCGGCCCGACACGGTCGGCGTCGAAGTCGAGCTGGCGGCCGATGGCAACTTCGGCCGCGATCTTCGAGATCCACGGCGCCGGCGTGGTCTCAATGCCGAAGTTGAGCACGCGCGTGTCGTGCAGCCGCAGGCCAGGACCGGCGCGCTGGCGGTCGAAGCCGAGTTCGGCCCAGAGTCCGGTCTGCAGCGGCGCCGCCATCCACACGCCGGGGCGCAGGCGGCGCTCGACGGTTTCGCCGCCGCGCTGGCCGCTGGCGCGGTCCGCCAGGGTGCGCATCTCGTGGAAGCCGAGGTAGGTCTCGAATTCGTAGAGCTCCAGCTTGCCGAGCGACTGCGCACCGAGGATGCGGTTGAGCGATCCAGTCACGCGCGCCACGCCGGCCTGCGGCACGAAGCCGTTGTCGTTGACGAAGCCCGGCGCGATCGCTTCCAGCTCGACCTCGTGCCACCAGCGCTCGGTCTTGTGCAGGTACTTGCTCCACAGGTAGCCGCCGGAGCGGCCATTCACGCGCGCCAGCAGGTCGCCGGCGCCGAAGCCGGCCGTGGTGCGCGAGAACATCGCCACGCTGGAGAGCTGGTGCTGGGCGCCGTCGCCGCCTTCGGCCTGCCATTGGGCGTCGACGCCGAGGACGTCGTTGCTGCCGAAGCGGTGGTAGTCGCGCCGCGAGGCAAAGGCGCCAACCATCAGGCCTTCGCCATGCCAGCGGGCGCGGGCCAGGCTGGCGACACTGCCTACCGTGCCCAGGGGCTCCAGCGTTTCGTAGGGGCGGCCGCGCAGCACCAGGCCGCCGGGTTCGTCGCGCAGGCTCATCGCCGTGGCGTCCATGCTGGCGCCGCGCCAGGTCGCGCGCAGGCCGTATTCCGGGTCGTTCACGGTGCGCGAGTAAAAGGCCGGCAGCGGCAGGCCGAGGACGTCGGCGCTTTCCAGGAAAAAGCCGCGCTTTTCCGGCAGGCTGAGCGCGATGTTGCCGGCGCCCTGCGAGGTCGGCACGTCGGTCTCGACCTGCGAATAATCCGGGTTCAGCGTGGCATTGAATACCCAGTCGGCGCGCGGGCGGACATTGATATCGAGGCCGAGTTCGGCCTGCTGGCCGCGGCTGCGCCCGCCCGGCCTGGAGGCGCGTTCGCGGCGCACCGTCAGCTCCGGACGCAGCTCGATGAAGCTACGGTCGCGCACCGCGGCCACGGTGGCGTCCATGCCGGCGACCTCCTGCAGGTAACTGATGCGGCTCAGGGCATCGATGCGGAACGGCGCGGTGGCCAGCAGGGTGCCGTCGGCATGCGGGATGCCGCGTTCGACCAGCACGCGCCAGTTGCGCCCGTCCGCATACGGGAAGCGCAGGCTGGACAGGGGCCAGCGCACTTCCATGCTGTAGCCGTCGGGCAGCAGCGTGACGGCGGCGTCGACCGGGAAGTCCGGGCCGAGGTCGGATTCGTCGTTGTCGGCGCGGTGCATGCCGTCGCTGACCACGCCGGCGATGTTCACCCGTACGAACTGGGCGGCGCGGCCATGGCCGGCCGGGTCGATCCAGATGCCGACGAAGTCCTGGGCCAGGTCGACCTTGTCGCGCCGCGCCAGCAGGCCGCGCAGGCGCGCCGGGTCGGGCTCCCAGGCACGGATGCCGAACACCAGCGCGTCGTCCTCGACCACCAGCTGTACGCTGGTCTTCAGGCCAACCGGCGGCGCTTCGCCGTCGCGCGGCAGGTGCTTGTGGAAGGCTTCATGCGGCGGCGCGCGGCGCCAGGCGGGATCGTCGAGCAGGCCGTCGATGGTCGGCGTATCGGCGCGGTCGATACGCAGCGCGCGCAGGCCTTCCGGCTCGGCCGCCTGCACGGGATCGGCCGCCATCAGGGCGGCAAAGGACAGGCCGCGCATGCGCTGGCCGAGCATGGAAGTTTTCATTCATGCAATTATATCGCGCCTTCGGCGTACCCTGTCAGCGCCCGTGCCTGCATCCGGCACGGGCACCTGCCGTCCCGAAACGCGTTTCGAAGTCGGCAATCGGGCTGGGTTTGCCCAGCAGGTAGCCTTGCAGCAGGCGGCAGCCGCGCGCCACCAGGAAGTCGCGCTGCGCGCCGGTCTCGATGCCTTCGGCCACCACGTCGAGGTCGAGCGTGCGCGCCAGGGCCAGGATGGCGTCGACGATGGCGCCGGCATGGGCTTCTTCCGGCAAATCCTTGACGAAGCTGCGGTCGATCTTCAGCTCGGTCAGCGGGAAGCGCTTCAGGTAGGCGAGCGAGGAATAGCCGGTTCCGAAGTCATCGAGCGAAAAGCAGACGCCGTGGCCACGCAGGGTATGCATCTTGGCGCAGGCGTCGTCGAGGTTATCGGCGAACACGCTCTCGGTCAGCTCGAGGAACAGCTGCTGGGGCGGGGCGCCGGTCGCCGCCAGGATCTCCAGCACCTGCCCGACGAACCCCGGGTCGCGCAGCTGCTGGGCGCTGACGTTCACGGCCAGGGTGATTTCGCGCAGCTGCGGATGGCCGGACCAGCGCGCGAGCGCGCGGCAGCTCTCGGCCAGCACCAGCGCGCCCAGCGGCACGATCAGGCCGCTCGACTCCGCCAGGCCGATGAATTCGTCGGGCGGCACCAGGCCGCGGGTTGCGTGACGCCAGCGCAGCAGCACCTCGGCGCCGGCGAGCCGGCCGTCGACGCCGAGCTGTGGCTGGCAATACAGCTCGAAGCGGTGCTGGCCGATAGCGTCGCGCAGGTCGTGCTCCAGTTCGGCCTGGCGCTCGATGGCGGCCTG
>Ga0265780_10010560_pt1 | contig 10987 bp, 13 predicted proteins | sample P1T30metagenome_FD_192432 | JGI IMG/M metagenome (GOLD analysis project Ga0265780, IMG submission 192432) | Plant litter microbial communities from East Loma Ridge, Irvine, California - P1 T30 | ecosystem: Environmental > Terrestrial > Plant litter > Unclassified | place: USA: California... | reverse complement strand
CCGAGATGGGCGACATCAAGGAAGGCGACACCGTCGTGGTGTCCGGCGCCGGACCGTTCGGCATCTTCGCCGCCAGGTCATCAATCCCATGGAAAACTATTCTGCACACCTTGACGCTCATGTGCGGTATCAAGTGCGGTACCTCAGGTGGAGAATTCGCAAGGCGTTCTTGTTTGAATACGTCTGCTTCTGGCCGGTTGCGGTCCTATTGTAGCGTCCGCTGACGACCCATTGCGGATCTTGCGTTCCGAAGAGCGATCAGCGCGGGCGCGGGCTGCATTCTTGAACAGTTGCGTGCCGCCCTATGTGAAGGGCGTATAGTCCGCGCCTCGCGCGGCGCGGGCCGCGGTTACATGTTGATGACGCGGACCAAGCGCACGCCCCATTCCTCGTCGGGATTGGTTGTGCCGTCCCCAAGGCGCTCTTGCATAACCGCAACGCCGAGGTCTCGGCGCTTCGGAAGTCTAGCTCGCTCCGCAGCATCCAGGGCATCGCCGATTTCAGCATAGGAAAGATCGGTGCAATAGACGGGCGCTCCCGGTTGCTGACGCCACGAGTCCGCGAGTGAGCCGGCGTCGAAGCCATCCAAACCGGTTTCATTGACCAGCGACATGGCTACCTTGCGATCATGATCTCGATCTGCGGCCACAGGGATAGCGATCCGGTCAGATGCTCCGGCAGGCTTTGCCTTCTTGGCCAGAGAAGCTGAGCCGATTGCATTCCATGCCTTGGCGACAGAGCGACCAAGCTGCTCGGCGACCCACAGGCTTTCGACCTGTCCTTGCTCGATGGCGTCGATCTTTTCGTCGCGGAAGGGATAATAATTGGAGGTGTCAATCACCACTGTCTCCTCCGGGAGGCGAGCGACCAACGACGCGATGCCAGGGATGCCCTTGAGTGGGATCGATAGAATGACCGCATCCACATCGATGAGTGCGTTTTCGGTCGTCACAGCGTGGGCGCCCGAAGACAGAAGCGCCGCATCGATCGTCTCCGGGCCGCGTGAATTAGCGACTTTCACATCATGCCCGACCTGGCTCAAGCGCATGACGAGCGTCTTCCCGATGTGTCCAGTTCCCAAAATACCGATTTTCATAGATTCCCTCTGACTGATGATTTCTGTGCTGTCATAATATGGACCAACTCCTTTAACCAAAAGAACTCACTGAAAAGTGGGTAACACACCAAAAGGTAAGTACACGTTGAGTCGCGATTGGAAATGTGAAGATCCGAAGCAGCAGCTTGTCTGGGCCGCTGCCACGAGCGAAGCGCTGCGCGTGCTTGAAGGGAAGTGGAAGATCGTTATCATCTTCCAGCTCTTTGCGGCCAAGCACCCGCTTCGATTTTCGGAACTAGAGCGCCGCGTTGAAGGCGTGAATCAAAAAATGCTGATCCAGCAACTCAAGGAGTTGGAAAAGGACGGGATCGTCATACGAAAAGTCTATCCGCAAGTGCCTCCCAAGGTCGAATATGCACTCAGCGACATGGGACTGGCGCTCGGCCCCTCCATCGAGGCCCTGGTTGACTGGTCGTTATTGCGTCGAGAGGTTCTTGATGCTGCCTCGGCAGGTTGATTGCCGACGGCAATCGTCCGTGGCGACGAAATACTACTTCAGGACAAGGCCTGATCACCGCCCTTCCGGCGCCGGCCACCCCACCCTGGCAATGCAAGCAATCAAGTAGAGGTGCCGATGGAGCTTTTTCAATCAATGCGCCTGTTCTCCAAGGTCGCACAGCTTCAAAGCTTCACCAAGGCGGCCGAGTCCCTGCAGATCGGCCGGCCGCAGGTTACGCTGGCCATCAACCAGCTCGAAGCGTCGATGGATGTACGACTGTTTCAGAGAACGACACGCAAGGTCAGCTTGACTGCCGAGGGCGAAGCTTTCCTCGCCAAGGTTGAAGAGATTCTCGGCGGGGTCGAGGAAGCGGTGGCGATGTTCCAAGCTCCGGGGGAAGCCGTCCGCGGAAGGCTGCGGATCGATATTCCTTCTACGTTTGCCGTCGAGGGCTTCATGGCTTCGCTCAGCCAATTCCGGAATACGTACCCCAAGTTGTCGATCACGCTGGGAGTGAGCGATCGCTCGGTCGACCTCATCGCGGAAGGGGTCGATTGTGTGCTGCGCATCGGCGAACTGCCGAGTTCCAGCCTGGTGGCTCGCCGCCTGGGTGCGCTGGTGATGATCACCTGCGCAGCGCCGGCCTATCTTGAGCAAGCGCCGCCGCCCGATCAACCGGACTGTCTCGACCAGCATGCATGCGTCAATTTCCTCTCCGGGATCAGCAAACGCACGCTGCCATGGCACTTTTGCCACGATGGGGTGAGCAGATCGCTGCTACCTGAAAGCTCGATGCTGGTGAACGATGCGTCTGCCTATGTCCAGTGCGCCCGCTCTGGTTTCGGTTTGATTCAAGTGCCAGGAATCCTGGTAGACCGGTATCTTCGCGATGGAACGCTGGTGGAGGTCCTGACGGAATGTCGTCCCGCTCCGCGCCCCGTCTCGCTGGTCTATCCCAGCCGGTCGCATGTTTCGCCATCGCTGCGGGCCTTTTCGGATTGGCTTCGGCAGCACTTCCTCGCCATCGACCGCACCTGGCTTGAGTAATCGGGACAAAAATCCCCGCAGCATGCGGGGCTCTCGGATGCACGTCGCTGTGCATCCGTATGACTTTTTACAGCTTGACCACGATCTTGCCGAACTGCGCGTTGGACTCGAGGAAGCGGGTTGCTTCGACGATCTCATCGAACGGGAATACCTTGGCAATCTGCGGGTTGAGCTTTCCAGCGCTCAGGCCTTCGGTAATGAATGCCTTGGCACGGGCAAGTTTCTCGTCATCGGCGGTGACTTCGATAAATTCGTAGCCGCGAATCGTGGTGTGCTTGCCCAACACGTGCAGCACAGGCACTGGGGTTGCGTCGTGGCTCAGTGCACCGTAGATGAACACGATCGCATCTTTGCTCGTCGCCTTGACGATGTTTTCGAAGTCGGGACCGCCGACGGGATCGAAGACCACGCGTGCGCCGTGGCCGCCGGTGATGCGCATGATCTCCGCAGTGATGTCGTCCAGGCCGGTCTGCAGAATGTGCGTGAAGCCTGCCTGCCTCAGTTCGTCGATCTTCTCGCTATTGCGGGTAATGGCGATCGGGATAGCGCCGACTGAGGTGGCGATCTGCATCGCCGCCAGTCCGACACTGCTCGACGCTGCCGACAGAACCACGAAGTCCCCTTTGCCCAGGTTGACCAAGTCGATCAGCGCGCCCCACGCAGTCGTGAACGGCATCCAGGTAGCTGCCGCGACTTCCCAGCTTACGCCAGCCGGGTTCTTGACCACGGCGCGGGCCGGAGCGATGACGAGATCGCCGTACAGGCCATATTGGTCAAACATGAAGGCCGGGATGACCGCGACCGAATCGCCGACCTCCAAACCGCTTACCGCCGGGCCGACGGCGTCGATCACGCCCGATGCCTCGTAGCCCATTGTTGCCGGGAAGGTGGGTTCGATCACTTAGCGACCAGTGCGGTACATGCTCTCGGCACGGTTCAGACCCAGCGGGCGGACGCTGATGCGTACTTCGCCAGCCTTCGGCTCGGGAGTGAGTACTTCGTCGATATGCAGAACTTCAGGACCACCGGTTTTGTGAAAACGAACATGACGTGCCATAACTCTTCTCCTGCTTTCGATACGCCATCAAGGCGATGTGGAATGGGTGATTGACCGGTCCGTTCGCTCTAGCGTCGAAGGACTTCAAGGTGAACTGGACACAGGAGAACTATAAGGAGGAGCTCGATCGTCGAGAAGATCGGATGGCGGCAACTGATTGTTTCGGGAATTGATAACTATCGCTACAAGGATGCCATGTTCCACACGAACCGGTCCGACCCCGGACGTCTGCTATTGGCCCAGGCTATGTAAAAACGCAGGACCGTGTAAACAAACTCGGTTGGGTAAACGTTGAGGAAGTATCTCATCACCGGGGTGCCAAATGAAGCGCTTTATCGAAGGTGAAGACCGTGGACAAGGCACGCTACTGCCGGAACACCTGGACGACTACGTTACCGAAAACAACCCGGTTCGCGTGGTCGATGTTTTCGTCGATGAGCTCGACATGGCCAGCCTGGGGTTCGCGCGGGTAGTGCCTGCAAAGACTGGCAGGCCAGCGTACCACCCGGCTGTACTACTCAAGCTCTACATCTATGGCTACCTGAATCGCATCCAGTCGAGCCGCAGGCTCGAGCGCGAAGCGCAGCGCAATGTCGAGCTGATGTGGCTCACCAGGCGCCTGGCCCCTGTATTCTGGCAGGTTGCACTCAGGAACCGCCGAAGTGTTCTGACGAACAGACCTTGAGGACTGCAAAGCGACTAATCGCCGAAAAATTCGGTACCGTTGAGGCCCTGCGCGCATACAGCGTCGACGACTTCCTCGCGCATCTCCGGATCGATCTGCCGAGGGCGACTGCTTACGACGAAGAGATTAAAAGGTACAACTGCACCGCGAAGGTGATTGCCGCGGACATGTATGAAGTGCCTTTTACTTACGAATCCCAACTCGACGACAAGAAGGACCACATCGTGGCAGTAAGTGGATTCGGTAGTGGCGATCTGTTCAGCATGCAGGCGGCGGTGTTCACTGCACTCCACAAAGTGAAAAATGTCGAAGATCCTCCCCCTGTCACACCCGAGACGCCAAGTCAGCCATCTCCTCCCGAAGCGCCAACGCTTGAAGCATCTTCGATGGTCGACCCTACGCCGGCGCCGGCACAGCCGGACGCGCAGGAAACGCCGTGCGTGGCCGAAAAGATGAAGGCATGGGATAGGGAGCGTGAAAAAGACCTGGAAGCGGCCGTGGCAAGCGCGGGCGGCGAAGAGGTAAAAACAAGCGCTGGGATGGATGAATATCAACGAAACGAGGCTCTTGTGCAGTCCCGTCTCGAATGCCGATAGGAATAAAATGGCCGGTCATAGCGCCCGGCTGCGATGTGCTTGAACGGTTTTTTCCAATTCGAACAATCCGTGCTCGGCAATGTAGTGTTCTGGATCGTCGGGTAGGGCAATAGTCATCGTTCGCGCGTGAAGTGTCAATGGCCGCTTCGGGCCGCCGCCGCACGCTTGGCGTTAGCACCGGTGGTTGTCAAGCTAGTTGTCGCCTGACCTGATAATCACGCTGCCTTTTTAAGCTGTGTTTTTTCCTCGATTTCTGCGGCACTTTTGTTCGTCTGATTCGGATTGAGATGGACGATGGAAATGGGCTCCCAGTTACGGATGTCGCCTCTCCAGCGCTCGGGATGCGCAGCCCTTGCTGCCTGGTACACCTCGGCCCGTTTGCGCAACAGCGCCGCGTCCAACCCGGCATGGCGCTGCGCGGGAGTGATGAACCGGATCGCGCTGTGACGGTGCTCATGGTTGTACCAATGAACGAAGCTGCCGACCCACTGCCGTGCCGCCAGCAGGCTATCAAAGGCGGTACGTGGATAGGCAGGCCGGTATTTCAAGGTCTTGAACAGCGACTCCGAATAGGGGTTGTCGTTGCTCACCGACGGACGGCTAAACGAGGGCATCACGCCCAGGGCCTGCAGGGTGGCCAGCATGGTTGCCCCCTTCATCGGGCTGCCATTATCGGAGTGCAGTACGACCTGCTCCGGGGCGATGTTCTCCCGCTGGCAGATGTCACGTACCACTTCGCCGGCGCGCTCGCTGCTTTCCACATCGTAGATCTGCCAGCCCACGATTTTGCGGCTGAAGATATCCATGAACAAGTAGAGATAAAAATAGATTCCCTTCACCGGCGTGGGCAGGTAAGTGATATCCCAGCTGTACAACTGGCCAGGGGCGCTCGCCGTCAGCGCGCGCGGTTTGTTACGCGCCTGTACGGGACGTTCGGCGCCGCGATGGCCGAGTTGATTGTGCGCCTTGAGCACACGGTAGAAGGTCGATTCCGAAGCCAGGTACACCCCCTGATCGGCCAGGCGTGGCACGATCTGGCTGGGCGGCAGGCTTGCGAAGCCCTCGGGGTTGGCGACGGCCAGCAACTGGTCACGTTCAAGCTCGCTGAGCCTGTTGCCCGGGGCCTGCACGCGAATAGGCCGCTGATCGCCGCGCAGCACGATTCGCTGCCAGCGCTGCAAGGTACGTTCGCTCAGCGATATCGCTGCGCAGGCCTTGTCCTGGCGCGCGCCAGCGCCGACCGCTTCGGACACCATGGACATCACTGCACGGCGCTCTGGCAGACCGGTCATTTGACCTCGTCCTCCCAGAGCGCCCGGAATTTTTTTTGCAGAACTAGCAACGCTGCCGCCTCCGCCAGTGCCTTGTCCTTGCGCAGCACCTCCCGTTGCAGTCGATCATTGTCTTCCTTGAGCGCGCGCAGCGCCTTCGACTCCGCCGGGCCCGCCTTCATGTCCGTGCAAAACGCCGCCTGCCACTCGATCAAATGATGAGGAAAAATGCCGTGTTCGCGGCACCACGCGCTCAACGTCTCGCCAGCCATGCCGTGCGTTTTATGCAGTGCAACCAACTGCTCCTGAGCGCTCCAGTCCTGTGGGCGCTTCTCTTTCGCCGCCGGGGTATTCGTCTTTGCCACTGCTTTCCTCACCATCCAATTTTTCAGCGTGTGGTAATTGACGTTGATGTCGTCCGCGACTGCCTGCACGCTCCTGCCGCCACGCGAGAATACCTTGCTCAGGGCCTGTTCTACAAATGCCGGGGAATACCTTGTTCTCATCTTGCACCTCTACCTTTGGGGGAAGTTTAGAGGCGACAACTTGTCTGACACCGGGGGATACCCGTCTAATGCCGTTTCCCGCTCCAGCTCCTGATATGAGTAGCAAGACCGGAACGGTTTCGGTACTCGCGGAAGTTTGCACTACGAGCAGGCGGCGCTAACCGGCCCAGAATTCCGGTTGGAAGTCTTCCTGCTGCGACTACGGCAAGCTATACCCTTGTTCGCCTTACAGAGCTCTAGAGCAGGCTGGCCAAGTTCTAAACGCTTGGTGTCGGCTGGGCGTTGCCCGACGCAGGCTAATTGCCTCGCTAATGCGCCTTAGCCGAAGAAAAATCAGCAGCACCCGAAGCGCCCACGACGGGCAAAGGTGTCGAACGGCTCGACATGGTGCCGACTTGTCAACTCAAAAACAGAGGCGAACAAATTGCCATTGCTAACGCGTCTTATATGGCAACATCTGTTGTATATTTGAAATTTCGCAAATACAATGGCAATACCATCTCTTATCCCGACATATCGATGAAAACGAAACTCGCGGTTTGTGCCGCACTACTTTTCGCCCAAGGCGCTTTCGCCCAGACCACGTGCCAGACTGTGGGCAATAATCGCTACTGCAATAATGTAAGCGGCACCTCGTCGGTCACCACTCATTCGGGCAACAGTTCGTACACGAATTACAGCGACGGTCGTAGCTCGAGCAGCATGCAAGTTGGCAACAGCCGCTATACGCAAAACAGTGACGGGATATCCGGGTCCACTTTGCGGGTTGGGGACACGCAGTACACAAACCGCAGTGACGGCACGACGACGACAACGCGGCAGGTCGGTAATTCGACCTATATCAGCGACAGCAAAGGCAACACGGTCACCTGCCAGACCGTCGGCAACCAACGCTATTGCAATTAATTACGTAGATGCCGGCCGAGCGCTTGGCTATCCAGATTCGGTAGCCGTCTGGTCCGGTCCCAAGAGCTCCTACGCAGGTTACGACAACCGGCCGCCATTCGCCATGTACGAGCGCCAGAGCGACCCAGTTTCAATCCCCAATTCCCCAGGCAGGCGCGGGGTCTGCTGGGCGCGGGCCACATCGCTTGCTGCGCCGTCGCGCCCGGCCAGATGACGCCTGATTCGGGATGGCGGGGCGGCCCGCTTCACAGCCCCTCGCTCCCGTGCTGGGCACGATCGATCAGCCCACACGTCGTTCCTGTTTGCGCTCATAGAAATTATTTCGCATTATTTCCAGAACATGAAACGATCCTGTTTAGCGTTACTTATCGCCTCCCTCCTGTCAGCTTGCGCAGTCAAGCAGCCATTGCAGCGCCCGCATTTCCCCGAACACGAGTATTCGGCTTTGGAAAAACAGGGAACGTCAACGGTTACCGGACAGGCGTTTCTTAAAACGCGTGGTGGTGACGTCAAGACTGCCGCCGGCAGTCCTGTCCTTCTCAACCCGGTGACATCCTATTCGAAATTCGCCTACGAGAACCGGTTTGCGCCGGGAGGTCTGACGCCGATCGACCCTCGGCTTAACGATTACCTGCGAAAAACGACCGCCGACGCATCCGGACGGTTCTCATTCAAGAATATCCCCGCCGGCTATTATTTCGTGACCACATCCGTGACTTGGGAAGCGCCAACGGGAGCCGGGTTGGTGCGTCAAGGCGGGATACTCTGGAAGCAGGTGGAGGTTGGTAACGACGAGGTCGAAGAGATCATTATCACGCAGTAGGCCGGCTGGCGGCAGCTGAACCCCTCTCCTAGCCGGTTGCTCTTAAAGACTGAAACACCATGCTAAAAGTTATTTTTCGATCAGCCGCAGCAAATATACGTCGCCTTCTGTACATCTGGTTAGCGGTGCTCGTCGCGAATCAGCTGTTCATATTTGGCGCCTGCTTCGCTCCGTATTGTTTGGCAGCTGCAGTCCCGCATACGCTTGCGATCGCAATGTTGGTGAATTTTTTCGGGTTCAAGCGCCAGGAAACTGAAAAGGTGCAGCCACCCTACAGCAGTCGCCGAGCGCCGCCGGTGAAGGCAGCTTCGGTTGTGAATCGTACTGATCGAGCGGCGAACCCGGCTGAATGGAAACGTCCGATAGCACGTAAGAGCTGGCTCGGTCCCATCATCGTATATGGCCTGATTGCGATCGGCGTCTGCGCCGGGGTGTTATTTAAGAGCGGTTCCCGAGCAGTGGAATCACCGACAAGCGATCCCACGGCCAAAGTCGAGTCGGACGTCGAAATCAGGGAAGACGGAGACGTGCTCTATGACCGTTCGTCGCCGCGGGCGTTAGTCTCCGCCGAGGAGCGCTACCAGGAAGTCCCGGACGACGGTGCAACGCAAGTCGACGGCCCGACATATGGAAACGCCGACGGAGAAATCCCCGATGAGCACTTGTCGCTTGCACAGCGCCGTGCAGCCCAGCCAACCGGCGCGCTCGCGTCCCGCGCACTTGACGACTACGAGGATGACGATGATGAATTCGACGTTAACGACATCGAGCAATATGAGCGACTGACGGGGAAAAAACACCCTCGCGGCACGGACAGCACCAAACAGAATTCATATGTCGAGGACGATGGACACGGGGCTAAGAGCTCTAGTGACATCCTACCAGTCGCAGAGCAAAGGGCAATCATTGCGGATGGTCCTGCTGGCCACCGCGGATTGGCGCCCTTGGCCTACCAGTGCATAAACTCATCCGGTAGGGTCGGCGCGGGCACTGGGCGGCTGACGCGGGAAGGGGAATATTCGCCCTTCTTCAGAACAATCGTGCATGCCGACGAATTCGTTATCTTCCAATACCACGGTTCGACGAAGGAATACTGGTTTAAGAGTTCGAAATGCCAGCGGCTGTAAGTTCGGACCGATGCTTCCAAGGTGGTGTCTGTCGCGGTGACGCAGTGGTTTGGACTGCTGGCGGCAGTCGACGACGACTGTGATCACTGGCATCACGGGTAAACCAGAGTTCCTGCGAAACTTGTGCAGAAACTCGGCCTGAAGACCGCTCAGGTGCTTGAACGAGCGGCCACCGCCGGGTACGTCGAGGCCTTAGACAACAAGTACTGCCCTACGGCGAAGGGAGCACATGCCGGCATTGAGTACATCGCGAAATCTCCGTTTGGCCCTCACTTCGTCTGGCCGCTCGACGTTCAATTGAGCTAAGGAAACTGATGGAAAAAATAGCAAACTCATTTTTGACCCGGTCTCAAACTACGTCGGTGAGGCACAACCGTTGTTGTTCCGGATTACCGTAGTACGGGAATCAGGCGCAGTCACGCTCACGATCTACGTCTGTCAAACAAAATGGCTCACAGCGTCCATTCGAGCGATACGACGCCAACGTCCGCAACATGCTTGAAGGAAAGCCGCCACACAATGGGCGAGGATTTCGCCCCGTTCACTACGACCATCCAGCTGCACACCAAACTGGGCAAAAATTCGCGTTGAGCTTATCCGGAATGTAGATCTCTCGGCCGAAGACATCTTGAGTGCTGAACGGCTCCTACAGGTGCAGTACGGAGTCGAGCCAGTCGGCCGGACTGAACGGCGCATGTTGAAAGACGAAGGGCCACCTATCTAGGTCGCGTAGGATCAAGGAAAATAGCGTGCTCGAGGTTCCATTAACGGGACCAGCGGCTTTCCAAGCCGCTACGAACCCACCGTTACACAGAACGTTCGGCGCATCCGTGCCGAAACCTTAGAAAGAGAAGATGTTTGGACTGTTCAAGAAAAAGAAGGCAGATGTCAACGCCGACTTTATCGACAAGGCTGCGGCAATGATGCGCCTTCAAATAATGTTGTGCCGTTTTGAACCCGAGTTTGTCCCTGCGCTGGACAAAGACATCGTGCGGGGTTACTTTGTAGGATGGTTCGACAGCTGCTTGCAGCGGCTCGGCGTTTCAATAGCCGATGACGAAACGTTCTTTCACTTGATGCTTAGAGCGCATGAAATTCTGCTGCCGATGTATGTTGACGATATTCGCCAGTACACCTTCACTTCGATGCGGCGACAGGACGCTTTGGCATTCCAGAAGGGAATGCAGGTGGGCGGGTCGGAGTTTTTAGAAGTGCTGGGTTCAGTTCGCAAGCCGCTAGCATTCGCCCAATATATACACGAGGGCCGTGGCCCTCTAGCTGGCTAACTGTCAAGTCCCGCCTGGTCATAAACCCGTTTAACGAATAGTTCGGGGCGCTTCTTCTGCCATTCTTTGAGCGCCAGGGTCGGTGTCTTGCTATCGATGGCCCGTTGCGGAATATGGTGGTTGTACA
>Ga0265780_10010559_pt1 | contig 10988 bp, 7 predicted proteins | sample P1T30metagenome_FD_192432 | JGI IMG/M metagenome (GOLD analysis project Ga0265780, IMG submission 192432) | Plant litter microbial communities from East Loma Ridge, Irvine, California - P1 T30 | ecosystem: Environmental > Terrestrial > Plant litter > Unclassified | place: USA: California... | reverse complement strand
GGCGTTGACGGCGCCGCGCGCGGCCCAGATGTCAGGGTTGATGGTGCGGAACAGCAGCGCGTCGCTGTACATGTAGAAGTCATAGGCGAACATGCCGCCGATGCCCAGGCAGGCGAACTTGATGGCCCAGCGTTCCTGTTCCGCCTTGTTGCGGTAGACCTGCTCGACCAGCAGCATGCCAAACACGGCCAGTCCGACGCGCACGCTCATCGAGGACATCACGCCGAGGTCGGCGAACAGGTGGCCGCCCCACCAGCCGTACAGGGTCACGACGAGGAACAGCGCATAGCCGGCGCCGGCCAGGGCCACCTTGCGGTTCAGGCCGAAAGCCAGGCGTCTGGCGGGGTCGCGGTGACGGCCCAGCAGTACGACGAGGAAGAAGGACCAGGCAGCATTACGCAGGATCTCGAGGGCGTCGGTCAGCATCGAGGCGGCGATGCCGTTGTCCGCCAGGTAGCCGACCATGCCGGCCCAGCCGGCGGTCAGCAGGCAGGCCGCGGACAACACGCCGCGGTGGCGCCTTCCGCGCCAGCTGGTCAGCCACAAGGCTCCCAGCAGCAGGAAACCGACGGCGGCGACCAGGTAACTGAACGTGACGATCTTGTTCAACTTGCTCTATCCTTGGCTGGTGGCCGGCGCCCTGGGCGCCGCTGCAAGTCGGAGGCCATCAGCGGCCGCTGCGGAACAGCACCACCTTGAGGGTATCGATCAGGATCAGCACATCGAGGAACAGGCTGTTGTTCTTGACGTAGTAGAGGTCGTACTGCAGCTTCTGCAGGGCGTCCTCGGCCGAGGACCCATAGCCGTAGCGCACCTGGGCCCAGCCGGTGATGCCCGGCTTGATCGAATGGCGCACGTTGTAATACGGGACCACCTCGATCAGCTGCTCGACGAAGTAGGGGCGCTCCGGTCGCGGACCGACGAAGCTCATCTCGCCCTTGAACACATTGAGGATCTGGGGGAGCTCGTCGATGCGGGTCTTGCGCATGAAGTTGCCGACGCGGGTGATGCGCGGATCGTTCTGCGCGGCCCACTGGGGCTTGCCGCCCTTCTCGGCGTCGATGCGCATGCTGCGGAACTTCAGCACGCGAAAGGTCTTGCCGTCGCGGCCGACGCGCTCCTGGGCATAGAAGGCAGGACCGCGGTCTTCCAGCCATACGGCCAGCGCGGCCAGCAGCATCAGCGGGAAGGCGAGCACCAGGATCGCGGTGCTGCAGGCCAGGTCGAAGCAGCGCTTCATGAACAGGCGCGCGAAGCTCTGGTCGAAGCCGCCGCCGAACACCAGCCAGGACGGCTGCAGCGAATCGACGCGGATCTGGTTGGTCTCGCGCTCGAAGAAAGTGGCGGCGTCGGTCACCCGGATGCCCTGCAGCTTGCAGTCCAGCAGTTCCTTGATCGGAAAGCCGCCACGGCGGTTCAGCACCGACACCACGATCTCCTGGACGTTGTGCTGGCGCGCCAGCTTGGCCAGGCACATGCCTTCGGTGCCCTTGAGGACGCGCGCAGGATCGACGCACAGCTCCTCGGTCGCAACCGGGATGAAACCGGCGATGTCATAGGTGTGATAACGGTTCCCGCGCGCGGCCAGGTCGCAGCACTCGCGCGCCAGCGGGCCACTGCCCAGGAACAGGATGCGGGTACGCAGCAGGTTCGCCTGGGAGCTCTTGAACACGATGAAGCGCGCGGTCAGGATGCCGACCGCAGCCACCGCAAAGGTCAGCAGCAGCACGCCGCGGCCGAAATACAGTTCCGGCGCCAGGTAGAACACCAGGGTCAGGATCAGGAAGCCCATCAGGAAGGACGGCATCAGCTTCATCAGGAGCGGATGACGCATGCCCTCGTCGACGTCGAGCTGGTACATGCCCATCGCGCTCATGCTGAACAGCATGGCGACGGCGAAGGCAACGGCCGAGGTGAAGAAGTATTCCAGGTGCGGCGCGGCCGCGCTGGTCTCGCCGGCGTCGAGGAAACGTACCGTCGCGCCCAGGTAGACAGCGCCCAGCAGGACCAGCGCTTCGACGAAGAGCAGAACGAAAACGATCTTTGAGACGTAATGGTTGGAGATTCTCAGCACAATGGCCCCCGGATTTTCTGTGTTTTTTCTAGAAGCTTCTTGTCAGACCAGATTTTGAACGTACCAGTCCAGCGCCTGCTTCATGCCTTCGCCGATCCGGTGCGTCGGGGCATACCCGAGCAGCTGCTGCGCCTTCGAGATGTCGGCCTGCGAATGGCGCACGTCGCCCGGGCGGAACTCGACGTACTGCGGCCGGTGTTCCAGCACGTGCGGATAGCGCTGCGCAAGCAGCTCCACCATCATCGCGTGCAGTCCGTTGAGCGAGGTACGGTCGTTCAGGGCCACGTTGTAGACCTGGTTGGCGGCTTCCGAGCCGGCAGTGGCCGCCAGCAGGTTGGCCTGCACCACGTTGTCGATGTAGCAGAAGTCGCGGCTGGTCTCGCCGTCGCCATTGATCTTGAGCGGCTGGTTGCGGATCAGCGCGGCGATCCACTGCGGGATCACGGCGGCGTAGGCGCCGTTCGGATCCTGGCGTGGGCCGAACACGTTGAAGTAGCGCAGGCCGATCGATTCGGTGCCATAGGTGCGGCCGAACACGTCGGCGTACAGTTCATTGACGTACTTGGTGACGGCATACGGAGACAGCGGCTTGCCGATCTGGTCCTCGACTTTCGGCAGGGCCGGATGGTCGCCGTAGGTCGAGCTCGAGGCGGCGTAGACGAAGCGGCGCACCCTGGCGTCGCGCGCGGCCACCAGCATGTTCAGGAAGCCGCTGATGTTGGTGTCGTTGGTCAGGACCGGATTGGCGATCGAGCGCGGCACCGAGCCGAGCGCGGCCTGGTGCAGGACGTAGTCCACCCCGGCGCAGGCGCGTGCGCAGTCGTCCGGCTGGCGGATGTCGCCTTCGATGAAGTCGAAGCGCTCCCAATTGGCCGAGCCGACCGCTTCGCGCACCTGGTCCAGGTTGTGGCGGTGCCCGGTCGCGAAGTTGTCGAGGCCGGTGACACGCTGTCCCTGCTTGAGCAGTGCTTCGACCAGGTTGGAACCGATGAAGCCTGCGGCACCCGTCACCAGCCAGTGGTGCGATTGCTCGCGCAGTTGTTCCTGGACGCTGTCAAACTTGTTCACTGTACGATGCCTTCAAAATGTACCGGGCGAACCCGGCCAGACGGTGATGGCGCCGGACCCCTGCCCGGCGCCATGCGACTCCTGTTACAGGCGCCAGACGCAGTAGCCGGCGTCGCGCAGCGGGACCGGGTCGAACTGCGACTTGACGTCGATGAAGCAGCCTGCGGCGTTCAGCTTGCGTTGGTAATCGGCCAGCGGACGCGCCAGCACTTCCTTGTGCGGCACGGCCACGACCAGCGCGTCGCCCTGCGGCAGGCTGTCCCAGCTTTCCAGCTTGATGCCGTATTCGTGCTGCGCCTCGTCGGCGTCGGCCACCGGGTCGTACACGTGCACGTCGCAGCCATAGGACTGCAGTTCGTGCACGATGTCGGCGACCTTCGAGTTGCGCAGGTCCGGGCAGTTTTCCTTGAAGGTCAGGCCGATCACGTTGACCTTGGCGCCCTTGACGTTGGAGCCCGCCGAAATCATCGACTTGACGGTCTTCTCGGCCACGAACTTGGCCATGCCGTCATTGATGCGGCGGCCGGCCAGGATGACCTGCGGGTGGTAGCCGACCATCTCGGCCTTGTGGGTCAGGTAGTACGGATCGACGCCGATGCAGTGGCCGCCGACCAGGCCCGGACGGAAGGGCAGGAAGTTCCACTTGGTGCCGGCCGCCTTGAGCACTTCGAGGGTGTCGATGCCGATCTTGTCGAAGATGATGGCCAGTTCGTTCATCAGGGCGATGTTCAGGTCGCGCTGGGTGTTCTCGATGACCTTGGCCGCTTCCGCCACCTTGATGCTGGAGGCGCGATACACGCCGGCCTTGACCACCGACTCGTACAGTTGCGCGATGCGCTCGAGGGTCTCGTCGTCGTCGCCCGAGACCACCTTGAGGATCGTGGTCAGTGTATGTTCCTTGTCGCCCGGGTTGATGCGCTCCGGCGAGAAGCCGACGTGGAAGTCCTGCTTCCACTTCATGCCCGAGTGCTGCTCCATCAGCGGAATGCAGACTTCCTCGGTGGCGCCCGGATAGACCGTCGATTCGAACACGACGATGGCGCCGCGCTTCATGAACTTGCCGACGGTGGTGCTGGCGCCGGCCAGCGGGGTGAAGTCCGGATTGTGGGCGATGTCGACCGGGGTCGGCACGGCCACGACGATGTAGTCGGCTTCAGCCAGGGCCTTCGGATCGGTCGTCACTTCGAGGAAGCGCGCGGCCTTCAGTTCGTCGCTCGACACTTCGCCGGTCGGGTCGACGTAATCCTTGTAATGTGCGACTTTGGTAGCAGACAGGTCGAAACCAATCGTCCTACCCTTCTTGCCGAATTCCACAGCCAGCGGCAACCCGACATAACCCAGACCAACTACTGCGACGACTTCGTCTGCTTTCATCATTCGCTTCCGTTCAAAAATGAAATTTGTCATTATGACAACTTTTAATATACCATGAAGTTGCAGGTTTTCTCAACAGTAAACCGCGTTCACGTTGCACTGGAGAAACAAATTATAGAAAATTTATTTTCTGGCCTAAATTTTGTAGCAATTCTTTCTATGTTGGCGCACGGCATCTTCATAATTTTGTGTCCAACCGCACACTGTAGCGGCCGAGGAAGTCACAGCTTGCCACTATAACTTTTTGATCGCCTAAGAGATACTTTCTTTGATCGTAATAAACACGAACGCAACAGTCGTGATCGACTCCGACTTACAATTCATGTAGAAATTATAACATTTTCTAGGTTTCAACCAATATTGCACTGAAACGTGCGCAACGGTGACACGGCTGCGCATTGAAAACATCTTACTGCAAAGAAATTTTGTGTGATGTCCGATTGGAACCCATGGTGAGCTTAGTGGACCGGACAGAGAAGTGAGACTTTAGGAGAACAGCAGAGACTCAAGGAAATATGAAGCTCCTTGCAGGATGCGCTGCGGGCTAAAGCTAAACCTGCAGTTCAACCGAGCTGTCGCCTGGCGCGCAAAAAGCCACCATCACTTGCGACGCGAACCGCAATCAAGCAGCGTTGGTCAGGCTCAATGCACGACCAGCTCCCCGATGGTGCAGTCTCCATTGTCCGGGTCGAGCGACGACTTCACGCAACATGGAACGGTTCGTCATGACGGCCAGGACGGCTACCTATTCCTCGATAGGTTGAGAGGCATCACCTACCAAGCGCATCAAATATCGTCCATATCCGTTCTTCTCAAGCGGGCGAGCGAGCTGATACAGCTGCTCAGCACTAATGTAGCCTTTCCTGAAAGCAATCTCTTCAGGACAAGAAACCTTCAGACCCTGCCGCTTTTCGATGGTGCTGATGAACTGGCTTGCATCAAGCAAGGAATCATGCGTCCCAGTATCAAGCCACGCGGTTCCCCTCCCCATCAGTTCCACCTTGAGCTGCTCCCGGCGTAGGTATTCGCGATTGACGTCGGTGATTTCGAGTTCACCGCGCTCTGAAGGCTTGATATCCGCAGCGATGTCGCATACCGAATTATCATAAAAGTACAACCCGGTCACGGCGTAGTTCGACCTGGGCTGCTTCGGTTTTTCCTCGATACTGGCGACCCGCCGCTTGGCGTCGAACTCGACGACGCCATAGCGTTCAGGATCCTGGACATGGTATGCGAATACGGTTGCTCCATCGCTGCGGCTGTCGGCGGCATCCAGTTTCACTTCCAGGTCGGTGCCATAGAAGATGTTATCGCCCAGGATCAGCGCGCACGGAGCGTCGCCGATGAACTGCTTGCCGATCAGGAAGGCCTGAGCCAGTCCGTCCGGCGTCGGCTGAATGGCATAGCTCAGGTTCAGGCCCCACCGGCTGCCGTCTCCCAGCAATTCCCGGAAGCGGGGCAAGTCCTGCGGCGTGGAGATGATGAGGATCTCGCGCAAGCCGGCCAGCATCAGCGTACAGAGTGGATAATAGATCATCGGCTTGTCATAGATCGGCAAGAGCTGTTTCGACACAGTCGTCGTTACCGGGTAGAGACGGGTGCCGGAGCCACCGGCAAGGATGATGCCTTTACGTAACGGCGCTGGTTTCATGCTCGCTCCTGTTCATTGCGGTTGCGATAGTTCTTGTCCAGCCAGTTCATGTATTCCCCCGACTGAACTGAACGCACCCATTCCTGGTTTTCCAGGTACCACGTCACCGTCTTCAAAATGCCGCTTGCAAAGTCTTCAGCAGGTCTCCAGCCCAGTTCACGCTCGATTTTGCGCGCATCGATCGCATAGCGACGATCATGCCCAGGCCTGTCCTGCACGTAGGTAATCTGGTCGGCGTAACGACCGGCCGATTTGGGCTTAAGTCGGTCCAGTATCTCGCAAATCGTATTCACTACTTCCAGATTTGTCTTCTCGTTCCAGCCACCGATGTTATAGGTTTCGCCAGCACGGCCGTTTGCAAGCACTGCGCGGATTGCGGAACAATGATCGCCGACATACAGCCAGTCACGTATTTGCCTGCCATCTCCATAGATCGGCAGGGGCTTCCCGTCTAATGCGTTCGCGATGACCAAGGGAATCAATTTTTCAGGAAAGTGGAAAGGTCCGTAATTGTTGGAACAGTTCGTTGTAAGAGTAGGAAGTCCATAGGTATGATGATAAGCGCGGACGAGGTGATCTGATGCTGCCTTGCTAGCAGAGTAAGGGCTATTCGGAGCGTATGGGGTGCTCTCCGCAAAAGGCGGATCTGCCGGGCCAAGGCTGCCGAAGACCTCGTCGGTTGAGATATGCAGGAAGCGAAAGCCCTGCTTGTCCGCGTCCGGCAGCCCTGACCAGTGGTCGTTTGCAGAGCGAAGCAGGTTAAAGGTTCCATTGATATTTGTCTGAATAAAATCTTCCGGACCATGAATCGAGCGGTCGACGTGGCTTTCCGCAGCAAAGTTGATAATTGCCCTTGGTTGGTATTGCTTCAGAAGTTGCTTGACTAGTCCGCTATCGCAGATATCGCCCTGGACGAAAATATGCGCTGAATGATCTTGCAGGCTTTGCAGGTTATTAACATTCCCGGCGTAAGTCAACTTGTCAAGATTAATTATCTGCTCGCCATTCTCGGCAACCCAATTTAAAACGAAATTAGAGCCAATAAAGCCTGCTCCGCCGGTTACTAAAATCATCCGCCACTCCAAAATTTGAGTAAAGAAATGTGCACCCTCGTTGCAATCGCGCAACAAATAAACAAATTATTTTCTTTTGATTAACAATTTCGGTGATCATACGTAGTAGCCCATCACCTTGGTCAACTACCACCACGTTGAGGCGGCAGCCAAAATCGCTAGGTCGCTTTGCCGCCCGTTATGACAGACGTAAATGCTATTGTTTTTCGCACTAAACGCACTTATCATTACCAGTGTTTTTGTCCAATGCAAGTTTTTCTTACTCGCACTTATTAAACGAAAGCCGCCTGATGTTCTCTTCTCCTTCCTATTCAGTGTCAAAGCATAATGTTTTGAAAGACAAGCAGTTGATGTGGGTTCTGCCCACATTCACCATGCTGGCGATTCAGGTAACGCTTTATCTTTGGATGGCATCACGCGGTTTTGAATTTACCGATGAACCGTACTATTTCCATAATTACTTATATTGGAAAGAATTCACTGGTACGGTGACCTTCTTTGGCGCATATTTTGAATGGCCATTCCGACTGATAAACGAGAGCATACAGGGTATCAGGATGTTCTCCTTGTTTGTTGTATTGATCAGCAGCGCCGCATTGATGAGGCAAGTTCTCATATTTCTTCGCAACGATGGTCCCGCAACAGAAACAGCATTCTCCCGCGTAGCCCTAGTGGGACCAATGGCGGCCGGAATGCTGTACTTCAGCTACCTTTCGACCTTGCGCGCGCCTTCGTATAACTTGCTCACGCTATGCGCGATGGTAATTGCCACAATATGTCTGTTACGAGCGATCACGCAACTTGAAAAACAACGTTCATTCAGATCTTCCATAGTTTTCTATGGAATTGCTGTTGGGGCCTGCTTCTTCTCGAAAGCAACGACTACATTGCTTCTGTTGACCGCGCACTGTGTTTTCTTCTTTTTCGTCAGCCGGTCTTGGAACCTGAAGTCGATCCTTGCAATTTTTGGATGGGCACTGCTTGGATTCTTAATAAACCCGCTCTTGCTGACGGTCCAGTTCCCGAACTGGCTTGACTCCTTGCGAGAAGGCATTCAAGTCATGCAGATGCGTGGAGATTACAGTGCATTTGCAGTTTTTCGACACGCGAGTTGGGAACTGCAGCGCATAATCATCAGTGCCGGCCCATGGACCATACTTGTTGGCACCGCTGTTTTCCTTGCCCGTCGAAAACTGGCTGGCGCATCATCCAGCCAACTCTCAATACTGACCATCCTCGTTCTTGCCACCAACGCTGTAGGGATTATTTTAAACAATAAAGACGAGTTCTGGTTATTTCTCACGCTGGCAACGGCGGTATTGCTGTGGGTGATCGAAGTATTAAAACGCCCACACACCGAACGCACAGCGCATGACCGCAAAGAGCTTTCTGTTGCAATTTTATTGTTTGTACTACCACTCGCCTTCTCGTTCGGCACAAATATGCCGATTTTTTCCCATAGCATCATCGCGTCGGTTTTTCCGTATTGCTTCCTGTTCCACAGGCTTTATCGCCTAAGCAGTACCGGCATTTTGTCCCGTCCAGCCCTGGCTGTTGGCTCGTGCCTGCTCTGCCTTCCCGCGCTGTTTTATCAACTAGCCGCCCTTGCCGACGTGAACTATACGTACCGACAGCAAACAAGCCTGCTTAATCAGGAAAGCCCGATGATGGTCGGACGTTCTGAAAGTCAACTGCTAGTCGATCCTGTCACTCAGGCGTCGCTGCGCTCGGTTCTATCAGCCGCCGAAAAAGCTGGATTCAAGCAGGGACAATCCTTCCTTGACTTTTCAGGCGACGGTCCCGGCATCATATTCGCACTCGGTGCAAAGCCTCTTGGCGCGCCATGGATAATCGGCGGCTATCCTGGTAGCGCATCCAGTGCAGAACGCGTTATTGCCAAGGTTGAAAAATCTGCGCTTGAGCAAACCTGGTTGTTAACCTCGACAAATAATCCCAGAAAAATCGACGGATGGGAGACGATTCTAGCTCGTCGGCTTGGTACCGGATCCCATCAAATCGCTGCTTCAATAACAATAGCGAGTCCTTATATCTGGACCCCGAACATGCCAAAGGAAATTACTTTGCAGCTTTGGAAGCCTGCAAGACAACCCACGAGTGAAATCCTTGCGCATGAGTAGCGGTTCGATGCCACCACAAGCCTAGAAGTTACGAAGGACGCTGTCACTCATTGGCCGAAGCAGGACGATTGCCCAGGTATTCTGCTTCTAAGCCAAGCATGTCTTGACTACGGGCCTTCAAGCGCTTTGCTGGTACGCCGAAATAGATGAACCATGGCTGAGTTGACTTCGTGACTAAACTACATGCGCCTATGGAACTTCCTTCCGCTAGTTCCACTCCTGGCAGTACGACGCTATTGCTCCCGACTATGACGTGCCGGCCAAGAGTCACCCGAGCCCTTGTGATCTTGCGGAAACGCATCGGGACTGTCGGATTAGTGAGCGCATTGCCAGAATAGTCGTCCGACTGGGCAAATATCGTGACACCGAACGCCAGTCCCGAAAAATCCGCCATCTCGACGCCTTCGATACCGGCGATCACACGACAGCCATGCGCAATATGAACATTTCTACCTAATGTGATATTTCCAGAAAGAATGCAGAAATCGTCGATCATCGAATGATCGCCGATCGACATGTACTTCGGCTCATAAAGCAGGGCGCTGCGACTGATTTTCACATCACGACCCAGCTCCCGGAAATTCATTTCCGCCAGTTCGTCTTCGCTGAAATATCGGCTATTCTTTTCCTGGCTCATCTCTTTCCCCTTGTTTTGATGGAGCGCTGAATGGAACCAAATCCCGCCCCTCAGTATGTAGATGGACCTGACCTAAATGCTAAGCCAGATATTGTTTCGCAAAGACCAACCTAATTTCTCAGAAAACGAACATTGCTCTATATCTGGTGAATCAACTGCCCCTTGAGGCGCATCGGCGACGGGACCACATAGAATTCCACTGAAGAAACATTTTCCAAAAATTAACTTATGTACCATTTTAACAACTTTTTGGGGTTAAACAGAGACAATTTTCATAACGAATGGTAAATTCCGTCCGGTACTTTATCATTAAAGTTTTACACACGCTCAAATTTACGGCACCCAGGAGCACTGCATGCAAGTCCTCACCCACTCGACGGGCCCGGCCATCAGCATCGTCACGACGATGTACCGGTCTCGTACATTTCTCGACCAGTTCCTTGCTGAGTGCCTGAACACCCTCACGACGCTTGGGTGTGAGTCGTTCGAGATCATTCTGGTCAATGATGGGTCCCCCGACGATTCCCTCGAGTACGCCATCGGCGCCCAAAAAACGATTCCCCAACTTGTCGTTGTCGATTTGTCAAGAAATTTCGGACATCACTACGCTATCCAGGCAGGATTACAGCAGTCCAGGGGCGAGCTGGTTTTCCTGATTGATTGTGACTTGGAGGTACCTCCATCCATCTTGTTGCAATTCATGGCGAAACGGAATGCAACCGGAGCCGACGTTGTCTATGGTTATCAGGAAGCGCGGACTGGAGGATATTTCAAGAAATTCAGCGGTAGCCTGTTTTATTCTGCCTTCAACCTGCTGAGTGAAATCAAGATCCCGGCGAATTTGGCGACTGAACGGATCATGACACGCCGTTATGTCGATGCATTATTGACTTTGGGTGACCGTAATGTATTTTTGGCCGGGATGATGAGTTGGGCCGGGTTTACCCAAATCGGCGTCCCGTTGGAAAAAAAA
>Ga0265780_10010558_pt1 | contig 10988 bp, 10 predicted proteins | sample P1T30metagenome_FD_192432 | JGI IMG/M metagenome (GOLD analysis project Ga0265780, IMG submission 192432) | Plant litter microbial communities from East Loma Ridge, Irvine, California - P1 T30 | ecosystem: Environmental > Terrestrial > Plant litter > Unclassified | place: USA: California... | reverse complement strand
TGTGCGGTTACAAGGGACGGATGCGCAAGTGACGCCAGCGGATTTTGAGAGGCTGGATTTTCCACCTAGCCTTGATCGAGCGTGGTGGGCTGTTCGTCAAGTCCTGCGCCGCCCCTGGTTCGGCAGATTGTGGACCATCCAGGAAGCCGTGCTTTCGAGACAATTGTTTCTCAAATGCGGCAAGATCGAGGTGTGCTGGGACGATTTTGCTGCATGGTGTCATGATCTGGCAGAAACACATCTGCTCGGTTGGCTGACTAGTAACGCTGAGCTGGATGAGAAGTACAACACGAAAGCAGATGTCAAGAAATTACCGCCACACGGTGCTGGCGTTGTAAATTCGGTTCAGGCAGAGCGCGTACATGGCCTGACAATCGTTACGAAAGAAGCATTACTGACCATTCTGGTTTCTACGCGTTATGCGCAAGCGACAAACCCCAAAGACAAGATCTACGGTGTGCTGGGTATAGTAGATGCCAACATCGTACCCGACTACAATCCCGATGTTTCTGCGAGAGCGGTCTATCACGAGGCCTGTCTGACAGAAGTACCCGATCGCATTTACGAACTGCTAAGCTGTGTCGATCACGAACACCCGCTTCAGCCGTCTTGGGTCCCGGACTGGAGCACCCCACGCGTAACGGACGTGCTTGGCTATTCGACGAGATCTTGGGCTGTATACTGCGCGGGTGGTAGGCCCGTCACAGGCGCGCAGCCACCCAAGGCTATCGTGAGCGAGGATAAGCAAGAGATCACGCTCAACGGTAAAGCATTCGACACCATCACTATCCTAGGCAGTGTTAGCGAAGACCCAGTCCTGGACATCGACGATCCGCAACGGTTCAATCGTGATCTAGCATCCTACGCTGAGCTTATCATGGGCGCTGGTCGAACACACACATACCTTTTACAAGGTAGTTCAACATACGACGCCTTTCTACACACACTACTGGCAGGACGCGATGGCTCTGGCGTGGCACCACCTGATGCGGATCACAGCGAGGTATTCGGACTCATCTTAGATGCCACGACAGGCAAGAACCTTTGCCTACCTGGTCAGACTATGAGCCAGCGGCGGCAGAAGGGTCACTTCACTCTCTACAGTCTCAGGACCAGGAAACCGGCAAAGACCTTGGAAGACTTGCAAACGGCGTACCGGGCCGCGTTGAAGATGCGCCGGTTCGCTGTAACCGAGAAGGGCTACTTTGCATTAGTCCCGAGGGGGGCGCAAGTCGGTGATGAGCTCGCCGTCTTCGATAGGGCATGTGTACCTTTCGTGATCAGGAAGCAGCAAGTCGAAGGGGTTGCCGAGAAATTTGAGCTGCTTGGTGAAGCTTACGTCCATGGCATTATGAAGGGCGAAGTGATGGCCAAGGAAGACATTGAGCTTCAAGACATCACGCTTGCTTGATCTCGTCCAAGGCGGTCCATCTTCCCGACAATCACCCATACATCGCGATCCGGTCGGCACTTTTCCACTAGCGCCGACAAGTCAACCAGGTCACAAGCAAGCCTCTTTATATGGGGCGGCACTCTATCCTCGGGGGGCTTGGCGCCTCCAATCTACGAACGGCTAAGCCATTGGCTCAAGACAACCTCGCTTAAGCTTCTAAGAACATTCGACACACGCTCTACATTGCTTAATATAATCGCCTGGCAACTCCAGCCACGCGGCCTTTCTCATCCGGGTTTTGACTGGTATAGCGTTGCGGCTTCCAGGCCTTTGCCGCGGCGGCTCGCGATGCGGTTGGTGGACACGAAAGAAATGCTCCGCTCATCTGGGGTGCAGGATGTAGGGTTGTTCGCATCTGGGGATGTGTACGCCATATCACCAAGCATGCAATATATGTAAACCTTGGGTCTGGGTTCAGATCTTGAACGTCAGGGCGAAGACATTGTTTATAAGTACCCCGACTACAGCAACGTTGAAACATCAAGCACCTCCACCCGAAGCAACACCAACCATCACAATGAAGTTCTCCGCTCCACTCATCCTTGCTGCTGCTGCCAGCTCAGCATCCGCCCACACAATCTTCGTCAGCGTCAACGGCGGCGCAGTAGGAGATGGTGTCCGCGTCCCCTCCTACGACGGCGTACGCATCCCACACCCCCAATTTATCCCTCCCCCCATCTAACTTCCCCTCAGCCCATCAACGACGTCTCCACAAACGACATAGTCTGCAACGGCGGCCCCAACCCCACCGCCAAAACCTCCACCGTCATAACCCTCCAAGCCGGCTCCACCGCCACCCTGACCTGGCGCCACACCCTCACCTCAGGCCCCTCCGACGTAATCGACTCCTCCCACAAAGGCCCCGTAATGGCCTACATGAAGAAAGTCAGCGACGCCAAAACCGACTCCGGCGTCGGCGGCGGCTGGTTCAAGATCGCTGAAGACGCGTTCGACGGCTCGAAATGGGGTGTTGATCGTCTTATCGCCAATAAAGGTGTTCAGACTATTACGATTCCAAAGTGCATTGCGCCTGGGCAGTATCTTTTGAGGGGAGAGTTGATTGCGCTGCACAGCGCGAGTAGCAGTATGGGCGCGCAGTTTTATATGGAGTGTGCGCAGATTAATGTTACGGGGGGTGAGGCGAGTAAGACCCCGGCGACTGTTTCGTTCCCAGGGGCTTACAAGCAAAACGACGCGGGTATCCTTTACAACTTGTACACTGGGAGCAAGACGTACACGAGTCCGGGACCGGCGGTGTTTAAGTGCTAGACGATGAGGCAAGAAGATGTGGTTGTTATTTGGCTATGGATCGGGTTCTGGAATTGATACTAGGCGAAGACTCTGGTATATACCTACAAATATCTGTTATCATGCACTATGGTTTCCTGCTCTGCACGCATCACATTTGTGATAAGACGATAGCTAGGCCGTCGATGGTCGATGCGGCGTCATTATTGTTCACGCCCAGCCTTTTCAGTTCCGCGGTGAGCACATGGCCTACTCTGCTCCCCATCCGATTTGGTCGGTGGCTTTCGGGCGTCTCGAATGGGTGGGCGGTAGCGGGCCATGCGATGGATGAACAGGCACTCGGCCGTGTGACCGCGATGAAGTTCTATGGATTCGGAAAGCCCTTACTCCAACCTCTCAATCGCTTTTATTCTGAAGAAAGAGGGTCTGAAGCGTACTGGTTGTTGGTGTTCCTGGGCCGGAAGGCTGAGCTTGACATCGTTTCATCGGTAGGTTAGCCGATCCGTGGACGGAGCGGTGCACGCTACGGGGACCGTAAGAAGAACGCTCATTCAATATCATTTTAGATCTTCATTGTGGATCTTACTGCGCCTTGTTGATGCTATGGAGTGGAACAAATTGCATAGGAGAGGAAGTGGTCATATAAGAAGAATAGCTCCTTTGTTGCGAAGGATAGCGGCAGTACAAAGTTCAGGTATCATTGTGATAGGTGTGGAGACTTGAAACATTTCGAAAGAGATTGGAAGGAGCAAGGTATCTTAGGAGTCCGCGTGGTGGCGAAGGTCAGGGTTTTCTAATCGATATCAAACTCAGCATTCATGTACAATGACACATAGCCTCTCATGCTGAAGAACACGCCACTACTCTTCTACGCCACTCGCCTGATCATGTACAAGTAGGAAGACGATGTTTAACTTAGCGCGACGGCGAAGTTTCCCACTCTACCACTGTAGTCCTCATGATGTCTTTGCCATCCTTGCCTGCTGGATCCGAAATGCACTGCTTTTCACTATCCGCATCGCTATCGGCTTTCCAACATGGGTTTCGGACATTACGTGGATATGTGCCGTCGCTGCCATGGGGTTGTAGCTCTATGCCATCGTGACTTCCGACATAGCCGTGCGAACGTAGTTGTGGGAGCGATGACAATCTCGGCGTTTCTGGTACATAAGCTCCCTCGGAACGCTCTGTATCAAAATAGGGTATAAAGCGACCCTTTGATTTGAGAAATTAGCCATAATCACGTGCAGGGGTACTTGTTGTAGCTCACCAAGATCCATTTGATAGTCGGCCCGCAAGCAGCGATCACACCGAGATTACCCTCAAGGCTCGTAAGTGCGTTCCTCACATTGTAAGGGTCCTCGGAGGCGTCTTTAGGCAAGCTGAAGACGAGGACGAAGCGATGTAGTCGATAGCAGCCGATTGCCGTAACTGCAAGTGGGAGGGAGAGAAACACAATGACTTCTAATTTGACCTTCGAAGGCATACGGATATCGTAGAGTATCCATGCTGGAATCAATGCCACAAGAACATCTGTGACAATGGTGACGGCGATCACACCGAAGATGTATTGTGCGTTGTTATGGCAATGACCAGGAACTTCCGTCTGCCAGTACTTGTGGATGGGCTGGCATCGAAAGATGTGTGCAAGAAAGGCGGCGAAAACGAAGGCTATATTCACGGCAATCAGAGTCCATATGCTCGCGATAATGAGCCGGTTCGTTGAGCGTAGCTTTAGCAACGTGATCAGGAACGAGATTTTGACGAGACCAAGGATTTGGTTGTATATCGCGTTGTTAATGTAGCGCCACTGGTAATGTGACTGTTAGCAGATCAATAGCTACCCCAGTGTTTGGGATTATTACACTTACGATGCGCACTTGTTCGTGATTGATAGCCCCTTTGGGGATGTCCTCTGCATGGTAGCCAGCATAAGAGACTACAACCACTACGAAATGTCAGTCAAAGAAATCAGTGATCCGGATCAGCACCTGCATTTCCATAATGCTCCAGTCAGTACTAGCAAGAAACACTCAGCAACAATAAGAAGTACGTCCTCTAAAGTAAGCTGTCAGCCTTTACTTCACTAGACTCGTGCGGGATTGTACCATACCGATAGCTAATTGGCGCTCCTTGATTTTCTTCCATGTTCTAATGGCCACGATAGTGGCAGACACTACAAAAGGGAAGACTATAAGGAAGATGTTCAATGATTGAAGCCCAGTTCCCGCCATGGTGTTATGGTGATCAAAAAGAGATCATGGAAAGTATAACAGGAGGCATGTTCATTCCGTCAACGTAAGATACAGATTACATTACTTTTCACATGAATTTGAATTCGGCGCAAATCACACTCTTGGGCTTCACACCTGTGATCGAGTTCACGACGCCGCAATCCTTCGAAGACCGCATGCATCAGCAGTTATCCCATTGAGCCTGTGTGGCGTCCCTGATTCGAGCAACTCGCCTGCGAAGGTGGTCTTCCGAATTCCCCGAGCCGCGGACGGCCAAAGAGTCCGTCCCTTCAACCCTTGTACTTAGAAGGATGATGTCCATGCGTATCAACAACGCGATCAGCAGGTCAAATTGCTCATCTGAACTTTCATACCGCAAGTGCAGATATTGAGCACTCCACTTCTTATCATCCGGTATCTCTCTTCCTCCTTGAATGGCTGGATGTTGCATATATGAATACGCTGGTGATGCCGGACCTCTGTGGCGAATCTCGGTAAGAAAGTTGCTAAGGAGTGCTTCATTGAGCCACCTGCTTGGTAGTCATACACGACGTTGTTTCCGCCAATAGACCAACATGGTAGGATTTCGGGATATGATAAATCTGTGGACGAGCGGGGTGTGCAGTCGAGGGTCTTTTGCCAAGCGCTTGGCAGCGTCGGTTGAGAAGTAAGGGCGGCTGTTAAGAGCAGGTGCGACAGGTTGCCCAGGTGACCGTGCCAACCTTGCCGACCCTGCCGCTAGGCTCTTGCGCCCGCCACCCGCAGCACCCGCCGCCCATGTCGATGGCGGCCACCCGCGACTCCATATGTAGTCCATCTCATTTTTGTGTTACTCTACACATACCCTTCTATCACGCGTACCGCTGGTTGCTAACTAGCTTTGATAGTAATGTCGAGATTTACATTGCCATGGAGATCTTTGAGATTATCCGGCAGGATCTGCGTAGCGACAGAAATTTGTGCAATAAGCACTGCGCCGCCGTCTTGCATGTGAACACGCCAGAGACGCATCTATACCTCCTACGCTAAGCCACCTATGCTGCTTTCAAACGGATGGATTTGCCCGCAGACCTGCATGCACAGCTTGCACAAGTAGCACAGTCGGCATTTTGCAGCGGCTTGCAGTTGTTATGCTGCCTGCTACTCGTTGCTGCTGGTGTAGCTTGTAACTGCCGCGAGGTCATTCCATGCCTCTGCGATTTTCAGCATAGGCAGAGCCACACCTACTCGTTTCAGACCAGTGCCACTTCCTATTTACAGGCCCATCGACTTGGCCCGACTTCTGTATGCAGTCCCTGCGTATCCGATCTGCATCCCTTCGCTGCTATATCCCCGTTTGACACTCACTGGCTCGTCGCGCAGTCTGTGGCAACATCTAGAGCGCTCAGACATGAATCATGTACATGGAGCGCGCGAGAAATGTTGCAAGACCGTTTATCGAACGGCTAAAGAAACAAGATAAAATAAGAAGGCATCCTGCGTTGCTCTCTTTTTACATCCACCTCGTATCCACCCCGTAGCTTTCACGATGGCGTCTATGCATCGGGTAGCCACGTGCTTTCTCCTGCTCATTTCCCCGGCGGCTATCCTTGGCCAATCCTCTTCTCTTCCAGATGTTGAACCTGCAGCTGCCTTTGTCCCAGCCGCTTCCCCAGCAGGGGCACCACTCCAGGAAGCTGAAAGACTACAATTGACTGACGCAGTCATCGAACGTCTCACAACCGAGGAGGGGGTTTCGGAGTATGTCGAGTACTTCGCATTTGACGACAGCACCGCTGCGAGTGATGTGCGTGTACGACGTGCAGCCTCAGCATCTTGCAAGACGTTTCCTGGTGACTCGGAGTGGCCCCAGGAATTCGTCTGGGACGTCTTCAACGCGCTTTTAGGTGGAGCGCTGATTCCGACCAAACCCATCGCTGCCCCGTGCTACGATACGCAATGGGGCAAGAAAGACAGTGCAAAATGCACGGATATCGCCAACAACTTCACAAACCCGCTGTTCCATGAGGCGGATCCGACGTCAAGTATGGAATGACTTCTATAAGCGTATGTAAACCGTTTGCTGATATCGTTTGTCTAGACATGTGGCCCATATTTCAGGGTAGGACATGTATGCCAAAGAACAACACTGACGGCAAGTCATGTAGTCTTGGTGGATATCCTGAGTATGCAGTCAAAGTCACCAACGTAGCGCAGATTCAGCTTGCCATCAACTTCGCAAGGGCGACCAATCTTCGCCTAGTTATCAAAAACACCGGTCATTGCTACCTAGGAAAGTCTACCGGTGCCGGAGCGCTGAGCTTATGGATGCATAACATGGAGCAAATCGACTTTTTCCCTAACTACGAGGGGCCAGGCTATACTGGACCGGCGTTGAAGCTTGGCGCTGGAGTTAGAGTCAGGCAGGTATACGAAGCTGCGGACAAGCATGGTGTCACTGTTCTTGGTGCCATATCCTGGGTAAGCGTTCCTTGGTCTATCGTTCTATCACAAACAACTCACATTCACTAGAGCGTCGGATATGCTGGTGGTATGATCACGGGCGGAGGCCAAAATCCTCTTGCTGGTGTTTACGGCATGTCAGCCGATCATGTTGTCGCATTCCAGATTGTGACCGCCGCCGGCCGTTTCATCACAGTATCGGAGACTTCGAACCCTGACTTATTCTGGGCACTCCGTGGTGGTGGTGGCGGGACCTTTGGCGTCGTAGTGTCGGTTATCATCCGGGCACATCCCAAGATTAACGTCGTTACTGCTGGCTGGCAAATCGACGCTTCAAACAACAGCCTTGAAGACTTCTGGAAGGGCACCAAGAAGTTCTTTGACGTCTTCCTCGACTGGGCAGAGTCAGGCATGTACAGCTTCTTTATCATGGGAAATGAGCCCAAGCCGTTCCTCACTATGCGGTTCCTTTTTGCAGCAAATCATACAGCGGAAACGTATGATAAGACCGTCAAACCTTTCTTCAACTACCTCGAAGAGAACAATATCACGCTTACGACCCCTCATAAGCGAGTGGCTCATAATACCTTCTACTCTGCCTATCAGGCAACTTGGGGTGCTAACTCATTCCCGATTGGCTTGGACAACACCATGGCAGCAAATCGCATCGTTCCTCGGCGTAACTTCCAAGAGAAGTACAACCAAACCTTTGCCCTTATCAAGCAACATGTTTCTTCTGGCAAACATCTTCTTGGCTACCACAAGACGCCCAAGGAGTACGCAAACACCAACAATGCTGCCAACCCAGCGTGGCGCGAATGTGCCTTATTCTTGATCACTTCTTCGAACAAGAAAATGGATCACTCTACACCAGAAGCTCTCGCTCTTGTGAACAAAGACCTCCAAGAGAATATCCTTCAGCCCTGGCGCGATATAACGCCTGTTTCAGAAGGCGGCGGTGTTTATCTGAATGAAGCCACCGTTGGGGAGCCGGACTGGCAAGACTCGTTCTACGGTGGGTATTACCCGAGATTGAGCGAGATTAAGCAGAAGTGGGACCCATCTGATCTCTTTTACGCAACAACTGCTGTTGGAAGTGAGAGATGGGTAGTCCGAGATGGAGAACAAGGTGTTCAAACACAGAACGGAAGGTTGTGTCGGGCTTAAATAGAATTTTCTAGCCTGATTGTTATAAATGTCGATGTAGGCGGGCTGGAGTAGAGTATCCGGCTTGGCTGTTGGGAAATGATAAGATACTCCGCTTTTTACACCAGCCTAACCCCAGCTAGATGCTGTGTATACAGGGGGCGAAGAGAGGAAACCTGTCGCTTGAATCTAGTCGAGCGTGGCTAGTAGGGACGCGGTCTAGAGCCTGCCTGAGTACGTTCTAAGTTCGCCGCTATTGCTTAGCATTCTTGCGATACTAGCGATGGCGCGCAGCTTATCTGGTAGCACGGTTAAAGAACGGGTGAGATATCTGTTCACGGTTGAGTGTGTCAGTCGTCCAAGCGAGGCACAGCTATAAAAGGTACTAAGAACTCTATTAAGAAAGTGGATAGAAGTCGACAAATATCTGTAAGTATAGAAACAGTTACGTATTATAATAATTAGCTATCTACAAATTCAGCACAATGACTAGTGACATTGGTTACGAAGAAGCGGGGTAGATACATTGCGATTGATCTGACAACCTTCGAGTCTTTAAGAACCCTCGTAGTCTGTATCTACACCCAGGTGAATCCCTCCCAAGATTTCGTGTAGCATGGTACTGCATACACGTTGCTGAAGCTTCAAAGGTACATACTTCCTAACACAATGTATACTTATCACGGTGGAATGTTGATATAGAGCAATGCAATAGTACGCGGCTAAGTAACTCTATACAGCAATCTCAATAAAGGTATGTTTCCATGATATGCCTATACTTATACCTTGATAAAGAATTTCCAGACCGGTATGAGTTAATGGATTATGAGCAAGCGGAGTGCCGGCATAAGTGGTACATATGACGTCATCGTTCGCGTTCAGCCTTCCTCATCTTGCGGTACACCTCCGTCGTATTTGCCCTTCTCCTTCAGCTCAGCCATACTCTAATACATGCTCATCCGCGTCAAACTACTGCAAATGGTATTCCACGCAAACACGGCACGCTACACGCACTTCCAGAATCGCTCACCGGTGCGCAGCACGCCAGACATGACATCGAAGGCTTTGTGGCACGGCAAGGCTGAGGTATTGGCTGTCATGCAGGTTTGGCGATTGCCTTGCGTCCTGACCCCTCATTGTTTTTATGCGCCTTCCTCGTACTTCGCGCGTCTTCAGTAGCCCATCATCTTTTGTTTCTGAGCAATTGCGCGAAGCACTCTCCAGTATATGATACTTGCGACTTCTCTCATTCGTGAGAATAAAGCACTCTCTGGATATGATCAATCCTACTGCCAAGCCTAGCAGGTGGGAGAAGTGCAAGCGGGCGGTCAGTAAGCCTTTCCGCCGCCGCGAAGCCCATCTACGCCCCGAAACAGCTACGGACACTCCTCTCGCAGCGCGCCCTAGTCAACCGCGGGTTACCTCAATTCCAGCAGATACGTCAACGTCACTCCCGACATGTAACAACACGCCGGTGATCACCTCCTCGGTTTCTGCTATCCCTCACGGTGTTCCAAATGACGCACTTGCTCCTGTGGGAGGAGCTCACAACACTGGGGATGCTTCTCGTCATGTACACCCGCCTACTTCGGGCGAGGGCGATCCAGTCGTAGGAAGCCACGCGCGACAAGCGTCAGCCTCCGCGCCTCTGACTGAGGACAAGGATAGCCGATCTCAGATACTTCGGGACGCCAGTCGCGCCGACACACAGCAGACATCCGATCTGACTCAAGGCGCAGTAGAGTTTTCAGAACGTGCGTTCAGCCAGGGAGGCATACACACATCAAGAAATGCCATGAAGTGGCATGAAGCACTTACGATGTTCGAAAGGAGCAACAAAACTGAGTACGAGTACCTCGATAGTAGGATCAGACAAACGCAAACGACTCAAGGCGGCGACATCGAGTGGACACTGCCCAAGCATCTCGAGCATGATCCCAAATCCAACGAGATCGTCCGTCGAGCTAAACGATGGTTACCTACTGTGGCCAGTGTGAGGTCCGTTGTCATGCCAATCGCAGCCCTGGATCCACACAAGATTGCTCCCATTTGCTGTGCAATAGTTTTGGCTATTCCTGAGGTACATTTCGATACTTGCCGACAAAACTGTAGCTAACGCTTTCAGCTTGCGGCCAATGGCCCGAACACAGAATACAGATCAAAAGCACTGGACGCATACTTCGAAGCGGCCAATACTATCAACGACTGGATATCCTTTGAAAAGATATTTGAAGTAGAACGCGAGAACGTAGTATCGAATTTGAAGAATCAGCTCCCCAATGTCTACATCATGGCATTACGGCTCATGTGCCACGTTCATTACGCGCTGGATAAGCTCTCAGATGGATCGAAAGCGGATCGAGTAAAGGCAAAAGGTGAGCAATCATCCCGATAACACGACTGCTAAGATTTACTTCGCTTACAATCACGATCCAGCCGCTGCCATGATAAAAAACGACCCTGCT
>Ga0265780_10010556_pt1 | contig 10990 bp, 8 predicted proteins | sample P1T30metagenome_FD_192432 | JGI IMG/M metagenome (GOLD analysis project Ga0265780, IMG submission 192432) | Plant litter microbial communities from East Loma Ridge, Irvine, California - P1 T30 | ecosystem: Environmental > Terrestrial > Plant litter > Unclassified | place: USA: California... | reverse complement strand
GGCCGGACGATGGCGTGGGCCGGGTAGAGGCCCGCGAAGCGGATGACGGGCACCCGCACGACGCGGGCGCGCTCAGGCAGCGCCGCCGCGAGCTGCGCCGTGCCGAGGGGCAGGCCGTGGTAGTCGTCGCGGACGGGCTGCGAGACCAGCAGCTCCGCCCGGCCGAGCCAGCGCGCGAGGTGCGGGAGGTCCGTCGCGACCAGCTCGTGGACCGCGGGCGTCCGCACCGTCCGCAGGCCGCCTCCCTCGAGGGCGATGCGGAGCGACTCCGCCTGGCAGTTGCCGACGACGAGCGCGACGGCGCCGTCGCCCTCGGGCTCGCTGAGCCCGTAGAAGTCGCCGTAGTGGCGGGTGCGGCCGTCGACGACGGGGGTGGTGGTGGTCACGAGGGGGTCGCCTTCCTGCCGGCGACGGTCGTGGCGGGCTGCCCCAGCTTGCCGGGTCCGGGGCCCTCCCGCCCGTCGCGGAGCAGAGGGGTACAGGCACACAGGGCCTGGGAGCCTCCCGAGGACTAGCGTCCGTGGAGGCCGCTCCCATCGGCTGACCCCCTCCTCGACACCGACCGGCCCCCGGACGTCAGCAGGGTCCTGCGGACTCGTCCGCCCCGCCCCAGACGACACGCCGAGGAGGCACGATCATCGATCCCCTGAACGACCGGGTCGCTCCCCCGCAGCCGCTGCTCCGGGTCGCGTCCGTCCCCGCCGCCCACCCCTACGTGCGCGCCCTCGACGCGCCGGACCGCCCCGCCACGGTCGTCCGCCTGGCCGACCCGGCCCCGGCCGGCGCCGGCCCCGGCCAGTGGTGGCCCCCGGTCATGGTCGACGCCGGCTGGATCCGTGCGCACGCCGACGAGTTCGACCTGCTGCACGTCCACTTCGGCACGGAGTCGTTCACGCTCGAGCACCTCGCGGGCGTCGTCGCCGCGCTGCGCGAGGTCGGCAAGCCGCTCGTCTACACCGTCCACGACCTCGAGAACCCCCAGCTCGTCGACCAGGGCGACCACGACGCCCAGCTCGACCTCCTGGTGCCCGCCGCGGACGTCGTCCTGACCCTCACGCCCGGCGCGGCCGCCGAGGTGGCCCGGCGCTGGGGGCGCGAGGCCGTCGTCGTCGCGCACCCCGACCTGCTCCCCCTCGACGCGGAGGCGCCCTCCGGCCGCGCGTCCGACGCCCTGGTCGTCGGCACCGCCCTCCGCGACCTGCGGCCCAACATCGACGCCGTCCGAGCCGTCGAGACGCTCCTGGCCGCGGCCGAGCTGCTGCGCCGCGACGGCACCGACGTCGTCGTCCGCGTCGACCTCAACGAGCGCGTGCGGGACGAGGAGGCGCGCGCCCGGGTGGCGGCGCTGGTCGCGGCGGACGCCCACGCCGTCCTCGACGTGCACCCCCGCCTCTCCGACGACGAGCTCGCCGCGTCGCTCGCCGACCTCGACGTGGCGGTGCTGCCCTACCGGCACGGCACCCACTCCGGCTGGGTCGAGCTCTGCTGGGACCTCGGGGTGCCCGTCGCCGGCCCCCGCGTCGGCTACGCGGCCGAGCAGCACCCCGACTCCTTCGCGACCTTCGACGCCGGCGACCCCGCCGCGCTCGCCGAGGCGCTCCGCGCCCTGACCGACGACCCGGGAGCCCGCCCCGGCAGCCCCGCGCGGGCCGAGCTCGTGGCGCGTCGGCGCCTCGTGCGCCGCGTGCAGCGACGCACCGTGGCCGCCGTCCACGACGAGGCCTACGCCGCGGCGGTCCGCTCGGCGGACGGGCGGACGGGCGACTCGACGCCGCCGCCGCGGGCCGCGTCGGACGGCGCACCGCACGAGGGCCCCTCCGGCCGGGACGGAGAGCCCCTCCGCATCGCCGTCGTCGCGCCGCTGCGGTACCCGATCCGCCAGCCGCACGCGGGCGGGCTCGAGTCGTCGGTGTGGAACCAGGTGCGGACCCTCCGCGCCCGGGGCCACCACGTCGTGCTCTGCGCGCCCGAGGGCAGCGACTTCCTGGCGGGCGGCCCCGCCGAGTTCACCCTGCCCCCCGTGGTGTGGGACGACCCGGCCGAGGCCACCGACACGACCTACCCCGCCGGCTACCTGGAGCGGGCCCTGCCCGCCCTCGACCGGGCCCTCGCCTGGGTCGCCGACCACGCCGACCAGTTCGACGTGGTCGAGAACCACAGCCTGCACGGCCTGCCCCTCTCGTGGGCGGGCCGCCTCGGCGTGCCCGTCGTGTCGACGCTGCACACCCCCACGCTGCCCGACCTGCTCGAGCACCACGCCCGGGGGCCCGAGCCGCGCAGCTCGTTCCTGGCCGTGAGCGACCACACCGCGCGGGAGTGGCGGGCGGCCGGCGTCGAGTCGCTCGTGCTGCCGAACGGCGTCGACACCGACCTGTGGCCCCTCGGGCCGGGCGGCGACGACCTCGTCTGGTCGGGGCGGCTCGTGCCCGAGAAGGGCGCCGACCTGGCGATCGCGGCCGCCCGCCTGACCGGCCGGCGGCTCGTGCTCGCCGGCCGCGTCGGCGACGCGGCGTGGTTCGAGGAGGCCGTCGAGCCCCACCTCGGCGACCGGGTCCGCTACGTCGGCGAGCTCGACCAGCACAGCCTCGCCGATCTCGTGGGCCGCAGCGCCTGTGCCCTCGTCACGCCCGTCTGGGAGGAGCCGTTCGGGCTCGTCATCGCCGAGGCCCTCGCCGTCGGCACGCCGGTCGCGGCCTTCGACACCGGCGGCGTCTCCGAGGTCGTCGGCTCGTCGGCCGGGGCGGGCCTCGTCGCCATGGGCGACGCCGCCGCCCTGGCCCACGTGGCCGAGGGGCTGGCCGCGCAGTCGCAGAGCACCCCGGGCTTCCGGGCGCGCATCCGCGAGGACGCCGTCGACCGGCTGTCGCTGCGGCACCGCGCGGGCGTGCTCGAGGGCCTCTACCGGTCGCTCGTCGAGACCCGGGGCGGCGCGTCGAGGCCGCTGTCGTCCTCGCCGGTCGACACGGTCGACACGGCCGACGCGGTCGACGCGGTCGACGCGGCGGCCCAGGCCGGCGCCGCTGCCCGGGCCGACGCGTGAGCGACGCCCTGCCCCTCGTCGGCTGGTACGTGCACCACCACGGCGCCGGCCACGTCACGCGCTTCACGGCCGTCCGCCCGCACCTCGCCGCGCGGGTGGTCGTGTTCAGCAGCTTGCCCGCCCCCGCCGGCCTCCCCGCCGACACCGAGTGGGTGCTCCTGCCGCGCGACGACGGGCCCGTCGCCTCCCGCTCGGGCGACGGCGCCGACCTCGACCCCCGCGACGCCTCCCCGACCGTGCGGGGCCTGCTCCACTGGGCCCCGTTGCACCACCCGGGCCACGCTGCCCGGCTGGCGGCGATCGCCGGCTGGGTCGGCGAGCACCGGCCCGCGGCGTTCGTCGTCGACGTCTCGGTCGAGGTCGCGCTGCTCGTGCGCCTCCTCGGCGTGCCGCCCGTCGTCGTCACCCAGCCGGGCGACCGCTCCGACGAGCCCCACCTCCTCGCCTTCCGCGCCGCCGAGCGGGTCCTCGCGCCGTGGGCGCCGGGCCTCCACGCCTCCCCCGCTCTCGACGTCGCCGCCGACCGCGTCCGGACGGTGGGGGGCATCTCCCGCTTCGCCGGTCGACCACGAGCGGTGCCACGCGCGGCCCCGACGGGCCCGCGCGTGCTGGTGCTGCCCGGAGGGGGCGAGGGAGGCGCGGGTCGTCTCGCCGACGACGTCGCGCGCGCCGAGGCGGCCACGCCCGGCACCTCGTGGACGCTGCTGGGCGGCGACGCGGGCTCGTGGGTCGACGACCCCTGGGAGCTCCTGTCGACGGCCGACGTCGTCGTGACGGCGGCCGGCCAGAACAGCGTGGCCGACCTCGCCGCCGCCGGCGCCCGGGCCGTCGTCGTGCCCCAGGACCGCCCGTTCGACGAGCAGGGCGCGACGGCGCGCCTGCTGGCCGACCGCGGCCTCGCCGTCGTCGTCGACGGGTGGCCGGCCGACGAGGCGTGGCCCGCCCTCCTCGACCGGGCGCTGGCGACGACGCCCGACTGGTCCACGTGGCAGGTCGAGGGCGCGCCCGCCCGGGCCGCCGCCGTCGTCGCGGAGCTGGCGTCGTGGCAGCGCTGACCGTCGCCGTGACGCTGTGCTCGGAGGCGCGGCTCGGCCACCTCAGGGCCCAGCGGGTCCGCCTGGCCCGACTGGCGCCTCCGGTGCCCCACGTCGTCGTGTGGCTCGACGAGTCCCCGGCCCCGGAGGGCGCGGGCCTGGAGGACGCCGTCGTGGTCCACGTGCCGCCGGGCCCGGACGGCCTGCGGCTGGCCGAGGGCCGGAACCGCGGCGCCGCGGCGGCACGGGCGCTCGGGGCGAGCCTGCTCGTCTTCCTCGACGCGGACTGCGTGCCCGGGCCCGACCTCGTCACCAGCTACGAGGCCGCGGCGGCCCGGCACCCCGGCGCCCTGCTCTGCGGCCCCGTCACGTACCTGCCCGAGGGCGCGAGCCTCGCCGAGCTCGACCGCGACCCGGCGGGGCTGACGCGCCCGCACGCGGCCCGGCCCGCGCCTCCCGCTGGCCGCACGGTCATCGCCCGCGACGGCGACCACCGGCTGTTCTGGTCGCTCTCGTTCGCGCTCGACGTCGACACCTGGGCCCGTGTCGGCGGGTTCTCGTCGGAGTACGAGGGCTACGGCGGCGAGGACACCGACTTCGCGTTCGCGGCGCACGCGGCGGAGGTGCCGCTCGTCTGGGTGGGCGGCGCGCACGCCTACCACCAGTGGCACCCGACCTCCTCGCCGCCGTGGCAGCACCTCGACGACATCCTCCGCAACGGTCGCGTGTTCGCGGAGCGCTGGGGCAGCTGGCCCATGGAGGGGTGGCTCGCCGCCTTCGAGGAGGCCGGGGCGATCGAGCGCCGCGGCGGGGGCTGGGCGCGCGTGGCCCCCGAGCTGACGGGACAGCTGGCCTGACCCGAGGTGAGGGTAGGCTAACCTCACCTGGTGACCTCGTCTGCTCCTGCCCTCACCGACCCCGGCGTCGGTGCTGCCCGACGGGCCGCCCCCCGGGGCGTTCTGCTCCTCGTCGCCCTGGTCGTCGTCGTCGCGGCGAGCCTCGCGCTCGGCAGCGCCGTCCTCTCGCCGGCCACCGTCGTCGGCGCGCTCCTCGACCCCGCCCGCGACGTCGGGGCCGTCGTCTGGGGCTCCCGCGTGCCCCGGACCGTCCTCGGGCTGCTGGTGGGCGCCTCCCTCGGCCTCGCGGGCGCCGTGATGCAGGGCCAGACGCGCAACCCCCTGGCCGACCCGGGGCTCTTCGGAGTCTCGGCGGGGGCGAGCCTCGCCGTCGTCGTCGGCGTGTACGTGCTCGGCACGAGCTCGGTCGTCGCGACGCTCTGGCTCGCGCTCGTCGGCGCCGTCGTCGCGAGCGTCGTCGTCTTCTCGGTCGCCGCCCTCGGTCGCGGCCTCGCGAGCCCCGTGCCGCTCGCGGTCGCGGGGTCGGCGGTGTCGGCCCTGCTCGTGGCGCTGACGTCGTTCCTCGTGCTCTCCGACGAGACGACGCTCGCCGCGTACCGCATCTGGGTCGTCGGGTCGCTCTCCGGCCGCTCGCTCGACGGGGCCGGTCCCGCCGTCGCCGTCGCCGTCGCCGGCGCGGCCCTCGCGGCGGTGAACGCCCGGTCGCTCGACATGCTCGCCCTCGGCGCCGACCTGGCCCGCGGGCTCGGCGAGAGCCTCCTCCGGGCGCGGCTCGTGGGGCTCGGCGCCATCACCCTGCTGACGGCCGCCGCGGTGGCGGTCAGCGGGCCGATCGGCTTCGTCGGGCTCACCGCACCGCACCTGGCGCGCGCGCTGGTCGGGGGCGGTCACGCCCGGCTGCTGCCGGCCTCGGCCCTCGTCGGCGCGGTCGTCCTGCTCGCCTGCGACGTCGTCGGCCGACTGGTCGGCGGGACGTCCGAGCTCTCGGTCGGGGTGGTGCTCACGGTGCTCGGCGGGGCGGCCTTCGTCGCGATCGTCCGCCGTGGGACGGCGGCCGCGCTGTGAGCCGGCTCGACGCCCGCGCGCGCACCGTGAAAGGCGGCCCCGCGTCCACGCCTCCGGCGCCCGCCGACCGGGTCGCGGCCGGGGCCGAGGCCGGGACTCGGGCACCGGCACGGCCTCGCACCGTCGGCGGGCCCCGGGTGGCCGCCGCCACGGCGGGGTCGCTGCTGGTCGTCGTCGCCCTCGCCCTGGTGGGGCTCGCCGCGGGGTCGTCGTCGCTGGGGGTCGCCGACGTCGTCCGCACCCTCGCCGGAGGCGGCACGCCCGCCCAGGAGCTCATCGTGCTCGACCTGCGCCTGCCCCGGGTCGCCGGGGCGCTCGTCGTCGGAGCGTGCCTGGGCCTGGCCGGCGCCCTCACGCAGACCTTCGCGCGCAACCCGCTGGCGACCCCCGACATCCTCGGCGTCACCTCGGGCGCCGGCCTCGGCGCCGTCGCGGCGATCGTGCTGGCCGGGGGCGGGTACTCCGTGACGGGAGGGCTGCTCAGCGTGGGCGTCCCGGCGGCCGCGGTCGCCGGGGCGCTGGTGGCCGCCGTGGCGGTGTACGCGCTCTCGTGGCGGGGCGGCGTCGACGGCTACCGCCTCGTGCTCGTCGGCATCGGCGCGACCGCCGCCCTCGGCGGGCTCACGAGCTGGCTCGTCGCCCGCGCCCGGATCACCGACGCCGCCGCGGCGAGCCAGTGGCTCGTGGGCAGCGTCTCGGGCATCTCGTGGGCGAGCGTCTGGCCCGCCCTGGTCGTGTTCGCCGTCGTCGCCCCGCTGGCGGCGACGCAGACGAGGGCGCTCGACGTCAGCCAGCTGGGCGACGACCTGTCGCGGGGGCTCGGCGTCGCCGTGCAGCGCCACCGGCTCGTCGTGCTCGCCTGCGCCGTGCTGCTGACCGCCGCCGCGGTGTCGGCCGGGGGGCCGCTCGAGTTCGTCGCGTTCGTCGCGCCGCAGCTCGCCCGGCGCGTCGCCGGCACGGGCCGCCCGCCCCTCGCCGCCTCAGCGACGTTCGGGGCGCTCGTCGTCGTGGCCGCCGACCTCGCCACCCGGACCCTGCTGCCCGGCGAGGTGCCCGTGGGCATCGTCACCGCCGTCGTCGGCGCCCCGTACCTGATCTGGCTGCTCGTCCGCCACCGTCGAGAGGACCGACCCGCATGACCGACCCCACCCGCGACTCCCCCGCCTCCCCTGCCCGCGACTCCAGCGCCCCCGCGCTCCGCGCCCGGGGGGTGACGCTCGGCTACGACCGGCGGATCGTCGTCGACGGGCTCGACCTGTCGATCGAGCGCGGCACCGTCACGACCCTGATCGGCGCGAACGGCAGCGGGAAGTCGACGGTGCTGAGCGCGCTCGGCCGGCTGCTGTCGCCGGTCGCCGGCACGGTCGAGCTCGACGGCGAGCCCCTCCGCTCGCTGCCCGGCAAGGCGGTGGCGCGGCGACTGGCCGTCCTGCCGCAGAAGCCCCTCACCCCGTCGGCGACGACCGTCCGCGACCTCGTGTCGCGGGGGCGACACCCGCACCAGAGCCTGCTGCGCCCGTGGACGCCCGCCGACGCGGCGGCGATCGACGACGCCCTCGACGCGACCGGTCTCCGCGACCTCGCGGGGCGCGACGTGGGGTCGCTCTCCGGCGGGCAGCTGCAGCGTGCGTGGCTCGCGCTCGTGCTCGCGCAGCAGGCCGACGTGCTCCTGCTCGACGAGCCGACGACCTTCCTCGACCTGGCCCACCAGCTGGAGATCCTGCGGCTGGTGCGGTCGATCAACCGGCGGCGCGGCACCACGGTGGTGATGGTGCTGCACGACCTCACCCTCGCCGCCCGGTACTCGGACCGGCTCGTGGTCGTGGGCGCCGGACGGGTGCTGGCCGACGGTGCGCCGTGGGAGGTCCTGACTCCCGAGCTCCTCCGGGAGGCGTTCGACCTCGACGCCGTGGTGCTGACCGACCCGACGAGCGGCGCGCCGCTCGTGGTGCCGCGCGACCCCGACCTCGACCCCGCGGGCGAGCCCGACCTCGCGGGCGCCGGCGGCACCGGTGGCGCCACAAGGTAAGGGTAGGCTAGCCTTACCTCTCGTGACCATCTCGACGGCCGTGCGCCGCCCCCTCCGCCCCTTCCGCCTCCTCGCGCCCGTCGCGGCCCTCGCCCTCGTGCTCTCCGGCTGCTCGACCGACGCGGGGGGCGACTCCCCCGCCGCCGACGGCGCCGACACCGGCGCCTGGAGCTTCACCGACGACACCGGCACGACGGTCGAGCTCGACCACCGCCCCGAACGCGTCGCGAGCTTCACCGACTACGCGATCGGCCTGATGAGCTACGGCGTCGAGCCGGTGGCCCTGTTCGGCCGCTACGACGTCGCGAGCGACGCACGCCTCGAGGGCGCCGACCTCGACGACACCGCGATCGTCGGGAACTCCTACGGCGAGATCGACCTCGAGGCCCTGGCCGAGGCCGCCCCCGACCTGATCGTGACGGGCATCTACCCCACCGACCGCGAGGGCACCCTCGACCTCGAGGCGCCGTACTACGGCTTCGCCGACGCCGAGCAGCAGGCCCAGCTCGAGAAGATCGCCCCGGTCGTCGCGATCGAGGTCGGCGGCTCGGGCCTCGACGTCATCGACAGCGTGAACCGGCTCGCCTCGGCGCTCGGCGTGGACGACGCGACGATCGCCGACGCGAAGACCGAGTTCGACGCCGCCGCGGCCGACCTCACGGCGGCGGCCGACGAGAGCGACGTCGAGGTGACGGCGATGTACGCCGACGCCGACGGCGTCTACGTGACGAAGCCCGCCGACGAGCCCGAGACCGAGCTGTACCGCAGCCTCGGCGTCCGGTACACGGACCTCCACCCGGACGGGTACTACTACTGGGACATCTTCAGCTGGGAGAACGCGAGCCAGATGATGACCGGCGACGTGCTGCTGGTCAACAACGAGGGCTTCCAGACCGCGGACCTGGAGGCGCAGCCCACCTTCGCGTCCCACCCCGCCCTCGCCGCGGGGCAGGTGCACGACGGCTGGTCGGGCGCCGCCCTCGACTACCGCTCGCAGGCCGAGCACATGACCGAGCTCGCCGAGATCCTGCGCGAGTCGCGTCCGCTCTGACGCTCGTCGAGGCGAGGGTGCGTCGCGCCCGCCGCCGTGTCCGGGTCAGTCCGTTTGCAAAAGTCCTACTTTTCATGGCACCCTGACCCGGACGCAGGGCCCGCACCGGGCTCCGGCGTGGGACGGCGCACCTCGCCCGACGAATTCAACGGAGAAGATCGACATGGACGACTGGACACAGACTCTGGAGGCGGGGCCGCTCCTCGCCATCGCGGCGGGGGCCATCGCGCTGATCCTGCTGCTGGTCATCAAGTTCAAGCTGCACGCCTTCCTGACCCTCGTCATCGTCGCGGCGCTGACGGCGCTCGTCGCCGGCGTCCCGACCGGCGCCATCGCCGAGCTGCTCGTGACGAGCTTCGGCACCACGCTCGGCTCCGTCGCCCTGCTGGTCGGCCTCGGCGCGATGCTCGGCCGCCTCGTCGAGTCGTCGGGCGGCGCCCGGGTGCTCGCCGACCGGATGGTCGACGTCTTCGGCGAGAAGCGGGCGCCGTTCGCGCTCGGCCTCGCCTCGCTCATCATGGGCTTCCCGATCTTCTTCGACGCCGGCCTGATCGTCATGCTGCCGATCGTCTTCGCCGTGGCCCGCCGCATGGGCGGCAAGTCGATGCTGCTCTACGGCATCAGCGCCGCCGCCGCCTTCTCGGTCATGCACGTCTTCCTGCCCCCGCACCCGGGCCCCGTCTCGGCGACCGAGCTGCTCGGCGCCGACCTCGGCATCGTCCTGCTCGCCGGCCTCGTCATCGTCTTCCCGCTCTGGTACGTCTCGGGCTACCTGTGGGCCAAGTACGTCAACGCGCGCATCCCCCTCCCCGTGCTCTCGCTCTTCGGCGACGAGAAGGACGACGTGCAGGCCGGCAACCCGCCGAAGGCCAGCACGGTCATCGCCGTCCTCGCCGTGCCGCTCGTGCTGATCCTCCTCAACACCGGCCTCACCTCCCTCTCGTCCGTCGGCGTCGTCGACGGCGACGCCACCTGGGTCCAGGCCCTCGTGCTCGTCGGCACCAGCGGCATCGCGCTGCTCATCTCGGTGCTCGTCGCCGCCGTCGTCCTCGGCCGTGCCCGCGGCGTGAGCGGCAGCGCCCTCGAGAAGGTGCTCGAGAGCGCCCTCGGCCCGATCTGCTCCGTCGTGCTCATCACCGGCGCCGGCGGCATGTTCGGCGGCGTGCTCCGCGCCTCGGGCATCGGCGACGCCCTCGCCGACGTCCTCGGCGACCTCGGCCTGCCCGTCATCGTGGCCGCCTGGCTGATCGCCGCCATCCTGCGCCTCGCCCAGGGCTCGGCCACCGTCGCCCTCGTGACGGCCGCCGGCCTGATCGCCCCCGCCGTCGCCCTGGCCGACCTCAACCCCGTCCAGCTCGCCGCCGTCGTGCTCGCCACCGCCGCGGGCTCGGTCTTCGCCGGCCACGTCAACGACTCGGGCTTCTGGCTCGTCGGCCGCCTCATGGGCATGGACGTCAAGACGACGCTCCGCGTCTGGACCGTGCAGCAGGCCGTGGAGTCGGTGCTCGGCTTCGCCGCCGCCCTCCTGGTCTTCGGCGTGGGCGCGCTGCTCTAGCCCCTCCCCGTCCGGGCCCCGACACGGCCCGCCCCGCCCTGGCACGGCCCTTGACTGCCCCGCCCCTGCCCGGCGTCCGCCGGCAGGGCCCCTCGAGAGGAACATCGTGAACGACCTGTTCGACCTGACCGACCGGCTCGCCCTCGTGACCGGCTCCTCCCGCGGCCTCGGCCGCACCCTGGCGACGGCCCTGGCGGAGGCGGGGGCCCGGGTCGTCGTGCACGGCCGCGACGCCGCGGCCCTGGAGGAGACGCGCGACGAGATCGAGCGTGCGACCGGCCGCCGCCCCGCCGCGACGCTCTTCGACGTCACCGACGCCGCGGCCGTCGAGTCCGCCGTCGCGGAGCTCGTGGCGGAGC
>Ga0265780_10010555_pt1 | contig 10990 bp, 10 predicted proteins | sample P1T30metagenome_FD_192432 | JGI IMG/M metagenome (GOLD analysis project Ga0265780, IMG submission 192432) | Plant litter microbial communities from East Loma Ridge, Irvine, California - P1 T30 | ecosystem: Environmental > Terrestrial > Plant litter > Unclassified | place: USA: California... | reverse complement strand
GGTCGCGACCAGGGCGAGCGCGGCGACCGCCGCCGGGCGGCGGAGCGAGGAGGGCATGACGGACATGGGGGTCTCTCTGTCGTGGGGGAGTCCTCGGCGATCGCCGCGGACGGGTGTCGCCAGGACGTTAGGGCCACGCGATCCCGGCCGCCCTCCCGTCGTCCCCAGGCGCGACGCCTGGGGATGATCCGCCCGCCGCGCGAGCGGGAGGGTCACCCCCTCGGGCAGGAGCTGGTCGACGCGCTGATGGGCCCGCCGACCTTCGGTGCCGGGCAGATGCGCGTCGCGTAGGCGGTGTCGCCGGCGAGGTACCGCTCGAGGAACGCGGTGACGGCGGTGCGGATCGTGGCGGTCGGCGTCCCCATCCCGGCCCCGTGGCCGAGCCCGGTGAGCTGCAGGTACTGCTTCGGGGTGCCGGCCGGGATGGAGTCGTAGGCGGGCCTGCCGAACCTCGCCGGGATCGCGGTCGCGTCCGCCTGCCCGGTGATGATGAGCGTCGGCACCGTCAACCTCGGGTACTCGGGGTGGACCGCCTTCGGGTCGCCCGCGGGCGGGTAGTCGTACGGCATGAGGGTGAGGGCGGCCCTGATCGACGGGCGCCGCTGCGCAGCCTGGAGCGTCCCGCCGCCTCCCATGGAGAATCCGAGGAGCGCGACGCGGTCGGGGGAGACCTCGCTCTTCACGGCGCTCCTGCCGGTGAGGTAGTCCGCGGCCGCGAGCATCTCCGTGGCACGACGGTCGGGGAGGTCGGCGCGATCGATCGTGTCGATGGTGAAGACGACGAAGCCCTCCGCGGCGAGCTCGGTGCCGTAGACCGCCATGTCCGACCTCCTGCCGTGGAAGCCGGGCGTGACGACGACGGATCCGAGGACCTCCTGCCCGGCGCCGTGGGGAGCGAAGATCGTGCCGCCGCCGAAGCCCGGATCCGCCGTGGCCGGGACGAGGATCTGGTCTACGGCCGGGACGGCCGGCTGCGGGCGGTGACGAGCCGCGGCGGCAGGGCGGGTCGCGGGTCGGTGCACGGCGTGGTGCACGGGGGCCGCGGCCTGCGCGCCCGTGGGGACGGCGAGGGAGGCGACGAGCGCCAGGGCGGCGACGGCCGCGGAACGGGCGCGGAGGGAGGGGCGTGTGGCGGGCATCGGGCGTCTCTCGGATCGGGTCGGGGACGTCCGCGGCGACGGCCGCCGGACGTCGCAGGACGCTACGGCGGTCGAGGGCCTCTCCGGATGCCGACGTCCCCAGCCCCCGCGCGGGGGCGCCACGCGATCCGGCCGCGTGCGTGCGGCCAGCGGCGTCCCGTCACCGCATCAGATGAGCACCCTGCCCGTCCCGAGCGCGATCTCCCGCCCGAGCCCCGCGTCGACGACCACCGGCACGTCGGCCGCGATCTGCGTGCCTTCGGGGACCCACGCGCGGCCCCGGGCCACGAGGATCACGAGCCCCTCGACGTCGCCGACCGCGGCGAACACGTCGGTCCCGAAGTCGCCGCACGGCCGCAGGCCGGCCCCCTCCAGCAGCGCGACCGCGGCGGGCACGTCGTCGACCACGATGCCGACCTCGCTCACGGCGACGACGTCGGACGCCCGGAACGGCCCGGTCACCCGCGCCTCGGGAGCGAGGGCGCGGCGTTCGATCAGCTCCAGCACCTGCGCGTCGGGCCCGCGGAAGTAGACGGAGCGCGAGTCCCACGTTCCCGGCCCCGCGAACTCGTCGCGTCCGTCCGGCGCGATGACCTCCGCGCGCTCGCCGATCCACGCCCGCGCGGCCGCGAAGGTGCCCGTCGGGATCGTGAACGCCAGGTGGTGGGCGCCCAGATAGTCGGGGTCGTGCGCGAAGCGCAGTCGCGTCGGGCCGATCTGCACGTCGGCGGCGTCGTCCGTGACGCGCACCGGGAAGCCGAACCCCCGGTAGGCGGCGGCGACCTCGGCGGTGTCGCGGGCGGGCAGGGTGACGGCGTGGATGATCATGGGTCGATCCCAGCAGTTCACGTTCGCTTGAGGTCAAGCGCCCGTCGGATCCGGTGCGGCCTCGGGCCGACATGCTGAGGTGGACGGTCGCGCACCGCGACCCCGCGTCAGCGCAGGCGACGCGCCAGGTCCGCCAGCTCGCGGGACAGGGCGAGCGCGCGGGCGGCGAGGTCGGGGTCCGCCGCGGAGGGGGCCGCGGGCGGCGCGAGCGCCGCAGGGGCCGCGGCGGCGTCTTCGCCGGCGGGGACGGAGGGCGGCGGGGCCGGCGTGGCGGACTCGCCGTCCCCCGTCAGGACGTCGATGTCGAAGACGAAGCGGTCGGCGCGGTGCCACGTGCGGAAGACCTCGATCGGATCGCCGGACGCGTCCGTGCTCGTGCCCTCGAGCACCAGGACGGGCGCGCCCTCAGCGACGCGCAGCGCGGCGGCCACCTCGGGGGACGCGCCGACGGCGCGGACCTGGCGGCGACCGGCGGCGACCTGGATGCCGAGGCGGGAGCGGAGGAGGGCGTGCAGGGAGGCGTCGGTGAGGTCGTCCGCGGTGAGCCGCTCGGCGATGCCGCGGGGGAGCCAGGTGTGGATGAGCGCCACCGCCTCGCCGCCCGCGGACCGGAGGCGTCGGAGGAGGTGCACGTCGGATCCATCGAGCGTGCGCTCCGCGTCCGCGTCGCGTCCGGGGGCGAGCTCGAGCACGCGCGTCGTGACGGACGGTACCTGCGTCGAGAGCCCGGACACCCGCTGGACGAGGCGGTGCAGCTCGCCGCGCGGCGCGACGATGCTGCCGCGCCCGCGTCCCCGCTGCACGAGGCCCTCGGCCGTCAGCGCGTGGAGGGCCTGGCGGACGACGGAGCGGGACACGCCGAACCGCTCCTGCAGCTCGGCCTCGGTGGGGAGCTGGCATCCGGGCGGCCACGCGCCGTCGACGATGGGGGACCGCAGCAGCGCGGTCAGCTGCGCGTGCAGCGGTCCCGCGTGCGCCGGGGAGACCGCACCGGGATCCAGGTCGTCGATCCGGTTCGGCACGGTCTCCTCGGGTGTCACGGTTCAGGCGGCGGGGGCGTCGATCTTCTGCGCCGTGCGCCAGACGTGCTCCCAGCCGGGCGCGAGGGACGCGGCGCGCTCCACCGACAGTACAAGGCTCGCCTCACGGGCGATGCCCTGTCCGGCGATGTCGAACGCGGTGCCGTGATCCACGGACACCCGCACCACGGGCAGGCCCACGGTGATGTTCACGCCGTCGTCGCCGTACACGGCCTTGAAGGGCGCGTGTCCCTGGTCGTGGTAGCAGACGACCACGAGCTTGTACTTGCCGCGGACGGCTGCGGGGATCAGCGCGTCGCCGGGGACGGGACCCACGACGTTGAGCCCGCGCGCCCGGGCGGCCTCGACCGCGGGCGCGAGGATGTCGGCGTCCTCGTCGCCGAAGAGCCGGTTCTCGCCCGCGTGCGGGTTGAGGCCGGCGAGCCCGATGAGCTCGTCCGGCGTGCCCATCGACGCGGCGAAGGCGCCGGCGAGGTCGAGCACGTCGCCCGTGCGCTGGGGCGTGATGTCGTCGATCGCCTGCCGCATCGACACGTGGGTCGTCAGGTGGAAGAAGAACAGCTCGCCGGCGGAGAGCACGAGCGAGAAGTTCTCCACGCCGAACTCGTGGGCGAGGAGCTCGGTGTGGCCCGGCCACTTGTGGCCGCCCGCGTGCATGGCCGCCTTGTTGAGCGGCGCGGTGACGATGCCGTCGACCTCGCCCGCGCGGGCCAGGCGGCAGGCCTCGACGACGAACCGGTAGGAGCCGTCGCCCGCGGCCGCGCTGAGCTCGCCGACCGGGACGTCGGCGAGCGACGGTCCCGTCTGGATCAGCTCGATGGTGCCGGGCTCGTTGCGTGCGTCCGCGACGGACGCGATGACGCGCACCTTCTCCGGGTCGCCGCCGACGGCCTCGACGCCGCGGCGCATGGCGGCCTCGTCGCCGATGACGACGGGGATCGCCTTCTCGCGCAGGTCCTCGTGGCCGAGCAGGGTCTTGGCGGTGATCTCGGGGCCGATGCCGGCGACGTCTCCGAGCGTGATGGCGAGGCGGGGGAGGGTCATGGTGCTTCTCCTTGCGTGGGGGTGGATGCGGTCTGGTCGAGGAGCTCGGGGACGATGTCCGTGAGCGCGGAGGGCGAGCCGAAGCCGCCGGCCTTGGTGACGACGGGCAGGCCGTGCAGGCGCCCGCCCTCGATGACGCCGACGGGGATGCCCTCGCGGATGGCGTCGCGGACGAGGATCGCGTCGGCGCCCTGCCGGGACAGGACGGCGCGCGCGCCCTCGCCGCCCATCAGCACGAGCGCGCTCGCCGGGTGGCGGGCGATGACGCCCTCGGCGAGGAGCGCGAGGCCGGTCGCGACGCGCTCGGCCGTGGTCGGCGATCCGGGGGCGTCCCGGCCGGAGACGGCGGCGCGTTCCGGCGCGAGAACCACGGTGACGGCCGGGGCGAGGCCGTCGACCTGCGCGTCCGCCAGGATCTCGTCCGCGACGCGATGGGCGAGGTCGTCGAGCGACGGGGCGATCGTGCGCACGTCCTCGCCGAGGGATCCGGCGTCGGCGGCGCGGACGAGGTCGGCGTGCTGCGCCCGCGACACGTCGTGCAGGGAGCTGACGACGACCACGACGTGCCGGGGCTGGTGGGACTCCTCGGCCGCGCGTCCGCGCCGCACGTCTGCGGGTGCAGCGGCGGGCACGAGCCCGGGTCCCCACACGCGGGCCATCTCCGCCGCCAGCCCCGCGGATCCCACGGGCACCGCGCGCGGGCCGAGCAGGGCGAGGGCCTCGGCGACGAACCGCAGGTCCGCGGTGGTGACGGCGTCGACGGTGACCACGCGCGCACCGCCCGCGGCGGCCGCGGCGATGCGCAGGGCGAGGTCCGCGGAGTCCGCCGCCGCGTCGACGTGCGCGCTGCCGGGGAGGAGGTCGGACAGGGCGCCGGTGGTGACGGGGGTGACCGGGTCGCGGCCGACCGGCGTCGTCTCGACGCCCACGCCGTCGACGAGCAGGAGCCCGCCCTCGACGGTGCGGCCCATCGCGGGGTACGCCGGGCAGACGACGGCCACGGCGTCCGACTCGCGCGACGACCAGGCCGCGAGGGCGCCCTCGACCTGCTCATGCACGGTGCCGCGCATGGTCGAGTCGATCTTGAGGAACAGGCGGTCGTCGCCGTCCGCCACGGCACGGGCCACGGCGGCCCGCGAGGAGGCGCGGGCCTCGTCGGGGGTCGCGGCGCGGGCGTCGGTGACGATCGCGACCACGGATCCGTCGTCGCCGTGCCGCGCCACGGTCGCCCCGAGGGCGAGCCGCGCGGCCCAACCGGCACGCGCGAACTGCACGGCCGAGTCGGCGCCGCCCGTCAGGTCGTCGGCGACGAGCACCACGGATCCGACGGGCACGCGGGCGGGAGCGGCGGGATCCGCGAGCGCGGGGGAGGCCGGCGTCACGCGGCACCCCCCTCCGGGCCGCCGGTGTGCCGTCCGGCGGATCCGGGTCCCGGTGCGTCCGCGTCGGCCGCGATCGCGGCGGCCTCGGCGGCGGCCTGCTTCTCGTCGCGGACGCGGTCGTCGGCGATGGCCCGCATGCCGCCCTCGCGCTTGAGCACCCACGCGGCGAGGATCGGCGCGAGCACGGCCGAGACGAGCACGGCGGAGGCGACCTGCGCGGTCGCGACCTCGACGTACGGCGCGAACGACGGGTCGGCCGCGCCGACGATGGCGGGGGTCGCGATCGCGTTGCCCGCCGTGGTGGCCGAGGCGATGCCGAGGCCCGACTCCTTGCCGCGGCGCAGCAGGAATCGGAAGCCGAGGTAGGCCACGGTCCCGGTGAAGACGGTCGCGATCACTCCCACCACGATGCCCGACAGGCCGCCCGAGACGACGTTGCCCAGGTCGATCCCCGTGCCGAGCGCGAAGGCGAAGAACGGGATCACCATGTTGGGGATCGGCCGCATGACCTCGGTCCACTTCGCGTCCATGTTCCCGACGATCACGCCGAGAAGGAGTGGGATGACGGCCGCGAGCAGCAGCGTGTAGGGGATGTCGGCGAGGCCGGCGGCGCCGAGGAAGAGCAGCGAGAAGAACGGGCCGTCGTTGACGGCGCTCGCGATGTACGCCCCGCGGTCGCGCTCCCGGCCGTAGCGGCCGGTGAACGCGAGCCAGATGCCGCCGTTGCTGTTGTCCATGCTCACGAGCAGCGCGAGGATCGAGACCCCCAGCAGGCCGTCGAGCCCGACCAGGTTGCCGAGCACCACGACGCAGGTGGCCGGGATGATCGACTTCGTCAGCAGCAGCACGCCCGAGGTCGCGAGCACGGGGCCCGACGTGCGGAGGGTGATCTGCATGCCGGTCGCGAAGATCAGGATGCCGATGAGGGGGAGCGCGCTGTCCCTGAACAGCGCGGTGGTGAAGTTCCCGAGGTCGAGGAAGCCGGGGGCGAAGGTGCCGACGACGGATCCGACGATGAGCGGGATGAGCATGAGGCCGCCGGGGATGCGGTTCATGCCGTCGAAGAGCGGGACGCGGCTCGTGGGTAATGGGTCGTTGGCCATGGCGGATCTCCTCTGATCGGGTGGGCGACTCTGCCCGCGCGCACCCTCGACTTTGAGTACGTACACGGTGTACCTACATTAGGTCGCGCTTCTGGCGCGCGTCAACGCCCGCCGCGTCGGGACGCGGTCGATCGGGGGCGGGACGTCAGCCCAGCAGCGCTCGTACGTCGGCGAGCGAGAGCCGCGCGGCGGCCGCGATGCGGTGCTCGTCGAGCCCGGCGGCGTACGCGGCGCGCACGCCCGCCCGGAGGTCGTCCACGGCTCGCGCGTACCCGTCGGACAGCTCCGTCAGGCGCGCGGCGTGCGCGTCCCTCGACGGATCGGGGGCCGGCGGCATCGCGCCGACGTCGATCACCCAGTCGGCCTCCGGGTGCCGCGCCCGGAGCACCAGGCGCCGCACGGCGGGCAGGTCCGGCGCCGACCAGGTCAGCTCGCCGAGATCCGCGAGCGGCACCCAGCGCAGCTCGTCGTGGTCGGTGCTCGTGGTGGGGAGCGGCCCGACGGGGTCGGCGAGGTAGCACGCGAGGTCGATCACGCGATCGCCGACGGGCACCTCGGAGCGGTCGACGAGCGCGCCCACCGACACGTCGATCCCGAGCTCCTCCCGGATCTCGCGGGCCAGCGCCTCCTGCGGCGTCTCGCCCGGCTCGACCTTGCCGCCCGGGAACTCCCACGTGCCGGCGCCGGACGTGTGCGGCGCACGGCGGCAGGCCAGCGCCCGTCCGTCGCGGATCAGCACGGCCGCCACGACCTCGAGTCCCGCCATGCCGCGCCTCCGTCCGGGTCGTCCGCCCGCGTCGACGCTACCGGCCGGGCCCGGGCGGACGGCCGCCGCCGCCCTGTACCGTGGGGGTCCGGCATCCGCCGCGACGAGAGGCGTCCCCGACGTGAAGATCAGCCACCAGCGCCACTTCGTGGTCGCGGCCGAGGTGCTGCACCACCCGAAGGCGGCGGATCAGCTCGGCATCTCGCGCGCGAAGCTCGCCTCCTCCATCCGCGCGGTCGAGGAGCACTACGGCAAGGCCGTGTTCGACCCGCAGAGCACCGAGACGCGCCTGACCAAGGCCGGCCGGATCGCCTACGAGGAGGCGCTCGAGGAGCTGGCCAAGCCGTCGACCCCGCCCGAGGCGCCCAGGCCGCCGGCGGGTGGCAAGGCGAAGGCGTCCAAGGGCCAGGGCCGTGCGCCCGTGGTGAAGGGCCAGCCGAAGCCGTACAAGCGCACGCAGGGGCGCTGACCCGAGATCGGATCAGCGCCCCTGCGCGAGCGGTGGTGCGTCCTACTTCGCGAGGAACTCCAGCACGGCCTGGTTCCACTCCTCGGGGTGGCTGACCGTGACGCCGTGCGGGGCGTCCTCGACGACGTGCAGCTCGGAGCCCGCGATGGCGCGGTGGGTGCGCTCGCCGGATCCCTCGAACGGCACGGTCGCGTCGCCGTCGCCGTGGATGACGAGCGTCGGCACCGTCACCTTCGTGAGGTCGTCGCGGAAGTCCGTGGTCGCGAAGGCGGCCATCGACGCGAGCGCCGCGTGCTTCTTCGACTGGTGCGCGAGGGCGATGGCCTCCTGGCGCTCCGCCTCGGTGACCTTGAGCACGCCGTTCGCGGAGAAGAAGCCGGTCGTGAACTCGTCGTAGAAGGCGTCCTCGTCCTTCGTGAGGCCGGCGGTCATCTCGGCGGCCGCGTCCTTCGTGAGCGGGCCGTCCGGGTTGTCGTCGGTCTTCTCCAGGTACGGCGGCACGGCGGACGCGAAGACCACGCTGTGCAGGCGCTCCTCGCCGCGGGTGCCGATGTAGCGGGCGATCTCGCCGCCGCCCATCGAGAAGCCCACGAGGGTCACGTCGCGGAGATCGAGCTCGGTGAGCACCGCGTCGAGGTCGGACGCGAAGGTGTCGTAGTCGTAGCCGGTGAGCGGCTTGTCGCTGCGGCCGAAGCCGCGGCGGTCGTAGGTGATGACGCGGTAGCCGGCGGCCTCGAAGGCGGGCACCTGCTTGCTCCACGACTCGCCGGAGAGCGGCCAGCCGTGGATCAGGACGACGGGGCGTCCGGATCCGCCGGTGTCGTCGACGTGCAGGTTCGTGTCCTTCAGGAGCCCGTGGTGGGCGGTGATCTCGGTCATGCGATCGTCCTTCCGTCTTCGGTGGGTTCGTGCGGTGCGGGATCGCTCCGGAGCCGCCCGCCGAGCGGTGCGGTCTCCGGATCGCCTGCCGTGCGCACCGGGGCGCGGGCAGCAGGATGGACCCATGACCGAAGCCAACTCCTCCTACCGCGCCGCCCGTGACCTCTTGCAGGAGATGCGCACCGACCGGACAGGCGCGGCGGCGCGATTCCGGTGGCCCGACGTGGGGGACTCCTTCAACTGGGCGGTCGACTGGTTCGACGGGATCGCGCGGGGGAACGACCGGGTGGCGCTGCGCGTGGTGGCGGGCGACGGATCCGAGCGGAGCGTCACCTTCGACGAGATGGCGACGCGCTCCGACCGCGTCGCGACCTGGCTGGTCGGGCTCGGCGTGCGGAAGGGCGACCACGTCATGCTCATGCTCGGCAACCGGGTGGAGCTGTGGGAGGCGATGCTCGCGATCATGAAGGCGGGCGCCGTGATCCTCCCCACGTCCACCGTGCTCGGATCCGCGGACCTCGCCGACCGCGTCGAGCGCGCGGGCGTCCGCGCCGTGATCGCCGACGCCGCGCACACCGACGTGCTCGACGAGGTGCCCGGCGGCTTCCTGCGCATCGCGATCGGCGCGACCGACGACGCGCCCGCGGCCGCCGGCTGGACCGACTACCGCGCGGCCGACCACGCGCCGGCCGGCCGGGTGGCCGTCGAGGTGGCGTCCACGGATCCGGCGCTCGTCTACTTCACCTCCGGCACCACGAGCAAGCCGAAGATGGTCGTGCACACGCACGTCTCGTACCCGGTCGGGCACCTGACGACCGCGTACTGGCTGGGCCTCCGGCCCGGCGACGTGCACCTCGCCATCAGCTCGCCCGGCTGGGGCAAGCACGCGTGGAGCTGCTTCTTCGCGCCGTGGATCGCCGAGGCCACCGTCTTCGTGCACGACTACGCGCGCTTCGAGGCGCACGCGCTCGTGGAGCAGCTCGACCGCGCCGAGGTCACGACGTTCTGCGCGCCGCCGACCGTGTGGCGCATGCTCATCCAGGCCGGGATCCGCGAGCGGCCCGGGCGGCTGCGGGAGATCATGTCCGCGGGCGAGCCGCTCAACCCCGAGGTCATCGCGCGCATCGAGGAGTGGTGGGGGCTCGTGATCCGCGACGGGTACGGCCAGACCGAGACCACGGCCATCGTTGCGAACGCGCCCGGCGACCCGGTCGTGCCGGGGTCGATGGGCACGGCCCTGCCGGGCGTCGACCTCGTGCTCGTGGATCCCCTCACCGGCGAGCCCGCCGACGAGGGCGAGATCTGCCTCGACCTCACCACGCGGCCCGTGAACCTCATGGCCGGCTACCTCGGGGACGACGGCCGCACGGCCGAGTCGATGCGGGACGGGTTCTTCCACACGGGCGACGTCGCCCGGCGCGATGCCGACGGGACCATCACCTTCATCGGCCGCACCGACGACATCTTCAAGTCCTCGGACTACAAGATCTCGCCCTTCGAGGTCGAGAGCGTGCTGATCGAGCACCCGGCGGTCGCGGAGGCCGCCGTCGTCGGCGCTCCGGACGCCGTGCGGCTCAACGTCGCGAAGGCCTACGTGCACCTCGCGGCCGGATGGGAGCCCGACGAGGAGACCGCGTTCGCCGTGCTGAAGCACGCCCGCGAGCGGTGCCCGGCGTTCATGCGCGTGCGCCGCGTGGAGTTCGGCGAGCTGCCGAAGACGGCGTCGGGGAAGATCCGCCGGGTGGAGCTCCGGCAGCGCGAGGTCGACGCCGCCGAGGCGGGCGAGCGGCTCGAGGGTGAGTGGCGCGACGACCTGTTCCCGGGGCTCCGGGCGCGCTGATCGCCGGGGCCCTGGCCGGCCGTCGCGGCGGGCGGCGACGCGCCCCCGACGGCCGGTAGCATCCCGTCATGCCCCTCGCCTCCCCGTCCGTCCTCGAGCCGCGGCGGGCCGCCCGGTGAGGGAGAACCCGTCGTACGCGCTCGAGGACGAGGGCGAGATCCGCCGGCTCGTGACGGAGAACCCCTGGGCCACGATCGTCAGCGGCACGGGGGCCGGCCTCGTCGCCTCGCACTACCCGGTCCTGCTCGATCCGGCTCGCGACGACCTCGTGCTGCTCACGCACGTGGGCCGTCCCGACGAGCGGATCCACGAGCTCGGCGAGCGCACCGGCCCGGACGGCGAGGTCCTCGTCATCGTCCAGGGGCCCCACGGCTACATCTCGCCCGGCTGGTACGACGCCGACCCGGCCGTGCCGACCTGGAACCACATCAGCGCGCACCTCACCTGCCGCGTCGAGATCCTCTCCGCGGAGGAGAACCTGCGCGTGCTCGGGCACCTCG
>Ga0265780_10010554_pt1 | contig 10991 bp, 6 predicted proteins | sample P1T30metagenome_FD_192432 | JGI IMG/M metagenome (GOLD analysis project Ga0265780, IMG submission 192432) | Plant litter microbial communities from East Loma Ridge, Irvine, California - P1 T30 | ecosystem: Environmental > Terrestrial > Plant litter > Unclassified | place: USA: California... | reverse complement strand
CTCGGACGGCCACTTCTACCGCGTCGGCGGGCACCAGCCGGTAAAGGCCAACGTGCGCGTGATCGCGGCCACCCACCAGAACCTGGAACAGCGCGTGCGCGACGGCCTGTTCCGCGAAGACTTGTTCCACCGCCTGAACGTGATCCGCCTGCGCCTGCCGAGTTTGCGCGAGCGGCGCGAAGACATCCCGCTGCTGGCGCGCCACTTTTTGGTGCAGAGCGCACACCAATTGGGCGTGGAGCCGAAGCGCATGAGCGACAGCGCGATGCGTTTCCTCAGCGGCCTGGAACTGCCGGGCAACGTGCGCCAGCTGGAAAACCTGTGCAACTGGATCACGGTGATGGCGCCGGGCCAGACGGTCGAGATCAAGGACTTGCCGCGCGACCTGACCCAGCAGGGGCAGGGGGCGGCGCCGCCGCAGCCGGCCTACGTGGAAGGCGGCATGCCGGCGCCGGCCGCGCTGTCGACCCCGCCATCGCCGGACGGCTGGATCGGCCTGCTGGAACTGCAGGCGGCGAGCATGCTCAGCGCCGGCCAGTTCGAGGTGATGGACACGCTCGGCAAGCAGTTCGAATCGGCGCTGATCAAGACCGCGCTGAAGCATACGCACGGGCGCAAGAACGATGCGGCGATGCGGCTGGGGATAGGGCGCAATACCATCACGCGCAAGATCGTCGAACTCGGAATAGACGGGGCGCGCGAAGAGTAGGGTGGTCGGCTCCACCCTGGACGATGCATCCACGCGCCGTACGCGCCGCCCACGCGTTCAACGCACGGCTGCTATACCGTACAGGCCTGCCGGCGCCGTTTGAACGCGCGGACGGCAGTCCTGCAGCGTGCATGCCGGCGCCAGGGGGGAGCCGTCCACCCTACGGTGATCGGGGCCGGATGGTGTAAGCTCACGCATCGCTGTCCCATCCATTTTCACTTCATGCTGATCAACTGCGTCGCCTACCAGGAAGGCAAGAAACTGTCCGATATCCCGGTCGAGGATATCAGCGAGTACCTGAAACAACCCGATTGCTTCGTCTGGGTCGCCCTGCGCGATCCCGACCCCGCCGAACTGACGACCATGCAGCAGGAATTCAACCTGCACGAGCTGGCGGTGGAAGACGCCTCGCGCGGCCACCAGCGCCCCAAGCTCGAGGAGTACGGCGATTCGCTGTTCGTTGTCGTGCGCACGGTCTACCTCGACCACGAGGAGCTGTGCTCGGGCGAGGTGGCCATCTTCGTCGGCCCCAACTACGTACTGTCGGTGCGGCGCGATTCGGCCCAGGGTTTCCTCGGCGTGCGCGCCCGCGCCGAGCGCGAGCCGCATTTGCTGAAAAAGGGCTCCGGCTTCGTGCTGTACGCGCTGATGGACGCCGTGGTCGACCGCTATTTCCCCATCATCGACAAGCTCGAATCCGACCTCGAATCGATCGAAGACCGCATCTTCGGCGGCAAGGGCGCCCAGCGCGACAACATCGAGCGCCTGTACGACCTGAAGCGCAACACCCTGGTGCTGCGCCACGCCGTGATGCCGCTGATGGATGCGGTCGGGCGCCTGCACGGCGGCCGCGTGCCGCAGGTGGCCTTCGAGGCCCAGGATTATTTCCGCGACATCCACGACCACCTGCTGCGCATCGCCGGCCGCCTGGACACCATCCGCGACACCATTGCCACCGCGATCCAGGTGACGCTGTCGATGGTCGCCATCGACGAGAACGAGATCAACAAGCAGCTGGCTGCCTACGCCGCCATCTTCGCCGTGTTCACGGCCTTTGCCGGCATCTGGGGCATGAACTTCGAGTTCATGCCCGAGCTGAAGTGGAAGTATGGCTACCCGGTCGCCATCGTGGTGATGGTCGCGGTGAGCTACTACATGTACCGAAGGTTCAAGAAGGCGGGCTGGCTGTAGCGCGTTAGTTGCGGCCCGCGGTGGCCGCACTGCCGCCGGTGGCGACGACGATCAATCCGATCGCCGCCCACTGCACCACAGTTAGCACCTCGCCCAGCACGAAGAAACCGGCCAGCGCACCCACGGCCGGCCCGGCGCTGACCAGGATGCCGAACACCTTGCGCGGCAGGCGCGACAGGGCCAGCATTTCGAGCGAGTAGGGCAGGATGCTCGACAACACCGCCACTACCAGGCCGCCGAGCAGGATCTGCGGCGCGAACAGGGCGCTGCCGGCCTGGGCCAGCCCCACCGGCACCGTGCAGATGGCCGCCACCAGCATCCCCCACGACACGACGTGCCCACCCTTGAGCGTGGAGACGCGCTTGCCGAACACGATGTACATCGCCCAGCAGAAGGCGGCGCCGAGCGCGGCGGCCACGCCGACCGGATCGAGCGCCGTGGCATTCGCCGTGGTCGGCGCCAGCAGATACAGCCCGCCCGCCGCGCAGGCCACCCAGGCAAAGTCGCGCAGGTGGCGCGAGGACAGCACCACCACCGCCAGCGGTCCGATCACCTCGATGGCAATCGCAATCCCGATCGGAATGCGTGCAAACGCCGCGTAGATCAGCAAATTCATGAAGCCCAGCATCAGGCCATAGATGGCGACATTCGCCATGTCGCGCCGGGCCAGCGGCGCACGCCAGGGCCGCCAGAAGGCCAGCAGCAGGATCGCCGCCAGGCCCACGCGCACCGCGGTCACGCCGGCGCTGCCGACCAGCGGGAACAGGCCCTTGGCATAGGCCGCCCCGAAGTTCACCGAGATGATGGAGCCGGCCACGGCCAGCAGCGGCGCCAGTGCGCCGCCAGCATCAACTCGCGTGGCCTGCTGCTGCACTACGCTCAGTCCTGCAGCGCAGGCACGGACATGCCCATCGCCAGCGCCACCGCTTCGGCCACGCGGATGCCGTCCACCGCCGCCGACATGATCCCGCCGGCATAGCCCGCGCCTTCGCCGGCCGGGAACAGGCCGCGCGTATTCAGGCTTTGCAGATCGTCGTCGCGGCGCTTGATGCGGATCGGCGACGAGGTCCGGGTTTCGACCCCGGTCAGCACTGCGTCGTGCTTGTAGTAGCCCTTGATTTGCTTATCGAAGGCGACGAAGGCTTCGCGCAGCGCCGTGATCGCGTATTCCGGCAGCGACGGCGCCAGGTCGGTCAGGTGCACGGCCGGACGGAAGGAGGGGATCACCGAACCGAATTCTGTCGACGCCACGCCCTTCACGAAGTCGCCCATCAGCTGGCCCGGCGCATCATAGGTGCCGCCGCCCAGCACAAAGGCGCGCGACTCCAGCTCGCGCTGGAAGGCGATGCCCGCCAGCGGATGGCCAGGGTAGTCTTCCGGCGTGATGCCGACCACGATGGCGCTGTTGGCATTGCGTTCGTTGCGCGAGTACTGGCTCATGCCGTTGGTGACCACGCGGCCTTCTTCCGACGATGCGGCCACCACCGTACCGCCCGGGCACATGCAGAAGCTGTACACCGAGCGCCCGTTCGAGGCGTGGTGCACGATCTTGTAGTCGGCCGCGCCGAGGATCTTGTTGCCCGCGTTCGGGCCGAAGCGGCAAACGTCGATCAGCGATTGCGGGTGCTCGACGCGGAAGCCGATCGAGAACGGCTTGGCTTCCACGTACACGCCGCGGTTGTACAGCATCTCGAAGGTGTCGCGCGCGCTGTGGCCGACCGCCATCACCAGGTGGTTGGTGGCGATGGTTTCGCCGTTCGCCAGCACCACGCCGCGCACCTGGCGCACGCCGTTTTTTTCAATGATCAGCACGTCGTCGACGCGGGTTTCGAAACGGATTTCGCCGCCGAGCGACAAAATTTCGGCGCGCATCTGCTCGACCATCTTCACCAGGCGGAAGGTGCCGATGTGCGGTTTACTGACATACATGATCTCTTCTGGTGCACCGGACTTCACGAATTCGGTGAGCACCTTGCGCCCGTAGTGCTTGGGGTCCTTGATCTGGCTGTACAGTTTGCCGTCCGAAAAGGTGCCGGCGCCGCCTTCGCCGAACTGCACGTTCGACTCGGTGTTGAGCTTGCGCTTGCGCCAGAAACCGAAGGTGTCGACGGTACGCTCGCGCACGATCTTGCCGCGTTCCAGCACCAGCGGGTTCAGGCCCATCTGGGCCAGGATCAGAGCCACGAACAGGCCGCAGGGGCCGGTGCCGACCACGACCGGGCGCGGCGTGCCGGCGGGCGGGCGCGGCGCGTCGACGAACTTGTAGCCGGTGTCCGGCGACGGCACGATGTACTGGTCTTTCTGCAGGCGCTGCAGCACTGCCGCCTCGTTCCTGACCTCGACGTCGATGGCGTAGATAAGCACGATCGCGGCTTTTTTCCGCGCATCGTAGCTGCGTTTGAAGACGGTGAAATCGACCAGGTCGACGGCTTCGATGCCGAGGCGGGTCAGGATGGCGTCGCGCAGGGCGTGGTCGGGATGGTCGAGGGGAAGCTTGAGTTCGTTAATTCGCAGCATAGGTTTCGCGTAGGGCGCCAGCGGGGGCGGTCAAATCAATCCGCTATTTTACTTCAGCCGGGGTGCCCGATCAGGGGCCGGGGCCGACTCTTCGGCAACTGGTCATTTTTGCGCCACAAGCGCTGCTGTTTTCCGGTGCGGCCCTTCCGGCCCCGATGCACTGGTTTGGTGCGTTGCATCAATTTATTCTGTTTTCATAAGTGTTGTTTTTATACATTTCGTTTCTCGTGTTCCGTTGACACTCCGTCTTTCCACATGGTTTTATGTGTGCACTGAGATAACGTTTCAACGTGGATAACCTGCATCCGTAGGGTATCCGTTCTCATTCGTCTTGCATAAGCAAACAGTCAGATCAAAGCGGTCCGTATCAGTCGCGAAGAGCTTTTAAACAGTTATCCGAAGCATCCTGAAAAAGTATGTCACGCGTTTGCGTGAACGAAGGGAGCGCGCCATGGCGCGCCAGGTTCGAAAGAGACAAGCATTGCCGTACACCGGTACGCGTGCCAATAACAATCAACCTCGAGAAAAGCCCGAAGGAGAAGCATTCATGACGTTTAAGTTGAAGTCGATGCCGTACGCAATTTCGGTCCTGGCCGCTACCGGCGCCCTGGCCGGCATGAGCCCCGCCATGGCCCAGGAGGCACCGGCGCAAGCCCAGCCCATGCAGCGCGTGGTAGTGACCGGCTCGTTGATCAGCCGCGCCGACACCGAAACCCCGACCCCGGTGCAGGTGCTGACCGCAGCCGACATCCAGAAGAGCGGCAAGACCTCGGTCGCCGAACTGCTGGTCGACCTGGCCGCCAACGGCGCAGGCACCCTGGGCACCGGCTTTTCCGGCGCCTTTGCGAACGGCGCTTCGGGCATCTCGCTGCGCGGCCTGACCGTCGGCGCCACCCTGGTGCTGGTCGACGGCCACCGCATGGCCCCGTATCCGCTGTCGGACGACTCGCAGCGCTCCTTCGTCGACGTGTCCTCGATTCCCTTCGACGCCATCGAGAGCATCGAAGTCCTGAAGAGCGGCGCCTCCTCGCTGTACGGCTCCGACGCGATCGCCGGCGTCATCAACATCAAGCTCAAGAAAAACCTGACCGGCACCCGCCTGTCCGCCGAGTACGGCGACACCGAGCACGGCGGCGGCAAGACCCGGCGCGGCTCCTTCAGCACCGGCATCGGCGATCTCGACGCCGACGGCTACAACGCCTTCATCACCACCGAATGGCGCATGCAGGACCCGATCATGGTGGCCGACCGCGATACGCGCGGCTGGGCCAACCGCGACTGGACTGGCCGCGGCGGCAACAACCTGACCCTGGGCCTGCCGACCAGCCTGAACAACTTCCTGACGGCGGCCAGCACCCCCTACCTGTTCAACACCGCCGGCGCCGGCGGCGCCAGCAACGCGGCCAACTTCCAGTTCCTGGACCCAAGCTGCAACTACACGCTCTACCGCGCCGGCGGCTGTACCGTGCGCGACACCGTCACCTTCATCCAGCCGCCGACCAAGAACGTCAACGTCATGATCGGCATGACGAAGAAGCTGACCGAAGACTGGGAAATCGCCTTCAAGGGCTCGATGTTCAAGCGCGACAGCCTGAACAACCGCGGCGTGCCCTACACCTACTCGCCGGAATCGTTCGCCGGTAACACCACCCTGATCAACGGCGTGCTGACCGGCGGCGTGAACGCCATCGAGAGCACCCTGTTCGCACCGGGCGCCACGGTCGGCCGCGGCGTCACCAACAACCTCGGCGGTGCCGCTTCGCTGTACGGCTATATCCCCGGCGCGGCGCCCGAGCGCACCACCGACAACAGCAGCACCTCCACCCGCTTCTCGGTCGACCTGACCGGCAGCGCCTACGGCTGGGACATGAGCGCTTCCGCCGGCGCCACCCGCGTCAAGACCAAGGCCGAATACAGCGGCTACATCAACCGCGTGGCCCTGTACAACGCCATCAATGCCGGCACCTGGGACGTGCGCGGCGGGAATGCGCCGGAACTGGTGGCGCAAGTGGCGCCTTACTTCCGCAACACGCTGGAATCGACGCTGAACTACGCCGACCTGGTCGGCTCGCGCGAGCTGATGCAGCTGGGCGCCGGCCCGCTGGCCGTCGCTGCCGGCGTGCACTGGCATGAGCGCAAGCAGAATGCGCCGCCGTCGAGCCTGACCGCCAACGGCCTGGTGGCCAGCACCTCGGCCTTCACCATCGGCGACGAAACCAATACCGCCGCCTTCGCCGAACTGCGCGCCACCCCGATCAAGAACCTCGAAGTCGGCATCGCCGGCCGTTACGACCACTACGATACCTACGGCAATTCGTTCACGCCGTCGGCCAACTTCAAGTGGACGCCGATGCAGCAGGTCGGCGTGCGCGGCACCTTCGCGCGCGGCTTCCGTGCGCCGAATCCGGCCGAAGTGGGCAATGCCGGTTCCTTCTTCACCTTCAACGCGATCGACGACCCGATCCGCTGCGCGCAAGGCGGCGGCACCGAGACCACGATCCCGGCCGGCACCGTGCCGACCTCGTGCGGCATCAACCCGCCGTATGTTCAGACCACCAGCCCCGACCTGTCGCCGGAAAAATCGAAGTCCTACACCCTCGGTGTGATCCTCGAGCCGATCCGCGGCCTGAACATGACGCTGGACTACTACAACATCAAGATCAACAACCTGATCGTCACGCGCGCCGGCAACGACCCGAGCTTCGTGCCTGACTGGGTGCGTGGCGCTCCGGTGCCGGTCCAGATCGCCACCGGCAACGGCGACGAGACCCAGCTCGGCACGCCGGCGGTCGGCCCGATCCTGTATGCGGCGTCGCCCTACATCAACGCGGGCAGCACCAAGACCCACGGTATCGAGGCCGACCTGCGCTACCGCTGGCGCCTGCCGAACGAACTGGGCGCCCTCACGGCCAACGTGAGCGCGGCCCACACCTTCGGCTATGAAACCGAAGTGGCGGGCGTGAGCTACCAGCTGGCCGGCACCCAGGGTCCGTCGTCGGTCGGCGGCGCCACCGGCAATCCGAAGAACCGCGCCCAGGTCACCCTCGGCTACAACCGCGGTCCGCTGGACGTGACGGCCACGGTGAACTACACCAGCGGCTTCTCGACCATCGACCCGGCCCTGGGCGCGACCGACTGCGCCAGCACCGCGCTGGACGTCGGCGGCCGTACCTACTTCCGCCGCCTGGTGCAGCCGGACTACTACTGCAACGTGTCCTCGTTCACCACCACGAACCTGAACCTGCAGTACAAGCTCAGCGACAACCTGACCCTGCGCGCGGCGATCCTGAACCTGTTCGACAAGGAACCGCCGTATGACGTCGCCACCTACGGCAACGCCAACGCCCAGACCTCGTACAACGCGTCGCTGCACCAGGCAGGTGCCATCGGCCGCTTCTACAGCCTGGGCCTGAACTACACGTTCTAAGCAGACGGGAGGACAGCGGCAGCGATGCCGCTCCTGAAACACAAAGCCCCGCAGCGGATGCCTGCTGCGGGGCTTTTCTACATCTATATATAGAGCGAGGCTTACATCCCGCCCCAGATCCCCGCCAGCATCGCCATCGCCGCCAGCGCCGCCGTCTCGGTGCGCAGCACGCGCGGACCCATGGTCAGGGGCAGGGCGCCGGCGGCGATCGCCGCGTCTTCCTCTTCCGGCGAAAAGCCGCCTTCCGGGCCGACCAGCAGGGTCAGCGGCTGCGGCGCCTGCTCGCGCGCCCAGCCTGCCAGCGACTGGGTGCCGCGCGGACTGAGCAGGATGCGTGGTTGCGCTTGCGGCTGCGGCGTATCGATCCAGCGCCGGAACTCGGCCAGCGGCAGCAACTGCGCCAATCGGTTGCGTCCGCTCTGCTCGGAAGCCGACTCGATCACCCCTTGCCAGTGGACCTGGCGTTTTTCAGCACGCTCGCCCGACAGGCGCACCACGCTGCGCTGGGCCGCCAGCGGCTGCACGGCGGCCACGCCGAGCTCGACCGCCTTTTCCATGATCCAGTCCATCTTCGAGCCCTCGGGCAAGCCCTGGGCCAGGGTCACGGGGTAGGGCAGTTCGACGTCGATGTCGTCAAAGGCGTCCACGCTCGCGCTCGCCCGCTTCTTGCCGGCCTCCAGCAGCGTGGCCCGGTACTGGCCCCCGCGGCCGTCGAACAAGGTCAGCGCCGCGCCCGGCTGCAGGCGCACCACGTGAAGGTGGTGGGCGACGGATTCGTGCAGGTCGACGGTGGCGCCGGCGGCGAGCGGCTGGGGGCAATAGAAGCGGGGCATGCGGTTCCTGTTAAAACTATATGAGCGGCAAAACCTGCATTTTAATTCGGCAGAGGTGGGCTCTGGTAAAATAACGGGCTACGGCCCGCCGCAGGCCCTCCGCTTCCCAATCCAGACTCACGCACTCCATGAAATCTACGCAAACCACTACCCTGATGGCCAACGCGATCCGCGCGCTGGCGATGGACGCTGTTCAAAAAGCGAATTCCGGCCACCCTGGCATGCCGATGGGCATGGCGGAAATCGGCGTCGCGCTGTGGGACAAGCACTACCGCCACAACCCGGCCAATCCGGGCTGGTTCAACCGCGACCGCTTCCTGCTGTCGAACGGCCACGGTTCGATGCTGCACTACGCGATGCTGCACCTGGCGGGCTACGACCTGAGCATGGACGACCTGCGCGACTTCCGCCAGCTGCACTCGAAGACCGCGGGCCACCCGGAAGTCGGCATCACGCCGGGCGTGGAAACCACCACCGGCCCGCTGGGCCAGGGCATCGCCAACTCGGTCGGCATGGCGCTGGCCGAATGGCTGCTGGGCTATGAATTCAACCGTCCAGGCTACGACGTGGTCGACCACTACACCTACGCCTTCCTGGGCGACGGCTGCCTGATGGAAGGCATCTCGCACGAAGTAGCCTCGCTGGCCGGTACCCTGCGCCTGAACAAGCTGATCTGGCTGTACGACGACAACGGCATCTCGATCGACGGCCGCGTGGAAGGCTGGTTCACCGATGACACCCGCAAGCGCTTCGAAGCCTACGGCTGGAACGTGATCGGCCAGATCGACGGCCACAGCGTTGCCGCCGTCTCGGAAGCGATCGCGCAAGCCAAGGAATCGGACCGTCCGACCCTGATCTGCTGCAAGACCATCATCGGCAAGGGTGCTCCGAACCTGGAAGGCGGAGATAAAGTCCACGGCGCCCCGCTGGGCGACAAGGAAATCGCGGCCGTGCGCCAGCACCTGCTGTGGGACCCGATCCCGTTCGACATTCCTGGCGAAATCTACGAAGCCTGGGACGCCAAGGAGCGCGGCGCCGCCTTCGAAGCCGAGTGGAACACCAAGTTCGCCGAATACCGCGCGGCCCACCCGCAGCTGGCCGCCGAGTTCGAGCGCCGCATGAAGGGCGAGCTGCCAAGCAACTTCAACGAAGTGCTGGACGCCGCAATCGCCGCCTGCGTCGAGAAGAAGGAAACCATCGCCACCCGCAAGGCTTCGCAGAACGCGATCCAGGCCCTGGCCTCGACCCTGCCTGAATTCCTGGGCGGCTCGGCCGACCTGACCGGCTCGAACCTGACCAACTGGAAGGAATCGGTTGCCGTGCGCTCGGGCATCCCGGGCAACCACATCAACTACGGCGTGCGCGAGTTCGGCATGGCCGCGATCCAGAACGGTGTCGCCCTGCACGGCGGCTTCATCCCGTTCGGCGCGACCTTCCTGACCTTCTCGGACTACAGCCGCAACGCCCTGCGCATGGCCGCGCTGATGAAGATCCGCTCGCTGTTCGTGTTCACCCACGATTCCATTGGCCTGGGCGAAGACGGCCCGACCCACCAGTCGATCGAGCACGTTTCCTCGCTGCGTCTGATCCCGAACCTGGACAACTGGCGTCCATGCGACACGACCGAATCGCAGGTTGCCTGGGGCGCGGCCGTCCAGCGCAAGGATGGCCCGTCGACCCTGATCTTCTCGCGCCAGAATCTGCCGTTCATGGAACGCGACGCCGCCACCGTGGCGAACGTGGCCAAGGGCGGCTACGTGCTGCGCGACGCTCAAGATGCCAAAGTCATCCTGATCGCCACCGGTTCCGAAGTCGAGCTGGCCATGAAGGCCGCCGACGCACTGGCAGGCGAGGGCGTTGCCGCCCGCGTGGTCTCGATGCCGTCGACCGACGTGTTCGAGCGCCAGGATGCCGCCTACAAGGCATCGGTGCTGACCCGCGGCATTCCACGTGTGGCGATCGAAGCCGGCGTCACCGACTTCTGGTACAAGTACGTGGGCCTGGAAGGCGCGGTCGTCGGTATCGACACCTTCGGCGAATCGGCGCCGGCGCCGGTGCTGTTCAAGCACTTCGGCTTCACCGTCGAGAACGTGGTCGCAAAAGCGAAAGCGGTCATCGCGGCGTAACCAGCTTCAGCAGGGGCTGCCTTACGGGGCGGCCCCTTTTTCCATGTTCAGCATGTGCGTTGTGAAAAAAGTTTTTTTCTAATCAGGAGCAAAGCATGACGATCAAAGTTGCAATCAATGGTTATGGCCGTATCGGCCGCAACATCCTGCGTGCCTTCTACGAAGGCGGCAAGAAACAAGACATCCAG
>Ga0265780_10010553_pt1 | contig 10991 bp, 11 predicted proteins | sample P1T30metagenome_FD_192432 | JGI IMG/M metagenome (GOLD analysis project Ga0265780, IMG submission 192432) | Plant litter microbial communities from East Loma Ridge, Irvine, California - P1 T30 | ecosystem: Environmental > Terrestrial > Plant litter > Unclassified | place: USA: California... | reverse complement strand
TGTCACCAGCCCAGTCAGGGGGGCCACCGTGTGCGCGAGGAGATCGCCGACGACCGGAACCGCCGGGATGGCTGCCGGGATCACGTCCGGCCGCACAGTGCCGTAATAATAGCCAGACACCAGCACCAGCCCGGATACAGCTTCGGGATGGTTCATCGCCATCGCGAGTGCCACCATCGTGCCCCAGCTATGGCCGACCACCACAGCGGGACCGACACCGATCTGTTTCAGCGCTTTTGCAATCAATGCGGCCTGCGTCGCAGGTGTCCAGATCGTTGCACGTGGACGATCACTGTAGCCAAAGCCCGGACGGTCGAAGGCGATGACGCGGTGATGCTCCGCCGCGAGCGGAAAAACACCGCTAATCTCGAAGTCCTGCAACATGACCGCATTACCGTGCAGCAGGACTACAGCTGCACCCTCGCCCCGATCGACATAATGAAGGCGAACGCCATCCACCTCGATGAACTTGCCTGCGGGCGGCGTCGCCGCTTCAGCGCGTCTGGCGTTTGCCCGGTTCAGCAACACGCTGCCAACCACCGCCGCGCCGCCCGCAACAAACAAGGATCGCTTGTTCCACCGCAGCCAGTCGCCCCAGGTCGTCTTGTTGGCGGATGGAACGACGTGGAGACCACGCGATTTGCGGTTTGGCTTCTGTGACATACCCACTGAACCGTTGCACCGTGCACAAGGTTGCGCGTGCTTGAGCTGGTGCCCGTCAAACTCGGTCTGGCGCAAACGACGTCCCGCGAATGGAATAAGCGACCAAGCCACCGCGACGAAATCGCAGGTCAATTCGTTACCGCCTCCATATCACCTCTGACAGGAGACCTGCCTGTGCCGTCGACCAGCCTTCCCCTCGCGAACCATAGCGCCATCGTGACCGGCGCGAGTTCCGGCATCGGCCTTGCGGTCGCGGAGGCGTTGGCGAACGCCGGCGCCGCCGTGGTCGTCAACTACCGCTCGCATGCCGAAGCCGCAGAGGAACTTGTCGGTCGTATCACCGGCAAGGGAGGCCGAGCGATCGCGGTGAAGGCCGACGTATCGCACGAAGAGGACGTGGTACGCTTGTTCGACGAGGCGGTGGCAACCTTTGGGCGCATCGACGTGCTCATGTCCAACTCAGGCGTCCAGAAGGATGCCGCCATCGCCGACATGTCGCTGGAGAACTGGAACACCGTCATCGACATCAACTTGACGGGCCAGTTCCTCTGCGCACGCGAGGCGGTCCGTCGCTTCCGTGCCCAAACGCGAGAGGGCCGCCCCGCCCGCAGCGCCGGCGCGATCATCGCGATGAGTTCGGTGCATGAGGTGATCCCGTGGGCGGGGCACATCAACTACGCTTCTGCCAAGGGCGGCATCCGAATGCTGACGCGTTCGCTTGCGCAGGAGGTCGCGTCCGACGGAATTCGCGTCAACGCCATCGCCCCAGGTGCGATCAGAACGCCCATCAACAAGGAGGCGTGGGACAGCGAGGAAGCGCTCACCAAATTGCTTCGGCTTATCCCGTATGGCCGGATCGGCGAGCCCGAAGACGTCGCGCGCGCGGCCGTGTGGCTCGCATCGGACGACGCCGATTACGTGACCGGGACCACCTTGTTCGTGGACGGAGGCATGTCGCTCTATCCCGAGTTCCGTGACAATGGTTGAGCCGCTCCGGACCATCGGCGACCACGGCATCATCGGCAACCTGGAAACCGCCGCCCTCGTGGCGCGCGATGCGACGATCGACTATCTGTGCTGGCCCGCGCTCGACAGCCCGACGATCTTCGCCGACCTGCTCGACAGTGGCAAGGGCGGCGCCTTCACGCTCGAGCCCGAACTGGATCAGCCGAACAGCCTGCAACTCTACGTTCCAGACACCAACGTGCTGCTGACTCGCTGGATGAGCGATGCGGGAAGTGCCGAGGTCGTAGACCTGATGCCGCACCCCGATGCCCGCGTGCGTTCCGACCGGACCGCCCGATGCCTGATCCGGCGAGTCACGGTGACGAAAGGAACGGTGGCTTTCACGGCGCGCTGCGCCCCGCGCTTCAACTATGCTCAGGAGGAACCCGAGGCGACGGAGATCAAGCGCGGAGTCTGCTTCTCTGGCCAGGAACTCACCCTTCGCCTGTTCGCCTCGGTCCGGCTCGACCGCGAGCCCGGCGCTGCGAGCGCCCGCTTCACTTTGGCCGAAGGCGAGAGCTGTTGGTTCGTGCTGGGCGACGACACGCTCGAATGTCCGGACGATGCAACGATCACGGAAGAGATCGACGCGACGACACGGGCGTGGCGTTCGTGGCTGGCGCGCGCCACCTACAAAGGGCGGTGGCGCGAGCAGGTCCTGCGGTCGGCGCTGGCACTAAAGCTGCTGACCTCCGCCCGACACGGGTCGATCGCCGCGGCCGCGACGTTTTCGCTGCCCGAGGCGACGGCGGCGGGCCGGAACTGGGACTATCGTGCGACCTGGATCCGCGACGCCTCGTTCACTGTCTATGCGTTCATGCGGCTCGGCTTCACCGAAGAAGCGGAGCACTTCCGGCGTTGGGCAGGAGAGCGCGTTTTGGCCGCCGACCGCGACCACCCGATCCGCATCATGTACGCGCTGGACGGGTCAGAGGCTGCCGACGAGAGAGAGCTGCCGCATCTCGGCGGTTATGCCGACAGCCGACCGGTCCGGATCGGCAACGCCGCCCATGCGCAGAGTCAGCTCGACATCTTCGGCGAGCTTCTCGACAGCGTGTACCTTTCCAACAAATACGGCGCCGCGATCAGCCACGACGGCTGGCAGCACGTCCGCGGCGTTGTGGACTATGTGATCGGCCATTGGCAGGAACCGGACGCGGGGATCTGGGAGATGCGCTCGCAGCCGCGCCACTTCCTCCACTCGCGCGTGATGTGCTGGGTGGCGCTTGATCGGGCGATCCGACTTGCGAAGAAGCGCTCGCTGCCGGCACCGCTGCTCGCCTGGGCCGAGACCCGCGACGCGCTCGTCTCGGATATCTGGAGCAACTTTCGCCATCCCGAGCATGGCTACTTCGTGCAGGAGCGCGGCGGGACCGAACTTGACGCGGCGCTGTTGATGATGCCGCTCGTACGTTTCGTCTCGTCGACGGACCCGGTCTGGCTGAAGACCCTGGACGCGATCGGCGAACAGCTGCGCGACGACGGGCTGATCTACCGCTACCGCAACGCAGACGGGCTGGAAGGCGGCGACGGAGCATTCACGACCTGCACGTTCTGGTATGCCGAATGTCTCGCGCGCGCGGGCCGGCTGGACGAGGCGCGGATGATGCTCGCCAAGGGGATGGCATACGCCAACCCGCTCGGCCTGTTCTCCGAGGAGTTGGATGCGCGCGGCACCCCGCTGGGCAACTTCCCGCAAGGGTTGACTCACCTCGCCTTCATCAGCGCGGCGTTTTTCCTCGATCGTTGCCTGGACCCGGCATATCGACCAAATTGGCAGCCTTGAGTCTGGCTGCACGTGACGTGGCCCGGGCGGCACCGGTCATTGCGGAAATCGTTGAGCCCTGAGGCGCACGCATTTGGTAGGGACCGCGCAGCGGTAGCTGAATGTGCCAGCGCCTCCGTTCATCAATCCTTGCATGGCATCACGGTCGCATCGGCTCAGGCAGCAAGTTCGAGAGCAGGGCTGAAACAGGACGCCGAAGCGTCAGTTCTCAGTTGTCCGTCGCATAATCTAGCTTCGAATGTTCGTGAATCAACGAGACCAACTCCACCACGCTTTGCGGCGCATTGGGTCCGAAGAACTACGCTAGATTGCCGGCGATCATCTCCACAACGCGTGCGCTTGTGACGACAGGCCGCGCTCGTTGTTCCGCAGCGCTCCTCCGGGTCGTCCGGACGGTGATCAGAACGCGCGCGTTCGCCTATAGCGGAATCTCCGCATGCTGTGCCGCACTGCGAAGGCCGGCATCAAGCACTTCCATGACCATCAGCGCCTCGGCAGCCGGGACCGGATTGGCCCCCTCGCCCCGAATCGCTGCGGCGAGCGCGCGCCAGAACAGGCGGTAATTGCCAGCGCGGTTCGGCCACGGCGCCGTCGCGAGATCGGCCGTTGCCAGCGTGATCTCACCGTCCAGCGGGTCATGGCCCCAGTCCGCGCCGCCGGGAACGCGCCCCGCCAGCGTTGCTGCCTCTTGCGGGTCGACGCCATGTTTGATCCAGCTTCCGGCCGTACCATGGACCGCGAAGCGCAGGCTGTTGGCCGCCGCCACCTTGCTGGAGTGCAGGATCACCCGCTTGTCGGGATAGCGTAGCACGGCATGGAAGTAATCGGGCGCGGGAGCACCCTCGCGAAACGTGGCGGTGTCGGCGGTGATAGCCTGCGGACGGCCGAACAGAACCAGCGCCTGATCGACGAGATGCGGGCCGAGATCGAGCCAGGAGCCGCCGACGCGCCCCTCCTTCCAGGTCTCCGCCGGCACCGGCCGCCAACGGTCGAAGCGGCTTTCGAACTGGACGATGTCGCCAAGCCGACGCTCCGCCAGCACATCGCGCAGCGTAAGGAAATCAGCGTCCCAGCGGCGATTGTGGAACACGCTCAACAATCGGCCGGCCGCCTCGCTTGCGGCGATGATGCGGCGTGCATCGTCCAGCGTCGTGGCGAACGGCTTGTCGATCAGGACGTGCTTGCCGGCTGAAAGCGCCGCGATCGCGTGATCGGCGTGGAAGGCATCCGGGCTCGATACGATCACCAGATCGATATCTTCCCGCTTCAGCAGAGCATCGACCGACCCTGCGACGCAGACCTCCGGCAAGTCGGCATGGACCTTCGCTGCATCACGCGACACGACCGCGCGCAACGCCATGCCGGGGGTGACGGAAACGTAGGGCGCATGGAACGCCCGCCCGCCCAGACCATATCCGATCAAGCCGACCCCGATCATCGCACGCTCCTCCCAAACCACGGATCGGACCCTACACCGGTCGCATGGCCGGCGCATCCAGCAACCTTCGTCGCCCGACCTTTCCGACGCCTACCTACTCCAAAGCATGGTTTTCCGGAACGTGCCGGGCCGTGGTTCGCTGTAGCGGGACCGGCGCTCGTGTCCGGGGAGAATCCAATGCCTGAGGAAAAAACCGCGACGCTCTACCGCATGATCCTGCCCGATCACACCTGCCCGTTCGGCGTCCGCGCCAAGCAGATGCTTGAAGACTCAGGCTTCCGCGTCGACGACCGCATCCTGAGCTCGCGCGAGGAAGTCGACGCGTTTGAGGACGAGCAGGGTGTCGACACGACCCCGCAGGTGTTTATCGACGATGAAAGGATCGGCGGCAGCGACAATCTGGAACGATACCTTGGCCGCGTCTGAACACGGTTCGCCACCAGCCGACGTCAAATCAGGCGGACTTTCGCCGCTGGTCGCTTTGTCGGCGGTGGCGGTCGTGCTCGGCGCGAGCGCGGTGCTTGGCCGCCGGAACGCACCTGACCCGTCGCATCCCGGGATCCGGCGCTGGTATCGTCGGCTCGACAAGCCCGGCTTCACGCCGCCCGATGCGGTGTTCGGCGCAGTGTGGCCGGTGCTGGAAACCGGCCTCGCGGTGGGCGGCTACCGCCTGCTACGACAGCCGGCGAACTCACAACGCAACACGGCTGTCGGGCTATGGCTGCTCAACACCGCGATGGTGGGCGGCTGGACCGAGCTGTTCTTCCGCCGGAAGCGGCTTGGCGCAAGCGCGGCCGCATCGGCGGCGATGGTGGCGACCAGCACCGCCTATGTCGCCGCAGCCGCACGGGTGGATCGGCCCGCCGCCGCGGTCGGGGTTCCGTTCGCCGCGTGGCTCGGCTTCGCGACGCTGCTCGCCGAAAGCGTTCGGCAGCGCAACGCGCCCGCCGTGACCAAGCGCGCGGAAAGCGGACGCTGATCCGCGCCGATCGCGACCGAGGCGACTAGATCTGCGGGATGCCTTAGCGGAAGCGATAGACGCCGCCGGGCTCTGCCGCGACGAACCGGTCTGCTTCGATCGCGGCATCGGCCAGCGCGCGTGCCAGGCCGTCGCTCGGCTCCTCGCGGGGTTCGTCGGTCAACTGGAACGTGCCCCAGTGGATGCCCAGCGCTTTACCCGCATCGACATCGCTGAAGATCCGCACGGCTTCGACCGGATCGACATGCTGGTCCGCCATGAACCAGCGCGGCGCATACGCACCAATCGGGATCAGCGCCACGTCCGGCGCGCCCAGCCGCGTGCGCAGCGCCGCGAAGATCGCGCCGTCGCCATATCCGGTGTCGCCGACGAACCATACCGACCCTGCGGGCGTGTCGAGATAGTGGCCGCTCCACAACATCATCCGCGTGTCGCTCGGCCAGCGGTTCGACCAGTGATATGCCGGGGTCAGCGTCGTCGCGACACCCTGCCCCAGCGCCAGCCGGTCCCACCAGTCGCCACTGATGCAACGCGCGTCCGGCACCGCCGCCCGAACGATCGCATCGTTGCCGAGCGGCATCGCCATCAACGGGGCGTGAACCGCGTGCAGCCGGCGCAGCGTGTCGATGTCGAGATGATCGTAGTGGCCGTGACTGAGCAGTACGACATGGATCGGCGGCAGATCATCGAAGGCGATGCCCGGATCGGTCACGCGACTCGGCCCGGCGAAGCGGAACGGGCTGGCTCGCTTCGACCACACCGGATCGGTCAGGATGTTGATGCCGCCCGCCTGGATCAGCAGCGCGGCATGGCCGACCATCGTGATGCTGAGTCCGTCAACCTGCGCGGCGGGCTTCGCCGGCGTGACCGGCACCGATTTCGGCCAGCGTGCCGCCCTGGCGGCGAGCTTCCAGCGCAAGATGTCGCTCAAGCCTCGGTCGGTGGATGGCTGGCCGGGGTTGAAGAAGCGCGTGCCGTCGAAATGGTCGCTTGGCGGGCCGTCATAATAGCGATTGCGGGGCATATGGCTCCTGAAGGCAGGACTAAGCGACGTCGCGGGCCGTCGTGGGTGGTGCCGACACGATCAGCCAGCGTTCGTGATCCCCTGCAAGCGAAATCACCAGCGAAGCAGCGTGCCACCTCTTCAATGCACCACCTCCCATGCAAACCGCCGCCCGCCACCTATATCGCGGTGATGACACAGACCGCGCCTTATGTTCTCGCCTTCGGAGACAGCCTGACCGCCGGCTACGGGCTTCCCGCCGCGTCTTCGTTCGCCGCACAGTTGCAAACTGCGTTGCGCACCCGCTTTCCGGCGGCGGCGGTCCACAACGCCGGCGTTTCGGGCGATACGACCGCAGGGGGGCTGAAGCGACTCGCGCCGGTGTTGACGCGGCTCCAGCGCCGGCCCGATCTGGTCATCGTCGAGCTTGGCGCCAACGATCTCCTGCGTGGGTTCGCGCCCGAACAAACGCGCGCCAACCTGGATGAGATCCTGCACCAGCTCGCCCGCTGCAACCTGCCGACGCTGCTCACGACCTTCGAAGCCCCGCCGTTCCTCGGCGCGCTGCGGGCACGGTATCAGAGCATGTACGCGGGGCTTGCGACGAAGCACGGCATCGCCACCGCGCCGTTCTTCCCGCCGAATGTTCTCGGCCATCCCGATCTGGTGCTGGCCGATCGCCTTCACCCGAACGCACGGGCGATCGAACTGGTTGTGGCGGCGTTGATGCCGGCGGTCTGCTCGGCGCTGATGCGCAGCCACTCCGAAGCTGCGTAGCCGCGTGTCCGATCGCCACGAATGAGCGACGCCGAATGGATGGCGAAGGCGCTTCGTGCTGCGCGGTCACTCCGCGCGACCACTCGTAGCGAGGCTGGCGCGCGACATTCGGTCTATGTGATCCTGTTGCACGATCCCCGCCGCGCCCGCCCGTGGGGCCTGTATGTCGGGCAGACCGCGCGCGACCCGGACTGGCGGTTCGATCAGCACAAGGCCGGTTACAAGGCGAGTTCGGCGGTGCGTCGCTTCGGTGTGCGGCTGCTGCCCGAACTCGTCCAGCACCTCAATCCGCTCCGCCAGTGGGAGTCGCTGGATCTGGAGGCGGCGTTGGCCGAAGCGTTCCGGGTGGCCGGGATCGGCTGGATCGAGGGCGGCCACTAACCGCCGATCAGAACGCCGGCAGCACTGCACCCTGATAGTGTTTCTCGATGAAGGCGCGGGTGGCGGGGCTGCGCAATGCCGCGATCAGCTTCACCACGCGCGGATCGTTCTCGCCGCCGGGCCGGCCGACCACGAAGTTGACGTACGGCGAGTTCTTGTCCTCGATCACCAGTGCATCGCGCACCGGATTGAGCTTCGCGTCCAGCGCGTAATTGGTGTTGATGAGCGCGAGATCGACCTGATCGAGCACGCGCGGCAGCGTCGCCGATTCCAGCTCCTTGAACTGCAAGCCCTTCGGGTTGGTCGCGATGTCGTGCAGCGACGACAGCGGGTTCGACGGTTCGCGCAAGGTGATGAGGCCGGCCTTCTGGAGCAGCAGCAAGGCACGGCCGCCGTTGCTCGGCTCGTTCGGAATCGCCACCGTCGCGCCCTGTGGCAGCGCGGCCAGCGTCTTCCATTTGCGCGAGTATCCGCCCAGGGGCTCGACATGCACGCCCGCGTAGGTGACGAGCTTGGTGCCATGCGAGGCGTTGAACTGATCGAGATAGGGCTTGGTCTCGAAATAGTTCACGTCGATCTGCTTCTGATCGACTTGTAGATTGGGCTGCACGTAATCGTTGAACACGCGGATTTGGAGATCGACGCCCTGTTTGGCCAGCGCGGGCTTGATCGCCTCGAGTATCTCGGCGTGCGGAACCGCCGTGGCGGCGACGCTCAGCGTCGTATCGCCCGTGGGCTTGCCGCCGGAACACCCGATCAGCGCGGCGAGCGGGAACGCGAGCAGGAAAAGGCGACGGTTCATACGGGTGCCCCTAGCGGTGGGAGAAACGGCGCGCCAGCCGGTCGCCGGCGATCTGGATCGCCTGCACCAGCAGCACGAGCAGCAGCACGGTGACGAACATCACGTCGGTCTGGAAGCGCTGATAGCCGAAACGGATGGCGAGATCGCCAAGCCCACCCGCGCCGACCACGCCTGCCATCGCCGTGAACGACACCAAAGCGACGGCGGTGACGGTCGCGCCGGAGATCAGCCCCGGCATTGCTTCGGGGATCAGCGCGCCCGTCACGATCTGGCGGGTGGTCGCGCCCATCGCCTGCGCCGCCTCGATAGTGGTGCGATCGACCTCGCGCAGCGCCCCCTCCACCAGTCGGGCATAGAACGGTGCCGCGCCGACGACGAGCGGCGGGATGGCCCCGACCACGCCGAGCGAGGTGCCGACCAATGCCACCGTCAGCGGGATCATCACGATGAGGAGGATGACGAACGGCACCGATCGCAGGATGTTGACGACCATGCCGAGCACTGCGTTGACGATCCGGTTCTGCGAGATCTGCCGCTCAGCCGTGAGGAACAGCAGCACGCCGAGCGGCACGCCGAGCAGCACGGTCAACACCAGCGACGCACCGAGCATCGTCAGCGTATCGAGGCACGCCTGCGCGATATCGCCCCAGTCGAGATGCGAGAACCAGCCGCTCATGCGCCGATCGCCGCCAGCATCCGCCGGGTCGCGGGATGCGCCGCCTGCGCGAAAATATCGGCGACTCGACCGCTCTCGACGATCTCGCCGCGTTCCAGCACCGCCACGCGGTCGCACACCGCGCGCACCACGTCCATTTCGTGCGTGATGAGCACAATCGTCAGCCCGAGATCACGGTTGAGGGATCGCAGCAGGTCGAGCACGTTGCGGGTCGTTTCGGGATCAAGCGCGCTGGTCGCCTCGTCGCACAGCAGGATGTCGGGATCGGTGGCGAGCGCGCGGGCGATGCCGACGCGCTGTTTCTGCCCGCCCGACAATTGCGCGGGATATTTGCCTGCGTGGTCGCTCAGCCCCACCCGGCCGAGCAACGCCGCCACCTTGGCCTCGCGATCGCTCCGCCCGATGCCAGTGAGCTTGAGCGGAAACGCGACGTTCGCCGCGACGGTGCGCGATGCCAGCAGCCCGAAGTTCTGGAAGATCATGCCGATCCGGCGACGCAACGCGCGCAAGTCGCCTGCCGACAGGCCGGCGAGATCGGTGCCATCGACCACCACGCGCCCCGCACTGGGCGTTTCCAGCGCGTTGATAAGCCGGATCAGCGTCGACTTGCCCGCGCCCGATGGCCCGATCACGCCGAACACTTCGCCTCGCGACACCGACAGCGACACGCCGTTCAGTGCCGCGCCGCCCGAACCGGCGAAGCGCTTGTAGATATCAGCAAGCTCGATCACGCCGTGCCCATCACCTGCACGGCGAAACGCTCCATCTCTTCGGCCTGCGGGCTCATCTGGAGGAGCAGCAGGTTGAGGCCAGCGGCTTCATACTCCGCGATCCGCTCGCGCAATTGCTCGGGCGTGCCGACCAGATTGGGCCGCAGGCCGCGATTGGAGACCGAATATTCCTGGATCTTGAGCGTGCGTTCGAGCTGTGTGCCCGACAGCCACTGGTCGAAATTGCCATAGCCGGCGGGAAGTTCGGTGACGGAGGTGATCCGCTCCAACTCGCGCTTGGCCTCGGCCTCGCTGTCGCGAACGATCGCATAGGCCGCCATGCCGTATTGCATCGGCGCGCCGCCTGCCGCCTGACGACGCGCCGCCATGTCGGCGATCTTGGGCGCGATCGCCTCCACAGGGTCGCCGTGCATGACATAGGCGTCGCATTGCCGCGCGATCATCGTCTTGGCCTTCTCGCTTTCGCCGCCGGCATAGACGGTCGGCCGGCGCGCGGGCTTGGGCGCGCAGATCGCCTGATCGGTCTGGTAGAACTGCCCCGCGAAGCTGAACCGCTCCTCGGTCCACAGCCCGTCGACCACGGTCAGCCATTCGGCGGTGCGCGCGTAGCGATCGTCGTGCTGATCGAATTGCAGGCCATATTGCCGCGCCTCGTCCGCCCACCACGACGACACGACATTAAGCGCGAGCCGACCGCCCGAAATGCGGTCGATGTTCGCAGCCGCCTTGGCGAACAAAGCGGGATGGTGG
>Ga0265780_10010551_pt1 | contig 10993 bp, 6 predicted proteins | sample P1T30metagenome_FD_192432 | JGI IMG/M metagenome (GOLD analysis project Ga0265780, IMG submission 192432) | Plant litter microbial communities from East Loma Ridge, Irvine, California - P1 T30 | ecosystem: Environmental > Terrestrial > Plant litter > Unclassified | place: USA: California... | reverse complement strand
GCGTCGCGAGAACGTGGCGGCCGGCGCCTCGTCAAGATCGATCAGGCGGCTGGGCGGGAACATGATGGCCACCGCGCGGGCGTGCAGCGCGGGCGAGCGTGCGAGGACCGACAAGGCCAGCTGCTTCGCGCGGGGGCTGCGCAGCATGGCGCGCGCCAGGAGGCTAACCGGCCGCAACCATCTGCCGGACGTCTTGACGGGCGCCGCTTCCGGCACCGGCTGTGGCGCCGGCGCCACGATCGTGCGCGCCTCGCCGGGACGGATGGAAAGCAGGGCGTGGATCAGCGTGGACGGCGGGCGATGGGGCATGGCCGCTATTATAGAGGCGCCGATCACGAAACCGGGAGGCGCCCGGGCGCGGTAAAATGGCGCCATGACTTCACCGACCTCGTCCCCCCTCTTTACGCACCTGCGCGTCCACTCCGAATACTCCATCGTCGACGGCCTGGTCCGCATCGACGACGTGGTGGCCGCGGCGGCCAAGGACAAGCAGGCGGCGCTGGCCGTCACCGATCTCGCCAACCTGTTCTGCATGGTGCGCTTCTATAAAGCGGCCCGCGGAAAAGGCATCAAGCCGATCATCGGGGTCGACGCGTGGATCACGAACGACGACAACCGCGAGAAGCCCTACCGGCTGCTGCTGCTGGCAAAAAACCACACCGGCTACCTGCAGCTCTGTGACTTGCTGTCGCAGGCGTGGCTGACCAACCAGTACAAGGGCCGCGCCGAACTGCGCGTGGAGTGGCTCGAAGCGCTGGCCACCAGCACCTCGAAACTGCACCCCGACCATGACCAGGCGAATGGCCTGGTCGTGCTGTCCGGCGCCCAGTTCGGCGATATCGGCGCCGCCATCGACCAGGGCGACATCGTGCGCGCCGAGAAGGCCGCACAGCGCTGGGCGCGCATCTTCCCGAACCATTTTTATATCGAAGTGCAGCGCGCCGGCCAGCCCAACCAGGAGGCGCAGGTGCGTCATTCGGTGGCGCTGGCCGGGCGCCTCGGCCTGCCGGTCGTGGCGACGCACCCGGTCCAGTTTTTGACGAAGGACGAGTTCATCGCCCACGAAGCGCGCACCTGCATCGCCGAGGGCGAGATGCTGGCCAATGCCAAGCGCGTGCGCCGCTTCAACGAAGAGATGTGCTTCAAATCGCAGGAAGAAATGGCCGCGCTGTTTGCCGACCTGCCCGGCGCGCTGCAAAATTCGGTGGAAATCGCCAAGCGCTGCAATGTCGTGCTTACCTTGGGCAAGCCGCAGCTGCCGGATTTCCCCACGCCCCCCGGCATGACGATCGAGCAGTTCCTGGTCGCCGAGTCCGAGAAGGGACTGGAGCTGCGCCTCGAACACCTGTATCCGGATCCGGTCAAGCGCGAGCAGGCGCGCCCGCGCTACGCCGAGCGCCTGAAATTCGAGACCGATACCATCAACAACATGAAGTTTCCCGGCTACTTCCTGATCGTGGCGGAATTCATCCAGTGGGCCAAGGACAACGGCGTACCGGTGGGGCCGGGCCGGGGTTCGGGGGCGGGTTCGCTGGTGGCGTACTGCCTCCTGATTACCGACCTCGATCCGCTGCGCTACAACCTGCTCTTCGAGCGCTTCCTGAATCCTGAACGGGTCTCGATGCCCGACTTCGATATCGACTTTTGCCAGGAAAACCGCGACCGCGTGATCCAGCACGTGAAGGATCTGTACGGCCGCGATGCGGTGTCGCAGATCGCCACGTTCGGTACCATGGCCGCGAAAGGCGCCATCCGCGACGTCGGTCGCGTGCTCGATTTCGGCTACAACTTCTGCGACGGCATCTCGAAACTGATCCCGTTCAAGCCGGGCAAACCCGTGTCGATTGCCGAAGCCATCGAAGAAGAGCCGATGCTCAAGGAACGCCTCGAGAACGAGGAAGAGGTCAAGCAGCTGCTCGATCTCGCCCAGCAGGTCGAGGGCATCACCCGCAATATCGGCATGCACGCCGGTGGCGTGCTGATCGCGCCGGGCCAGCTGACAGATTTCTGCCCGCTGTACACGCAGGGCGGCGACGCCGGCGTCGTGTCGCAGTACGATAAGGACGACGTCGAGGCAGTCGGCCTGGTCAAGTTCGACTTTCTGGGCCTGACCACGCTGACCATTCTCGACCGCGCCGTGAACTACATCCGCGCGCTCGATCCGGAGCAGGCCAAGTTCGACCTGGCCACGCTGCCGCTGAACGACAAGGCGTCCTACGATCTGCTGACCAAGGCGAAAACCGTCGCCATCTTCCAGCTCGAGTCGCGCGGCATGCAGGGCATGCTGAAAGACGCGCGGCCCGACCGCTTCGAGGACATCATCGCGCTCGTGGCGCTGTATCGACCAGGCCCGATGGACCTGATTCCGGATTTTTGCAAGCGCAAGCACGGCGAGAAATTCGACTATCCGGACCCGCGCACCGAGGGCATCCTGTCCGAGACCTACGGCATCATGGTCTACCAGGAGCAGGTGATGCAGATGGCCCAGATCATCGGCGGCTATTCGCTCGGCGGCGCCGACATGCTGCGCCGCGCGATGGGTAAAAAGAAGGCCGAGGAGATGGCCGAGCACCGCGAGATCTTCCGCAAGGGCGCGGCCGAGGGCGGCCTGACCGTGCAGAAGGCCGACGAGATCTTCGACCTGATGGAAAAGTTTGCCGGCTACGGTTTCAACAAATCGCACGCTGCCGCCTATGCGCTTTTGTCATACCACACGGCGTACCTGAAGGTGCACCACACCGCCGCGTTCATGGCAGCGAACATGTCGCTGGCGATGGAAGACACCGACAAGATCAAGATCCTCGTCGAAGACAGCATCGACGTCTGCAACCTGACCCTGCTGCCGCCAAATATCAACGAGTCGCAATTCCGCTTTACGCCCGAAGGCCCGGCGCCGTCCGTCACCGGCAAGCGCGTGACCAACATCCGCTACGGTCTGGGTGCCGTGAAGGGTTCGGGGCAGGGCGCAATCGAGGCGATTGTGGCGGCGCGCAAGGCCGGCGGCCCGTTCACCGACCTGTTCGATTTCTGCAAACGCGTCGACAAGAAGCAGATCAACCGCCGTACGATCGAATCCCTCATCCGCGCCGGCGCCATGGACTGTTTCAAAGTGGACCGCGCAATTTTGCTCGCGTCGGTGTCGTTCGCGGTCGAAGTGGCCGACCAGGCTCTGGCCTCGGCCAACCAGGTCAGCCTGTTCGGCGGCGACGACAGCGACATGGTGGCGCCGCCCGAGTACGTGAAGGCCGCGCCGTGGACCGACAAGCAGAAGCTGTCGGAAGAAAAAATCGCGCTGGGCTTTTATTTGTCCGGGCATATGTTCGACTCGTATGCGACGGAGGTGCGCCGTTTTGCGCGCACCAAGCTGTCCGACCTGGACCCGTCGCGCGAACCGCGCATGCTGTGCGGCGTGATCATGGGCGTGCGCACGCAGATGACCCAGCGCGGCAAGATCGTCATCGTGTCGCTCGATGACAAGACTGCGGTGGTCGAGGTGACGGTCTACAGCGAGGTGTTCGAAGCGCATAAAAACATCTTCAAGGAAGACGAATTCTTGCTCGTCGTCGGCAAGGTGTCGGAAGACCGGTTCAACGGCGGCCTGCGCATCACCGCCGAAAAAGTGTACGACCTGGCCGCGTCGCGCATCCAGTACGGGCACAAGCTGGAGATGGCCATGTCCTGCGATATCAGCCACGCGAAACTGGCTGCCGTCCTGCAGCCGCACCTGAACGCCGACGGCCTGCCGGTGTCGATGCGCGTCACGCCGCAAGGCGTCGAATGCAAGGTGCAGCTGGGGGATGCTTGGCGCGTGGCGCCGTCGGAGGCGCTGCAGCTGGCGCTGGAGCAGCAGCTGGGGGCGAAAGACGTCGCGGTGGAATACTAGATTGCACCGCCAGATTAAAAACCGTCACCCCGGCGTGCGCCGGGGCCCATGCTGAATATGCTCGAACTTGATCGCTTGCTCGGCATGGATCCCGACTTTGGTCGGGACGACGATATGGAAGCCGCTGGCCACAGCCGCCGCGCATCATGAAAGCATCCCTTGGAAAATAGCACCATCGTCAAACGTCTGCTGGCCCTCGTCAAACCCTACCGCACCCGCGCGTTCCTGTCGCTTGTCGCCATGGCCGGCACCGCCGCCACGCAGCCGGCGCTGTCGTACGCGCTCAAACTGCTGCTCGACAAGGGGGTGGGGCCGAACCGCGTCGACTTCAGCCTGTGGATCGTGCCCGGTGTGCTGGTGACGATTTTTGTCCTGCGTGGCATCTTCACTTTCAGTACGGCGTATTTCAACAACTGGGTCATGAGCCGCGTCCTCAACGACCTGCGCGCACTGGCGTTTGCCAGGCTCCTGCGCCTGCCTGTCGCGCGCTTTCATGAAGAGTCCACCGGCAAGGTGATCAACACGGTCATCGGCGACGTACGCCAGGTCGTCGACATGATCAACTCGGTGTTCGTGGCGTACGTACGGGATGTGCTGGTCGTGGCCGGCCTGCTCGTGAGCCTGCTGTGGATGAACTGGAAGCTGACGCTGGTCGCGCTGGTCGTGGTGCCGCTGACCGCCGTGATCGTGCGCACCACCACCAAGCGCCTGCGCAACCTGAACCGCGAAAATCAGCGCGTCACACAGGAAATGACGCAGGTCGTCGACGAAGCCGCGCGCGGCCATCAGGTGATCCGCGTGTTCTCCGGGGAGCAGTACGAGCTGCGCCGCTTCGGCGCCCGCAGCGAAGCGCTGCGCGGGTTTTCGCAGCGCATGACGGTGGCCTTTGCCGCCACCACGCCGATCACGCAGGTGGCCACGGCCATCGCGCTGTCGGTCGTGATCGTGCTGGCCATCCAGGCCGACATGACGGCCGGCGAATTTTCCGCGTTCGTGGCGATGATGCTGATGCTGCTGACGCCATTGAAGTCGCTGTCGGAAGTGAACGGCCCGATGCAGCGCGGGATGGCCGCGGCCGAAACGGTGTTCGCGATGATCGATTCCCCGATCGAGCAGGATACCGGTACCACGCTGCTGGCCCGCAGCAGCGGCCACCTGCAATTCAAGGATGTCAGCTTCAGCTATCCGAACACGCAGGTCCGCGCGCTCGACGGCGTGACGCTCGAGATGCTCCCGGGCCAGACGGTGGCGCTGGTCGGCATGTCGGGCGGCGGCAAGTCGACGTTCGTGAACCTGGTGACGCGTTTCTACGATCCGCAGGCCGGCAGTGTGGTGCTCGACGGCGTGCCGTACCACGACATCGCGCTGGCCAGCCTGCGCGAACAACTGGCCATGGTCAGCCAGAACGTGATCCTGTTCGACGACACCCTGGCGGCGAACATCGCCTACGGGGTGGAACGTATCGACGAAGCGCGCCTGGCGAATGCCGTCAAGGCGGCGCACCTGACCGACGTGGTGGCGAACCTGCCCGAAGGCCTGCAGGCGCGCATCGGCGAAAACGGCATGCGCCTGTCCGGCGGCCAGCGCCAGCGCGTGGCCATTGCGCGGGCGATCTACAAGGATGCGCCGATCCTGATTCTCGACGAAGCCACGTCCGCGCTCGACAACGAATCCGAGCGCGCCGTCCAGGCGGCCCTCGACACGCTGATGGCGGGGCGCACCACGCTCGTCATCGCGCACCGCCTGTCGACCGTCGAGCGGGCCGACCGCATCGTGGTGCTGGAACATGGACGCATCGTCGAGCAGGGCACGCACGAGCAGTTGCTGGCGGCGAACGGCATGTACGCCAATCTGTACCGGCTGCAGTTTGCCGAAACCCCGGTGTCCGGTCAGGGCAAGGACTGATTCCCGAAGGTGGCGGCAAATCCCGCCAGCTTGCCGGTGTCGCGCGCGTCGTAACCGGCGAGACCCGCGACGGTGCGATGGTAGCCGGGCTGGCGCAGGATGCCCAGCAGCTGCTGCATCAGCGGCGTCTCGACCGCGTCGCTGCGCAGCGCTAAAAAATAGCGCTCGCGCAGCAGCGGGATGAAATCCAGCCCGAAGCGCGCCGCCGCCGTGCGCACGCCGAGCCCCACATCCGCCATCCCGCTGGCGATATAGGCCGCCACGGCCGAATGCGTGAATTCCGTATTGTTGAATCCGTTCACCGCTTCCGGGGCGATGCCGTCCTCTTCCAGGAGCATCTCGAGCAGCATGCGCGTACCCGACCCGGCCTGGCGATTCACGAAGCGCACCGCCGGCCGCGCCACATCGGCCAGCGTCCGCAGCGCCAGGGGATTGCCCGGCGCGACAAACAGGCCCTGTTCGCGCGTGGCGATCTGCACCAGGCAGTGCTCGCCGGGATCGAGATGGCGCCGGTACCACGCCACGGCCTGCGCTTCGTGCCGCCCCAGCGGAACGTGGAAACCGGCCACATCGCACTCGCCCCGCGCCAGCGCCGCCACCGCTTCGGTGGCGCTGCGATAACGCAGCGCGAGCGGCATGTTTAAAGCATGCATTTGCGCGGCCAGCGCCGCCACCGCGAATCCATGGCTCGCGTCCATGCGGATGCTCTGCATGGGCTCGGTGGCAAAGCTGTCCAGCTCGGTCGCCAGTTCTGTGGCCAACTCAGTGGCCAGGCTTTCCAGCGTCGGCGCCAAACGCGCGGCAATGCGGCGGTCCGCCCACACCAGCTTGTCGGCGAGCGCCGTCAGCACCGTGCCGCGCCCGCGCCCCGTCTGCAGCAGATCCTGGCCGAACATGCCCTCCGCCGCACGCAGCAAACCCCAGGCATAACGGTAGGACAGCCCCACGCTCCTGGCCGCCTGCGCAATCGATCCGGTTTCATGAATCGCGAGCAGCAAGCCCAGCAGGGCGGCCGTGTCGAGTGGCGCCCCGGCCTGGAAACTGATCTCCCAATGCGGCCGGATGTGGATTTTCAGCATAGGTTGAAAATAGCCTATTTGTGTCTCAAAAGCACCATGTTAGTCTCGCCCATACAAAAAGTCACATTTTAGTGACGCAGATCAAAACCGTTTATTCCAATTGCATTGCAAACGACATGAAGGAGACTCATGGAATTTTTGGACAAGAAACATACGATCGCCCAGCCGGGTTTTAACCGCTGGCTGGTGCCGCCGGCAGCACTGGCGATTCACCTGTGCATCGGGATGGCGTACGGGTTTTCGGTATTCTGGCTGCCGCTGTCGCGCGCGCTGGGCATCAAGGACCCGATTGCCTGCGACGCCGGCATGGGCTTCATGGCGGAAGTGTTCTCGTCCAGCTGCGACTGGAAAATCTCCATGCTGGGCTGGATGTTCACCCTGTTTTTCGTCTTCCTGGGCTTGTCGACCGCGTTGTTCGGCGGCTGGCTCGAGCACGCCGGTCCGCGCAAGGCCGGCGTCGTCTCGGCGATTTGCTGGTCCGGCGGCCTGGTGATCTCGGCGCTGGGCATCTACCTGCACCAGATCTGGCTGATGTGGGTCGGATCCGGCGTGATCGGCGGCATTGGCCTGGGACTGGGTTATATCTCGCCCGTTTCCACCCTGATCAAATGGTTCCCGGACCGGCGCGGCATGGCCACCGGCATGGCCATCATGGGTTTTGGCGGCGGCGCCATGATCGGCGCGCCGCTGGCGGACAAGCTGATGAAGCATTTTGCCGACAGCGCGTCGGTTGGCGTCTGGCAGACCTTCCTGACACTGGCCGCAATTTATTTCGTATTCATGATGGCCGGTGCGCTGGCTTACCGTGTCCCGGCGCCGGGATGGAAGCCGGCCGGCTGGACGCCACCCGTCAAGCAGGTGAACAACGACATGATCACGGCACGCCACGTGCACGCCAGCCGGGTCTGGGTCGTGCCGCAGTTCTGGCTGGTCTGGGCGGTGCTGTTCCTGAACGTGTCGGCCGGCATCGGCATCCTCGCGATGGCCTCGCCGCTGCTGCAGGAAGTGTTTGGCGGGCGCCTGATCGGCGTGGCCGGCAGTTTCAATGACCTGACCACGGCGCAGAAGGGCCAGATTGCGGCGATCGCGGCCGGCTTCACGGGTTTACTGTCGCTCTTCAATATCGGCGGGCGCTTCCTGTGGGCGTCGTGCTCGGACTACATCGGCCGCAAGGCGACGTATTTCGTGTTCCTGGTACTGGGGTTCCTGCTCTACGCCGCCATTCCATCGATGGCGCATGCGGGCAACCTGCCGCTGTTCGTGGGCTTCTTCTGCATCATCCTGTCGATGTACGGCGGCGGTTTCGCCACCGTGCCGGCCTACCTGGCCGATCTGTTCGGCACGCAGATGGTGGGCGCGATCCACGGCCGCCTGCTGACGGCATGGTCGGCAGCCGGCGTGCTCGGCCCGATCCTGGTGAACTATATCCGCGAATACCAGATCGCCCATGGCGTGCCGAAAGCACAGGCCTACGACGTGACGATGTACGTACTGGCCGCGCTGGTGCTGGTGGGACTGCTGTGCAACCTGATGGTGCGCCCGGTAGCCGACAAGCACTTCATGAGCGACACCGAACTGGCCAATGAAAAGCGCCTGGCGCAGGAGCGCGAAGCGCCGCCGGTGGCAACCGGCGCGCAAGGCGGGGCGGCGGCCGCGTCGAACCCGGCGCTGGTCGGCATGGCCTGGACGGCAGTTGGGATTCCACTGCTGATCGGCATCTGGATCACCCTGCAGAAGGCCGTAATTTTGTTCAAGTAGTCAGTGCTCGCTGTCGCCCAGGCGCAGCATGCTCCTGAAACGGGCCGGCCCGGCATCGATCTCGATGCCGTCGTCGGTGATGCGGAATGCGCGCAGCTGGCGGCTGTGGCCGCTGTCCCGCACCTTGATGACGGAAATGACGGTATGCAGCTCGTACTGCGCTTCCACGTAGCGCTGCATGACGATGGCGTCGACCAGGAAGGCGCTGCCGCGCGGACTGAAACGCATTTCATCGATGCGGTCGCCCAGTTCGCTGGTCATCAGGAGAGTCACGCCTTTTTCGCTCAGCAGGGTGATCACGCGGTACAGCGATTCACGGAAATCCACGCTGAATTCCGGCGCCAGCGCCAGCTCGAAACCGGACAGCGAATCGAGCACGACGCGCGTGGCGCCGATGTCGTCGATCATGGTGTCCAGCTGGCGCAGCATTTCGTCGAGCGACAGGTCGAGCGTGCGGATGTTCAGCAGCGCCACCTTGCCGGACTGGAGCAGGCGTTCAAGCCTGGCGTTGAGCATGTGGCTGGTGGTTTTTTCAAACAGCACCATGACGGCGGTTTCATTCTGGCGCACGCCTTCGGCGACGAATTCGGTCGCCAGGATGGATTTGCCCGAGCCGCTCGGCCCCACGACGAGCAGCGAATAGCCCGCGGGCAGGCCGCCGCCCATCATGTCGTCCAGCACCGGCACGCCCAGCGAAACCCGGCTGGTGCGCGCGCGTGGAATCACCTCCTTGCCCGGCGCGTCGCCACCGGAAAGCACGCGCGGGAAAATGTCGATCCCGGAAGTGGTGATGCGGAAGGCGTGCAGGCCCGGGTGCTGGCGCCGGCCGCGCATCTTCATGACCTGAATCTTGCGCATCAAGGTATTGCTCTGCACCTCCTGGTGCAGCCAGACGATGCCGTCGGCCACCGTGAAGATCGGATTCTGGTCGGTTTCGTTGGCGAGATATTCGCCGATCAGGAACGTAGTGGCATTCCAGCCGGTCATGTGGGTGACCAGCTGCTGGACGAACAGCTGGAGCGCGGCAACCTGCACCTGGTCGCCGCGCGCCGCCTGCACGAAGGAGCGGAAGGAATCGATGAACACCAGCGCCGGCGAGTGAGCGCGCACTTCTTCGCGGATCTGGGCCAGCACGGCATCGTAGTTGCCGGTTTCGACAGCTGGTGCGAGGTTGATGAAATTGATGGCGTTGCCGACCTTGTCGAAGTCGAAAAACGTGAACTGCTGCTGGTAGCGCAGCATCTTGACGGGCGGCTCTCCCATTGCCGTGAAAAACAGCGCCTTGCGGGCGGGCGTGGCCAGTGCGAACATGATTTGCTGGGCCAGCGTGGTCTTGCCGCTGCCCGGCGCGCCGCCAATGATGTTGAACGACAGTTCGGGCAAACCGCCGCCCAGGATCATGTCGAGTCCCGGCACGCCGGTCGTGAGCAATGTCAGGTCGAGTTTGTCGGTCATCCGGATATCTCCTCGGTGTCGCTGGCGGTGCTGTCGGGAAAAGCCGCATGCAGGAACTGGACGGTCAGTTGTATGCCGATCAGGGTTGCCATGAGGTCGATGAACGCGGCAAGGATGGCGTGGTGCGATGCCCGCATGTCGTCGTCGCTACGCAGGCTCATGCTGGTGCGCAACTGCTCGATGGACGTGCCGAGCTGCATCGGCCTGGCCAGGCGCGGCAGCCAGGGGAAGCCGGCCAGGTTCGACGCCACGCTGCGTTCGACAATCAACAGCACGCTGCTGGCGCCGATGAGCGGCGTAAATTTGCGGACGATTTTCAGCCAGCACTGGGCAATGTCATTTGCCAGCGCTGCGCCGCCGCCGGCACTGGCACAGGCCACCAGCGATAGCAAGACCGTTTCCTTGTGCGTCATGAAGGCACTTTCGGCATCGTCCACGAGGTCTTTCGCGTCATGTGACTCGCCTGGCGTGTTGACAAGATGTCATATTATCCCAGCGTCGCCTGGACCGGCGCCTTGTTCTGCGCCTGCAGGGGGATGGTCACCGTGACGGCGGTGCCGCGCGGCGCGGCGCGCGCCAGCGCGAACGATCCTCCGGCGTCGGCGAGGCGTTCGCGCATGCCCATCAGCCCGAAGGCCGGCATGGGTGGATTGGCGGGATCGATACCGACGCCATTGTCTGCCACCAGCATGGTCAGCTGCTGGCGCCGGACCGCCACTTCGACAACGACCTGGCCGGCGCCGGCGTGGCGCGCAATATTGTGCAGGCACTCCTGCAGCACCCGGTACAAGGTCAGCAATTGCGCTTCGTCGATCTCCACCTGCTCCAGTTCTTCGATGCCCGCGGCCATGCACACGATGCCGCTGCTGCGCCTGAACTTGTTGATTTCCCATTCCAGCGCGGCCTGCAGCCC
>Ga0265780_10010547_pt1 | contig 10998 bp, 8 predicted proteins | sample P1T30metagenome_FD_192432 | JGI IMG/M metagenome (GOLD analysis project Ga0265780, IMG submission 192432) | Plant litter microbial communities from East Loma Ridge, Irvine, California - P1 T30 | ecosystem: Environmental > Terrestrial > Plant litter > Unclassified | place: USA: California... | reverse complement strand
ACCGTGACCTGTCGCACCTACTTACCTAGCTTCTCAGCCTGCTCGCTCAACGTCCGTCTTACATCCACCACAGCCTTCCACGATTTTCCATCTGGCTCATACTCAAACACTTTGTATCATTTCTTCACGGGATTGTATAACCTGAGAACTGGTGCTCCATGACATCGACCGTGTGCAATGTTTGTGCCCAGCTGGATATAGAGAATGGTTGGGAATGGAGTCTGTACAAGCTAGGGGGCTTCCACATCACGATCCAAGATCTACAAGAATTAACTCATCAGTGTCCAACTGATGGCTGTAAGCTTTTGCTCCGAGCCGTCTTCAAATGCTTCCCAGATGCATCGACAACGGATGGAATTGTCCCATGTTTCCAGCCAGGGGTATTCGAGGTTGGCCATCTGGGCGAGCTACAGATGTACTTTAAAATGGGTGGGGATTACCCGTGCTCCACCGTAAAAGATCTAATGAAGATTGCCAGATGCTCAAGATCCGATCTGGCCAGCTTTCTTGCGCAGCACACATCACGAAGACCTAACCTCGCACGATAGTCTCGACTCTGTCCGAGATCGCTTGGTGGAGTGTTTAGACACACATCACTCATGTCGCATTCCCATCGGTCAGGAAGCCTACATGCCTACACGAGTCCTAGATGTAGGCCTGATTGACGATGGGCGTCTGAGTGTTGACAACCGAGCGCCTGTCTACTTAGTAGACGCGATCGAAATCACCGGCGACAGAACATACGCATGTCTCAGTCATCGATGGAACACGTCCAGAAAGAACATCATCACAGAGAAAGCCACACACGAAAAACACGAATCGGGCATTGAGTTCCAACAACTTGGCCTAGCCTACCAAGATACTGTTCACATCCTGCGTCGTCTAGGTGTACGATACTTATGGATTGATAGCCTGTGCATTATACAAGACGACAAAGATGACTGGGAGACCGAGTCGAAAATGATGGCGAAGGTTTACAGTAGCGCACTATTCACGCTCGCGAGGCACTGTGACGCTACTACCTCACTCGTCCGCGCTAGGCATCCGGCAATCGTGGTCAGCGAGACAATTTCACCACCTGTATATGCTCGAGCAATAATAGATCATGTCTGGGATTTCGGTGGTTGGGCGAGTATGGTCAAGCACGGTACGCTTTTAAGAATAGGTTGGGTATATCAGGAACGTTTGCTATCGCCGCGAGTTATACATTTGACCGAACATGAGATCTCATGGGAATGCCAATCAGTGTCTGACTGCCAGTGTAAGCACGGAGAATCACGAGCTCGTTCATCTATTTTCGTCCCAAAAATCTGGCATACCAGGGCTTTAGCTCCTGGAGGCCGGGATGCGACGAAACATAAGGATGCAATAGCAAAGAGATGGCGAGCTATGGTGGGTGAATACTCCGGACTTCAATTGACGAAGCAGACAGATCGACTTCCTGCTATACGAGGTTGCGCGGAACAGATATATGCGCAGCTCAAAGACTCTGGGCACATCAAAACAGATTTCGACGGCTCCTACTCGTTCGGCCTATGGGAACATTGCTTGGTCTCTGACATGGCGTGGAGATCCTGGGGCAGACGCGAATCAACACTCCAAAGGTCGCCCCAGCTGTTTCCTGTACCGACCTGGTCATGGGTACCCGTAAATGCTACAGTTCTCTATCCTGATCAAGGTAGTGATCGAAAAAAGCTTCATGCTCAAGCCAATTTATTGAGGACCAGGGACGATGCCCGTGGAAGACATACGTCCACATACATAATTCTGACAGCCCAAACAATTCCTGCGCGGTTGAAACTCGAGAGAAGGAGTGCTATTGGGGATTCTGATCACGACTCTACGCGGCAGGTGTCAATTCATATTACACCCGACTATCTGCAGTGCGGTTCCACCTCAACGTCACTTCATAGGTTAAACAGTCGTTTCGAAGCAGATTTTGAATTCAGATCGGCCAATTGGGACGAAGAAGCATGGTACGACATCACAATCGTTAGACTTGCAGGATTCGAAGATGGCGATTCTGTCTGCCTCCTTTTGTGGAGGTACGGGAAAAGTGTGCCTGGATCGGGTGTGCATCGCGAAACAAAAGACAACATTCCAATCTACCAACGGATCGGGATGCTCAACGCGTGGAGAACAACGGGCGAAGGTAGTATAGACTGGAGTAAAGCCGAGAAGACGACCATCGCGATAGAGTGAATCATCGACTCTCGTTCTCTCGCGATTCAACATCTAAATCGTCCCAAGTTTTTCCAGAACCAGATTACCTGGCAAAGAGAACTCCGACTGTAGCCGTCCATGGATCCCTTCACCACACCACAAAGTCACCGATACACTCTCGACTCGTCGAAACAGCACATTCGCAAATACAACAACAAGCGCGAAAACAAATTCGAGCACTGCAAGAACTCATACAAACCGAGCGTGAGGAACAGCTAGGGCATACTCGCGAGAACGGTCATGAATAACAGCATGTGCAAGTCCCAACGACCCCTCATAATCAACATACTTCTCATCGACTCATACCTCCCATCGACCCGTACCTCTTCTCGACACATACCTGGCAACAAAACAGAACAAGCTCCAGAAGCCAGCCAATACAGATTCCAACGACTCACACCATATTTGTGGTGTACTAGCTGGACACGTGATGCTAGACGAGGTACTCAAGGCTATGATACATTGCGAAGTAGGAGGTCAGCGATGCTCATCACTAGTAGCTATACTCAATGAAAGCCCTCTCCACCGTCACTAACTGCAGGCCAAAGCCTGCTTTTGACCTACGAGAGGACACCCGCGTACAGCCACTCACACAGTCACAGCACAAAGCATCGCACAAACCCCATGAAAGAAAACATGATCTGATATATCTACATCTACAGCTTAACCGAAATATCCCACCAATCCAGCCCCACCGCCACGCCCGCCACAGCAACCGTATACGCAACCAGCACACCCATACTCTCCAACACGCCCATATGCAGCGTCGGCATCGTCATATTAACCAGGCCCGTGAGCAAATTCGCAACCAGAAAAACCGCCAAGCCATTCCGATTAAACGCATACAAGACGCTACTCGTGGCCTCCCTGGTGCGCGCTTTTTCTTCGGACTTGGTCGGGGCTTTGTACAGCTGCGGAAACAGGAGTGTCTCGATGGCGCAGCAAATAGTAATCTGGTAGCTGTTGAATGCGCTGACCCAGAGGGAATACGGCAGATTGGCGATGCGCCGGGACACGGAGAGGCGCAGGCCGTAGTACGATGTTGAGAAGTAGAAGAGGGCGGTCCAGAGCAGTGACGCGATGGCGAGTTGGCCCAATATCGTCTGGCGGAGTTTCACGCCGAGGGACGAGTTCTTGGGGAGTGCTTGTTGGCGCGGGAGGGCGATTGAGCCGAGGGATTGGCCGGCGAGGAAGATGGCTAGGTAGCCGATGAAAGAGAAGATGCCTTCGCGGTTCTTGGAGAGGAGGTTTGTGCGTGGGGCGATGAGGATGTAGGAGCCGAGGGAGGTCCAGTCCAGAGCGATTTCGTAGAGCGCGGCGAGGGTGCAGGATAGGACGGCGTAGGACGGCACGAGGTCGAAGAAGGACTGGAAGAGGGCGACGAAGGGTGGTAGGAACCCCAGTGTGAAGAAGAAGTTCCAGTGGATGCCGTACTCGGTGACATGCTCTGCGTAGTCCAGGCCCTTGACGGAGATGAGGCGGATTGTGCCGAGGACGAGGAGCGGGATTGAGTGGCGGATTGATGTGAGGAGTCGCTTGGATAGTGGTGGGCGTCTGCCTGTGCCCTCTTTCAGCGAGGATCGGACGGACACGACACCCGCTGTGAAGACGAAGGAGCCCACGCCCATGTCCATGAGCGATGTTCCCCAGTTCTCCACCTTTGCAAAGCGCCTGGGGAAGATGCGGAAGTCGACTGCCAGGATTGCGACACAGGTGATGACCATCATTGCGCCGCGGTAGTTCGTGATGAATGGCTTCACGGGAAGCGGGTCAGGCTTGGAGTTTTTCGCATTGTCGTCCTTCTTCTGTGGCCGCGCTTCTCTCTTCGCCTGCGCCGGCTTCTCAAGGACGAATAGTATGACTGCCGGGAGCAGCAGTAGCAAGTTCAAGACCCATGGCGTGGACGAGTAGATAGTCGTAGCGAACAGCGTGACGCCGCAATTAAGCAGAAAGTCCACAAGAAAGGCAGGAAGGGTATACGGTGTGAATAGTCGCATGCGTGACTGGACGACAGACCACAGTAGTATGCTCAACTGGCACGATAGTCAGCACATGCGCATCTCTCGAGTCGCGGGTGTGTGTACGGTACAGGCATTGCGAGCGAGACGCTGTTGACGTCAGCGACGGAGCTGCCGGTGTGACCCGACACCCAGGCCTCCTTGAGTTGTTTGTACGTCTTCGCCATGTTGTCAAAAGAGGCTGCACGCGAGTTGGGCGCTGTTCGTGCAAACGGTCGCCTACGTTGGACGCGTCGAGGTGTCCTCTCGCGTGGTCTGTGCGGCTCGTTTACCAACGTCACGTCACGGCTCCGTTTGGACTTCACTTTCTTCTTTGCTCCCCCGCCATCGAAGAGTTATATCGTATTCGCTCTGATTCTCTGTCTATCTTCATGTTGCTGGGCCAGAGTCTCTAGTCTGTTTCTCGCCATGGGGCCTCCCAAATTACTTCAGTCCTGGCATTCACCACCCATATATCCCATGTATTCACGCAATGATGCTACAGGTTCTCTTGCGCTTGCTCAACCGTATTCCCTACTCACACTGGAGCTATGGATTCCAGAACGGGATCGGGCTGGTGAATTCGGTCATCACATTCCCTGCCCGGGATTCAACCAGCCGTACACAGTAACTGCTTGATGTTCAGTGACGAGCCACGGGGTGACTGCTGGACGCCATATCAACTTACGCTCGGAGGAAATCGCCGCTATCTCCCTAGCAAACTTTGCAGCGTCACAATCGCTGCCTGTCTGCGAGGGGATGTGGACATCGTTCCAGCCAGCCAAGGGTAAGGACTCTTCTAACACTCGAACCTCCACACTTCATTCTCCATGTGCTCCTGTCTCTCCCTAATATGCCTACTTTTGAATGCCTATTGATCTGCTGCCATACTATTGTGCATTTCCGCTCTTGTGTTGTTCCCAAATCTCTCCGTTTGTTGTTATTTCCCGCACTCTCACTTTTTCTGCACGCGTCACGCGAGCAACAATACACAACAATAACAAAGTCGCATGAGAAGTTTTTGCTTCGCACCTCCAACTACCTCACCACCACCCTCCACCTTCTTTTCTGCCACAGACACCCACTCCCACGCAGACGCCTACACACCTCCCACAATGCAATCCCCAGCAGCAGACGAGAAGGCGACGAGGCCTTCAAGAATCCCCAGGCTGCCAAACCCGCCATCCTCACGACGTCCTGCCATGGAGCGGCGTCCTGCCTCGCATGCGGCCACGACGGGCTCACCCCGTCCAGCTGCATACACTCCAGCATCACGGGGCGTCATGTCGCCCACACCAGCCACGAAGATCTCCAAGGAGCAGCAGCAGCAACACCAGATGTCTGGTGGAGAAGCCTCAGAGGACAATGCTAACACCTCTGTGCATCACAGTCTGGAGCGTCCCAACAGCCATGAGCTCGAGCACGCTGTCTCGTCCGCCGCCTCCGTTGAGCAGAGCATCCCGCATCAGACCAGCCACGATCCCGAGGAGGTTGAGTCGTCCACCGCATCAGCTGAGCACAGCACCCGGGGTGGCGAGTCTTCTGGCTCTCCACACGGAGGATTCACCTGGAGGTCTTCCTCGGAATACTGGGAGAAGCAGATGCCCCACGAGCCGACACTACGCATCCACCGCGATGCCCCCGACGTCCTCTTCGGAGACCCCAGCCAAATGCCCAAAGACTTACCAAAGCCAGCTGCATCAAGGTCGTCATTCAGAATCTCGCTGGGAACGCTCGCGCAGCAGACAAAGTCGTCCATCGGCCTCGCCGTCAGTTCGTCTACGGACATTCCTACCACCACCATCACGACGCCCGAGACCGTCACCACCCCTGTTGTCATAAGCCCTATCCGGTCTATGCAGCGTCAAGGAGTACGAAACTTCTCAACTCCGACGAGACGCCCGGCACACCCAGCACAGACTAGTGGTGTTGCCTCTCCTACCGCCAACGAGATCACTCCGGTGACTGAAGAGATCGCTGCCGCCGCCAACGCGACCGCTCCCGTCGTCGACGAGATCACACCAGCCGCGCCGACAGAGAACGTGGCCGACACCGATTCAGACGGCCCGCAGATCGACTTCTGGGCCGCACTGGACCAGACGGCACCACAAGAGAAGAAGAAGCGCGCCCGAGGCGTAGGTTTCAAGACCGCCACGACCAGTTTCGCCGGCAGAGTCTCGCAGCGCAAGAGCATGAGCGACATGAAGCTCAAGGCCAAACAGAGCCTGCGCAGCCTCTTCACCAAGAGCGAAGAGAGCTCATCGGAGCCAAAACGCTCCTTCACCACCAGCACCCGCACCCTCGCCCGCCGCCTCTCCCGCAACTTCTCCCGCGTGCACGTTCCCGCCGTGCCTGCAGACGAGCTTCGAAACCTCGAGCTCCTGACGCGCCGCCAGTCGGCGCTGACGGCGCTCGCGGCCGTCGAGCCAGGGGCGCACTACACGGTGCAGACGGCGGCGACCGTCAACCACATCGTCGCCAGCATCAACGCCGCGAGCACCACGGGCGCCGAAGCCCACCGCCTCGCCAGCATCGCGGGCGCACTGCTCGACATGGTCGAGGTCGCGAGAGAAAACGACGAGCTGGGGCAGATGGCCTTCCAGGCGCAGCTGGAGTTCTTGGCTGGGGGTGAGCGCCTGCGTCACGTGAAGGCTAGGCTGGAGACCCTGCTCCAGGGCGAGTTCGAGGACCCAGTAATGGGCAGCCTCATGGACCGTCTGGGGGATCTAGTCTAGCCTCACGTCGCGTTTGGATTAGGGTGGGTTTGGCGTTACTTTCTCGACTTCTTCCAGCATGAGATATCAGGATCCCGGCGCGCGCGCAAAGAGCTTCCTGCGCGGCCTTAAAAGTACTGTACCATAGACAATTTAGACGATAAAAACGACGCGAGTCACAATGGAAAATAGACATGATTTCCGAACAATTCTGTTCCTTTCATTTTTTGACTTGTGTGGTCAAGTTGCTTTCTACGCGCCGCCGAACATCGCCCCGCCACCGCCGCGGCCTTGTGCTTCGCCCTGCATCTTCTCGCTCACTTTCACGTTGACCTCGAAGAACTTGGCGACGCAGCGATCGAGACAGACGGACTCGCCCTTGTTCAGGTCGGCTTCGCGGTACGTCGGGTCGATGCATTTGGAGCTGCAGGATTTGAGGAGTCTGGCGGGTGTTGTTAGGATTGAAGTGGATGGGGAAGAATATGGCATTGGGGGGCTCTGGGAAGCGCAGGAGAGATATAAAAGAGCGCACTTCGTACCGGCTGTACATGTCGCTGACCATGTCGATTTCAGCTTCTGCTTGGGCGATTTTCTGCTCGCTGGAGATTTGGGGGCGGCCGCCCATGCCGAAGAAGGACATTTTGAGTGTGTGTATGTGTGTGGTATCGCTTATGCGGGTTGAGTTCGTAAGGCCGTATAATCGTGGCAAGGTGCGGTCGCAATTGCGGGCGTGGTTGTGCAACTGGCGGCGATGATGTCGCGCGAGCTTTGGAACTTTTGGAAGCTTGGGGCGCGCGTGGGGGCGTGCTGGTGACGTTGTGCTGCTGGGATCGAGACGCGCGGGAGCTGGGGGAACACAACTACAACGGTTTTGTGGAATTACGGTATACGCTGGATAACAGTTGCGTAGAATTGTCAGTTATCGTTGTGCGTCGGGGCTTTATGGAAACTACTGCGTGCGGATGAGAAAGACGCGGCATCATGACACTCTCAGTCCAATCAATGGCATTGTAGACGATTAAAGAGCTGGCCTGGGCGAATTGGATTCAGAATGGCATATCGAGAGGTTGCTCGACTTGGTAGGTAAAGGTAGACGGGGAGACGAACGACTCGAGTGTCACCATTGTTGGCCTTCTCTCTGAGCATACTTCTCGAGTCTCCATTTACCACATACACACTTGCCCCTATGCTAGTGAAATGTGCATGCTCACTCGCCCTATCACTCGTCTCAATTGCCTTTCACTTGTCTTATAATCATGTCGCGTCAGCTTTTACTCCGTGGTCGCCTGGCCATCCACGCGACCAGTGGGCCCAGTAGCGCGACGCTAGGGCTCACTCCCCCTACTCTTTCTTCTTGAGCACTCTCACTTTCTTACCTGTTTGTGGTTCACGTCAACTCAACAGTATGGATGAGCAATCGAACAACATAACATCCCGGCCGGCCGATCCGAGTTACATGTCTTTCCTCGACCTACCGGCTGAGATTCGCAATTTCATCTATGCCGAGATCTTCGAGCACGATGACCCGATCACCGTCACATTAGCTGGTCACATTGCCGTCACATCGACTGATCAGCATTCTGGTCCTGTCAAGTTACACCGAAGAGTTGGAGACCGCAACGATACCTTGCCTTACGTAAGGTCACAGGCTAGATGGGTGTGGGACAAGAGCGAAGCGCAGCCTGTTGGCTTGAACAAATATCGGTTAAACGACACAGTTCAAGCTTATCAGGAAGGCTTGTCGCTCTTCCTGACATGTCAACAGATCTCTCGCGAAGCTAGATCGGTCTTCTACTCAAGCAACACATTCTTAATCACTGAGAAACGCGAATACGGAAGCAATGGCTATCATCGCAAGTGTTCCACTAGTAGCCTTATACTAGACTTATGGCTCAAAGACTCAGAGACACGGCGCAAGCTTGTGAAGAAGATCAGCCTAGATCTAGCAAGTATATGCACAGTCGAGTGCTACGAAACAGCGCAGCGAGACACAAAGATCAAGTGGGGATGCACGCTGAACATATTGCCTGTTCAGAATCACTACGATTTCGCTTTCCTAGCATTCCTCAAAATCGTCTGGAAGCACCATGTGCTAGCCACCATATCTATCGTGAAGGTGAAGCCAGACTTGGCCCCCTTTCAACACGTGGTATACAAGCCATTTCAGATACTGACAATCATGTCGAAGACTCTACAATGCCTTTGCAATGATGAAATCAACATAGCGAGATTCCGGAAAACTCTCGCCTGTGTCAGCATCAAGCGTAATGGCTCGGGTGGCGATTTTGTGTTTCGGACGTCGAGTAAACACCTGCACGTCCGAGTGGACAGCGATGGAGACGTCTACCATGTGCGCTCCAGAGGCGCGGATCACTCGTTTGGACACGGATGCATTGACAGCGTCAACCGTTTCTCCTTAGGTGACGGCGGCCAACTTAGCCTCATCAAACGACCAGTCACACTATCGAATCTGCCGCGCCACATTCGCACGACTATATGGGACATGGTCGCCAAAAATGAAGGATCCAGGAATCTGTGTCTCGACAGTGCAAAAGACTTCTCCGCTGGCGCCGCTCCAATGTACGTCAACTGCGAATTACGTCGACTATATACAGGCGACGTCCTCCATCGCCGCGATAGATTCTTGATGCATAGTGCATCTGCTCGCGCAAGGATTCCCACCGCCCCCAAGCTCGAGAGACTTCTCAACGTCGACTTCGACTACAGATCTTGGACAGACTCGATTGACGAGCGCACTACATGGAACTATCGTGTTGACTCGCAAACCTTGGAATTCCTACTTGCCATCAACCCTCCGAGCGCTACCACGCTGGACGAAGTTCGCATCGACATTCTACCATTCACCATTGCCAGCTCGCAGACCTGGAACGACAGGGAGCTGGAGATCACTGTAGGTGATACAGCTTCAGTATCCCGGAAAGCCACGGTCAAGCTAGGTCTTCTTCGCCGCCGGGTCCTAGCCGCTTTGAAATCCTACGCAAAAGAGCATGGAGACAGCTCGGTGCCATGTCCAGAGATATGGACCAACGGACGGGGTGTGGTCAAAGAGATCATCCCTATAAAACCCAAGTCCAGCAGCACCGTGCAGGATGGAGTCGAACAGCCGGAGGACGCGGAAAGTCCTTCTCCCACTCTTGCCTCGACACATCAGACTCGAGGCCAAGTCAACGGCACCATCCGTTATCTCGCCGAGGCTGTTCGATCGTGGCAGAAGGCGAAGTAAGCCAGCCCCCACAAGTCCGCACCGCGCCTTCCTCTCTGCTCCACGATAGCACAAACAAGACAAATGACCGCTAGACACTCGTAGAGATACAAACTGCACTCGGTACTCTTTGTAGAAACACATACAGCAATCCCAAACAAATTTCCCAAGCCTCGAACATCGTGAACTGAACCTTTTTTTTTTGCTCTATCCAACACAGAACATGCTCAACGAATAAGCGTGTCGCCTACCGTCTCGGATACACGTGTACATTGCAACAACCGACTGACTGACTAACTGCACCTTCCACAGCGAAAACACACGTGCGCGATTCCCGCTATCCAAATCCATCCCGGGCCTTGTTCTGCCATTGACAAATAGATATACTCCAAAGCTCGCGCTGCATACTCTTGAACTCCCTACACCCCACCGCGGCGTGAGAAGTCCGTCAATCCCGCATCGACAGAGCCTTGAATGTCGATCACGCCGCACGTAAGTTTTCGTTCGGGATTTGTGGTGCGTATGGACTATGGCGTTCTATATCTGCTCGGCGATGGGGGGATCGGAGATGAGCGCGTCAAGGTACAGTACAGGTAGGTATGCTTAAAAACGAGCGGGTCATGTGTGTGCCACGTTACCCGCCCTTATCCACTAAGCAAATACCACCGATGCCGTTTCCCATCCAGTGCCACAGGTCCAGTAAACGCGAGCCCGTCCGTCCGCGCGCGCCTAAAAAAGAAGCAAACGACGGCAAAAAAAAAAAGACATCCATCTTTACTTGTGAACAAAGTAATCCTTGCATTAACTCGTATATAGGCCACACGATAATTCCCCCAGTTCT
>Ga0265780_10010546_pt1 | contig 10998 bp, 8 predicted proteins | sample P1T30metagenome_FD_192432 | JGI IMG/M metagenome (GOLD analysis project Ga0265780, IMG submission 192432) | Plant litter microbial communities from East Loma Ridge, Irvine, California - P1 T30 | ecosystem: Environmental > Terrestrial > Plant litter > Unclassified | place: USA: California... | reverse complement strand
ACCATAGAGAAAGGCAGTGATTACATCCATAGAGTAGTTATGTAGGGTTGAAAAGATCTCCATGCGATTTGCAGAGTCTGGTCTGGCCAGTAGCTGTATGAAGTCTTTTATGATGGCAGTTGTGTGGCTCTTCAATATCGCAGATTTTGAATATGCATGCATGTGCCAGAATCTTTTTCTGCGTCGCATGATCTGCGACGCTAAAGAAGGTGAACAGGTTTTTCTTGCCGTACACGTCGAACATGGAGTAGAAGCTGTTTCTCTCCAAACCGCTGCCCGCACCATAGATCGTACGTAGCGCAGTGATGGACTTGAAATGGACCTCATTGGGTCCAATGCGTACCTACAACGGGCCCGTACTGCTTGTGCAGAGCGTGTATTGTAGACGTGCGACAGCCCCAATCATCTCGAGCGAGGCGCCATTTGGTGATGGCGTATAGCTTTGGACCTAGCACTCTTCCGAGAGGACCGGAGACGAAGGGAGACACGATCAGTCGATGGAGCAGTAGTAGGAACAGTGCAGTACTGGCTAAAATAAGCAGCGGGGATGCCGGCGAAGAATTGTGGAAGTACTGGAATCCAATTTGAAACTGTCAACAACTTATCTGGATGTTGTGAAGGGTTGTACTCGACGACCTAGAAAGCGCTCCTGTTCTTGGGTGTTACGCGTTAGAGGGCCGAAGCCTTTTACCCTTTCACGTGCCTCTGTCTTAGCTGCAACCTTCTATAGAGGTTCTGGACAGTTAGTCTGACCTACCTACACTAGAGTTACAGTCAACCAGGTCTTCTCTTTTCGAGAGCTCCTTCTTCCCATGCTTCTGAAAAGTAATGGGTATTGGCGCGACTAGTTACCGAGGTTGGAAATAGCAGGCCGGCCGGCTTCTCCTTCTGTCGACCACCTTCTGCAACTCAACAATTTCAAGATTTTTACCTCGTACCAACGCAGACTCAAGGTCGACACAATAGATACGAGCAACTTTGGATCGAGTCTACTTGTCGACAAGTATGCCGGACTCAGAGGCCGTTCAGTACACGTCTTTGCCATCAGGCATCACAACGATAACACTTGATCGCTCAGCACGCCGGAATGCAGTTGATCCGAAGACGGCACAGAGTCTCTACGATGCTTTCATCCGGTATGAGGACGACGCGACGCAAAGAGTATGCGTCTTCCAGGGAGCCAACGGCAATTTCTGCGCAGGCGCCGACCTGCAGGCGGTCGCCAAAGCATCAACCGATGACACTCCACACTTCGACACCGTCAAGGGACGCAATATCGCCCCTATGGGACCGTCGCGAATGCAAATCCAGAAGCCCGTGATTTGCGCCATTTCCGGGTATGCGGTCGCCGGCGGTCTCGAACTCAGCCTGCTTGGAGACATACGTGTTGTCGAGGAAGACGCTGTGTTTGGGGTGTTCTGCCGCCGATTTGGCGTGCCGCTCATTGACGGCGGGACGGTTCGCCTGCAGGCAATCATCGGACTTGGTCGCGCCATGGACATGATCCTGACGGGCCGTCCTGTGAGCGCAAAAGAAGCTCTTGACATGGGCCTTGCAACTCGCGTTGTACCGAAAGGCAAAGCCCTTGAAGAAGCCACGAGGATCGCACAACAGCTTCTTCAATTCCCACAACTTTGTATGAACAAGGACCGACAGAGCGCGTACCACGCCGCATTCGAAGCAAGGAGTTTCCAAGACGCCATGGACTTCGAGTTCTCGAATGCCAAAGCAGTGCTTTCGAAAGAGAGTTTTGGCGGCGCTAAGAGATTTGCGAATGGTGAAGGCCGGGCAGGCAGCTTCGCTAAACTTTGATGCCTGCCGCTGTCAGACTGCCCATTTTCCCACAATGGCACATATGTAGCAGCTCAAAGATTCCGTGAGCAACTTCCCAGAATTATCGGCCCCTAATTCCGCATTGTTCACTAAACACAATTACCAACAATGAAGTTGTGTGTTATCTCCAGCTCTAGGAATATCATGTGCTGGCGCGATGTTCGTCCGCTCTTACACATCGGAAAGTCGGCTTGGAAGTGGCCCCGAAATCGTTCCGTAACTACACAATTGCAAATCCGTGTCTGGCTCACAGCGATGTGTACAGCTGGTCCGAACTCGCGGAATTGTGTGCACGATTCCACTGCGTAGGATCCAGTGCACTATGTTTGCGAGCTTATCAAATGGTCAGCTAAGAATTCTGACAAAGCAGCGCCGTGTCGGCTATACAGTTTCGCGAGGCTAGCAGGCGCCACCAATTCTGCTAGAGAGCGGCATGATGCATCGACTTCAAATATCAAAGAGTGAGTGCATGAAAGCAGAGCGATAAGTATATTGGGGTAGACGAGTACTGCGGAAACTCCTCATCATCTCGATTTCTCTCCGCTCATCAGAACACCTCCAATAGCAACAGATAATCTTACTCCAGTCTTTTCTACGTCCAGTACTGAATCAAGGCCTTCGAGATGTCCAAGGTCATCACTGTGTTCGGTGCCACTGGGAATCAAGGTGGCAGTGTTATCAACAGCCTCCTCAACGATTCACAGCTGTCAAAAGAGTTCAAGATCCGCGGCGTGACCCGCGACACCTCGAAGCCTGCTGCCCAAGAGCTCAAAAACAAAGGCGTCGAGCTAGTAGTGGTATGACTGCATGTTCCTTCTTCCCAGCCATTGATGCTCATTGATCATATCTAGGCCGACCTCAACTCAAAAGAAAGCCTCCAGGCTGCGCTCAAGAACTCGCACACCGTTTTCCTCGTCACAAACTACTGGGAAACAGCAAACCCAGCAACCGAAACTACTCAAGGGAAGAACGTCGCCGACGTTGCAAAAGAAACCGGCGTTGAACACCTCATCTTCTCCTCGTTGTTAAATGTCACAGAGATCACGAAAGGCCGCCTCGCTCACGTAACCCACTTTGACAGCAAGGCCAACGTGGAGGAGTACATTCGTGACATCGGTGTTCCCGCCACGTTCTTTCTCGCTGGATATTTCATGAGCAACTTGGAGATGTCGTTGCAGGCAGGTGAGGATGGTACATTGACCTGGGCGCTCCCAGTTGGCAAGGACACAAAGTTCCCCATGATCGACGTCAAGAGAGACACTGGTAGGGTATAACCCTTGATGCCGCTTAAGTGCGCTGCTAATCTTTCGCAGGCAAGTTCGTCAAGGCCATCATCAAGAATCGTGAAACTGTACTCGGCGCTCGTATCCTAGGTGCCGAAGGATACTATACTGCACCCCAGATTCTGGATCAAGTGACCGCAGCGACTGGCAAGAAGACGCAGTTCTACCAGGTTGACGAGAAGACGTACAGGAGCTACTTGCCAGAGTTTATGGCCCAGGAAATGTTGGAGAACCACTATCTCATTGAGAGCCCCGGCTACTACAATGGAGAGAAGTTGGAGAAGAGCCATGCAATCTTGGACGAGAAACTCGTGGGTGTGGAAGAGTATGCTGGGACAGTTGCGGCTTGGAAAGCATGATTGTTATTGGGCTTGAAATCAAGAACAGACTGAGCTTATCTGTGCCGAAATCTATTACTGATGTGAACAAACACGAGAGCATTCTGGGGTAACTGTTGATGTATTCTGAGACTTAACACAATAGACACGTGGGCTGCTATGAGAAGAGTGAGTATTACATTTCGGCAACGTTCATTCGTTTTGAGTCGCTAGCTGTGATGTCCTGTGCGGCCTCAATGTTAGCGCAATAGGTGATTGCATCTCTCTATATCACTACGATGGCATTTGAAGAATAAATTCAAGGCTGGTGAAAACTTACCAGTAGCTCGGCAGCACTGAACGCAATCTAGGCGAAAGTGTGACTTGTCGAAGACACAATCAGACCTTCTCAGCACTAGCAACTGCTGCGAAGCTGTATGACAGACAGCGAGAGGTAAAGGTTTTGAACAGACTCACATCAAGATATCTGGTAAATGTCTAAATTCTTGGTTTACTCAAGTGCAATACTGTGCGCGATGACAATATGTGTCTCGAACATGAACTCGAGCTTCAGCCAGACTACGCTTTGTAGCAAGGACATCAAGCATTGTAACTAGCGAATGACGACTTCGTGATTTGATACGGCTACCCGCTTGTTGAACCCATTTCATTCCCCCTAATTGACAGTACGGCGTCCCAGCTTTCTTTCACCGAGTCCGATGACGCACTTGTTTCGCGCTAGTGGTCAACAAATGGTTGCCGTGGAAGGCGCGCCCGTTCTTTTACCTCACCATTTTCGCCTCCTCTACCTCTACCTCACATCGTCGCACTCGGGCTGCGGTACGGTACTACTGTCAATGACCTGCCCGCTTGAATCAAATGCAACTCTGCGATAGTTAGTCGAAACTGTTTAAGCATACCCTTACACACTCCTCGCAAAGCAAAGACTCTTCAATTAGCTGCAACATGAGTGTCTTGTCACCCGTTGTCGCGACGTCGCGACCGAAGGACCCAGCCAAAGCTTGGCTTCTGAGTCAGACGATACTGACTGGCTACAGCGACGTCCGTACTCCAAAAAGAGTTGCAATGCGCCATTACTAAAAGCCCTCGGTGATTCTCTGAACCACTAGTTCTCGGCATGATGGAAAACGCAGATGTGCAGGAGATCAAGGGCACGATCCGCAATCGCCCACAGAGAGAGAGACAAGCTCAATTCTCTGACATCACCACTCGAAATCTTCCGTATGAACTGCGCTAATCGTGGAAGAGATGAAAAGCCAATGTGATCAGTGTACCGTAATTCAATTCATCAAACTACCTACGAAAGTACTCAAAAACCAATGAAACCTCCAACCCAATGCTGTTCCCAAAAAGTGCGTATCCATGCGTCCAAAAACTCTGCGTTGTGATACCAATGATTCCCCATCCTCCTTCCTCATCATCCAATTCATGCACCAACCTTTCGCTTCCAACTCCTATCAATAAGATTCTCCAACTCCGCTTACTCAAGTGGATGATCCGGCTCGCACTTGTTACACGCCTCGCCACCAATCCGCTCGCCAGCATTCACGATATCAACCACGCCGCAGGCCTCACTCCCGACCGCATTCCTGTAGTCCGGGACCGGTGCCATACTACGCGGATTGCCGTTCTCACCTCCCGTGGGACGGCCCTGAGGCGGGGTCGGATTAGGAAATGGGACCGTGTTGTGCATGGGCACACCGACGAAGCCGCGCCCAGCATAATTGTATAGGCCGTTGTCACTGTGATGGTGGTTGCGGCGGTTGTTATTGTTGTAGTGAGCGCCGCGATTGGGTATATTGTTGTAGCCGTAATGGCCGGTGTATGACGGCACGTTGCGGATGGTGGTCAGGTCCACGTAAGGTGAACGAGGAGCGTTGATCCCTATTGAACGAGCAATGGCATCTTTCTGCGCGGAAAAAGGAGAGAATTGTCGGTCTGCAGTCGAAGTGTCCGTCGGCGAAGCAACCTCATCGCTTGCATTGGCACGTTCTTGCTGAGCGCGCTGTTCGGCCAGTGACACGGTGGAGGCCGGTGGTAGCATTTCAGTCACACAATGCTGTGAGCTCTGGCCATCTGTGGGTGACGTCGTAGTCGTGCGATGCTTCTTGTTGTTGTTGCCGCGATGTTTCTTGGGCGACCTCGTTCGGCCATTGTTGAAGCCCTGCTCGTAGGCGAACTGCACTTGGTACATGTACCAGAACCATGGGATGCCGTGCTGGTCCAGCTCAAACTTTTGGTCTCCTAGCAGGTCTGCCGTGGGATCCAGTGGCGGTTTGGCCGTAATTTCGCTGGTCTCCGGGGTCACGGTCTTGGGCACGAACTCTGTCGCCGTGGCGCGCAGATCTGAGGACTGGCTGGACCTCAAGGAGTGCTCGCTCTCTGCACGAGGATGTCCGGCGGAGGTGGCACCGCCGCTACCATTGACCGAAAAGTCGCTGGATGGAACTTTACTGGGGTACGGGATCTCTTCAACACCAATGGTTCCTACATCAAAATTGTGAGCCATCATGGCAATAAGCGGCGGGTTGTATATCGGACGATCAAGAATCGTACCAGTAGCACCCGATTTCTTGCAGTAGACGATGGTTGCATCCTCCATGGCTGGATCGGCAGTATTTGGCGTAGCCTTGACAGTGCACATGCTCGACGCCCTTGAGCTTTGCATCGGTGTGTCATCGCCACACTGAGACACCAGCTGCTGTTGTTGATCGATGTTAAGTCTATTCAGCGAAGATGTGACTTGCGCGAGAGTGGTCTGCGTGTCGTGTGCTGGCAGAGTGTCAGTTGGCGAGTCGGCAGGAAATACACTCGAGGAAATAATGCGTTGGATGGTGGGACGCCTCGTTAAGATGGGAGTTCTACCTGAGCTGTTGACCGTTCGAACTTGTCGCATCGATGCCGTGGCCGGCGTGCTAGGTTGAAGTGTCTGATGAGGCACAGTGCTATCGTTGCGCGGAGACGTGACTTTTGGAGAGGTCAGTGATTTGTGGGACTGTGTCCGCTTCAAAGTCGAGCTGCGAGTAGGACCTCGCGCAGAAGACAGACTCGCTGCAGCTGCGCGAGGAATGCGAGAGCTGGAGTTGGCCGAGGTAGCACTCCAGGAACTGTTGCTGGCTGTCGAAGCACTCGTAGCGGATAAGTCCGAGGGGGACAAAGTATCGCTGGCACGAATTAACTGAGCAGAGACACTCGTATCGACTGCGAGCTTGGGTTTCGGGAGACCAGTTATGCGATTAGTCGCCGCATCGTCGGTTATCGAGATCGTGCCAGAGTTCTGGCCGACCTGCTCATCCTCAATGTCAGCATTCAGTTGCAGATCAGGTATTTGGGCATCTTCAGGGTGAAGGAATTCTGCAGTTCGGAAACTCAATTCTGAGTCGGCAGTACTCCTTACCGGCGACACCTCAGCAGAGTGGAAGACTGATCCTTCTGCGGAGTGAAAGATTGATTCTCCCGTAGAAGTGGCGATGCTGCTGGGACCGCGGCGGCCCAAAGACACGTTCTGAAGAGACAGCCGCTTTGTGGGGGATCGTGGTGAAAGTGAAGAATGCTGACGCGGGCTCTCGTGAAGTGGCGTCGCACCAGGACTGTGCCAAGCTGGCTTCAAAGTCGTGCGGCTCTGCTTGGTGGGGCTGCGCGCAGAAGTGGGAGACGCCATGTTACTGTCGACCGTGGTGAGAGCGTCTTTGGTGAGAAATGACGCGCCATCCGAGCCGTATGCTTTGTTCATCTCGACCGAGCTGCGCGTGCCGCGAAGCATCTTGCCTTCAACAGGTGAGCCACTCATTGAGCCTTTCTTGTGCCCGCGCTCCTTGGCACGCTGAGCTGTCGCAAGGTTAGGGGCGCTGCGCTCAGGTAGCCATTGCGCAGGTATCGGCTTGCGCGGGCTGGGTGGTCCTCGCATGGTGCCAGCGTCTAAGACTGAGCCGCAGCGAGTAGACATGCTGGAAAGGCGGGTGGAGTCGGTGGACACTTCGAGAGCATTAGCTCGACTGGTATTGAGACACATCCGGCGTTGAGTGGGAACGCCGATGAGCTTACAATTCTGAGTGACTTCCATAGACATGGAAGATTGAGAGCCCAAGGGAATGTCGATCTCCACCCTGCGAATGCCCCGTGTATCCAAAAAGGAGCTGGAGTGGAGTACGCTGTTCTCTAGGGTAGAATCATCAACTCCACGAAGTGCTGAGCGCGGGACCAGAGTAGCATGATGAGGCAACTGCTCATTGCTTTGAATCGAGGCGGCGTGGCGGGAGAACATCGACCCGGCGCCCGAGGGGGTGAGTGTGGACATGTTGTGACTAAGTTGCTTTTGACTATGCGAATGCGAAGAAGTGCTGTTGTCCTTTGTGGAAGATGCTGGTGGTTGTGAAGATGGAGGACCAGGAAGATCTGCTGATTGGTTGTCTGCACTGTCACCGTTCGGCGAGCGACCGTCTCTGCTTCCATTAGCTCACTGCATCAACGGTCATGGCAGTCGTACTTACGTCCTGGGCAGGCCGAGTGCTTTAACCTTGTCGCAGTATGATAGTCTGTTAAGGCTGCCGTGCTGACACGCCGAATAGTAGATGTAGGCTGAGAGTATTAGTGGACGATGGCAAGAGATGAGGGCAGACTGACAATAATTGCACATCGCGTCGATCGGTTTAGGCGGTCGTCGTCCGCCGTCCAGGAAAGAAATATCCAAGTTCAGGGCGCAGGCAGAAAACGTTAGGCGCAGGTGGGATCAAGAGAGAGAAGTCGTGATGTTGAACTCGCGCTTGATCAGGAAGTGGCGACGTGCAAACGCGCAAAGAAAGAACTTTTAGCAAAGCGTAGGTGAAGGCGGAAATGCGCATCACGTACGTGAAAGAGGTGACAATGCAGCGAAAATGGTGATGGCTACAATATTACTTCCATCACCGCTCGTCCAGTTTTCACGCTTTCTTCATGCGCGGCACTTGAACGTGCAAGGACTTATCCGCGTGAGAATGCCAAGTGGAGAGTCGAACCAATTCTTTACAGACGAACGACTAATTCAAGGAGACGCAGGAGTATAAATTCACGAAGAAGCCAAAAGGAGGTCCGCCTCAGCTGAAAGTAGACAAACACTCACGGGGGTATAAGACATTCCGAGACACCACGTTCAACCCTAGAAAAACACACCTACACATATGTATGACATTGATCTCAAAATCGCCTCTTCTTCTTGCTCTGCGCCCCCTTTTTAGCCGCCTCCTCCGTCTTACGCTTCAACTCGGCCCTCCTCCTCTCAGCCTTCTCCTCCGGCGTCTCTTCGTACTCTTCTTCCACTTCTGGAGTCTCTTCCTTCGCTGGTCTGGGCGAGGATCGAGGCTGCACACTTGGCGAATGCGTAGCTCTCGTGCGATCTGCCATGGACGGTACTGGTTCTGCTCCCTTCCCTTTTCCTCCGATCTTGAAGTTCCTCTTCGCTTTTCTTGGAATTTCGGCATTCGCAGTGGGCGGCGAATCGTCCGCCGGCACGTCGTCTATGTTTGGCGTTGCTTCTACACTCAAGTACTCAGATGTTCTTGATGGCAGAGGCTCCTCCGAGGCCTTCTTCGCTCGGCGGCCTATGCGGAATCCCTTCGCCTTGGGTGGAAAGAGATGTTCTGGGCTCGATGACTTTGCTCGTGGTGGAGGTTTTCGTGTAGGCTGGCTTGACCTCTGGCTTTGGCTTTTGGGAGGCGCGTCGAGATCATCGTCTTCTTCTGCTGTGTCAGTATCACTGGTTTCTGATTTGGGTTTTGATGCTGGTGCTGTCAAGGGCTTGCGCATATCTATGGGCGCCGCGTCCTGGTTGCGTGTCTGTGACGTCGTAAGCAGTCGTATAGGACTTTCTCCGACAACACGTACCTTGAAGTTGGCATGAGTCTCAAAATCGTCCTCGGTCTCATCATCGCTTGGATCAGCAGTTCCTTTGCTTAGACTTGCTACAGGTGCAGACTTTCTTGCCTTTGTCTTCGCAGGGGCACTCGGTGCGCTCAACCGCGCAGGGACAGTAGTCCACCATTCCCGATCACTGTCGTCTGCCTTGAGCTGTGGCGGTACGCTGGGAGTGCACTCGGAAAGTGCCTCCTGGAACAAACCAAGGGTGTTGACATGCGAGTCCACCAATTGCGCCGTCTTTTGGTTGAATGCTTCCTCGCCGAAGGGCTGCAGAGCGGGAATGTGCTTGGCCGCTTGCTCACGTTTGACACCCTTCCTGCCCGACTTCAAGCTGCTGATGATGGGAAAGGCGGAAGCGAGATCCAGGTTGCTCGACTCAAACTGATCCACAAGGCGGTTGATTGCCTTGTCCTTCTCGATGATTGTCGAGACAAGGCTTGCAAGGCGCTCGTGCTGGATGTGAGAGGATACAAGCAAGGGTAGGATGAGCTCGTTCTTGAGAGTGGTCGAGGCACGCTGGACGAGATCAAACTTCCATGTCAAGCTGTCGAGGGGCGCGGGCAGGCTGATGGAGGTCTGCAGGCTCAATGCATTGTTGTCGCTTCGCGTGATGCGGCAAACTGCGTCATCTGAGTTTTCCAGCGACTTCTTGATCTTTTCCAGAAGGACGGCAAGCTGCGCGGTGTCCTGTCTGCTGACTTCGATTGGCGATTGCTCCTGCAAAGCTCGGTTCAAGATGCCGTCCAGGTCCAGCTCCTCGCTCCAGATGTTGCTCAGGCACGTGAGGTGGACAGTGTACGAGTCGGGCCCGAAGACGGGCTTGACAAGAAGCTGTGGGATGCGCTCGCCGTCCGGCTGCTCAGAAAGCTCCAGGACGCGCCAAGACATGTCAATGTGGTGGGTAGTCTAGGATAAGATTATAGGAGAGTGTGGCACATGCACCAAGGGAAAGAGAGAATGTGATAGACATGGTGGGAGCAGTGCAGTCGTGATCACGCGTGTGGGCGTGCTGAAGGTGAAAGGCAGCCGCCAAGCGCTTAGTTCCGAGGCGCATGCGGTACGTCACTCGAGGCTTCAGGGCCGGCCAAAGATTTCACAATCAGCCCAATTGCTGCTTCAATTCTACGGCTACCCCCAACATGGCGTCGCATAACCCCCCGCCCTGGCGCAACGAGCGCAACGGCCTGCCCCAGCGGGCGGGACCCCCAGCGACTGTGCCTGCAAAGCGGGCGGCCGACTCGCGAGCACACGACAAACCGGCGAAGCGCGCGGCAAACAATGCAAACGCGACCAATGCGGCCGAGGAGGCGTGGGTGGCGGACGAGGACCGCTTTGTGCTGGCGCAGGCGAAGAAGAAGGCGGCGCTGCGGGTCAAGGGCGGGCGCGCGAAGCCCATCGACTGGCTGGCCGTGACGCTGCGCTTCGTGGACCCGACCAAGAACGCGCTGGACGACGAGGTGGAGGACCACGAGCTCGAGGTCAGCGACCCCGAGGGCGTGCTGGAGGGGCTGGGCGGGGCTGAGCTGGCGGAGCTGGAGAAGGAGATCGAGAGCTACCTGGCGCTGGAGACGAACCGCAGCAACCGCGAGTACTGGGGCGCCCTCAGGGCCATCTGCAAGGACCTGCGCCGCAAGAGCAAGGCATCGGCCGCC
>Ga0265780_10010545_pt1 | contig 10999 bp, 8 predicted proteins | sample P1T30metagenome_FD_192432 | JGI IMG/M metagenome (GOLD analysis project Ga0265780, IMG submission 192432) | Plant litter microbial communities from East Loma Ridge, Irvine, California - P1 T30 | ecosystem: Environmental > Terrestrial > Plant litter > Unclassified | place: USA: California... | reverse complement strand
CCAAACCAACACATTGTGTAACAGTTCGCTTCCATATCTGTCCAAAAATATCTGGTGTCTTGGCTCTCATCCCTTATGCTCCCTGGGGTATCCAGGCTAACCTCCAAAACGCCCAATTTCCAAACGCATTATGCAATAGCACAGAAATATAACTCAATAACGCGTTCGCCACTTCACTTGCACCGACCCCTGAACAACTGCGGCAAATCATCCAGCTCTTCGTCTTCACTCTCAGACTCTGAAAGGCAGGAATGCATAACCGATCCTTTGCGGTAGTCGCTCGCGGATCCAGGGACATTGTATACTAACGTATCGAGAGAGTAGTCTGGTACTATATACACAGAATCCGTGCTCGTTTGCGAGCATTGCTGTTGCGGAGATGCGAATGGTGATGTGTTTTGCGATGTTGGGATGCTTGGTTGCTGTGTGTTCTGCTGCTGCTTCGTCGGCGGTGGCAGCGTTATGATGGTCCTCGGTAGTGGGTCCAGTACGATCTCGCATGGAGGTGATGGGTGGAGGAGTGATGAGCCTCTCCTTTCAGGCATAGCTGGCCTTGTAGGTGACGCCGTTGGCAGGGTTTGTGTGTGCGCGTGAATGGACGCTGGGCTAGCTTGGAAGAATATGAAACTCGCCGTAGGCCCGAGGGTGGGTGATGAAGGGTGTAGTAGTGTTGAGGACCGGCGCTGCTTCGTTCGTTCCTTGCCTGTCAACGCTGATTCCGTCCTGGCTCCGGCAGCTGCCACACTGCTTCGTCTTCTTGCCATGAAGCACGTATCCATGTCCGAGTCATGCCAGACTTGCTCGTTGAAGAGCGCCATGATTGCATCAACGGAGCCCCGTCGTACAAACTCGTTCTTGAGGTTGGGTTTCCAGCTCGGCCTGCGCTTCGAGGACGAATGTGGATGCCCATTGCGTTTGCGCTCCCCACGCTGCCTCGTTCGCATTCTTGGCAACGCTATAGTTTTAGGGGATAGCGGTGGTGAGGGAGGGCATGTGGAATCCGTGTTTTCGTGCTCCTCATGGATAACATCGCGCTGATATACCAAGCCGTCAGACGCGCCGTCGCTTGCTTTTCGTCGTTTGCTAGGCGATGTGAAATGGCTGCCTTCTCCGCGATCAGCTACACCACCTCTTCGTGCAAAAGACCGAGACCTAGTGCACGTCTCGAAAAGTCCGTCGACCTTGAATACAGTGTCATGTTCGGATGTGTCGCGAAACAGCTGAAAAGCGTGGTCCCTTGATGGTGGCGCTTCTATGCAGTGGTCTCCTATCGTACCGGCTTCCCCCCCAAAAGCGTAACTCGCAAAGATATCGGCAAACATGCGGGCTAGATGGATATTGGCGACAAAAATAATAATAATGTCAGGACGTTGCAGTGTTGAGTACTAGGTGATCAAGCCGATAGCTATGTATTGGATACAAGTCAAATAAAAGATGGTTGGAAAAGGTCAGCGAGACGGCGCCAAACATGGCGATTTTGTGGTGTCCTATATAGTGAATAGGTTGCACGGTGTTGTGAAGTAGGGATTGTTGGTGGCTAGTGCTTTGCGCTACTAACTGTTGTCATAAAGCCTCCGCCAACAGGCGTACATTGCAAGCTTGGACGCCCCAAAAGAAACGTTCCAATAGAGGCATGTACCAAGCTGGACGCGGAGATGGCCCAAGAAGGGCGGTTGCAACCAACACCCACGCTGTTTGTCAAGACGCAGCCACCATGTCTTCGTGTTTGATTGAAGTGGCCTCAGGGGCCTCCTTCTTGCAAGCCTCACCTTGGGCCGAGTATAGCCCCAGCTATAGGGTTGGTAAGGCCGTTCTTGGTGGCCTGTGCCTATCGTTGGGCGTAGGGGTGAGTTGATGGGCTGTGCACATGGCATTCTCATTTAGCCTCGCTCTTTGGACACGGCAACTTGTACCGAGTCAATTTCCACTACCAGCAGCAATCCAAAGTTTGTCTTTTTTGGTTTGGTGGGAGCTCTTCCGAGCTTTGTTCATTTGATTCTTCAAAAAACCTCCATCTCCTCCGTAACGCGCTTCCCGAACCAATCGACGAGCTCATCGCCAACGCTCTCGTTTTTACCAACAAAGAAGTCGGTCATGCGCATATCGTTACTGTCGTCTTCTACTGGCCAGTCAATAGAGACGTCGGCCTTCTTCCCTTCTAGCAGCTCTTTCGCCGTGCCCCAAGAGAAACGCGTCTCGCTACCCCAACCAAATAGCGGGTCCATGTTCTGCTTCAACCAGGCTGTCGTCCGTGTATCAGATGGATATCCTGATCCCCAGGCCACCTTGACATTGCCATCTTGTCCAGCTTCGTTGTTGCAGTTGTGGTAAGGTTCGTAGCAGACATCGAGAGCGGCATCTCGGGTGACTTTGGCGCATACCGATGCTGCGCTGACGACGGGATATAGACTGTCGGCCTTCTTGGCTACCGTAATGCGGATAGTCGGCCAAATTCGCTCCAGCTTTCTCTGGTAGATCTCCGGCTTGCCAATGGTATCGATGTAAATGTCCGTAACATTGACCCCCTGGGCCAACACGCCCTTGATCAAATCGATTGTCGCGTCCATGGCTTGGGCGTTTAGGTTGTACACGGAAGGCGACAACATATGCGCTGAGATGTCTTGTGCGGATAGTAACCGTGTCGCCCACCCACCGGCGTCGTAGAGGTCTGAGCCTTTTGTGCAAAGCTTGCGCATTAGGTTCGAACGTACTTGGGGTGTCAGGACCTTGGAATCGTCAAAGTGGTGGGTATCGGCGAGGAGGGAGTGATGCAGCTCGATTGGCAGATAGAAAAGGGCGTAGACCATTGGGCCTGGTGCTGTTAGCAGGTGGGGTGGTTCTGGTTCGGTGGTGAAGTCCTACCCAGTACGGGGCCTCGTCCGGCTTCATCGACACCTAACACAACTTCTCCCGACATGTTATCCGCAATTTGCTTCGGTATTGGCGAAAAGTGCGAATATGACTTTCCCCCCAGGATGTCCGACTTGGTAATCGACGGCGCCATAAAGACGTCCGACGCAGGCGTCTCTAGTTCAATGTCCTGCGGGTCCATCTGAAGGTCCTCTTGTGATTCGGCCATACTTGAATGTATCGGAGTTGACGTGATGCGACTGTGGTATGGTGTTGATGTCTCGAACGGGCAGTAAAGTGGTTGTGCTATCATGGAGGAGACGCGACGACGCGTTTCTCGGCGCTTTCCACCCGATTCACCGAGCCGCTAAGCAATGTGAAGGGTACAGCAGTGCGGCACGAATCCACACACACTTCATGCGTACACGGCACGTTGCATACAGTGTTCAACACCTTCTAGCGAAACCTACTCAAAGCGGTAGTTTGGTAGCTGCAAGTCATACTCGTGTCACCCACCCGTTGTGTATCGTTGCATAAGTCTCGCCGAGCTCAGCGGCTCTTTTTTTTTTATAGGGTTGCACCATGTGAAAGAGCAGCAATACATGAAAATGCCATCTGAGTTTTGTATCATTTCACACTGTTGAAGATGAGCTTGCTTGGTCCACTCCTCGCACTCTCCTGGATCCAATTCGGCAGTCCCCTTAGCAGACTCGCCTTACCTGCACTATTCGGCAGGCAGATCTGGCCACCGGTGCAGCTGACGATACGGTCGACAATCGCATCAGCCACAGCCGCAGGCTCGATCGTTTCAGCGCCTTGGCTCTTCAATGCCGCTTCCAAGGGTTCGAGCAGTGGTGTGCGGACCCAGTTAGGGTGTATCGATGTTGTGAGAACACTTGGTGCATTGTAATGCAACTTCAATTCTTGATTGAGCCCTATTTACAAATTAGCATATGGAACAAAGGAGCAAGATTAGACGGCACACCTTCATGGAAGCTCAAGATGGCCGCTTTGGTCGCCGTGTAGTCTACCATTCCAGCGACACTGATAAAACTCGCGAGACTCGCAACGGTCACGATATGACCCTTGTTGTGGCGAAGCATATCTGGTAGGAATGCCTTGGTTGTGTACCAATTGCTCAACACATTGACGTCGAAAATCTTCCGGAGATAGTCATCAGACGTGGTCAGGATGGTGTGTGGTGCAAGAATGCCAGCATTGTTGATCAGAATAGTAGGGGCTCCAAACGTTGCTTTCACCTTCTCTGCGGTTGTATAGACTGCAGATGGATTTGTGACATCGCAAGTAAAGAGTTTGATGTTTGCATCTTGCAGTCTTGGTCAGCACAAATGGGAGCGGCAATGGGGATTGGCACATCTTACAGCCCTGTAGACTCAGAGGCAGCTGCTGGATATCCAGTACAGCAACCTTGATTCCCTTGTGGACCAATCTTTTGACCACCAGTTCGCCAATACCACTACATCCGCCCGTGATGACGGCCACCTCCTGGCTCCAGTTCCATCTCGCCCTTTCGCTTCTGATCCTTCCTGCGTTCAGAGCAATGTGGTTCATCTGCTGGTTGACGACTCGCATGGTCCCAAACGCCAGACACCACTTTAGCATTCTCACGACTTGTGCATATCGTCGGGGATCTCGAAGAGCCGCGATCCTGGCAGTCAGCTGGTTACGAAGCTGTTCAGGCGCTTTGGTCAAGATCCATAGGAGAGCTGCCGTGACGAGAGGATTAAATGCTACATGACCGGCCGATGTGGTGACGAGGCTGAGCACGCGATTTACCAGGCCCGACATGTCTGGTCTGGTATGTAGGTTACAGAACGGTGGGAATAGCTAGCGATATCAAAGGCAGACTGCTACTAGACGGTTGAGCCCATATAGCGCATTGCGGGCTTGGGTCCGTCAAAAGAGGGGGTTTAAGCCACGTCGATTGTGTTTTGTTGATGGGACTCGCTCGCACCAACCAAGTCAAACCTCGGCTCGTCCGCGTTAGCATCAGCATCAGCTGTCACCTGCCATATGCCATAATGTGTAGTCATCTTGCTGTTGTGTGTGGGAAAATGATGGCACTTGTCAATCAATATCGCAAAGTGGTGCAATACGAAGGGTGCGTTCAGATGATTGGATCGATATGATGGGTTTCACCGTAAGCCTCCAGAAGATGAAGACGCGCTTGCCGCCATTTGGATTCCGTCAGTCAAGGCACGGTGCTGATAAAGGAAGTAGCTGAGAGAGAAGTATTTCAATCACGTTGCTCTTGGGTCCATCAAACTGGCCCAACCTAGGAGCTAAAAGTAGAATTGCCAAATGAACCTAGGTAGCGATGGGAAGGTGGGGGCAGGGAAGAAACAAGGCCATCAACATGGAGACATGGATGTACGGGTTGCTTAGATGGTGAAGAGATGGTTGTGGATATGGCACTCTCCTCATCAACACTTGCCAGGGACTCTTGAGCTGGTCCCTTTCAGCCTTTTAGCTTTCCAGCCACATTGGTGACGACGCACGTCGCTATTGTGCTGTCACGGGCAGCCTGCAGCAGCCTCGGAGAGTCCTCTGGGCGGAGATGTAGTTACTGTACATGTGCAGCAATACCGATAGGCCGGGACCAGCCTAATTGGGGCTAGCTCGTCAAGCACACGTCTGCCGGCTTCTTGCCACGCGAACTCTATGGGAACGTCGCAAGCGGAGTTTGTCCGTCAGAAGCCAGCTCCAAACGAAACATTGTCCGCTGCGGTTGTACGTGTTGATTGATTGTTTACAAAAGCACCACTCTGGCCTGCTTTTAGCCGGGCCGGCGCAATCCCACCTTCGCCTCCTTGCTGATTGGTAGATGCAAGGCGCGTGCGGGGAAATGCCTGGCTCTCGAATCTGAAACGAGAGCGGTCAGACGCTACCGAACCGGATTGGCTGTGTTCGGGCTCGGGGCGCCTCATTCGACAAGATCTACAGCATTGCGATGAGGCACACTCTGGCGACTGCGTAAGCCAACACGCCTGGCCGTATGCCTTTTCCGAGATGCACCGCCGGCAACTACCCATCTTCTCGCTGCTCAGGCGGCTGCGGGAACTGCCACGCTTCTTCAATTCGCCCACTCCTGCACGACATCCATCTTACAGGCGCGGCATGCGTCGGTGTTTGAGACGATGGATGCCCCGCCAGTCCTTCGGCCGTGGAAGCTACACTGCCCCTCCTTTGCGTGTATCATGGTACCCAGGCTGCATGTCTGACTGGCCGGCCTGTTGCTGGTCGACGAGCTGCCGTATGACGTGAGGGTCCGAATTGCCTCCCGCTCTCCACGGCATCTCTATCCCACCCCCAGGGCCTGGAACTCGTCTTGAAGACGCGTGCGGAACCACGTTTGCCGCGCAGGTTGAGCGGAAGTGGGCCGGGTCGAACAATGCGAGGCTGTGACTGACAGTGGAGGCGAGCGGTGCGGAAAGGCTGGGACCAAGATGTGCGCATAGGCTGGTTATACGGTCGACTAGCTGCTGCTGCTGCTTCAGAGGCCACGGCCACATTTGCAGCCTTCAGACCCAGGTCCAAACTGCGTCCTGGGCATTAGATAGATGGATAGATTCCAGCGAGCGAGCTCTGCATGCCCAAGGGTTGCGGGTGTACAGCAAGGTCCCCAAAACCTCAATTGGGCAGAGTACGCGACCAGCAGCAGCAGCGCAACATGTGCGGAATCCCACCAGCACTAGTTGGTTGCGCGCCACCATCGTCCCCTGATGGACCCTGACAACCTGTGAATCTGACGCTCCACATCCGCTTCATAGACTCGTTCTCTCGGCCTCAAGTCTGAACGGTTGGCCAATACTTCCAGACTCTCCAAGACTGTCCTTACCCACGACTCGTATTGTGCATAGGCCATCAGGTGCGCGCTGCCGTGACCCGCACCACAGCGCCTTCCGTACCTGCCTACATACCGAGCCTCCTACAACGTTTCCACCTGTACCTCGTAAAGTCAAAATCAGCGGCCAGTGAGGGCAGTAAGGGCACTTGCCCTTTGTACAAAATCTCATGTATGTATTCGCCCGCCTCGACATGCTGCATGGGGCATGGCCGCGCTTTCACCTCGACCCTCACACCGCCCGCCGAACCCCCCCACACACACCAGCTTCGAGGGTGATGGCGCTGACCTGAATGCCAGTGTATTTCTAGTATTCCAGTCAGCATGGCCTACCACGGCATGGGGGGAGGCAACGGCCTTCGGTCCCCTCGCGAAGACTCCTCGTTCCTTTCCTTGAATCATCACGCCGCCCAGAATCAGAATGGCGATGGCCGCGCGACGCTGCACCGGCGCTTCACCACCAACAACATCCCAACCCTGAGTACGCCTTTGTCGCCAATCGGACAGCAACGTAGACAGGCGGCAGAGCCGGCCGAGTTCACAACAGCGGTATGTCGGCACTCTCGTACAAAGCCAGGAGCCAGGAGCAAGTGCTGGTCCCCAAAACCCGCTTTGCGATTCGGCGTCCCACCTGTTTTCCTTGTCCTTCTGCAAACACGCGCAAAGAGCCGTGGTGAATGAGCTGTTCCTGCGCTAGTTGTTGAAATGGTGGTTGTCTTGAGCTGTAAAAACACATACGCGGTGACCAAGAGTTGGGCTAACGACCAATCCCGACAGACTTACCACAAGCTCCAAGTCGTAAGTCAACTTCACTGCGGAATTTTTGACATCTCTCGCACATTACCCCTCTTTTCCTTGTTGCAAGTAAGATTGGGGCCTAGGTGATGGCCAGTTTGATAAACAACCTTTTCTGTTTCTTTCTCTTGTCCCTTTCTCTCTTCTACACAACAACCAAAACACCAAACCCGCAGTGCAAATCACCAGATTCGCCAACCTCTCCGCTTTGCCGACAACCTTGCTTTCCTTGCCCGTTTCCAGTTTCACGCGTCTTACGTCACGAGCGACATTGTTGCTTCGTGACAAACCCACTCGCCGGTCCGTCTGACCAGCTAACACTGTGCTAGCTCGAGAGAAAACGAATCGAACACGAATATCTCAAAGAAGCCAAACGGCGGTTCGACGCTGAGATGGAGCTTCTCAACTTGCAGGCCCAGCACGGCGAAGCAGAGATCAACCGCGATGGCAACTATGGCGGCCCCGCCCATAGCCAGCCTACAACCCCGCCCGAGTACAGTGAGGGCAATGGATTTCCATCCGCATTGTCACGGCCCAATCGCTTCAGTATGCCACCCGCTGTGAACTTGGGCATGACTACGCCTCGTGGCAGCCGCGCGAACTCACAAGTCACGTCTCCCCCCTCCAACGTCCACGGCAGCAACTTGCCTTCCCATTCCATGCCAGGATCTCGCCGCAACTCAGATGAGGAACAGGACGACTTCGAGAACGACGACTTCACCCCACTGAGTCCAGCTGCCCGCAAGTAAGTCCAACTGCAATCTACCCCGACTTTTGCCCTTTTGGAGTTCGTCAAGCTAACCCAAATAGGAACAACCGCATGTCCATGCCCGTTACCCGCATGGACTACGGCAACCGCCCAGACCTTCCTGACCTATCTTCTGTTCTCGGTCACATCGACACCGCTGGCTTTCTGTTTCGTGAAGAAGACAAGTCAAGTGCTTCCCACGAGCGCAAGGCCTTCCTCCAAATGGGCAACACCAAGGACGACTTTCCCGTCTTGGTCCGCCATGACGGTGCTGGTAATGGTAATGGTACGAAACTTTCTGCATCTTCGGCTGCGCTTGATTTGGCCCTTTCCCAGTCCCCTGGCCCGGAAGCCCAATACCCTGGCTGGAATGGATACCGCCACCGTCAAGCTCAACAGTCCCTCCCTGCTAACACTTTCCGCAAAGCCCCCCAGGTTGATGATTATGAGTCTGGTCGCACGGGCGGTAACGCTGAGACGACTCCCAAGAAGATGGCCAACAACCGCCGCTCAGTCGAGTTCAACTTTGCTCCCATGAACGCCGATAATAAGCGCTCCAGTTTCGCTAGCCCTACCAACGGCATGCCCAAGTTGACTCAGTCGTACTCCACCAACGATGTTCCCACGCTAAAGAATGGTTACACTCCTCACGCCGAGCAGCACTTCCACAACCACAACGTTAGCCTTGGTCGCATTCCGCAGAATGTCATGTCCAACCGCCACAGCCGCGAACTCTCCACTGGTGCTAGGGATGCGCAGTCTGGCTTACATGCTAGCGCCGCTCCCTTTGGTCCTCCCACCACTGCCCCCCAGCATGCCATGTCAACTGCTGGATCGCCAGCCATGTCACAGTACTCGAGCATTTCGGCCGCGAATAATGGCTACTATGGATATGGCATGTCGATGCTCAATGCAGGCATGGGCGGCCTTAACCTTGGAGCCGGAGCCGGAGCCGGAGGTGGACCTCAGTATGGCGGACCTCCTCAGTACGCCCCCAATGCCATGTATGGTAGTGGACCTCAGTTCAACCCTTATGCTACCTATGGACCAGGTGGTCGCATGCAGGACAGCCAAGCTCGTGTCATTCAGACTCGTCGTCTGCAAAATGACGCCAACAAGTACATGAGCTACGACCTGAAGACCATGCCCCGCCATGAGATCTACGGCCTGTGCAAGGACCAACATGGATGTCGCTTCCTGCAGAAGAAGCTGGAGGAGCGCAACCCTGAGCACATCCAGATCATCTTCGACGAGACCGCCCCTCACGTGGTGGAGCTCATGACAGATCCGTTCGGCAACTATCTGTGCCAGAAGTTGCTCGAGTTCTGCAACGACGAGCAGCGCAACACTCTTGTTCGCAACGCTACTCCTGCCATGGTTTCGATTGCGTTCAACCAGCACGGTACTCGGGCTCTGCAGAAGATGATTGAATTCATTTCCACCGAGGAGCAGGTTTGTAGCACTACTCCACTATAAATGACCAGAAAGCTAACATGTTTGCAGACTCAGATGATCATTCAGGCTCTGTCTGGACAGGTTGTTGATCTCATCCAGGATCTGAATGGTAACCACGTCATCCAGAAGTGCTTGAACCACCTCAAATCACCCGAGGCTCAGTTCATCTTCGACGCTGTAGGCGAGCACTGCATCACCGTCGGCACCCACCGCCATGGCTGCTGTGTTCTTCAGCGCTGCATCGACCACGCCTCTGGCTTCCAAAAGGTTGATCTCATCCGCAAGATCACCGCGCATAGCTTCCACCTTGTACAAGACCCATTCGGCAACTATGTGGTCCAGTACATTTTGGATCTCAACGACGCATCCTTCACAACGCCCATGTGCCAGGGCTTCCAGACCAAGATTTGTGAGCTGTCCAAGCAAAAGTTTAGTTCCAACGTCATCGAGAAGTGCATTCGTTGCGCGGAGCCACAAGTCAAGGCGATGATGATTGAGGAGTTACTCAACGTGGAGCAGCTTGAGCAGCTCATGCGCGACTCATACGGCAACTATGTTATCCAGACGGCGCTTGAGTTTGCTCCCGCCGAGCTGTGCATCCATCTTATTGAGATTATGCGTCCACTTCTCCCGTCGATCCGCCAGACTCCGTATGGCCGTCGCATCATGAGCAAGGTTGGGGAGCGCGAGACCCGTCTTTCAGCGTATGCGGGCCGCACATCTGGTCATGCCTCTCCTGGCGCGATTCAAGGTGCGTCGGAGTCAAACTTGGTGTACACTCAAGCTCCGCAGTACCAGCCCCCCATGTACACTGCTACCGCCAACTATGGTCCTGCTATTCTCTCTCCACAACCTCATCGTCAACCGCACCGACTGAGCAACGCATCCGCTCCTCACCATATGCCCAACCCTGTCCACCACAACAACAGCTACCAGCAGCACCCGTCTCAGTATGGAGTGGCTCAGCCCAACGGTGGTCACGGCAACTGGTTTTAGGATAGACGATGTTACGACTTGACGAGAGCAAAAGTACAACCAAAAGCACTCGGATACCTCAACATGTCACTACGCAACATGATTATTCAGTAGGTCACACTGGTGTTTGCGGATATCATGATCATGAGGCAACCTTCCTTGTATGTATCGGTCTTTGTCCGTGGTGGGTCGGTTGGGCTCATCAACAACCTCGTTTCCTTGGGCAGATCGGTCTTGTATAGTACGACTACACGAGCATCATCGCGGAGCCTAGGCTTCTCGGGCATCTTATGGCGCACTGGGCACTGGCT
>Ga0265780_10010544_pt1 | contig 10999 bp, 11 predicted proteins | sample P1T30metagenome_FD_192432 | JGI IMG/M metagenome (GOLD analysis project Ga0265780, IMG submission 192432) | Plant litter microbial communities from East Loma Ridge, Irvine, California - P1 T30 | ecosystem: Environmental > Terrestrial > Plant litter > Unclassified | place: USA: California... | reverse complement strand
GGTTTATTTGGTTAGATAGGTAGGCGGCCCACTCAAAAAAATGAGTGGGCCGCACTAGTATTATTCGTAGCGATTGCAGTTTAGTGATTGGCGTCTGCTATCTTCGAACCGGGAATTGACTTTTCCCGCGAATTTGATTTGCTAACTACATTATTTTTCTAGGTGGTCGGGAAGGTGCCACCCCGATTTATTTGGTGCGCTATGAATTTTAAATTTACTTCTATCCTCACGTGGGCGGCCGGGCTACTGCTGACAGGCGCGGCCCCAGCAGCGGCCCAGGCGCCGCAAGCCGCTCAGCCCGGCGGCGTTGCTATCCTGACCGGCCACATCAGCAGTCCGCAGCAGGACACGGTGGCGGTTACTATTAAAGACAACCCCTTTGAGCCAAAAGAGCGCATCACCTACGCTCGGGTTGACGAGAAGGGTGACTTCCGGCTTAGCATTCCCGTAACTTCCCCTACCAGAGCCGATTTAGTGTATGGCGACGACGTAGCGGACCTCTATTTGGACCCCGGCACCGACATTGATGTGCGCTTTAAGGGCAACGATATGTCAAGCACGGTGAAGTTTAAGCCAAACGATATGCCCACTGGCTTCACTACGAAGCTTCGCAATGGCGGCAATTTAACTGACGAACAGCGCCACCGCCAGCAGATGGCCAACGCTAATAATTACCTGTCAGAATTCGACGCTCAGTTCGTATCGAACGATGGTTTTCAGGTGCTGCCTGACAACATCCAATTGTACGAAGCACCGTTCAACTCCTTCATCGAGTACCGCCTAAAGCATGAAAAAAACTTCTTAGAAGACCGTGCAGCGAAGCAGTCTTTTACCATTGATTTTTATAACTATGCCAAGGCAGAGATAACGTACTCGAACCTCAACGACCGTTTGACCTTTCAGGACCTGCGCGAGCAGGTGGTGAACACGGAAAGCCGGCTGACGATGACGCCCACGTACTACGATTTCTTGCGCGACCCGCTGCTCTATACCGACCCCACGGCCAGCCAGAACGAGCAGTTTCAGGAGTTTCTGCTCAATTTTATTCACCACACGGCGGCCCAGCAGAAGCACCTGCGCTCTGACCCCGATTTTTATCCTTTCTGCTACGCACTGGCCAGCAAGCGTTTTAGCGGCGTGCCCAAGCTCATCACGCTGGGCCGCATTTTGCAGGAATCGTTCCGCTTTGGCCACATCCGGCAGTCGGAGGCCATGCTGGCCGACTTCCGCAACCTCGATACCAAGCACCGCTTTTTGGCGACGCTCGAAGGCGATTTTAACAGCCACCGCACGCTGGCCATCGGCGCGCCCGCCCCGGATTTTCGCCTCGTAACCTCGACCGGCGACACGGCCAGCCTGCACAGCTTTCAGGGCAAACTGGTGTACCTGAACTTCTGGAAAACCACCAACGGCCTGTGCCTGCGTGACTTGGCCTACGCCCAGGATTTGGCCAAGCGCTTCGAAGGCAAGAATATCGTCTTTGTCAATGTGGCGCTTGACGATGTAGAACTACCCTGGAGCCAGCTGGTGAAGGTAAAAAAGCTGCCGGGCGTGCACATGCGCCTGGTGGGCGGCTACCAGTCGGCCACGGCTAAGGCGTATAGCTTGCAGGAAGTACCTACGTATCTGCTCATTGGCGAAGATGGCACCATCCTTAACCCCAAGCCTAAGCGCCTCAGCAGCCGGGCGGCCGTGGACGAGATTAACCAGTCGTTTGGCAAGGCTAGTACGTACAGCGCAGCAATTACACAGCTTTCGACTGCGGGCGGCAAATAAGCTTATTTTTTTGCGAAGCTGCTTCGGCAGCGCTACTAGCGGCAAGCTGGTGGCGCTGCCGAAGCTTTTTTACGGGGTACCGTGGACCCTGCGGGTCCGCGTGTAGGTAGCTCAGTGAAAACTCTTCACACGCGGACCCGCAGGGTCCACAGTACAGCTCATCCCAAAACATTCGGTACTCGCCCCTGCTTACCGACCTTTACGCTCGTTATGCGCTCCTCCTCCCTCCGCGATGCCCGCTCATTTATGCGCAAGGCCACGCCCCGCCGCGTGGCCAACGGCCTGCAAGTGGTGGCCAGCTACGTGCTGAGCCGCCTCACGGGGCGCGCCCGTGCCTGGGGGCTGCCGGTGGCGATGTCCTTCGAGCCCACGACCAGCTGCAACCTGCGCTGCCCCGAGTGCCCGAGCGGCCTGCGCTCATTTACGCGGCCCACGGGCATGCTACCCGCCGAGCTATTCCGGCAGACGATGGACGAGGTAGCGAGCCGGCTGTGGTACCTGATTTTCTACTTTCAGGGCGAGCCCTACCTGCACCCCGAATTTCTGGACTTAGTGCAGTATGCGAGCCAAAAAGGCCTCTACACGGCCACTAGCACCAACGCTCACTTCCTCAACGACGACAACGCCCGCCGCACCGTGGAAAGCGGCCTTGACCGCCTCATCATCTCGCTCGATGGCACCACGCAGGAGGTGTACCAGCAGTACCGCGTGGGCGGCAAGCTCGAAAAAGTACTCGCCGGCACTCGCAACGTAGTAAAGTGGCGCAAGGAGCTGAAAAGCAGCACACCGCGCATCATCTTCCAGTTCTTGGTGGTGCGCCCCAACGAGCACCAGATTGAGGACGCGAAAGCATTGGCCGAAGCCCTCGGCGTAGATGACGTGTGGTTCAAAACCGCCCAGATTTACGACTATCAGCAAGGCTCGCCGCTTATCCCGACCATCGACTACTACTCGCGCTACCAAAACAACGGCAACGGCACCTTCAGCCTGAAAAACAAGCTGGTCAACGGTTGCTGGAAGATGTGGCACTCCTGCGTCGTAACATGGGACGGCAAAGTAGTGCCCTGCTGCTTCGACAAAGACGCCGAGTACCGCCTCGGCGACAGCCAACACGAGAGCTTCCAAGCGCTATGGCACGGCCAGAAATACCAAGGCTTCCGCCAAGCCTTGCTCAAAGGCCGCGACCAAATCGACATGTGCCGCAACTGCACCGAGGGCACGAAAGTGTGGGGCTAGGCCCGGACCGCAGATTCAGGCCCGGACCGCAGATTCAGGCCCGGACCGCAGATTCAAACGGATTTTTAAGATTTAACGGATACGCCCGCAAGCGGGCTGACTATGCAAACGCAGGAACGGCTTCGCCGACTCTTCGAAAGGTTAGGCCGAAGGCCGCTCCTGCGTTTGCATAATCAGCCCGCTTGCGGGCGTATCCGTTAAATCTTAAAAATCCGTTTGAATCTGCGGTCCTACTCGCCCCACGGGTACAGGTCGGGGGGCGTATGGGTATCGGCCTCGGTGGGCAGCGGGTGGAGCGCCTGGGTTTGGTCGAGGTACAGAAAGGCATCGTAGCGGTCGGGGATGACGCTGGGTACGTAGTTGCCAAATTGCTCAAATTCGGGGCGGTATACCACGCCAATGGCGCGGTGGGCAATCGGTTTATCTAAGTCGGGCTGGCCACGTAGCTCGCTCGATAAGAGCAGGCCATTTTCGCCGTTTAGCTCGGTGTGGAGGCGGTTTTCCCAGGTGCCTCGGGGGGCTTCGGGCACGGCCATCACGCGGTGCGGGTCGTCCCAGCGGCGGCCGGCAATCACACTGCCTCGGTGCGAGCCAAAGCCTACGGCAAATACTTCGTCGCGGCCTAGCTGCTCGCGGGCTAGCTGGCCCACATTTACCTCACCGTCGCGGCGCATGTCGGTGAAGCGCGCATCGCCGATATGGGTATTGTGCTCCCACACAATGGCTTTGCTACCAGGACCGTATAGGTCGAGCAGGCGCTGGAGCGTTTCCATCATGTGGCGGTCGCGCACGTTCCAGGAGGCCGCACCGCCTTGCAGCATGGCGCGGTAATAGCGCTCGGCATTCACGGCCACGAGGCCATTTTGCTCGGCCGCAAAGTCGGTTTCGCGTATGGGCAGGCCGTCGGTGCGCGGGTGCTGGTTTACCTGCTGGCGCAGGTCGGCGAGCAGGCGCGTTACTTCGGCTTCGCAGTTTTTCGACACGAAGGCCACGGCGCGGGCGTACTCCTGCGGGTCGTCGCTGTAGGGCTCGAAGCACTTGAAGGCGCGCTGCGCCGTGGCAACAGCGCCATCGCCCTGCTTTTCTACGTAGCGCAGCACCTCTTGCAGCGACTCCCAGAGGCTATACACATCGAGGCCGTAGAAGCCGATTTTGTCGGCTGGCAAGCGGCACGAGTTGAGTTGGTGCAGCCACTCTACGAGGGCCGCGATTTCCCAATTGCTCCACATCCAGGTGGGCCAGCGGTTGAATACCCCGAGCAACCCGGCAGCCGAGCCATCGGCCAGCGGCTGCCCTTTTTTGATGGCCGCATTGACCTCAAAGCAGGCGGGCCAGTCGCCCTCCACTGCAATAAAATGGAAGCCTTTTTCCTGAATCAGGCGCTTGCTCAGGGCCGTACGCCAGGTGTAGTACTCGTGGGTGCCGTGCGAGGCTTCACCCAGTAGCACCACACGGGCATCGCCGATGGCGGCCAGCAGCGGGTCGAGGTCGGCGGCGGTTTGCAGCGGGTGGTGAGGAAGCATGGCGGGCGGGTAGAAAGGTAAGAAACAGCCCCTTTAGCACGCACGGCCCCGCCCCAGGGTTGCGCCCGTAGCGCTGTAACTCAACCGCCTACGCTGGCAAACCCGTTGTTTCTAGTCACAAAAAAACCTCCCCGCCCAAAGGCAAGGAGGCCGTATACCTAGCCGAAGCTCGGCACTATTTGGTGCCTTTTACCAGGTTTTTGCCCAGCGACTCTACTTTCAGAATGAATTGGTCCACGTCTTCGTTGGCATACACGCCGTAGGCCGACGAAATAGTGCCTTTGGTGCCATCGGCCGTTTCGATGGCATAGAGGATGGCCATGTCATCGGGGTTGCTTTCGCCCTCAAAGCGGAAGTAGTCCACGATGGTGGTTTCCTCGGGGTCGAAGGTGCGCTGGCTATCGTTGTCCATGGTCATCAGGCGGCCGTCCTGCACGCTAAAGTCGTGGGTGTAGCCCTGGCTTTTGAGCTTCTTTTCGACGGTAGTCATCGACGTCATTTCTTCTTTGTCCTGCATGGCGGTAGGTGTTTTCTAGGGGTGTTTGGGAAAGGGCCAAAAGCAGGCCGCCCCGGCTATACGGAGCCGGGGCGGTAGTCGTTTTTCAGAAAGCAGTGTCGGCCTTACTGGCGGGCCGCCCGCGCCTCAATCGTGCGCTGCAAAGCGTCGACATCGAGGGCCGCGCCGCAGGCGCCGCCGCAGCCTTTGGCGCAGCCAGCCTGGCCTTTAGCGGCAAAAGTCAGCCACATGCGCCGGCCCAGGTAGAAACCCGCAGCGGCGCAGAGCACAAGAATAATGAGCAATTGAATGTCCATAACGCGGATAGAACTACGGGCGCGGCGGGAAAGTTTGCAAGGTCAACAGCTTGCATTGCGAATGCTACTACAAGGATTCTAGCGTTGCCAGCTGCTTGGTAATCTCGTCCGCATCGTTGGCGCGCATGACGAGTACGCCCTTGGGGTCGAGTAGCAGGTAGGTCGGGTAGGCGGTGATATTATAACCCGAGATAACCGCCCCATCATCACCTTGCAGTTCTGATAGTTGCAGGCCCGGCACGCCATGCTTCCTAATAGCGTACTTCCACTTGGACAGGTCATCCTTATTTTCCTTCGCAATGCCGATAACAGCTAGTTTCGGCCCGTACTGAGCATGCATAGCTTTTAGCCTAGGCATTGATTCAATGCAGGGGCCGCACCAATGGCCCCAAAAATCGAGCAATACGTACTTGCCCCGGTAGGTAGCCAGCGAATACTTAACGCCGGCCGTATCGGCTACGGTAAAGTCGGGCACCGGCCGGCCTACGGTGGGCTGGTTGCGCAGCACCAACAGCTTCTTGGCAGCCTGCCGACCCTGAAAGCTTTGTTGCGCTTTGGGAGCGAGTTGCTTCAGCAGTTGCTCAAATTGGGCCAGCGGGTAGCGTTGGTTCATCAGCAATTGCCAGTACAGCAGGTGGGCGCTGGTGCGGGCCGCCGGGTGGGCTTTGATGAACCGAATAGTTGCCTGATTATAGCCTTGCTGGATAGCGTCAAACGCTGCTGCGGTTTTGGCCGCTCCAACATCATATTTCCAGCCTACCGTGCGGTTATACTCGTCGAGCAGATTGTTTTCCGGCGTGCCCGTCACCCGAATTTTGCCCGGTTGCGCGGCGTCGCCTTGCACCCGCAGCTTGCCGGGCTCCACCCAAAAGCTGGCAAAGCGTAAGCTACCAGCGATGTACAAATCTGCCATGCCATCGTCGCCGGACGGCGCCACGTGCGTGAAGTGGACATTGGCAGCCACCCGCACGGTATCCGTGTGGCGCGTGCCCTGTTGCGTGTACCAATATAGCAACGGCTTATTACCTAGCCCCACGATGTCGCCCGTGAGCTGGCAATATTGGGCAAAAGCGGGGCTAGCCAACAACGCAGCTAGCCCCAATGTCAGCACTATTTTCATAAGGCGCGGATTAGGTGCGCCCTAAGCTACGCCTGAAAGCCTTCCTGCCAGTGCTGCTTCATCACGGCCTGCATTTGGTCGTGCACCAAGCCGTTAGTCGCTAGCGTTTCGCGGCTGAAAACCGGGTCGCCATCCTTGAGCCACTGCGTGACGCGGCCGCCAGCCTCGCGCACCAGCAAGATGCCGGCGGCCACGTCGTAGGCATTAATGTTGAACTCAAAGTAGCTATCGAAGCGCCCGCAGGCCACGTAGGCGAGGTCGGTGGCTGCCGAGCCCCAGCGGCGGATGCCCCGCGAATGCTGCGCATACTCGGTCAGGATGGCCATGTAGGCATCCATGTGGGTGAACTTGTAGAACGGCAAGCCGGTGGCAATCAGCGTATCCTCGGTGCTGGCGGCAGTGCTCACGCGGATGGGTTTGTCGTTCAGGAACGCGCCCTGGCCCTCGGCCCCGCGGAAGCACTCGTCGCGGCTCACCTCGTAGACCACGCCCAGCACCGGCACCACGCCCCGCGCTAGGGCCACGCTCACGGCGAAGCACGGCAGGCCGTGGATGAAGTTGGTGGTGCCGTCGAGTGGGTCGATTATCCAGCGGTATTCTACGCTAGCGTCGTCGTTGGCCACGGTGCCTTCTTCGGTCACGAAGCCAGCTTCGGGGAAGAGCTTTTGCAGGCCTTCGACCAGCATTTTCTCGGACTCTTTATCGACGTAGGAAACCAGGTCGTGCAGGCCTTTGGTCACGATTTTCGACTGGTCGAAGCTGCTTACTTGCTCGCGGATAAAAGCGCCGGCTTGGCGGCAGAGGTCGGCAACGGATTGTGAAAGCTGGAGAAGGTCAGGGGTCATATTTGGGGGTATTTTGGTTATGCTGTCTCGGCTGTCATTGCTTCGCTACGCTCGCAATGACAGCCGTTTTCTGATTTGAAAATCTTTACTTCTTACGCACCAGCGGCGTCACTACCGCGCCCAGCAGCAACAGCACCGCCAGCCCTTGCGCACCGCGTCCGATTAGCTCGCCGTAGCGCACGTAAAACGTTTGCTCGTCATTGAGATGCACTAGGCTGCGGCTGGCGGTGGGCACCCAGGTCGGCGCGAGCTGCGTGATGTCGCCTTTTTGGTTGATGAAGCCGGTGTAGCCGGTGTTGGCGGCGCGGGCCATGTCGCGGCGGGTTTCGATGCAGCGCAGGCTGCCGTAGCGCAGCAGTTGGCGGTAGCCGGGCGAGTCGCCCCACCAGGCATCGTTGGTGGAGAGGGTGAGCAGCGTAGCGCCGTTGGGCACATATTCGCCCACGAAGTCGCCGTAAATAGATTCGTAGCAGATGAGCGGTGCGGGGCGCAGCGCTGGCGCGTTGGCCGGGGCCGCGTACACTGTACGCTCGGCCTGGCTGCCATACGAGCCCACAAAGCCCCCCAAATCAATGTTATTGAGCACGCTGCTGAGGACGGGCGGAATTTTTTCGACCCCCGGCACCAGCCGCGACTTGTGGTAGATAGCCACCGGCGCAGTGGCATTGGCGAAGTACACGGTAGCATTGTACACGTCGTAGTAGCCCACGTCGTCGCGGTAGCGGGCTGTTTCGCTAGCCGCTTCCTTGCTAGGGTAGCTGCCCAAGGTGGTGATACCCGTGAGCAGGGCCACGCCGGGGTGCTCGCCCAGCCACTGCCGGATGCGCTGAATATCTGGCTGGCGCTCGATGGTGCTTTCCCAGTGCGATTCCTCCAGGGCCGTTTCGGGCCACACTACGAGGCGGGTTTGGGGCGTGAGGTACGCCGCCGACAGGGTCAGCATCCGATTTATTTGCTCGGAATAAGGCACGTAGCTCGGGCTGCCCGAAAACTTCTCGGCGTAGGGGTCAAAGTTGGGCTGCACCACGACGACTTCGGCGGTCGGGCCTTTCTCTTGGTAGCTTTTTCCGATGGTGAGTGAGATAATGATGGGCAGCCAAATAGCCACCAATGGCAGTGCCCAGCGCCACCGACGAGGGCCGTTTAGCTGCCAGAGCGGCACGCCACCAGTCCCAAACCACGCCCAAAAAAACAACAAGCTCACTACCCACACCCACACTGAACCGCCCAGGAAGCCGGTGTACTCATACCACTGCACCCACTGCGGCGCAGCCGCAAAGCCGTTGCCCAGCGTGAGCCAAGGCCAAGTAACGTCCCAGTGCAGGTGCAGCTGCTCGAAGGCCAGCCAATACACGGGCAGCGACAGGTAGCCCACGCGGTCGCCCAGGCGCTTTTTGGTCTGCCGGAAAGCCATGAGCGGCAGGCACATGAGCAGGGCATTGAGCACCACCGCTGCCACACCCGACGCGGGCACGGTGGTGTTGCCTACCCACCAGGTAGTGAGCGCATTCCAGAGCACCAGCATGAAGTAGGTGGTGGCAAAAACGCGTCTTTTGCGGGCGCCCTGCTGCGTGAGCTGCTGCTCGAGCAGCAGGTAGGGCACCCAGGCCACCAGTAGCAACAGCGACGGCAGCGCCGCGGGGTGCGGCAACCAGCCCGTGCAGAGCAGCAGCGCGCCGAGCACGGCCAGCACCGGCGGGCGCAGCCAGAAGCTAGTCGGCGTCGTCAAGGTCGGGGGCGTCGGCTGCGTCGTCGTCGGAGTCATCGTATTTGCTGCGTTTCTCGATTTTGGCACCTTCTACTACCAGTACGATTTCGCCCTTGATGGCGGGGCGGGCGGCCAGGGTGGCGGCCAGCTCGCCGAGCGGGGCGGTGAGGGTTTCTTCAAAAAGCTTGGTCAGCTCGCGGCTGACGGAGGCCGGGCGCTCGGGACCGAAAACTTCGGCCAGCTGCGTGAGGGTTTTCACGATGCGGTGCGGCGACTCGTAGAATATCAACGTGCGCGTCTCCCGCGCTAGTTCGCGCAGGCGGGTCTGGCGGCCCTTTTTTGCCGGCAAAAATCCTTCAAACGAAAACCGCTCGGCCCCAAAACCCGACTTGAGCAGCGCGGGCACGAAGGCCGTGGGGCCGGGCAGGCACTCGACCCGCAGACCGGCGGCCAGGCACTCGCGCACCAGCAAAAAGCCGGGGTCGGAGATGCCGGGCGTGCCTGCATCGCTGACGAGGGCCATGCGTTCGCCTTTGGCCAGGCGCTCGAGCAGGCGGGGCACTACCTGGTGCTCGTTGTGCAGGTGGTAAGCTTGCAGGGGCTTTTTTATCTCTAAGTGCTGCAGGAGCCGGCCGCTGGTGCGGGTGTCTTCGCAGAGGATAAGGTCGGCCTCTTGCAGCGTTCGGATGGCCCGTAGCGTAATGTCTTCGAGGTTGCCAATCGGCGTGGGCACAAGGGTAAGGGCAGCGGCTTCGGGCATGGGGCAAAGGTAGATGTAGCGCGGTGTAGCGTAAGCTTTAGCTTGCGAGCGAGCGCAGCGAGCAGCCACGTTAGCAGACGTTCGCTTACGCTGATGTTCGTTGCGCTCACTCGCAAGCTAAAGCTTACGCTACCCCCCCCAACAACCCAAACGGCCGAACCTAAGTACACCCCTTCTACATTCTGTCTAGCTTTTTTCCCTATGTCTGTCGACCCCAACAACCGCCCCATCCGCGTCATCAACGACGATACGACCGAAGAAGAATTTGCCGCTGGCCTGCGCATTCCGAATGCCGACCCGCCCAAAAATGAGGCCGCCCGCGGTGGCTTCGGCAACCGCGAAGGCAAGGAAGGCTACGGCACCGACAGCAGCGAGGGCGTAACGGCCACTGCCATGAACGCCCGTACCGATGCCCCCGACGACCAGCAGCCCGGCGACAACATGCGCCGGTCGGATTCGGGAGCCGACCAGCGCCCCAACCAAGACCTGCCTAGCCCCGACGACGAACGCGACGAAAACGGCCAGCGCCCCCGCCGCGGCCCCGTCGATGAAATCGAAGCCGATGACTTGCGCCAAGGCCCCGACGAAATGGAGGACGCCGACTCGCACGTTGGCATGGGCCAAATGGCGCCTAAGCCGTTCACGCCCGCCACTGGCACCGACACCAACGCCGAGCTAACCGACCCCGGCGCCACCGATACGGCCATCGACCAAGGGTACTAAAAGTTGGCCGGTGGCTCCAAAACAACGTATACGAAGTAGAAACGGGCCAGCCATCGATATGCTGGCCCAGTTTTCTACCGCTTATTTTTCACTTAATTCGTTTGTCAGTCATGCCGTACAAAAGCAATAACACCAACCAGCAATCGAGCGAAAATAAAGGTGGGCCGACCGTAGCCGAGCAGGCCAAAGCCGCTGGCAACATGCCCGTAGCCGACCGTGACGAAGCCACCGAGCAGCGCCTCGCCGAAGAAGCAGAGGACGCCGGCACCCGCCACCCCAACCGCAACCTCGAAAAGCCCGAAATCGGCAAAGCCCCCTACGCCTAAGCGCCGGGAGCCAGCCCAACAATCAGAAGCCCCGCGCCGCTACCGGCCGGGGCTTTTTTCGTACTGTTCTCGACTCATAACTCCTAATTCAAAACTATCATCTCCTAAGAATGTCCCGCCGCTTCGCCGCTACCGATATTCATGGTTGTCTGCGCACCTTCCGCCAGTT